>Ga0116143_10001514_pt1 | contig 27658 bp, 16 predicted proteins | sample AD_UKC034_MetaG_FD_89745 | JGI IMG/M metagenome (GOLD analysis project Ga0116143, IMG submission 89745) | Active sludge microbial communities of municipal wastewater-treating anaerobic digesters from USA - AD_UKC034_MetaG | ecosystem: Engineered > Bioreactor > Anaerobic > Digestate | place: USA...
TGCTCATCGTGGTGCTGGCGCTCTCGCTGGCGGGCCTGGCGTTCGGCTGCGGCGAGGACGGCGACGAGTGCACCGCCGGGACCCTCAACTGCGACTGCATGGCCGGGGACACCTGCAACGCCGGCCTGGTGTGCAACGCGTCGGGCAAGTGCGTCGAGGACACCGCGGAGTGCTGCACGAACCAGCAGGTCCACGTCAGCGGCGCGGTCGTCGACGTGACCACCCAGCAGGGCATCGCCGCCGCGCTCGGCCCGGTGGCCCCCATGGGCTTCATCACCGGCACGAACACCACCCCGATCGTGACCACCACCTCGGCCGCCAACGGCACCTTCGCCACCGACTGCTTCGACGCGACCAACGTGGCGCTCGGCCTGGTGGTGCTCGCCGACGACGTCGGCTTCGACGGCGCGGGCGGCACCTACTTCCCCACCGGCACGGGCGTGAAGGCCTGGGACCTCCCGGAGGAGAAGGTGTGCGTGGAGGGCGCCACCGTGTTCGCGGTGCCCAACACCATGGTGACCGGCCTCGGCCAGCTCCCGGGCTTCGACTCGACCAAGGGCTTCGTGCTCGGCTTCGTGATGGACGCCGCCCGCGCCCCGGTGGCCGACGCGGTGGTCAAGAAGGCCGACGGCACGGACTTCGCGGTGATCTACTACCCGAGCGCGGACTTCACCGACTTCACCGGCACCGCGACCAGCGCGACCGGCATGTTCCTGATCCCCGGCCCGCAGAACCTGACCACGGCCAAGCCCGAGAAGGCCGGCATGACCTGGGGAGAGTCCCAGGTCGCGGCGGTCCCGAACTACTGCTACATGTCGATGATGATCGCCGACTGAGCCCGTCACCCGGCTGGGTGATCGTCCGCTGCGCGCCGGACCCTGAACCGTCCGGCGCGCTTTTCGTATCCACGAGGAGGCGCCCATGAACCGCAAGCTCTCGCTCCTGGCCATGGCGGCCTGCTTGATCCTGGCCCCGTCGGCCCTGGCTGGCGGCTTCTACATCTACGAGCACAACGCGTCCGGCACCGGGATGTGCGGCGCGCGCACGGCCGTGGCCGACGACCCCTCGGCCATGTTCTTCAACCCCGCGGCCATCACCGAGCTGCCGGGCGTGCAGCTCCAGTTCGGGGTGACCGGCATCCTGCCCTTCACCAGCTACGAGGCCGACAACCAGCAGCCGGCCCGCAGCTACCCCGACGGCACGCCGGTCAACGACGGCATGAACGACGTGGACGCCAAGGTCAAGGGCTTCAACCCCATCCACCTGTACGCCACCTGGAGCATCTTCGACACGGGCCTCCACCTCGGCTTCGGGCTGACCAACCCCTTCGGCCTGGGCACCTACTACCCGGGCGACTGGGACGGCCGCTTCGTGGGCACCGAGACCGAGATCCAGACCTTCCTGCCCAACGCCGTGCTGGCGGTGGACATCGCCAGGCTGGCCGACTTCAAGGACAGCTTCAAGCTCTCGCTGGCCGCCGGGTACACCTTCATCTACGGCACCGCCCGGCTGTCGAAGAAGATCGATCTCTCCAACGCGTACTTCATCAGCATGGGCACGGTGGGCGGCCCGGACGCCGAGGGCGAGATGCGCATGACCGGCAGCGGCACCGGGCACGGCTGGAACCTGGCGCTGTACGCCGAGTGGCCCGAGATCCTCGGCTTCGGCCTGTCCATCCGCGGCGGCTTCAACGACGACGCCAGCATGGGGGTGCCCTTCGAGGGCACGGCCAACTTCGTGTTCAACCAGAACGGCCAGCTCGCCCGCGAGTACCTGGCCAGCCTGGGCACGGTGCTGCCGGATCGCACCACCGGCAAGGTGAACATCAACCTGCCGTTCAACTTCAACCTGGGCGTGAGCTTCCTGGGGGTGAAGAACCTGATCCTGGCGGCCGACTTCTTCGTGGCCGACTTCCACTCCTACGACACCCTGCACGTGAAGTTCTCCTGCCTGGAGGAGGGCACCTGCTCGAACGCGGTGGACAAGCCCATCGTGAAGAACTGGGGCATCTCCTGGCAGCTCTCGCTGGGGGCCGAGTACAAGCTGTTCGACGTGTGGCCGCTGCGCATCGGCTGGGGCACGGTCGCCTCTCCCGTGCCGGACGACACCTACGACCCCTCGCTGCCCGACGGCCAGCGCCAGCTCATCACCGTGGGCACGGGCTACCACTGGTCGTGGGGCAAGCTGGACATCGGCTACATGCTGGCCTTCTGGTCGGGGACGAAGCAGAACGAGGTGGGCGCCGGCGACGAGGGCCTGCTCATCTACGAGGGCAAGGCCAACGGCAAGTTCACCACCACCAGCCACCTGCTCGGCCTGACCTTCACCGCGGCCCTGTAGCCTCGCTCCTCCCCTTCCCTTCCCTTCTCTTCAGACCGGCAGGCAGGACAGGAAGGTGGCCGCGTCGAGCACCGGGACGTCCCCGGCCAGGCCCGGCCGCTCGCACTCCAGCACCACCTGGAGCGCAGCCGCGGCGCCGAGCTGGGCGGAGAAGCGTCGCAGGGCGGGGGCCGGCTGGAGGTCGGAAAGCTTGGCCTCGACGAGCAGCCAGGGCTTCTTCTCCAGCGTGAGCAGGAAGTCGACCTCGCGCTTCTCCTTGTCGCGCACGAAGTGCAGCTCGAGGGGCGCGAGTCCCCAGTCCTGGGTGAAGTGGCACCACTTGAGCAGGTGGCTGGCCACCAGGTTCTCGAAGCGGGCGCCCGGCTCGTCCACCTCGGACCAGTCCCACAGGTAGATCTTGGGCTCGCGGCGCAAGGCGCGCGCGAGCCGCCCCGCGTAGGGCCGCACCAGGTACAGGAAGTGCAGCCGCTGGAGGTAGCCCGTCCACAGGCGCACCGACTCGATGGCCACCTGGAGATCCTCGCGGAGCGCGTTGTAGGACAGGACGCCGCCAGCCCGGAGCGCCAGGAGCTCGGCCAGCTCCTCCACGTGGGACAGGAGCTGGATGCGGCTGAGATCCCGGAGGTCCTCGCGCACCAGCAGATCGCGCCGCTCGCGAAGCCACTGCCGGTGGCGACGCTCGCTCTGGCGAAGGAACGGCTCGGGAAAGCCCCCCCAGCGCAGGAGGTCCTGGAGCGCCTCGCGCGCCGCGGCGGACGGCGCCCCCGAGGCGTTGCCCAGCCGCTCCAGGGTCGCGGCGGGGCGCCAGTCCAGGCTGACCTGAGAGGGCGCGAGCACCTCGCGCAGGCTCAGCGGGTGCAAGCGGTACTGGTGATACCGGCCGAGCAGGCTGTCGCCGCCCCGCTGGTAGATGTCCATCCGACCGCTGCCGGTGACCAGCACGTCGAGGCGCTCAGCGCGGGTGTCCCACAGCCCCTTGAGGTAGAGCTTCCAGCGTGGGTGCCGATGGATCTCGTCGAGCACCAGGAGCGGGCGCGATGCTCCCCGGGCGCGGAAGCCGTCCAGGAAGGCGTAGGGCTCCCGGGCCACGGTCCGGCGCCAGGCCAGATCGTCCCAGCTCCGGTAGAGATCCTCACAGCCGCGCTCGGCGAGCAGGCTCCTGGCCAGCGTGGTCTTCCCGACCTGGCGCGGGCCGACCACGAACGCCATGCGCCTCTGCTCGAAGTGCTCCGCGAGGAGCAGGTCCGCCAGGCTCCGCTCCATGCGACCATTATCCATGATCCCGGAAGAAGGTCAAGACCGAACGCCTGGCAACCCGGAAGATGGTCAGGGCCTGGGGACGGGCTCCTCCTCCCCGAACACCAGCGCGGTGAAGCGCTGCAGGACCGCCCCGGGCCGGCGCCAGCAGCCGCGCTGGGGCACGTGGGCCTTGCGGCACAGGTTGTCCAGGTACTCCTCGACCGTGTCCCAGCCCTGCTCGACCGGCACCTGGGGCAGGAACACCCCGCGGTGCGGGCCCAGCTCCAGCCACACCCCGTCCCGGCCGATGGCGATGTCGCGCGCGGGGTCCGCGACCGGGCGCCGCGGGGAGAGCACGGAGATCTCGATGGCGAGCTCGGCGAGCTCCTCGCGGGTCACCGGGGAGAAGCGCTGGTCGCGCAGCGCCGCGTCCAGGGCGCGGTCGCGGATCATCTCCCACAGCGGGGAGGTCGGCTCCATGTGCCCGATGCAGCCCCTGAGCTCGCCGTGCTTCTTCAGCGTGACGAAGGCCGCGCCGGGCTCGCGCAGCTTGCCCGGGCCCGGGGCCGCCACCTCCGGGCCGCCGGCGAGGTGGGCCTCGAGCGCGCCGCGGGCGATGCGCAGCAGCGCGCGCTTCTCCTCGGCCGAGAGGAGGTCTCCGGGCGAGCCGGCCTGGGCCGGGCGCGGGCTGTCGAGCGCCACGGCCAGCGCGCCATAGCCCACGATGCGCGAGCGGGTGTCCCCCACCACGTCGCCCGAGGTCCGCCTGTCGAGCAGCAGGCCGCGGGCGCCCGGGTGGAGCCGGGCGAGCTCGAGGAGCACGAGCACGGGTCCCAGCCCGCAGAGCTGGCAGGCCGCGGGCTCGGGCGCGCCCTCCGCGCCCACGCGCACGGCCTCGCCCGCGCGGCGGAAGCGGGCCTCGGCGGCGAGCAGCCCGTCCACGTCCAGCGCGCCCACCAGCCGCATGGCGAGGGAGTCCATGGCGACCGCCACCTCGTAGGGGAAGTCGTGGGACAGGTCGGTGGAGGCCACCACCAGGGTGTCGCGCCCAGGGAAGGTCGCCTGGAGCGCCTCGGCCAGGCGCCGGGTCGCGGCCCGATCGGGCGCGCCGAGCATCAAGGGCACGAGCTGGAAGTCGCCGAGCGCGACCTGCAGGAAGGGCAGCTCCACCTCCAGGGCGTGCTCCTCGAGGAATTTCTCGGGCGCCACCTCGCCGACGCCCGCGGCCGCCAGGGCGCGCACCCCGGCGCGATCGATGGGGATGGCGCCCAGCGGCGTCTGGTAGGCGGGGGCGTCGAGCAGCGCGGGCCGCGTGAGGTGGCGGCGGTGGGCCGGCGCCAGCACCACCACGCGCTTGAACCCGCGCCCGCGGGCCGCGGCGAAGGCGTGCGCGGCCACCGGCCCGGAGTAGGGGTAGCCGGCGTGCGGCACCACGAGCCCGAGGAGATCCGCGCCCGCGGGCACCCTGGGACCCTGGGCCTTCTCGGCCTCGGCCAGATAGCCCGCGATCATGCCCCGCAGCGCCTCGGGCCGCTCCGGGTAGAACTGGCCGGCCACCTGGGCCGGGAAGGCCTCACCTGCCGGCTCCGCCGCGGCCGCCGCCTGCCCGGCGACAGGACCCGCCACGACCTCCGCCCCGCGCTCACAGGACGCCGCCCCGCAGGCCGGCGAGAGGAAGATCAGGATCCACAGGCCACACCAGCCAAGCTCCGTGCGCAAGTTCGAGCCCTCCTCGAGAAGCCCTGGTCTGCGTGCCTCGTGCTGCGATGCACCAGGCACGACACACGTCTCCCCTCCCGCCACCTGCTTCGCGCCCGGGTCGCTCCGCGACCCGGACAAGAAACTCTTCGCGCTGGGAACCGCGCTCGAGTTTCTAGAGGCAGACCGCCTCGTAGTTGACCTCGATGCGCGAGCCGCGATCCGGCACCACGCCGTCCCCGAAGTACACGCTGTTGGTGTCCGGGTAGTAGGTGTAGCCGTTCGTGCAGCCGGGGGTGCCGCAGGGCGGGATGGCCACCCCGTCCACGGTGACGGTCAGGGTGTTCGGGTCCGCGGGCCGGGAGAGCGGGAACTCGCGGATGGCGGCGAACGCGTCGATGCCCAGGTTCTGCAGGGACGCGGCCCAGTTCGAGGTGCAGATGCTCTCGAAGATGCCGCCCGTGCGGTTGGCCACGTCGATGTAGCGGCTGCCCGAGCCCGCGTTCGCGCAGCCGTTCGGGGAGTCGCCCACGATGGCCGACATCTTCATCATCTCCGTGTTGCGGAAGCCCTTGATGGACTGGAAGAAGTCCACGTAGAAGTCGGGCTCGCCGCGCGACTGGTCCTGCTCGTCGCTGAGCATGATCAGGTACAGCTTGGCGTCCTCCCGCAGGAAGCCGTCGTTGGCGGCCGGATCGCTCACCAGCGGCTCCGACAGCGCCATGTGCGCGGCCTGCAGCCCGGCCTCCTGCTCGTCCGAGCAGCAGGTGCCCACGTTCACGTTGTCGGTGAAGGCCTGGTTCAGGTTGGGGGTCTGGTTGGTGATGATCTTCGGGCGGTTGGGGGCCTGCACCAGGACGCCGGGCAGGAGATCCCGGGGCGGCGAGCCCTGGTTCGACTCGGCGTCGTTCACCTCGGTGGTGATGACCCCGATGTGGTAGTCGACCTGGAGGCTGGTGGCGTAGGAGATGAACGAGGAGAAGTTGTTGGCCAGCGCGGTCTGCGCCCAGCCCATGGAGCCCGAGTTGTCGATCACGAACAGCACGTCGCTCTTCACCTCGGTGGGCTGGTGGAACACGTCGGTCTGGTTCGACAGCAGCGTGCCGCGCCCGAACAGCGGCACGGCCAGCATCTGGGCGTTGGAGGCGTCGCTCACGATGATCAGGTTGTTGCGGTGGGTGCGGTCCTCCTGCGGGTGGTAGCGCAGGCGCACCTGGAACGAGCCGCCGCCGTTGAGGGTGTAGGGCAGGGCCGGGGCCTGGCGGATCTCGAAGTTGGGGTCGGGCTGGGTCTCCAGGTACATGTCGGTGATGTTCAGCGCCTGGGTGCCCAGGTTGTAGACGGTCACGTGCAGCTCGGGCGAGTTGCAGCCCACCTGGACCACGCCGAAGTCGAGCTCGCTCGGCACCACCTCGATGGCCGACTCGACCGCCATGCCCGAGACGGGGATGCAGGCCTGGCCGAGCTCGGGCGGGGGCAGGCAGGCCCACACGTCCCACATGCTGCCGCCCTGGAGCTGCAGATCCGGGTCGTCGGAGGTGATGCGCAGCGCCGCGGACTGGCGGATGACCTCGTCCTGGCTGGCCCGGTCCGGGGCGTAGGTGATCTCGACGCTGGCCTGGGAGTTGGGCTGGTTGCGCCGGTTCAGCACGAAGGGCACGTTCGGCGCGCCGGTGATGGTGAAGTTGCCCGGGAACATCGCGCTCTGCTTCAGCTCGAGCTGGGTCACGTTGCAGACCGCCTGGCCCACGTTGGTCAGCTGCACGATCTGGGTGGCGGTCGTGTTCACCTTGACCGTGCCGAAGTTCAGGCTGCTGGGGTTGATCTCGAGGTCGCACACCGCGGCCTGGATGCCCTCGCCGTTGAGGTCCACCCGCACCTCGGGGCCGTCCGCGTCGTTGCCGAAGATGCTGAGGGTGCCCGTGTCCACCCCCAGGTCCACCGGGCTGTAGCGCACCGCCGCCACCACCGAGTCGCCGGGCTGGAGGGTCGTGTTCGGCGGCGGGACCTGATCCAGGGAGAACTCGCCGGCGGCGCTGTTCGCCGAGATCTCGACCCGCTCCACGGTGCAGGTGTCCGAGCCCTGGTTGGAGATCACCAGGTTCGTGGCGGCGCTGTCCTGCTGCACCACGCCGCCGAAGGTGACCGCGAAGGGCGTGGCCTGGAGCTGGCACTGGCGCGGGATGCTCTGCCCGAGCAGGCTGACCGCGCCGGTCAGGTGGCTGACCGGATCGGAGGAGGGATCGTCCGAGAAGATGTCCACCCCGCCCCGGTCGGAGCCCTGGGTCTGCGGGAAGTAGCGCACGGTGACGGTGGCCGCCGCGCCCGGCGCCAGGCTGGTGGGGGCCGGGTTGCCGGTCAGGGAGAAGTCCGCGCTGCTGGCCGCGGACATGGCGAGCTGCTCGAGCGACAGCGCGAGCAGGCCGCAGTTGGTGATGGTGAAGGAGCGCTCCTCGGCCTGGCCGGTGGGCACGTTGCCGAAGTCGAGCACCATGGGGTCCGGGCACACCCGCGGCGCGAGCCCGCGACCCGAGAGCGCCACGTTGATCTCGCGCTCGTTCACGTCGTTGGTCTGCACCTGCAGCATGGCCTGGTGCTCGCCGCCCAGGCCCGGGTCGTACACCAGGCGCACCACGGCCTCCTCGCCGGCCGGCAGCACGCCGGGCAGCGCCGGGCCGCTGGTCACCTGGAGGGTGTACTGGCTGTGGGCGCCGGAGACGAACACCAGGCCCTTGACCTCCAGGGGGCGATCGCCCAGGTTGCGGATGAGCATGTCGCGCCCGACCGCGGTGCTCATGTCCGTGTCGCCGAAGTCCACGCCGAGGTTGGCCGGGGCCACCGCGTCGTTGCACAGCAGCTGGACGCCGGCGCAGCCGGGCCCGGCCTGGTCGCCCGTGCAGTCGCTCACGCACACCTGGACCTCGGGGGTGACGCCCTCGCCGGTGAGCGTCACGGTCAGATCGGGGTGCGCGCCGTCGTCGGTGTGGATCACGAAGGAGCCGGCGTCCGGGCCCACGTCGCGCGGGCCGTAGCTCACCCGCACCACGAGATCCTGCCCGGGCGGCACGTCCAGCGTGTCCTCCTGGTCGAAGGGGCAGCCGGCGCGGAACTGGCCGGCCTGCAGGCAGGCCACCGCGAAGTCGGCGCTGGTCGGGTCGGCGAACGTCAGCCCGGCCATGTGCAGATCGCCGTTCCCGGAGTTCTTGAGGAACAGGTAGCGCGAGTTGGTGATGTCCACGTCGGTCAGGCCGAAGTCCAGGGCGATCACCCCGTCGCCGGGCAGCGCGGAGTACTGCTCGGGCGCCGGGGCCACGTCCTGGGTGCCGACGAAGTGGCTGTCCATGCGCGGCACCGTGAGCGTCAGCCCGCCGCCCTGATCGCACTCGCAGGCCAGCGCGCCGAGCAGCAGCAGGAGCAGACCCAGGCCGAGCACCTCACCCTTTCGCGCCATGGCAAACCTCCCTCGTCCGGGCGTCCACCCGAGACTACACCCTGATTTCCGGCGGCCGCAACATGGGGGCTGGCGTCACAGGCAGGCGGCGGTGTAGTGGATCTCGATGCGGTCGCCCTGCTCGGGCACCACGCCGTCGCCGAAGAAGACCGTGTTGGAGTCCGGGTAGTAGGTCCAGCCGCCGGCGCAGCCGGGCTCGGCGGCGCCGCAGGGCGGCACGCTCTGGCCGTCGACCGTGACGCTGATCGAGCCCGGATCCGCGGTCCGCGAGAGGGGGAAGTCCTGGATGGCGGCGAAGGCGTCGATGCCCAGGTTCTGCAGCGACTGCGACCAGTTCGAGGTGCAGATCGACTCGAAGATGCCGCCCGTGCGGTCGGCCACCTCGATGTAGCGGCTGCCGCTCTGGGCGGTGTCCGTGCCGCAGCCGTCGGGCGCGTCGCCCACGATGGCCGAGACCTTCATCCAGGCCGTGTTGCGGAACCCCTTGATGGACTGGAAGAAGTCCACGTAGAAGTCGGGCTGGCCACGGGACTGGTCCTGCTCGTCGCTGAGCATGATGAGGTACAGCTTGGCGTCCTCGCGCAGGAAGCCGTCGTTGGCGGCCGGGTCGCTCACCAGCGGCTCCGAGAGCGCCATGTGCGCGGCCTGCAGGCCCGCCTCCTGCTCGTCCGAGCAGCAGGTGCCCACGTTCACGTTGTCGCGGAAGGCGTCGTCGATGTCGGGCGTCAGGTTGGTGATGATCTTGGGCCGGCCCGGGGCCTGCACCAGCACGCCGGGGAAGATGTCGCGGTCCGGGGTCCCCTGGCCGCTCTCGGGGTCGTTCACCTCGGTGGTGATGACCCCGATGTGGTAGTCCACCTGGAGGCTGGTGGCGTAGGCGATGAACGAGGAGAAGTTGTTGGCCAGCGCGGTCTGCGCCCAGCCCATGGAGCCCGAGTTGTCGATCACGAAGAGCACGTCGCTCTTCACCTCGCTCGGCTGGTGGAACACGTCTGTCTGGTCGGAGATGTTCGTGCCGCGGCCGAACAGGGGCACGATCAGCATGTCCTCGTTGGAGGCGTCGGACACGATGTAGAGGGCGTTGCGGTGCACGCCCATGTCCTGGGGGTGGTAGCGCAGGCGCACGTCGAAGCTGGCCCCGCCGGCCAGCGAGGTGGGGGTCACCGGCGCCTGGCGGATCTCGAAGTTCAGATCGGCCGGGTCCTCGAGGTAGATGTCCGAGACGTTCAGCGCGATGGTGCCCAGGTTGTACACGCTCACCCGGAGGTCCGGGGAGTTGCAGCCCAGGGTGACCACGCCGAAGTCGAGCTCGCTCGGCACCACCTCGATGTTCGACTCGGCCGCGTTGCCCGAGATGGGCACGCAGGCCTGGCCCGGCTCGGGCGGCGAAGGCCAGGTGCAGGAGAACTGATCGAACGGGTTGTCGCCCGCCTGCTGCAGGTCCGGGTCGTTGGAGGTCACCCACAGGGCGGCCGCGTGCAGGTCGAGCGTGCTCGGGGCGAAGGTCACCTCGAGGTCCACCCGGGCGCCGGGCGTGTTCCGCCGGGAGACGGTGAAGGGCGTGGGGGGCGCGCCGGTCACGGTGAACTCGTGCGGGAAGAGCCACCCGAAGGTCAGCTCGACGTTCGAGATCTGGCAGGCCGCGTTGCCCTGGTTCTCCAGGGTGACGTACAGGCTGCGGGTGGAGTTCAGCTTGGTGGTGCCGAAACGCAGGGCGGCCGGGGACACGCTGAGCTCGCACACCGCGGTGGCCACCCCCTCGCCCACGAGCGGCACGTCGATGGTCGGCCCGTCCTTGTCCGTGCCGCTCAGGGTGAGGACGCCCGAGTCCAGCCCGAGCGCGGTGGGCGCGTAGCCCACCTCGAGCTGCAGGGTGTCCCCCGGCTGGAACACCGTGCCCGAGGCCGGCGCGGCCAGCACGCTGAACTCGCCCTCGGCGGAGTTCTGGGTGATCTCGGCACCCAGGAAGGTGCACTGGTGGTTGCCCACGTTCGACAGCACCAGGAGCTGGACGTCCGACTGCTGCTGCACCACGCCCCCGAAGTTGAGCGGGCTCGGCACGGCCAGGATGTCGCACTCCAGGATCAGGCCGTTGCCGCGCAGGGTGACCACGCCGGTCAGCCCGGTCGCCGGGTCGGAGGTCGGATCGTTCGAGTAGATGGCCAGGCCGCCCAGGTCGCTGCCGCGATCGCTGGGGGTGTAGGCCGCGGTCACCGGGATCGACGCCCCCGGCTGCACCACGATGGGGAACTCCGTCGGCGCGACCGGGGAGAAGTCCGGGCTCGCGCCCGCCTCGAGCGCGATGTTCGTGACGACGAGCTCGCGCAGGCCGCAGTTGGTGAGGGTGAAGCCGCCCTCGCGGCTCTCGCCCACCGGCACGGTGCCGTAGTCCACCGTGGTGGGATCGGGGCACACCCGCGGCGCCAGGCCGCGCCCGGCGAGATCCACGCGCACCTCGGCCTCGTTCAGATCGCTCGACAGGATCTCGAGCTCCGAGGCGTGATCGCCGCCGGTCGTGGGCGCGAAGCTCACGCTGAGCACCGCCTCCTCACCGGCCGCCAGGCTGCCCGGCAGCGCCCCGCCCTCCACGCTCCAGGCGAACTGGCTGGCATCTCCGCCGCGGATCTGGACGCCGCTGACCACGAGGGTCTGGGTGCCGATGTTGCGCACGACCACCCGGCGGCTGGCCGTCGCCCCGGTGTCCTGGTCGCCGAAGTCCACCCGCAGATCGCCCGCCGCCACGTCGTTGCACACATCGCTCGCGCCCTCGCAGCCGGCCGCCTGCTGATCGCCCACGCAGTCGCTCGCGCACACCTGGATCTCCGGGGTCACGCCGGAGCCGGCCAGCGACACGCGCATCTCGGCGAAGTCCCGGGCGCTCGAGACCACCAGGAAGGCGGCCTGGTGGGCGCGCACCTCCTGCGGGGCGAAGGCCACCTGGATCACCAGGTCCCCGCCGGCCGCGACGACCAGCGGCGTCGCGTCCGTGTACGGGCAGCCGGCCCGGAAGGAGCCGCCCTCCAGGCAGGCCAGGGCGAAGGCCGGGTCCGCGTCCGCCTCGAAGGTGACGGCGCCGATGCGCAGCTCGGCGGTGCCCGTGTTGCGGAAGAACAGGTAGCGCATGGCCTGGGTGTCCACGTCCACCGCGCCGAAGTCCACGGCCACCTCGGCCCGATCCGGGTCCTCGCCCGGCTGGGCCTCGCCGAACTGATCGAGCCCCGGGGCGGTGGGGCCGTCCGAGACGTGGTACCGCCCGATGTAGGCGTCCTGCCGGCTCACCTTTGTCTTGTCGCACTCGCAGGCCAGGGCGACGGGCAGCAGGGCCAGACACACGGCCACCAGACGGATCTGCCTCGGATTCATGCGCGCGCTCCCTCCGTGCTCCACGGACCCCGCAAGACAGCAGGTGCCAATATCAGGCCGCTGGAGGCTGGCGCGTGCATCCCCGTCTCGCCCCGGGATTCACCGCGCCACAAGCGCACGCATCCAGCCCGCCCTCCCCTCCTAGCACGCTTTTTCTCCCCAGCGCAAGGGGTGCCAACCGTGCGCCAGCGCGTCACACCCAGCGCGAACGGCTCCGGGGAAGGGGGCGCAGTTGCCTCGCCGGGATCGGGTGGGTATCATCGAACCATGCGCGGGGTCTTGGTTTTCTTGCTGGTCGCGAGCACCCTGGGCTGCGCCCCGCAGCGCAGGCTGGACCGCGATCCCACGCCCCATCTGGCGCGCACCCGGACCGCGCACCGGGCCGGGTGGGCCGACTGGGAGCGGCGGCTCGCCCTGGCCCGGCCCGATCTGATCGAGCGCGCGCCCAGCGCGGACGAGGACGCGCTCCCGCCCCCGAGCCTGGACGAGGTCGAGGCGGCCATCACCCAGTTCCAGCGCCAGCGGCGGCTCGACGGCCCGGCGCTCGACTCGGCCTGGCCGCCGTTCCTGGAGACCCTGGACGCCTACCTGCGCCAGGCCCCGGAGCGGCTCGCGCTCGCGCCGCTGCTCCGCGCGCGCGTGGCGGCCGAGTTCGAGCTCGACCGCGAGCTCGGGCGCGAGGACCCGCCGCCCCCCGAGCTGGCCACGGTGGTGGGCGGCCTGGTGCTGCGCCTGGACCGCAAGGTGTGGGCCATGCGCACCCTGGCCTCCACGGCGACCCGCGCGCGCCCCGGCGAGGGCGGCCTGGCCTGGCCCATCTCGCGGGGGGTGATCACCTCGGGCTTCGGCCGGCGGCGCGATCCGCTGCAGCCCACCCAGGTGCGCTTCCACGCGGGCATCGACCTCGCGGCCCCGCCCCACGAGCCGGTGTACGCGGCGGCCGCGGGGACGGTGGTGAGCGCGGGCTGGGGGGGCTCGGGCGGCCGGGTGGTGAAGCTGAAGCACGCGGACGGGAGCCTCACGGTCTACGCCCACCTGGCGATGATCATGGTGGAGGTGGACCAGGAGCTCGGCGAGGGGGACGTGCTCGGGCTGGTCGGCGACTCGGGCCGCACCACGGGCCCCCACCTGCACTTCGCCGTGCTCCTGGGGGGCCAGGCGGTCGACCCGCTCGACCACCTGCGCGCGGTGCCCATGGCCTTCTCCGACACCACCGCGGGCATCGCCTTCGGCTACGGGGAGTGAGGCAGGCTCACAGCGCGGCGCCCAGGGCCAGGCCGCCCCAGGCGTTGACCTCGTCGCGGAAGGAGAGCGCGGGGCCGTCCTCCGGGTCGTCCAGGTGGGTCCAGGAGAAGTACACCCCCGGCCGGAGGTAGAAGCCGCGCGGCAGCTCGATGGGCACCTCGAGGCTCAGCTGCACGTCGCACATGTTGTTCGTGCTCCCGTCCACCCAGGCCTTGACCCCGAAGCCCGCGCCCACGACCAGGGCGGCCGCGCCGGACGCGAGCTCCAGGCGTTTCGACACCCACGGGTTCACGTAGGCGTAGCGCAGGAAGTCCAGGCTGGCGGGCACCCCGTGGAAGTAGCTCACCCGGAGCCCCACGTCCACGGGCCCGGACCAGGTCACCCCCACGAGCGGCTCCAGCACCGAGGGCAGCGAGCTGTCCATGAGCCCGCGGTCGGCGAACGGCCACACCAGCCAGGCGAAGGCCGCCTGCAGGGAGAAGCCCGCGCCGAGGTCGAGGTTGTACCCCAGGATGAGGTCCTGCTCGAGGTCCAGGGCGTTGTCGCGGTTGAACCCCCGGCCGTCCTCGCCGAGCTGGAAGGCGCCGAAGTAGGTCAGCGACAGCCCGGTGTCCCCGATGATCCAGCAGACCAGCGGGTTCGCCACCGGGCGCTGGTCGCCCACCGCGTCCAGGCTGAACAGGTTGGCCCCGCGGAACATGTAGGCCGACTTGAGCCCGAGCTCCACGATGAGCCCCGCGCCAGGCGCCGGCGCGGCCTCCTCCCCGCCGCCCTCCTCCCCGGCCCGCGCCCCGGGCGGGACCCACCACGCGCCGACCAGCGCGACCAGCGCGACCACGCACGCCTTGCCGGATCCTCTCATCTCAGCCTCCCTGACGGGCCGCCAAGCCCTAGTACCGATCGAACGCCTCCCTGGACGAGTAGCACAGCGGGCAGACCCACCCCTCCGGCAGCGCCTCGAAGGCGGTCCCGGCGGGGAAACCCCGGGCCGGATCCCCCTGCCGGGGGTCGTAGAGGAACCCGCAGCCCACGCACACCCAGCGGTCGTCGGGCCCGCCGGGGGCCTCGCGCCCGGCGGCCGTCTCATCCGGCCGCCCGCTCATGGCGCGATCACCTCGAGCGCGGTGGCCACGTTCCCGAACGGCGCGCTCACCTGGACGCCGGCCACCAGGGCGCGCACCTGGTCGCGGAGCTCCCGGGCGATGGCCACCCCCTCGTCCCGCGCGGCCTCCTTGCCCCGGGCCGAGGCGGCCGCCATGCGCTCGAGCACCCGCCCGGGCACCTCCACGCCGGGCACCTCGTTGCTGAGGAACTCGGCGTTTCGCAGGCTGGCCAGCGGCCAGACCCCGGCCAGGATCGGCATCCCCAGCGGCCGGGCGCGCGCGACGAAGCGCGCGAGCACCTCGGCGTCGAACACCGGCTGGGTGATGACGAACTCGGCCCCGGCCTCGCGCTTGGCGGCCAGGCGGGCGAGCTCGCGGTCCTGGTCGAGGTGGGACGGGTCGACGCCCACGCCCTTGAGGAAGCGGGTGGCCGGGCGGACCCGGTGGCCGCCGATGTCCACCCCGCGGTTCAGCCGGTCGGCGATGCGGGTGAAGCCGATCGCGTCGAGGTCGAAGACCGCCGTGGCGAATGGATAGTCGCCCACCTTGGGCGGGTCGCCGGTGACGATCAGCAGGTTGTGGATGCCGGCCGCGGCGCAGCCCAGGAGGTCCGCCTGCATGCCCAGGATGTTGCGGTCCCGGCAGCACAGGTGCAGCACCACCTCCACCCCGGCCCGCGCCTGGATGGCGCTGGCGGCGATGAGCGGGCTCACCCGGGAGGAGGCGCGCGGCCCGTCGGGCACGTTGATCGCGTCCACCCCCTGGATGGCGCACAGCCGGGCGCGCTCCACGGTCGGCTCCATGTCGTAGCCGAGCGGCGGCACGATCTCGACCGTGCTCACCCACTGGCCGTGGGCGAGCTTCCAGGCCAGCCGCGAGCGGAGCTCCTGCGGGTGCGGCTCGACCAGCTCCACGCCCTCGGCGGTCGCCGGGCGGATCTCGACCCGCTGCTTGTGGAGCGCCTTCACCCCGGTCGCCAGCTCCCGGATGTGATCCGGCGTGGTGCCGCAGCAGCCGCCCACCGCGCGCGCCCCGAGCTGCACGAAGTGCAGGGCGTAGGTCATGAAGTACTCGGGGCTGGTCATGTAGATCATGCGGTCGGCCACCCGCTTGGGGAAGCCCGCGTTCGGCTGCACCATGACCGGGAACGGCAGGCCCGGGAGGCGCCGCTCGAGGAGCTCCAGCCACTCGGCCGGCCCCATGCCGCAGTTGAAGCCCAGCATGAGCGGCGGCGGCAGCTCGGCCGGGAAGGGCGCCAGCAGGCCCTCGATGGTCTCGCCGAAGCGGGACAGGCCGCGCTCGTCCACGGCGATGGACGGCAGCCAGTCGAGGCCCACCCGGACCGCGGCCCGGGCCGCGGCCAGGAGGTCCTCCCGCTGACCGAAGGTCTCCAGGATGGGGAAGTCCGCGCCGCCCGCCCGGAGGCCCGACAGGGCCTCGGCGTACATCGCCTCGGCCTCGGCCCCGGGCACCCCGCCCGGGCCGACCGGCACCCCCAGCGGGCCCACGCTGCCGGCCACCAGGAGCTCCGCCCCGGCCACCTCGCGGGCCAGCCGGGCCGCGGCCTGGTTGATCTCGCGCACCTGGTCCCCCAGCAAAAAGGCCTCCATCTTCTTGCGGTTGGCGCCGAAGGTGTTGGTGGTCAGCACGTCCGCGCCGGCGGCCCGGTAGGCCTGGTGGACCGCGCGCACCAGCTCGGGGTTCGACTGGCAGAGCTGGTCGTAGCACACGTTGACGAACTGGTGGCGCTGGTAGAGCTCGGTGCCCATGGCCCCGTCGAACAGGACCACGCGCTCCTCGACGAGCTCCCGCAGACGCTTCGACGGCATGGCTCCCTCCGCCCCTCAGGGCACGAAGTACTTGGCCTGGGGGTGGTGCAGCACCAGGGCCACGGTAGCGTACTCGGGCTGGAGCTGGAAGCCCTCGCCCAGCGCGAGGCCGATGCGCCCGGGCTCGAGCAGCTCGAACACCTGCCGGTGGGCCGAGAGATCGGGCGCGGCCGGGTAGCCGAAACCGTAGCGGCTGCCCCGGTAGCGCTGGGTGACCCGCTCCTGCCAGCCGAGCGGCCGCGCCTCGCCGACCCCCAGCTCGCGGCGCATGCGCGCGTGCACCAGCTCGGCCAGCGCGTCGGTCGCCTCGACCGCCAGGCCGTGCAGCAGGAAGTAGTCCAGGTAGCCGTCGCGCGCCAGCACCTCCCGCCCGCGCCGGGCCACCTCGTCGCCCAGGCTGACCGCGAGCAGGCCGACGACGTCGCCCTCGGGGCGCACGAAGTCGGCCAGGCACAGGCGCGGCTCGCGCCGCCGGCGCGGGAACTCGAACGCCCACTCCCGCCCGGCGTGCGCGAGGAGCACGCGCTCGCCCTGCCCGCGGGCCTCGAAGAAGCCGTACACCGCGCGCGGGCAGAAGAGCCCCTCGGCCTCGACCAGGCGCACCAGGGCCTGGTGCCGCGGGCGCACCTCGCGCGCCAGCACCTCCGCGTAGGCCTCGCGGGTGAGCGCGCCGCGCCGGTAGCCCCAGCGCCCGCGGTGCAGGGCGACCTCGTTCAGGCAGCCGAGCACCTCGGCCAGGGGCACGTCCTCGAGCACGCGGCTGCCCAGGAAGGGCGGCGCGGGCGGCGCGACCCGCGCCAGGTGCAGCGGCCCGGGCGGGAGGGCGTCCCGGGAGAGGGCCGCGTCCTCGGGCGCCGGCGCCGCGGGCCCGACCGGCGGCTCCCCGGCCGCCAGGCGCTGCATGGCGCGCAGGCCGTCGAAGGCGTCCGCGCAGTGGAGCACCGCGCCCCCGGGGTAGGCCGGCGCCAGGACCTCGCGGACGAACTCCGGGGTGAGCGCCGCGCCGCCCACCAGGACCGGCGCCGTGAGCCCCTGCTCCGCCATGGCCCGCAGGTGCTCGGCCATCACCAGGCCGGAGCTCACCAGCAGCCCGCTCAGGCCGATGGCGTCCGGCGGGCGGGCGCGGGCCGCGGCCAGGATGGCCTCGACCGGCACCTTGATGCCCAGGTCCTCCACCTCGAAGCCGTTGTTGGAGACGATGATGCGGACCAGGTTCTTGCCGATGTCGTGGACGTCCCCGCGCACCGTGGCGAGCAGCAGCCGCCGCGCCCGCGCCGCGCCCCCGGCCGCGCCGAGGTGCGGGCGGAGGGCGTCCACCGCGCGCTTCATGGCCTCGGCGCTCTGCAGCACGAACGGCAGCTGCAGCCTGCCCGCGCCGAACAGCTCGCCCACCTCCCGCATGGCCGGCAGCAGCACCTCCTCGAGCACGCGGGCGGCGGGGAGCTCGTCGAGCAGCGCGGGGAGCCGCTCGAGCAGCAGGGCGGGCTTGCCCTGGAGCACGCCCTGGAGGACCGCCTCGCGCGGGGAGAGCGCGCGCGGGGCGTCGCCCTCCGCCCCGGCGGGCGCGCCGGCGACGCGCTCCAGGAAGGCCTCGAGCGCCCCCTCGCCGCGCCCGAGCAGGAGCTCCGTCGCCAGGCGCACCTCCTCGGCCGGCAGGCCGGGCAGCGGCAGGAGGTGGCGCGGATCGAGGATGGCGGCGTCCAGGCCCGCGCGCAGGGCGAGGTCCAGGAACACCGAGTTCAGCACCTGGCGCGCGCGGGGGGCGAGGCCGAAGCTCACGTTGGAGATGCCCAGCAGGGTGTGAACCCCGGGCAGCCGGGCGCGGATCCGCCGCAGGCCCTCCAGGGTCTCGGCGGCCGCGCCGGCGAGGGCCGGATCGCCCGAACCCACGGTGAAGGTGAGCGGGTCGACGAGCAGGTCCCGGGGCCGCAGGCCGTAGCGCCCCAGGCAGCGCTCCACCAGTCGCTCGGCCACCTCGAGCTTGCGCGCCGCGCTCATGGCCATGCCCTGCTCGTCGATGCACAGGCACACCAGCGCCGCGCCGTGCTCGCGCGCGAGCGGCCCGAGCCGATCCGCGCGCGCGCCGCCGTCCTCGAGGTGGATGGAGTTCACCACCGCCCGGCCCGGGTAGCGCTCGAGCGCGAGCGCGACGGCCTCCACGCTGCCCGAGTCGATGACCAGCGGCAGCCGGCAGCCGCGCGCCGCGCGCGCGACCAGCTCGCGCATGTGCCCGAGCTCGTCCTGGCCGGCGTAGGCCACGGACAGGTCGGCCGCGTGGCTGCCGTGCTCGGCCTGGCCCGCGAGCAGCTCGAAGGCGGCCTCGTGGTCCGCGCGGAGCAGCGCGTCGCGGAATGCGCGCGAACCGGTCGCGTTGGCCCGCTCGCCGATGAAGAGCGGCGGGGGCCGCTGCCTGAGCGACACGGCAGAGAACGGGCTGGAGAGGAGGGCCGGCGCCTCGGCCACGCGCGGCGGACGCGGCCGGCGGCCGGCCACGAGCGCCGCGAGGCGCCGGATGTGCGCCGGCGTCGTGCCGCAGCATCCGCCCACGAAGGCGAGCGGCAGATCGTCGAGCAGGCGGCCGAGGACGGCGCCGAGCTCGTCGGGGCTCTCGGGGTAGCGGAGGCCCGCCGGGCCGGCCAACGGCAGGCCGGCGTTGGGGTACACCCCGAGCGGCCCGGGCCACAGGTCGGCCAGGGCCTCGAGGTGGGGGCGCATGGGCAGCGGGCCGGTGCCGCAGTTGAGCCCCAGCACGTCCACCTCCAGGGGCTCGAACGCGGCCACCACCGCGCCCATGTCCGCGCCCGTCAGCAGGCTGCCCTGGGGCTCGACGGTGACCGAGGCCCACACCGGCAGCGTGCGCCCGGGGCCCAGCACGTCGCGGGCCGCGGCCAGGGCGGCCCGGGCCTGCAGCAGGTCGGTGACCGTCTCGACGAGCAGCAGGTCCACCCCGCCGGCGAGCAGCCCCTCGATCTGCCGGCGGAAGCCGGCGCGCAGCTCGGCGAACCCCACCTGCCCCAGGCTGGGCAGCCGGGTGCCCGGGCCGATGGCCCCGGCCACGAAACGCGGGCGCGCGGGGGTCGTCAGGCGCGCGGCCTCGGCGCGGGCCAGGCGCGCGGCCGCGGCGTTGACCTCCTCGCAGCGCGCCTCGAGCCCGTACTCGGCGAGCACCTGGGGGCTGCCCCCGAAGGTGTCGGTCTCGAGGATGTCCGCGCCGGCCTCGAGGTAGGCGCGGTGGATGGCGGCGACGCTCGCCGGGGCGGTCAGCACCAGGGCCTCGTAGCAACCGGGGTGGTCGCCGAAGGCCTCCCGGGGGAGCCCGAGCTCCTGGAGGGCGGTGCCCATGGCGCCGTCGAGCAGCAGCACGCGCTCCCGGGCGAGGGCCATGAGCTCGGGCATGTCCGCCTCCTTCCCGGCAGCAAGCTACCACCGAAGGCCCGGCCCGGGCAACGCGCGGCCCGGGTTGACTCCCCACCCCCCGGAGGCTATGAGGGGGGAGGGCGAAAGGAACCGCGCGCATGGCCATCTCCGCCAAGATCCAGGACTTCATGACCCGGGCCTCCTTCATCCGCAAGATGTTCGAGGAGGGCGTGCGGATGCGGCGGGAGTTCGGGGCCGAGAACGTCTTCGACTTCAGCCTGGGCAACCCCATCCTGGAGCCGCCGCCCGAGGTGCACGCGGCCATCCGCAGGCTGCTGGAGAAGCCCCCTCCGGGGCTGCACCGCTACATGCCCAACGCCGGCTTCCCCGAGGTCCGCGAGCGCATCGCCGCCCACCTGCGCGAGGAGTTCGGGGAGGCGTTCGAGGCCGAGGACCTCATCATGACCACCGGCGCGGCCGGGGCGCTGAACATCGTGCTGAAGTCGATCCTCGACCCCGGCGATCAGGTGGTCGTGGTGGCGCCCTTCTTCCCCGAGTACCGCTTCTACGTGGACAACCACCAGGGCGAGCTCCGGGTGGCGGAGAGCGACGCGGACTTCGATCTCGACCTCGCCTCCCTCGAGGGCTGCCTCACGCCGCGAACCCGGGCCGTGCTCATCAACTCGCCCAACAACCCGACCGGCCGCATGTACAGCGCGGAGCGCCTGCGCGAGCTGGGGGAGCTCCTGGGCCGCTTCGGACAGCGCACCGGCCACCCCATCACGCTGCTGGCGGACGATCCCTACCGCAAGCTGGTCTACGACGGGGCGCGGGCGCCCAGCCCCTTCGCCGCCCACCCGGACACGGTGCTGCTGACCTCGCACTCGAAGGACCTCGGCCTGGCGGGCGAGCGCATCGGCTACGCGGCCATCTCGCCCCGGCACCAGGATCGCCGCGCGCTCTCGGGCGCGCTCACCTTCGTCAACCGGACGCTCGGCTACGTGAACGCCCCGGCGCTCTTCCAGCGGGTGGCCGCGGAGGCGCAGCGCGCCACCGTGGACGTGGGCAAGTACCAGGCGCTCCGCGACCGGCTGTGCGCCGGCATGGCGGACATCGGCTACCAGTTCTTCCGCCCCCAGGGGGCCTTCTACCTGTACCCCCGGACCCCCATCCCCGACGACGTGGAGTTCATCCGCATCCTGCAGCGGCACCGCGTGCTGGCCGTGCCCGGCTGCGGCTTCGCCCGCCCCGGCCACATGCGCCTGTCCTACTCGGTCGGCATGGCCGAGGTGGAGGGCGCGCTCGCGCCGCTGCGCGCGGCGTTCGAGGAGGCCACGGGGAGGGGGTAGAATCCGTGCGGCGTGCGGCGTGCGGCGTGCGGGCTCACTCCATCAGCGCGGAGGCGTCCACGTCGTCCTCCTCCGACTTCGGCTTGTCCAGGCCGCCCGGGCGGGTGACCACCACGGTGCGCTGGGCGGAGTACTTGCTGCCCTCGCGGGCGATGACCGAGATGAAGTTCGGCCCGGGCTCCAGGCTGAGGGGCACCTCGAGGGTCATGCGGCGCGGATCGCGCGACTCCTGGCCGGACTTCAGGTACACCTTCTTCGCGCCCACCCACACGGCCACGTCGCGGAGATCGTGATCCTCGTCGCTCACCACGCCGCGCAGCACCACCCGGTCCCCGCTCTCCAGGTAGGCAGGCAGCTCCTCGAGGGCGATCTCCGGCGGCGTGCTCTGGGTGAAGGGCAGGAGCGCCTCCGGCCCGCCGAGCTTGGACTTGGCCCCGGCCTTGGCGAGCTCGGCCGCGCGCACCCAGCCCGCGCCTGCGTCCTTGCCCGGCAGCTGCACCCGGCGCCAGTCGCCGGCGCGCCGGTCGGCCAGCAGCACCGCACCCTTGCGCAGCCGGGCCAGGCCGCAGGCCGCCAGCTCGGGCCCGGCGCGCACCACGACGCCCTCCGCGCCCGCCTTGACCCGCGCGGGCTCGGGGCTGGAGGCCAGGCCCGCCGGGCGGAGCGGCAGCTCGAGCCGGGCGACGTGGCTCGCGCCCAGCGAGGCGTCCCACATGTCCACCTCCACGGCCAGGGAGGCGCGGGTCGCCTCGGCCGGCACGTGGAACAAGAACGCGTGGGTGCGCGACTCGCCGCGGGGGATCTCGCCGAAGGTGCCCCGGCCGCTGCCGGCCTCCAGGAAGAGATCCTTGCCCGACTCGTTGCGCATCATCACCCGGGCGTCCCTGGCCGGGCCGGCGCCGAGGTTGACCACGGTGAAGGCGAGCTCGGCCTTCTCCCCGGCCTGCAGCAGGCCGTCGCCGTTGCCCTCGCGCTCGCGCACCGCGTGGTTGAAGCCGAAGGCCGGCCGCGGCACCCCCTGGGTGCGGACCCGGGTCTCCAGCCGGGCCGGCGCCGGGCTGCCCTCGGCGAAGAAGTCGAAGCGCAGGTCGTCGGTCCGGGTGGACACGCCCAGCGGCACCTTGACCGGCACCTTCCAGGTGCGCTCCTGGCCTGGGTCGAGCCGGCCGAACAGGAACTCGCGGCGATCGAACAGCGGGTTGCCCGAGCGCGACTCGGCCCGCAGCCGGTAGAAGGGCGCGCTGCCCGTGTTGCGCACGCTGAGCTCCATCTGCACGGTCTTCTCGGCCAGCGCGCGACCCTCGCCGTCCACGCCCTCGCCGCCCAGCCTGAAGGTGGCCGCGCCGGCCGCGCCCTCGCCGCCCCCGGGGCCCCAGTCCACGCGCAGCTTGGCGAGCGCGTCCACCATCTTCTTCTGCTCGGCCTGGCTCACCTCGGCCAGGTAGGCCGCGGCCTCGTCCAGCATGGCGCTGCCGCGCGGGGTCCGCACGCGCTGCAGCAGCTCCTTGGCGAACTTCACGGTGAAGTCCTCCTTGAAGCCAGGCTCCTCGAGGGGCGGCTCCTCGTCCGGGCCCAGCCGGGGCGGGGCCACGTCGAGGAACTGGATCTCGTGGGCCGGCTTGGAGGCCACCTTGTCGGCCTGCTTCTTCAGGTGGGCGGGGATGTTGGCCTCGCGGAAACCCTCCGGCCGGACGTACATGCGGACGCCGTCCTCCTCGAGCAGCGTGGGCCTGAGGGCCACGTCCGGGGTGACGCCGACCTCCTGGATGCTCACGTCGCCGGGGATGAGGTACTCGGCCACGGTGAGCTTCAGGCAGGCGCCCTCGATGGAGCTCGGCACGCGCTCGTTCAGGATCTGCACCGTGCCCTTGCCGAAGGTCTGCTCGCCCACCAGCACCGCGCGGTCGAGGTTCTTGAGCGCCCCGGCCAGGATCTCCGAGGCCGAGGCGCTGCCCTCGTCGACCAGCACCACCAGGGGCAGATCGAGCTCCGAGTCGCCCTCCTTGGCGCGCTGCTCCTCGCGGCTCTTCTGCACGCGGTCCTCCGGCGTGGAGTCCTCGCCGTAGGCCACGGTGGCCACGATGATTCCGCGGTCGAGCAGCAGGTCGGCCACCTGCACCGCCGCCTTGAGCAGCCCGCCGGCGTTGCCGCGCAGGTCGACGATCACCCCGCGCAGGCCCTTGGCCTCGGCCTTGAGCTCGGACAGGTGCCGCAGGAAGTCCCCGCCGGTGTGGCGCGAGAAGTCCACGATCTGGATGTAGCCCACCTTGCCGTCCAGCAGGCGGGACTCGATGCTGCGCACCCGGATCACCTCGCGGTGGATCACGTACTTGTGCGGCTCGGTCCAGCCCGGCCGCTTCACCCAGATGGTGACCGGCGAGCCCGACGGCCCGCGCAGCAGGTTGACCGCCTCGTCGAGCGGCATGTTGACCGTGGACTGGTCCTCGATGCGCACGATCTGGTCGCCGGCCTTGAACCCCAGGCGGGACGCCGGCGAGTCCGGCAGCGGGGAGATGACGGTCAGCACGCCCTTGCGGATGGCGATGCGGATGCCGAGGCCCCCGAACTCGCCGGTGGTCTTGAGCTGCATCTCCCGGAAGAGCTCCGGGGGCAGCAGGTTGGAGTGCGGGTCGAGGGTGGTCAGCAGCCCGTTGATGGCCGTGTACTCCACGTCCTTGGCGTCGGTGGTGGGCTCCAGGTTCTCGGTGATGAAGCGGAAGATGGGCTGCAGGTTGTAGTTGAGCTCCCAGACCGTGGACGGCTTGCCCACCTTGAAGGTGGCCCTGCGCGGGCCGACCTGGACCGCCGCCTCGCCGTCCTCGAGGCGGATCTCCACCTCGGACACGTTGCGCTCGATCGCCTCCAGGGTGCGGCGGAGCATGCGCTCGGGATCCACCCGGGTGGGGTCCACGTAGTCCTGCTTGAGCTGCAGGATGGTCCAGCTGAAGGCCTCCATGCGCGCGAGGTCGTAGGCCTTCGTGGCCGGATCCTCCGCCCCCAGGGCCGGCGCGGCGCCGAGCCCCACCCACCCCACAGCCCACCCCAGAAGGAGCCCGCGCGAGAGCATCGAGCCAAGCATATCCATCTCCCTGTCACGCCGAACAAAACCGCCCCGCCCAGCGGATGTTACGGGCCGCCCCCGGAGGAGTCAAGGAGGCAGCCCGCCACCCGGGGCGGGAACACCCCGGGAACCCGACCCCCTTCCCGGGGGTCGTAGCCCCGGTTTGACGGAAGGACGCGTGGAAACGTACCATCCAGGGAACGTGAGCGACCCGATCCGAGAAGCGGACCGCCTGCTGGTCTCCGCGCTCAAGCGCGGCGAGGGCCCCGCCTTCGAGTCGCTCGTCCGCCTCCACCAGCACCGCGTCTACGGCCTGTGCCTGCGCATGCTGGCCGACCGGGCCGAGGCCGAGGACCTGGCCCAGGAGGTGTTCATCAGCGTCTTCAAGAACATCCTGACCTTCCGCGAAGAGAGCCTGCTGTCGACCTGGATCTACCGGATCACCCGCAACCACTGCCTGAACCGCCTCAAGTTCCTGCGCCGGCGGGCCCACGAGCGCCAGCAGCCGCTGGAGGACACCCGCCAGGCCGACCTCGCCGGGGAGCCGCTCGCCGACCCGGTGGGCGCAGCCAGCCGGCCCCAGCGCCCGGACCGCGCCGCCGAGGGCCGGGAGCTCGAGTGCCGCATCCTCGCGGAGCTGGCCGGGATGAGCGAGGACCACCGCGAGCTGGTGATCCTCCGGGACTTCGAGCAGCTCTCCTACGAGGAGATCCAGGAGATCACGGGGCTGGCGGAGGGCACGGTGAAGAGCCGCCTGCACCGCGCCCGCATGGAGCTCGCGCGCCGCATGGCGCCCCACCTGAAGGATGGTTGAGCGTGGCCATGGAGCACGACATCGCCCAGCTGCACCTGTCCGAGCTGCTCGAGGGCAGCCTCGCGCCGGGAGCGCGCGCCGAGCTGGAGGCCCACCTGGCGGACTGCCAGGAGTGCCGCGCCAGCCTGGACCTCCTGCGGCGCACGCTGGAGGCCGTGCGCGGGCTCCCCCCGGTGGAGGCGCCGCCCCAGTTCGCCCCCCGCCTCCGCCGCCGGGCCGTCCAGGCAGGGCTGCTGGCCGCCCGCCGCCGCCGCCGCCTCGGCCTGGGCACCCTGCCCTTCTCCTCCACCATGGCGCTGGTCGTGGTGCTGGCCGCGGTGGGCGCGCTGCTGGTGCTGGTGCTGTTGATGCAGCGGCAGATCGCGCTGCTGGTGGAGCAGGCCCCGCCGGCGGTGGTCCAGGTCCCCGGGGTCGGGGCGCTGAACACGCTGGCCGCGGCGGCCTGGGCCGCGGGTGGCACGGTGCGCTCCGACGGGCGGCTGGTGCCGCCGGGCAGCGCGCTCGGCGGGACCTCCCTGGAGCTGGACCTCGAGCTGCCCGCCGCGGGCTGGGACGCGTTCCGCCGCGCGGTCGCCGCGGGGGGCGGCGCCGGGCACCTGCCCGCCGCCCAGCCCCCGGCCGGCCCCGACGGCCGGGTTCACCTGCTCTTCAGCCTGCGGCCGGGGAGCTGAAGCGCCTCGAGGGTCAGGCGGAGCTCCTGCACGCACTCGTGGATCTCGGCCGGCGCCTCCTCGCCGTGGGGCCGGCGCTGGCGGAGGTGCAGGCGCAGCTCGAGCGAGGCGCGCTCGGGCCAGGCGCCGCCCGGCGCGAGGCGCTGCTCGGCCCGGCCCTGCCCGTCGGCGACGAACTGGACGAACTCCTCGGTGCCGCCCAGCATGCCCTCCTCGGCCACGCCGAGCCGCGCGCCCAGGCGCGCGCAGGTCTGCGGGCCGCAGGGCTCCAGGCCCTCCAGGCGGACGTCCGCGCGGATGCGCACCTCCAGGCCCGCGACGCCCTGCAGCCCCGCCAGGTAGGCGCCGGAGACCTGCCACGCCTGCCCGGACGCGGCGCGCCCCCCGGGCGGCGGCGCGGGCCAGGCCAGCGAGAGTGCGGTGCGCAGGGCCTCCACCAGATCCGCCATCGGCCCCCAGCTGGAGGCGTCCACGCCCGCGTCCAGCTCGAGCGCGGCCGGACCCCGCGCGGCGCCCGGGGCCGGGTCGAGGACCAGCCCGAGGCGCGACAGGTGCTCGACGCCCACCGGGTAGATCTGGTTGGCGCCCAGGGACTGCTCGAGCCGCGCCCCCTCGAGGCGGCCGACCAGCCGGCCGCGCCGGTCGACCGCGAGCCCCAGGCGCGCCTCCAGGCTGCGGCGCAGGCGCTGGCCCTCCACCACGAAGTCGGGCAGCCCGCGCTCGGCACCCTCGCGGGGCTCGAGCCCCTCGGCGCCCAGCGGCGGCCGCTCCGCCCGCGGCGGCACCACGTCCAGGACGAGCTCCAGGCGCAGCCTGTAGCTGGCCCGCTCGCCGGCCGCCGGCCGCGCGCCGAGCTCGACATCCCCGGCGCGCGCGCCGGGCGCCAGGCACAGGCATGCGGCCAGGCAGGTGAGCGTGGCGCGCACCGCGCTGCGCCTCACTTGAGCTCCTGGGAGAGGTTCGCCTCGAGCGCGAGGGTGGTGGTGACCGCCTGGCCGCCCTGGCTCGCCTGGAGCGTCCCGTCGACCGAGAGGCCGGCCCGGGTGCGCACCAGCCGGCCCTCCTCCAGCGAGAAGCAGGCCTGGCCCTGGCCGCGGCCCTTGAGGTCGGCCTCGACCGGCAAGCCGCACTGCGTGAGCCTGCCTCGGATGCCCAGCACCACCTGGCTGTCGACGCGGGCGCAGCTACGCCCGAGGGCCTTCTCCATCCCGCGGTAGGTGTAGGTGGCCTGCACCGCCATGCTCAGGCCCTCGGCCCCGGGCAACCCGGCCGGGACGGCGCGCTCCTCCGTCCAGCTCTCGCCCGGCGCGACTGGCCGGTCGGGGAAGACCACGGCGTTCCGGGTGAGGTTCTTCTTGAGCTCCGCGGCCAGCCCCTCGACCTCGGGCGGGAGCTCGGGGGCGTCCAGCGCCTCGACCTCGCTCAGCCGCCCGCGATCGGTCATGCGCATGGTCAGCTTGAGGCGCGCCAGCCCGTCCAGGCCGGCCACCGGCATCTGCACGCCCTGCAGGCTCATCGTGGCCTCGGGCGCGCCGAAGGCGAGCTCCAGGACGGCCCCCTCGGAGCCGGCCGAGCGCACCGTCTGCCGGGTGTCGACCGCCAGCCTGCTCGCGAAGCGCTGCGCCTCCTCAGGCGAGAGGCTGGTGCGCACCTCGAGGCGCTGCTCCAGCACGAGCCGGTAGGTGTGCACCGCGCCCGGCTGGAAGCGGTGTCGCAGGTCCACGGCCGGTCCGGCCGCGGGCGCGGGCTGGGCGCGGGCGGCGAGCGGAACCATGCCAGCCAGGGCCAGCGCGAACAGCAGACGACGCATGCCGACCTCCTCCTGCCGGTCCCTTGGACGGGGCGACCGGCCCGGATGTTTCCTGGTTAGCCCAGGGCGTGGTACGGATCAACAGATCTTCCGAGGAGCTGGCGCGTTGGTAGCCGGGGAGAGGTGCGAAAACAAGGAGGGCAGACCCGATGCGATCCGAGCTGAAGACACGCCTGGGGGCCGGAATCCTGTGCGGTTGCGTCCTGTTGCTCGCCTCGTCGGCCTGGGCCACGGGGCTTCTGGTGCCGACCGACGGCCGCGTGCCGCCGCTGGCCATCAAGTACCACCGGGCGGAGGTGAAGATCACCGACCGGGTGGCGGTGACCCA
>Ga0116143_10001516_pt1 | contig 27642 bp, 18 predicted proteins | sample AD_UKC034_MetaG_FD_89745 | JGI IMG/M metagenome (GOLD analysis project Ga0116143, IMG submission 89745) | Active sludge microbial communities of municipal wastewater-treating anaerobic digesters from USA - AD_UKC034_MetaG | ecosystem: Engineered > Bioreactor > Anaerobic > Digestate | place: USA...
GCCAATGTCAAGATCATCCTTTCGACTGACGGCGGTTTGAGCTATCCTGAAGGCAACGTTATCGTGGCTTCGCATCCGGCTGCAGGCGGCAGTTTCCCATGGCCCATACCTGATCAGCTCGCGACGAACTTGAAGGTCAAAGTCGCGGACGCTTCCGATGAAAATAACGTATTCGATGTTTCCGACGGACTTTTCGGTATCAGGGGTTCTTTGTCCCTGACAAGCCCGAACCTGGGCGGCCTCATGTATGTCGGAGACTCGACGGATATAGTCTGGACAAAGCAGGGTTCTATCCAGTTCATCGCGATCGAAGGCTCGACGAACGGGTTCGCCGATGAGAGCCAGGTGTTTACGATCGCCTCGCCCGTTGACGCGACCGGAGACCCGGCGCTCAGCTATAAGAAAACATGGCAGGTAGAGAACAGGATCGGCACCAACCTTAAGGTCAGGATAAAGGACGTGTCGAACCCGACGAACGTGTTCGATATATCGGATTCTCCGTTTACGATCAAGGGCAAGCTCAAGATGCTCTATCCTGATACCGCGACCACATTGTATGTCGATGACCCTCTGGAGATCCAGTGGCAGACCACCGGCACCATCGCGCTTGTCCAGCTGCGGTATTCCACTGACGGCGGCACAAGCTACCCCGAAGGCAACACCATTGTCGCGTCCACTGACGGCATGGCCGGCAGCTATACGACGACCGTTCCCAATGCCATCGAGCCTGATGTCCGGTTCAAGGTCATGGATGTCTCGGACATGGCATCGCCCGATGATTCAGACCAGAATATTGTCATCAAGGGCAAATTGTCTCTGACGAGCCCGGTCACCAATGTGTCCTGGCCTGTTGCCAGCAACCAGAACATCACGTGGAACTACAACGGTTCCATTGCGAACGTCAAGATCGAATATTCGACCGACGGGTGGGTGACCCCGCATACCATTGTCGACACTACTTCGTGCTCGGCAAAGACATATCAGTGGACCAATATACCGGACGATATCTCGAATTCGGCGCGCGTCAGGATCTCGAACGTGCTCGATTCGACGGTCAACAGCACATCGCCGGTCAACTTCAAGATCGTCGGCGTTCTCGAAGTGACCTCCCCGACGGCCGCATCGCGCTGGGAAGTGGGCGTTCCTGCGACCATCAACTGGAATGTCACCGGTTCGATCGCCAACGTGCGCATCGATTACTCGGGCAATAACGGCGGCTCCTGGACCAATATCGTCGCTTCCGTAGCTGCGAGCGCCAAGACAACGAGCTGGACCCCGACTGCGGATGCGGTTTCGCTCCAGGCGCTGATCAGGGTATCGGATTTTTCCGACAGCACGGTCTTTGACGTTTCCGAAGCCTTCCACGTAAAGGCGCGTTTCACCGTCAGTTCGCCGAGCGGCGGCCTTGTGTGGCCCGTTGAGACCGACCATGACATAGCCTGGACCACGGACGGCAATGTGCCGACCGTGCGCATCGATTATTATACTGACGGGACAGGCGCCGAATGGAAGACCATAGCAGTCTCGACGTCGAACAATTCGCCGTATAACTGGACCGTGCTCGACGATATATCCGCCACCTGCAAGGTGCGGGTAAGCGATACCCGTGATATCGAGGCGTTCGGCGTATCAGCGGGCTTCTTCAAGATCCGCGGAGACGTGCAGGTGCTTTCGCCTTCCGATACCGATATCTCGTGGATCGTCGGTGAATCCCATAACATTACCTGGGACACGACCGGCACCATGCCGACGGTCAAGATCGAGTATTCCATTAACGGCGGCGGCGCCTATACCACGTTGAGCGCGTCCTATGACGGCACGACCGGCTCCATGCCGTGGACGGTTCTCGATACCCTGTCCACGAACTGCCTGGTCAGGATTTCCGATACGCGCGATTCCACGGTATATGACGTGTCGAATAATCCGTTTACCATCCGAGGCAGCCTCGCTGTCGATGAGCCTCTGACTACCGCGCAGTGGGAAGTCAATAGTTATGTGTGGGTGCGCTGGCACAGGACCGCAGGCAACATCCAGTATGTCAAGATAGAGCTGTCAAAAGACGGCGGGATTTCCTATCCCGTTACCGTTGTCGCATCGGTCACCGCATCCTTGAACCAGTATAACTGGCAGGTGACCAACGATATAACCAACCAGGCAATGATCAGGATATCCGATACCTCCAACACCGCTGTTACTGCGGAGTCCGAGGTATTTAAGATCAAAGGCAAACTGACCATCACCCGGCCTAATGGCGACGAGGTGTTTGTCTTTAACACGAGCGAGGCGATCAACTGGACGGTCGACGGCTCTATCTCGACCGTGCGGCTCGATTTCACCACCGACGGCACCAACTTCACCAATATCGTGCCTTCAGTGACCGCTTCTCTGGGCACGCGCGCATGGACCATACCCGATGCGCTTTCGGATACGGTTCGCGTCAAAATATCGGATAACTCCGATCCGACCAACGTCCTGGATCTGTCAGATGCAACGTTCAGGATCGTGGGGACCCTGACATTGTTGTCTCCCGCAGGCTCTGAAGTATGGCCTGTCGGATCATCGCAGTCAGTCGGCTGGTCCCGCGGCGGCACGATCGACCGCGTCAAGATCGTGTATTCCATCAACGGCGGTTCGAGCTTTGATTATACGATCTCTGAAGAGGTCCCGGGCGGCCAGGGGTCCGTGAATTTCAACGTCCCGGATACTATTTCGCCCAACGTCATCGTCAAGGTATATGACCTTGACCAGGCAGGCGTTTCAGCGCAGAACGCTACTCCGCTCAAGATCAGAGGCGATCTCGTTCTCACGCGGCCTGCCGGAGGAGAGAGCTGGTTAATCAACTCATCCGAACAGATCCAGTGGACCCGTTTCGGTTCCATTACCAATGCGAAGCTCGAATATTCGCTTTTGGCAGGCCAGGCGGGATCATGGAACAACATCGCCACGGTCCCGGCGTCAGACCAGTCATACAACTGGCCTATTCCCGCAAGCACGTCCTTGACGGTGCGTATTCGCGTGTCCGACGCGTCAGACCCGACCGTCTATGACGATTCGCCGAACTTCGTCATCCGCGGCGGCTTCAAGATCACCATGCCCAACGGCGGAGAGCAGTGGCCTGTGGGTTCGTCACAGAACATACAGTGGACCACATACGGAACCTATACAAATGTCAATCTCTTTTACTCAAAGAACAGCGGAACTTCCTGGGATCTGATCCAGGGTGGCGTTTCCAATATCGGCATATACCCGTGGGCGTCAGTCGCTGACGCGATCTCTGAAAATTGCCTTGTCAAGATCGCCGATGTGTCCGACACCGAGGCGTATGACGTGTCCGACGCGGTGTTCAAGATCCATGGCTCGATCAACCTGACAGTTCCCAACGGCGGCGAGGCATGGGGCGTGGGCACTGCGCAGACCATCACCTGGACCAAAGCGGGTTCGATCCTCGGTTACTGGCTTGAATATTCGACCAATGCTTTTGCAGACGAGACCCAGACAACGACCATCAATAACAACGTGCCCGGCGCGAATACCTCGTTCCCGTGGACCATACCTGATGCGATCGGCGCCAATGTGAAGGTCCGTATCAGCGACAAGAACGATACGACGATCAAAGACGTGTCGGAAGCATCGTTCCGTATCCGCGGTTCCCTGACGCTGTCGTTCCCCAACGGCACCGAATCGCTGCTCGTCGGTTCCAGTCAGACCATCACCTGGACCTCGAACGGCAGTATTGTCGATGTAAAACTGCAGCTTTCGACAGACGGCCAGGTCAGCTGGCTGACCATCGCGGATTCGACGGCCAATGACGGCAGCCATCCGTGGCAGGTGCCTGATGAGATATCCTCTATCTGCAGGGTCCGTGTATCGGACGTCGATGATCCCGATGCGGCCGATATATCCAACCAGAACTTCAAGATAAGGGGCAGTGTGACCCTGACGTACCCGGTCGGCGGAGAGAAATGGACCGTCGGAAGCAGCCAGAACATACTCTGGAGCAGGATCGGTTCTATCGCAAACGTCAAACTCGAATTCTCGAACGACGGCGCGCTGTTCACCGAGATGATCGAAAGCACCCCGAATGACGGCTCATACAACTGGCAGGTACCTGATTCGATCACGACGCAGGGCCTTATGCGCATATCGGATGCTTCTGATCCGACGATCACGCATACATGCGCCGGTTATTTCAAGATCCAGGGCAGTTTTGACGTAACGAGCCCCAACGGCGGAGAGGCGTGGCAGGCGGCGAGCCAGCATGATATCACCTGGAACAAGAACGGTAGTGTCTCGTTCGTGAACCTATATTATTCAAAGGATTCCGGAGCTACCTGGACCGCGATTCCGGACGGACAGAACGTGTCCAATAACGGCGTGTTCACCTGGTATTCCATTCCCGTTGACGCTGTGTCCACCAAGGCACGGATAAAGGTCCAGGATGCAGTTGATTCCGAGGCCTTTGATATGTCGAACAGCGATTACAAGGTTAGATGTACGCTTGTTTTGACCTATCCTGTCGGCGGTGAGCATTTGCGCGTGGGAAGAAGCTATAACATCACCTGGACCCAGGTCGGAAATCCCGAGAACATCAAACTCGAGTATTCGCGCGATAACTTCCTGGCTGATTACCAGACCATCGAGGCCAGTCTGCCGACTCCTCCGGGACGCTCCTATACATGGACCGTGCCCAATTCCATACACGAGACGGTGAAAGTGAGGATTTCCGACGCTTCGGATTATGGCGCGCGCGATGATTCGGACGCGGCATTCCGCATCACCGGCGATTTCGCAATCACCGCTCCGAACAGCGGGGAGAACTGGGAGGTCGATTCCACCCAGGCGATCACCTGGAATTCAGCCGGCACCATGTCGGACGTCAAGCTTGAATATTCGATCAACGGCGGCGTGGATTATACGACTATCGGAGCGTTCGCCAATAACGGGACCCGCAACTGGAATATTCCCGATCTGGTCAGCGAGTCATGCAGGGTGCGTATTTCTGACCTTGCGGATTCAACTGCGAATGATATTTCCGATGCGAACTTCAATATCGTTCCCGGGTTCACGGTAACCGCGCCCAATACCGGCGCTGAAGTGTGGACTGTCGGCGAATCGCATCCGATCACCTGGACAACAATCGGCACCATCACCAATGTCCGCATCGATCTGGCTACCGACGGCGGCACCAATTACAATATACCGGTTGTCGCGTCCACTGCGGATGACGGAAGTTTTGACTGGACCGTAACGGATCATATATCCGACACGGTAAAGATCCGCGTCGCGCATGAAGCGCCGTTTGCTTCAGACGCGTCTGATAATTCGTTCAAGATCAAAGGCGATTTTGATATCACTTCGCCTGACGGCGGCGAGCTCTGGCAGATCAACCAGGCCAAGACGATCTCATGGAATACGATCGGCACCATTGCCAATGTGCGCATACAGTATTCTATTAACGGAGGGACAGACTATACGACGATCGTGAATTCCGAGGCGAATGTGAACTCCCACTCATGGACAGTGCCCGATACCCGCACTCCGTCAGCGAAGATCAAATTGATCAATCCCGCTGATGAAACGGTGTCTGATGAATCTGCAGGTACGTTCCGCATCCAGGGCTTCCTGACGCTGAACAGCCCCAACGGCGGGGAAACGTGGATGTCCGAGGATTCCCGCCAGATCACCTGGACATGGGGCGGAACATTGCCAACCGTTAAGTTGAGCTATTCGACTGATTCTGGAGCAACATTCCCCGTCGGTTATGTCATCAATGCAGCTGCTCCTAACGGCGCGGGATCGGGCGGAAGCCATTCCTTTACCTGGACCGTGCCCGATACGCTCACGCATACCGCGCGCGTGAGGGTTGAGGATCCGGATGACGATACGGTTGCCGACATGTCGAACGCGGACTTCACCATCACCGGTTCGATCACGGTCACGTCGCCTGTGGGCGGCGAACGCTGGGTAACTAATGAAGTGCACGCGGTCACCTGGACGGATAAGGGTGCGATCGCCAATGTGAAGATCCAGTATTCGAAAAACAATTTCGCAAATGCGATAACGGTCGTGGATTCTGTCGCGAATGCCGGCTCATACAACTGGACAGTTCCCGATGACCGCTCGACAACGGTCAAGGTGCGTGTCCTCAATGCCGATGACGAGACCATATACGGAACGTCGCCGGCCAACTTTGAGATCGACTATTACACGATCACCTGGGATATCAGGGATTTGTTGACGAATGAGCGGTTGACCAACCTGTCCGTTTCGGAAAAGGTCACCGGCGGCGCAACGGTCGGCTGGCAGGCAGTGGGCCTGACCGCTCCGTTGACCCATGACACCCCGTATGGCTTCTGGACAACGGTGTGGTCTGCGACCGGCTATGGCGATAAGGGCCAGAACTTTACCGCTGACCATGACCAGTCGTTCACCGTGTATCTGGAAACTTCCGCAGTGCATATCTGGCGTTCATCGGCAGAATTCACCTACGACGCATCCGGCGATCAGCTCAAGGTCGTTGCGTTCCTTGAGCGCGACGGCAGCGTCGTCCAGGGCGCGTCGAAGATCGGGCTCTACATCTATGACGATGACGGCAACCATATCGCCTATAACGCCATATGCGATCCCGACTTTTACAATGTCGATACCAACGCAGACGGGGAAAAGGATGTATGCGATCCGAAGCCGACGCTGTATTCGAACACCATCGACGCGTCAGGTTATTTCTACCTGACCCTGCCGAAACCGACCGGTTTGCAGGCAGGCGTCGTGTACGCGGCGTTGGTAGATATCATGAACCTGAGCGGCGCGCATTTCAGAACGCCGACATCCTTCTCGATCACCGAGTCGAAACTGCTCACGAGTACGGAATCCGCTGTCAAGAACATGGAATTGGTGACTTTGCCCGCGTTCCAGCAGTCGATCTCCAATACGATCACGCAGGGTATTGCGGATCAGAAACAGACCATCACCGACATGATGGTCGGCACCGGCGGTGATGCGGCATCGGTCATGGCCCAGGGCGGTATGGTCGGAATGATCCAGCAGTCCCTGACCACGTTCGAGACAAGTTCGTCCGAAGCCATCAAACGGCTGCAATCCGGCGCTGATACCGCGGTCCAGGCAGGCGAGGAACTGGAAGCCACGGCAAAGCAGTTCTCATGGGGCGCGACCATCGCTCCTGATCCCGCGCTTGCAGGCGATACCGTTACTCTGCAGGTCCAGGGCCAGCCGTCGAAGATGCCGCTTGTTTCGATCTATACGTGGGACAACAAGACCATATATTCAAGCCAGATCATGTCTGAGACCAGGCCCGGATTCTACGTGTTCTCGTTCCTGGCCGACACGAGGTTCGATGTCGGTAAGGCATATACGTATCTGGTGACCGAAAGCACGACGGGCGGCCTTGTTTCAGGTTCGGCCATGGTCGAATCAATGGGTATCACGACCGTTGCCGGCTTGGCCGCAGCAGCGCCTGAAGCGGAGCGCGCGGCAAAGAAAGCGCTCGACGCCATCAAAGCGGTCGAAGCGGTGCTCGTATCCAAGGATAACGTGAACATCGCGCTGACCCTGCAGAACCTGAAATCCTCGGTCGATTCCCTGCCTGAGGTATTGAATAAGGAAGGGCCGAACACCCAGTTGTTCAACGCGGTCAATGACATATCGGAAAAACTCAAGGGCCTGATGGGCGAGGAAGGCATTGACCTGGGCGAATTGCTCGACGAAAAACTCGGCGGAAGCTCTTCGATCAAGGATATGCGCAAAAAGACCGAGTCGATCAACTCCATCGTCGACCTGCTCCTGCAGATCATGGAGGCGAAGCTCGGCGGCGTCGATACTCCGATCGTGTCCACGTCGCTCACGTCGGGTTCGGTCAAATTCCGCATCATGGTCGTGAACCCGTCCAAGACGAGGGTGCAGAAGGTCAACGTGAAGAAATACCTGCCCGAGGAAGTGAAACTGAAGGATATCATGGATGCCGGCGGGCTGGACCTCGAGTATGATTCGGAAAAAGGCATCTATTACGCCTATAAGAACGACCTGGAACTGCAGACCGGCGAGTCGCGCGTGTTCGACGTCGAGGTCGAGGATATCTGGATCATACCGGATGCCACGTTCGTTGATCTGCGCAAGCAGGTTGAGTCGGCTGCCGAGAGGCTGAAGAGCACCGATTTCGCAAGCCGCGCAGAAGAGATCTCCCGGACCCTGCCTGCCTTGATCGATGAGATGCAGAAAGGCCAGCTTGACGAGAATATCAGCCGCGAACAGCATATCGGTCTGTACCGCCAGAACCTGCAGACCATCAAGAAGATCCAGGAGGAGATCGCCCAGATGGAACGGGTGATCCGCCAGTCGGTCGGGCCGCAAACGCCTGATATCCTGGAGGGCAGGAAGTTGAAGGTCAATATGCCTGCGAAGACGACCACGTGGCTCATCATCATCGTGATCATCGTGTTCCTGGGCCTGCTTGCAGGTATATTTTTCTTCGGCTGGATGGCGCAGATGAAATCGAGCCAGGGCTCCATGGACGCAGGGCGCAAAGAGGCATTCCCTCCGGCAGGGGATAAAAAGCCGGAAGCGAAAAAATAAAATAATTTAGGGACGGTTCTGAAAAACATAGGGACGGTTCTCATCCCCAGCGAGCTTGCTCGCTGGGGATGAGAACCGTCCCTATGTTTTTCTTTTAGCGAACAAGCTCGCTGGGGCAGAGAACCGTCCCCATGTTTTTCTTTTATTTTCTGCGATTCGTGCTATAATAATTTAACGCATTGTTTTTGTAAAACCTTTTGGCATTATATACTTAGGTAATTTCCGCATGCTTGACGTTACGCTTATCAGTTCGGAAGAGGTCGTGTTCGAGGGAAAGGCCGGCAGCGTCATATTCCCCGGGGAATACGGCGTATTTGAAATACTCACGTACCACAAGCCGGTCGTGAGCCGGCTGATACGCGGCGACGTCATCATCGACGGAAGGATGTATCCTATACGGCGGGGATTGATGGGATTGAACCATAATAAAGCGACGATCATCGTGGAGAAATAATGGACAGGAATCTGGCGTTACTGCTCATGTTCTTGTTGTGCATTGCGGGCCCGAGCTGGGTCTTTGCGCAGTGCTCGAAAGCCAGCATCACCGCGCTCGGGCGCAATCCCTCTGCGGCGCCCAAGATATTCACGGCGATGATATTCGTGCTGGTGTTCGCCGAAGCGGCAGCCATCATCGCAATGCTTATCGTCTTCCAACTTTTTACGTAAGGAGCGTCATATGGTTATGCTTGTCGTATCCATGATCGCCGTCCTGGTCGTCATGTTCATCATCATGATCTGGTTCATGTCCAAGGCGATGAAGAGCCAGGTGACGAGCGCCACGTCCCATCTCGACGAGCTCGCCGGCGAATATGCCAAAAAAGAGGCCGACGTGCGCAAACAGCTCGACGACGTGAAGCGCCAGAGCCAGGAGATCGTCGCCAACGCGCAGAAGGAAGCGGCCGCGCTCAAGGAAACGCTCGAAAAGAACATGCAGGAAGAAAAGGCGAAAGTCCTTGCCGAGGCGCACCAGCACGCGGACGAGGTGATCAAGCAGGCGGATAACGCGCGGCTGGCGCTTCTGGCGGATATGAACAACCGGATCGACGAAAAGGCCGTGGGCAGGGCGGTCGAGTTATTGAGCGAATCGCTTCCCGAGGATATCCGCAGGGACCTGCACCATGCGTGGTTCGAGCGGCTGGTGGATTCCAGTTACGAGAATCTGGACAGGCTCAAGATCCCCGAAGGGACCAACGAGGTCAAGGTCATATCCGCGTTCGCCCTTGATGACGGCCAGCGCCAGCGGCTGAAAGACAAGATACAGGAAAAACTCGGGTTCGATATCGTCCTTGCCGAAGAAGTCGACCAGGGCATTATCGCGGGCCTGGTGGTCAGCATCGGCTCTTTGTTCCTTGACGGAAGCCTGAAATTCAAGATCGAGGAGGTTGCGCGTGGAAAACAGCAGTTCGCTTGAAAGCCCGGCGACCGCGCAGTTCCATGTCCATGAGATAGGCACGATCGTGGCAGTGCGCGAATGTATCGTGCGGGTCAAGGGCATGCCCTCGTGCATCAACGGCCAGATCGTGGAGTTCGAGCGCGGCGGCAGGGGCATGGTCCTGGGTTTCAACGAACATGAGGTGCAGGTGCTTTTGCTCAACACCAAAGGCGCATTGCATGTGGGCGACCAGGTCTTGAGCAAGGGAGAGTTTTTGCACCTGCCCGTCGGCGATGCGTTCCTCGGCCGTATCGTCAACGCTCTGTGCGAGCCGGTGGACGGACTGGGCCCCATACCTGCGGCGGACAACTATCCCGTATTTGCCGAAGCGCCCGGGGTCATGGACCGCGCGCCGGTCAAGGAAACGCTTGAGACCGGGACGCTCCTGCTCGACGCGGTCATCCCCATCGCCAAGGGTCAGCGCCAGCTTTTGATCGGCGACCGCATGACCGGCAAGACCACCGTCGCCATCGATGCGATCATCAATCAAAAGGGCCGCGACGTCGTCTGCATTTACGCCTGCATCGGCAAACCCAACTCCAGCCTTTTGAAGATCCTCAACATTTTCAACGAAAAAGAGGTCATGCCGTACACGATCGTCGTATCGGCCGTCGCTTCCGTTTCCATGGGCGAACAGTATATCGCTCCGTACACGGCGTCGATGCTCGGCGAATATTTCATGAAGCAGGGCAAGGACGTCTTGCTCATCCACGACGACCTGACCAAGCACGCATGGGTGTACCGGCAGATATCGCTGCTGCTGGACCGCGCGCCGGGAAGAGAGGCATACCCCGGGGACATCTTTTACACGCATTCGCAGTTGATGGAGCGCGCCGGGTATTTCAACGACGCGCACGGCGGCGGATCCATGACGTTCCTTCCGATCGTCGAGATATTGCAGGGCGACGTCACCGGCTACGTCGCATCGAACCTCATTTCCATGACCGACGGCCAGATATATTTCTCAACAGGGCTGTTCAATAAGGGCATCAGGCCGGCGATCGACTTCGGCCTTTCCGTATCGCGTATCGGCAACAAGGCGCAGTGGCCTGCGATGAAGGCATTGTCGGGCCAGATGAGGCTTGAATATATCCAGTACCAGGAATTATTGCAGATGACCCAGCTGCGCACCACGGGCCTTTCAAGGGAAGCTGAGGACCGCATGAAACACGGCCAGGCCATTACGCAGCTTCTGATCCAGGACAAGAACAAGCCGCTTTCCATGGAAGTCGAGATCATGTATCTGTTCGCGCTTTCCATGGGGGTCCTCGATACGCTTTCTCCGGCCGATATCAAAAAATATAAGGACAATTTCGCCGTGCTTGTCGAAAAGGAATTTCCCGAGGTTTTCACCGAGATCCGAAGCACCATGGTCTTGAACGACCTTGCGATCGAGAAATTGTATGAGGCGATGAACCATTATTTTACGGCGGTCTAGGCATATATGCGGCTTCTTTCAGCGATAAAGAAGGACCTTGAATTCAACATGAACCTTTATAATCTTCTGGAGGTCCTCAAAGAGATCGCCATTGCCCAGTATAAGATACTGGAAAAGAAATTAAAGGTCTTTGAAAAGGTTTTTCCTGCTCTCGGCGCGATATACGATATGCTCGGCATGGCTGATGTGGACCATCCGCTCCTTCATCTGTCCGGCAAGCCTGCCGGGATCGTGTGCGTGACCCCCGACGCGGGCCTGCTCGGCGGCTTGAACATGTCGGTCATGTCGCAGGCGATCAGGGAGGCGCAAAAGAACAAGGCGCGGCTTATCATCATCGGCGAAAAAGGCCAGATGTATGCGCAGGAATCCGACCTTGAGTTCGTCGTCTTTAAAGGCGTCAAGGACGAGACCAGGTATGAGCAGGCAGCGGAATTGCGCGATTATATCATGCAGGAAGAGATGACGGGCAAGCTCGGCGAGCTCAAGATCGTGTATCCGTACGCGCTTTCGATCGTGTCCCAGCAGGTCAAGACCCTGGCGCTTCTGCCTTTTAACCGCCAGGAGCAGATATCGAGCCGCCAGGATAAGGCGGTCACCGACCTCATCCTCGAATCGCCGGTCGGCGATGTGCTCGAGTATTGGACGAACCTGTTCCTGGGACAGAAGTTCTTCCAGGCGTTCGGCATGGCGCGGCTTGCGGAACTGGCGGCGCGGTTCTCCCACCTTGAGAACAGCAAGGGCAAGGTCGATGCGTTGAACAAGGACCTTAAATTGCAGTATTTCCGTACGCGCCACGAGTTGATCGATAAGAATATCCGGGAATTGTTCTGCGCGCGGCTTGCGTTCAAATAACAACCAGAGGCGTCAATGGCAAACGAGGTCAGGAACGGATCGATCGTAACGGTGCAGGGGCCGGTCGTGGACGTCAAGTTCGAGTCGGACGAATATATCCCGGCGATATTCGAGAACCTGAATGCCAAGACCGTTGACGGCAAACGGGTCGTGCTCGAGGTCGCCGAGCATCTTCCCGGCAATATCGCCCGGTGTATCGCCATCAACTCTACGTTCAACCTGCAGCGAAACACCGTCGCGGTCCCTGCCGGAGAGACCATTGCGATCCCCGCAGGCGACTCGCTGTACGGGCGCATCATCAATGTCTGGGGGGATCCGATCGACCAGAAAGGCGATCTGCCTCCGGGGGAACGGCTGCCGATCCGGCCGCCGCGCATCGGCCAGAAGCTGTCGGCCAAAGAGAAGGCGGAGAAATTCGAGGTCCTTGAAACCGGGATCAAGATCATCGATCTTTTGTTCCCCATGGTCAAGGGATCGAAAAGCGGCCTGCTCGGCGGCGCCGCGCTGGGCAAAAGCATCCTGACGCTTGAGATCATCCATAATATCGTGCGGAAAAGTTCAGGCGCCTGCATTTTTGTCGGCGCAGGTGAGCGCATGCGCGAGGGCAATGACCTGTATTTCGAGCTCGAGCACCGCAATATCCTCAGTAAGACCGTTCTTATATTCGGCCAGATGAACGAGCCGCCGGGCGCGCGTTTCGACGTGGCGTTCTCCGGCGTTACCCTTGCCGAATCCATACAGCGCAAAAAACAGGACGTGCTTCTGTTCATCGACAATGTCTTTCGTTTTCTGCAGGCCGGATCCGAGATATCGAGCCTTCTCGGACGCCTGCCGTCCGAGACCGGGTATCAGCCGACATTGATCTCCGAGGCAAGCGAGTTCCACGAGCGGATCCGTTCGCAAAAAGAGACCGGCTCGTCCATCACGTCCGTTGAAGCTGTCTATATCCCCGCGGACGACCTGACTGATCCGGCGGTCGTCACCATTTTCGCGTTCCTTGATTCCATCATGGTATTGTCGCGCCAGCGCATCCAGCTGGGGCTGTATCCCGCGATCGACCCGTTGTTGTCGTCGAGCGCGAACCTCGATATCGATATCGTCGGGCCGCATCATTACCAGATCTCCCAGGAGGTCATCCGCATATTGCAGCGGTATGAGGAACTGCGGCGTATCGTCATGGTCATCGGCATCGACGAACTTTCAGCCGCGGACCGGACCATTTACGAGCGCGCGCGCAAGCTTCAGAACTTCCTGACCCAGCCGTTCTTCGTCGCGGAAGCGTATACGGGCAAGCACGGGGAATATGTGACCATACCGCAGACCGTGGAAGGATGTGAGAAGATCATCGCCGGCCATTATGACCGCAGGCCTGAGGGCGATTTTTATATGATCGGCACGGCGCCGTAAGCGGCGCTGTCGGGGGGATTTTCCCAAGGAGGGGACTATGCAAAAAGGTTCGCGCAGGATAGGCGAGATCCTGGTTGCAAAAGGCTTTGTCACCGAGGCCCAGCTTCACGATGCCCTGATGGAGCAGAAGGTAAGCGAGAAGTTCGTCGGTATGATCCTGAAGGAAAAAGGCACGATAACCGATCACGACCTTATGGAGGCCCTGGCGGAGCAGTTCGAGATCCCGCTGGTCGATATGCGTTCCCAGTATATCGACATGGAGCTTGCGCGCAAATTCTCGAGCGCGCTCATCGTCGATCATAAATGTTTCCCTCTTAAGCAAGAGGAGGCCTCCGTTACGTTCGCGATCATCAATCCGCTCGATAGTATCGCATTGAGCAAAATGGACGAAGAGGCCAGCCCCCAGACCGTGGAGCACGTGCTGGTCACGGAGACCGAGATGAACGAGGTCATCGACCAGTACCGCAAGTTCGTGAGCCAGAGCATCCAGCGCTTGCTGAAACGCAGGCCGATCGACGGAGGGCAGGCGTGACAAAGACCGATGCGCTTATTTACGGCGCATTACAGGCGAATCCCGCCATAGACAAGACCGCGCTCGAGGAAGCGGCGCGGCTCGCGGAGGGCAACAACGAGCCGCTCCTGGCGGTATTGAAACGCGTCAAGCTCATCTCCGAATCCGACGGCCTGGATATCCTTTCCGCGGGGCTGGGCATCCCGCGCATCGACCTGCGCGGCGCGTCCATCGACAAACAGACCGTCGAAAAAGTCCCGTCGAAGATCGCGCACTATTATCGATTCGTTCCGGTCAAGGCGGCCGAGCACGCGCTGACCGTTGCGGTCAGCATGCCCCTTGATATCAAGACGCAGGACGAGATACGCATGCAGCTCGGTACGGCGGTCGAGATGGTGCTGGCGCCCGCGGACGATATCGACGATGCGCTCAAGCGGTATTACGGCCTTGCCGCGGAAACGCTCGGGAAAATGGCCAAGGCGGCGCCTCTTGACGAGCCGGCGCGGGGCCGTCAGCAGGAAAAGGTCGAGGACATCGAGAAGCTCGCCGAGGACGCCTCGATCATACAGCTCGTCAACCAGCTGATCCTCGAAGCGTTCCGCAAGCGGGCCACCGATATCCATATCGAGCCGTTCCGCGACAAGGTGAGCATGCGGTACCGCGTGGACGGCATCCTCTATGACGCCAATGTCCCGATCGACATCAAGAATTTCCTGCATCCGATCATCTCCCGCATCAAGATCATGTCGAATCTCAATATCGTCGAGCGGCGCCTGCCGCAGGACGGCAGGGCGGTGGTCAAGGTCGCCGACCATGTGCTCGATCTGCGCATTTCGACCATCCCGACCCCGTTCGGCGAGTCCGTGGTCATCAGGATCCTTCCCACGCAGATGCTGTTCAGCCTCGAAAAACTGGGGCTTGACAAGGCGGAGATCAGGGTCTTTGAGGAACTGATACGCAAGCCCCACGGCATCCTGTTTGTGACCGGCCCGACCGGCAGCGGCAAGACCACAACGCTGTACGCGTGCCTGTCGCGGCTGAACACGAGCGACCGCAAGATCATCACCATCGAGGACCCGATCGAATACGAAATGTCGGGGATCACCCAGATCCAGGTACAGCCGGAGATCGGCATGGATTTCGCCCGGGGCCTGCGCAGTATCCTGCGCCACGACCCCGACGTCATCATGGTCGGCGAGGTCCGGGACCTCGAGACCGCGGAGATCGCCATCCGCGTGGCGCTCACCGGCCACCTCGTGTTCTCGACGCTCCATACCAACGACGCGGCAAGCGGCATTTCGCGGCTTGTCGATATCGGCCTTGAGCCGTACCTGGTCGTTTCAAGCGTCGAGGCGTTCATCGCGCAGCGGCTTATCCGCATCATATGCCCCGCGTGCAAATACGAGGATACGTCCGCGCCCGCAGAGCTCAAGGAGATCATTGCGCGCGAATCGGGCATGCGCGCGGCAGAGGACATCAGGATCTACCGCGGCAAGGGCTGTCCGAACTGCAATAACACGGGATTCCTCGGAAGGACCGCGATCTACGAGATGCTGTTGATAGACGATGCCATCAAGGAACTTGTCCTGAAAAAAGCGCCCGCAAGCGAGTTGAAGCGCGTTGCGTTGTCTCACGGCATGCGCACCCTCCGGCAGGACGGCTGGCAGAAAGTCATCGCGGGCGTATCGACGCCTGAAGAGGTCATGAAAGTCACCAATGTGGAGGAAAAGCGCTCCGGTACGGTCAGTGCAGGGCAGTCCGCTGCCCCTGCGCCGGTCCCTGCGGTTCCTGAAGCCGGCGAGGCAGATGCGGCCGCAGGAGGGAATAACAGGGTGTACAGCCGTTTGCAGGAGCGGATCAATATCCGTTACCGGTCGTTCGACGTGAAGGATGTCATGGCGCAGCGCGGCATCTCGTACGAAGAACTGTCATGCACAAGGAATATTTCCGCCGGCGGCCTGCTGTTTATCGGCCATGTGCCGCCTCCCGGGGTCGGCGCGATCCTGGAATTGACCATCGAGCTTGAAAAGCCCGAGGCGCCGATCGAATGCCTCGCGCGCATCGTCAGGGTCCATGAGGTCGATCAGCAAACGTATGATATTGCGGTGTGTTTTCTTGACCTGACCGGAGCACAGCGTGCCCGGCTTGAAAAATATGTGCAGGGCGAGACGCGTTTTTGATCCATACCGATGCCGACATACATCTATAAAGCCAAAAAAGGGCCTGCGGAACTGATCGACGGGAAGCTCGTTGCCCAGTCGGAAAAAGAAGCCATTGAGAAATTGAGCGCTATGGGATATCTGCCCGTGCAGCTGCGCGAAGAGGCGGGTTCTTCCGAAGGCAACAACGCCGGCATTGCGGTTGCGCGCGATACGACACGGGTCCCGGGCAAGATCGTCACCCTGTGCACGAGACAGCTCGCAAGCCTGCTGAAAGCGGGAGTTCCCATCCTGCGGGCGCTGGCGATCATTTCAGAACAGTCTGATAACCGCCAGCTTAAGGCGGTGCTTTCAACCATTCATCGCGCGGTCAAGGAAGGCGCTCCGTTCTCTTCGGTGCTTTCGCGTTTTCCCTCTGTATTCCCGCCCCTGTATATCGCCATGATCAGGACCGGAGAGGATTCAGGCGCGCTGTCCGAGGTCCTGTTCAGGATCGCCGAGTACCGCCGGACCCAGGAAGAGATGTTCTCCCGTTTCCGTATGGCAATGGTGTATCCGGTGCTCATGGCGCTCGTGGGACTGGGCACGATCGTTTTTATGCTCACCTTTGTCATGCCGCGGCTCGCCGGCATCTATACGACCATGGGCCAGCAGCTGCCTTTGCCCACGAGGATCCTTCTTTCCGTCAGCTCATTCTTCCAGCAGTGGTTCGTGCTTATTATTTTCGGCGCGGGTATGCTCGCGCTCATCATATGGCGCCAGGCGCAGACAAAAGCAGGCAGGGCCGCGTTCGGCGGCTTTGTGCTCGGACTGCCCCTGTTCGGCCCGCTCGTATCAAAGGCGGAGCTCGGAAGGTTCTGCAGGACGCTTGAGCTTTTGCTCCACAGCGGCCTGCCGATATTGCGCGCCCTGACCATCTCGGTCCCGGTCATCGAGAACGAGATCATCAAACAGTATCTGTCGCGCAGTTACAAGGACCTCGAGCAGGGCGGCTCGTTCAGCGCGAGCCTCAAGTCGTCGCGCCTTGTCCCTCCGTTCATGTCGAACCTGATCAGCGTGGGCGAAGAATCGGGCAGGATCGACGACGCGCTCAAGGAAGTCGCGGATTCGTATGAGCGCGATACGGACGACGCTCTGCGCGTCGCCACGAGCCTGCTCGAACCGGTCCTCATCCTCGGCATGGGCCTTATCGTCGGCTTCATGGTCATGGCAATGCTTCTGCCTATCTTCGAGATCAACTATATGATGCAATAATCAGCCATGAAAAAGCTCATCGGTCCGGTTTGTGCGTTCTTCATCCTGAGTATCCCCTGTGTGGTTCGTGCCGCCGAGTGGAAGGAACTGAAAGACGAGCATTTTATCGTCCAGTACGCTCCGTCGGTCCCGGAAAGTTTCGCGCGCCAGGTCCTTTTCGAAGCGGAACGGTATTACAAGCGCATTGCCGAGAACCTGGGGTATGCGCGCAGTTCCGATTTCTGGACGTGGGATAAACGCGCCAGGATATACCTGTATAAGGACCGCGAGGCGTATTTGCAATCGGGGGATCATCCTCCCTGGTCCGAAGGCGTGGCCGACTATCAGAAAAAGTCCGTTCTTTCTTTTTACGGCAGTTCCGGGTTCACCGATTCGATCCTGCCCCATGAGATCGCGCATCTGGTGTTCAGGGATTTCATCGGCATACAGCACGAGATCCCCCTGTGGCTCGACGAGGGCGTTGCCCAGTGGGCCGAAGAGCAGAAAGGCCCGCAGATCAGGTCGCTCGTACGGCTGATGTATAAGAAAGATTCGCTCCTGACGCTCGACGATATGATGAAGCTCGATGTCCGCACGATCGTCCATAAGAACAACGTATATATACGGCCGACCATCACGCGGCAGGGGGATAAAGGGGTCCTGTTTCTGACCGGGGATGCGCTCGTGAACAGCTATTACCTGGAAGCGGCTTCCCTGGTGAGCTTCATGATCGATAAATACGGGGCGCTTGATTTTTCGAATTTCTGCCGCGCCATACGCGACGGAAAGTCGGTGGAGGAGGCGATACGCAGCGTCTATTACACCCATATCAGGGATATGGTTGAATTCGAGGAGTGCTGGAGAAAATATATCGAGGAGGCGCGATGAAGATGGAAAAAGGTTTTACCCTTATCGAGCTGATGCTCGTGGTCGTCATCATCGGAGCGCTGGTCGCCATGGTCATGCCGCGGCTGACCGGCAGAGGCGAGCAGGCGCGGGTGGCTGCGGCAAAAGCGGACATCGAGGCGAATATCGCCACGGCCCTGAAGCTGTATGAGCTCGACAACGGGGCGTTCCCTTCGACGGCGGAAGGTTTGGCCGCGCTTCTGCAAAAGGTATCGAATGCGCCGGGATGGAAAGGGCCGTATCTTGAGAAAAAGCCCCTTGATCCCTGGGGCAGGGAGTACAAATACCGCTCGCCCGGCGAGCACCGGGCCAACGATTATGACCTGTATTCCCTGGGCAGGGACGGGGTCGAGGGAAATGACGACGTCGTGAACTGGGAATGAGCTTGTCAGGCCTCCTATGAACAGGAACAAAGGTTTTACGCTTATCGAAGTGCTCGTCACGACCGCGGTTCTGGCATTCGGCATCGTATCCGTGTTCCAGGCGCTTTTCATGATCATGGGCGCGTTCGGGTACATCTCCCACTACCTGGCAGTGATCCCTTCTGTCGACGAGAAGGTCTGGCAGGCGCAGGATGCGGTCATGCGCCTCGGCCCCAGGGCGGGCCTTGCGCCGCAGGGGGTTTTCGATATCGGCGCCAAACAATATGACTGGGCGCTGTCGGCGCGGCTGGCCGATCCGGCAGCGGGTTTATACCGGATAGATCTGGTAACGCAGTGGAGAGACGGGCGCAGGTCCCATCAACTCGTGCGCAGCGCGCAGGTCATATATGAATCCGATGATGAAACGGAATAAGATCCGCGGGAGCCGCGCATTTACGCTGATCGAACTGCTCGTGGTCACGGTCATGCTGTCCGTCGTCTGCCTTGCGCTGTATTCGACGTTCGCCTCCGGGGCGCGGATCTGGCAGCGGGTCAACCGGATGTCTTTGAGCGAAGATGTGAACATACTTTTCGACAGGTTCTCCGGCGATGTGAGGAACAGCATCGTATTCACGGGCATGCGGTTTGCCGGAACAGAGAGCGGGTTCGAGCTTCCCACGCTCGTTATCAGCCCTTCTCTGGGAGGCAGGACCGTCGGGATCGCGGAATATTCGTATGCCGAAGGGACGCTGACGCGCAGCCAGAAGGATTATTCCCAGATATACCAGGGTATTGCCGCGCCGTCCCGCCCGGTATTGACCGGGATAGAGTCGTGTAAATTCACGTATTATTTATATGACGATGAGCTTAAGGAATACGGCTGGGTGGATGAATGGACCAGGGAAGACCTGCCGCTTGCCATCCGGATGGAGTTAGCAACGGGGTCCGGCCAGGACGCGGCATCGTTCACCAGGACGTTCAGCCTTCCGCGCGGCGGCGCGCAGGGGAAAGGCAGCGATGCATAGCGCCGTGCGCACGACAAGAAGCAGCGTCCTCATGATCGCGTTGTGGTCCTTGTTCATCCTGGCGAGCTTTGCCGTGACCCTCGGGTATCAGGTCAGGCAGAAGATGGTGCTGGTCAAGCGGCTGGAGTCACGCAATACGCTGACTTCGATCGCGGAAGCCGCGATCCCGGCCGGTATTGCCGAGATACGGAAGTTTAGCGAGGCGGAATCTTTTTCGCTGAAGGATTCCTGGAGCAGTAACCCTGCGTTCAAGGATATGGCCGTTGCCTCGGGGACCTGTTCGTTCGTCCGCGATCCGGCAGAGCCGTCAGCGCCGGAGGAGACCGCCGGCTACGGCCTTGTCGACGAAGAGAGCAAGGTCAACGTCAACACGGCCGATATGGGGGTTCTTGCCGCTTTGATGCAGGCGGCGCTCGGCGTTGACGATACGCAGGCGCAGGCCCTTGCCGCGTCTCTGATCGACTGGCGCGACGCGGACAGCGCGCTTGTCATTCCGCTCGGCAGCGCCGAAGATTCGTATTACCGGAACGAGAAATTCCCGTATGAGGCAAAAGACGCGCTTTTCGAAGTTCCCGATGAGATCCGCCTGGTCAAAGGGTTTGACGCAAATATCTTTGAGAAACTCGAGAAATATATTACAATCTATGGAAGCGGCCGCGTCAACGTCAATACGGCAGGCAAGGTCGTTCTTTATTCGATCGGCCTGCCGCTGAAGGCTGTGGAAAAGATACTGGAGGTCCGCGCGGGCAAAGACGGGGCCGCAGGCACTTCCGACGACAGTGCGTTTGCCGGCATCGGGGATGTTGCGCCTGCGGTCACCAAGGACGGAGGGTTTTCTCCGGCGGAGGTGGCGGCGCTGAACAATGCGCTCAACGCCCGCGCAACGGTCGTCTCAACCGCGTTCACCGTGACTGCCGAAGGCAGATCATTGACGGATAAAAATGCCGCCCGGGTATCCTGCGTCGTTGATCTGCGCGGCAATATCCTGGACTATCGCAGGCATTAGAATATATGTTGATCAAAAGACCGAAAAAAGAGCTTGTCGTTGCGGCATTAAGCGCGAACAGCCTGAAAATAGGGTGTCTGCGCGCTGTCGGCCAGAAAAAGGAACTGCAGAGCCTGTTCTATAAGGACATTACCGGCGTCCCGGAGGCGGATGTCGCCAAGGCCATGCAGGACGCGGTCGCCGCCATGAAACTGAAAGATCCGCAGTTCATCGCGGTCATCCCTTCCCAGGTGGTCATCACCAAGAACATCGAGGTCCCTTCAACGAACTCCCGCGAGATCAAGGAGATCATCAGCCTTCAGGCAGGCAGGCACACTCCGTATGCGCGCGAAGAGGTCATTGCCGACCACATCGACATAGGCGTGTATAAGAAGAATTACACCAAGATCCTCATGGTGATCGTCACGTCAAAGGTCATCAAAAAACAGCTCGAGCTGTTCGGCAAAGCGGGGCTCAGGGTCGAAAAGATATTCTTCGCGCCGGAAGTGACCGCGTGGGCCGTGAACAGGCTTTTGCGGCTGGATACGGGCGCTGCGCCTGCCGCGTTCCTGTTCGTGGACCGCGATTCATGCGATTTCAGCGTGGTGTATAAAGCAAAAGCGGTTTTTGTGCGCGCCATCCCGCTCGGGGCCGCTGCGCTTGAAAAGGAACCGGAAAAGTATCACCCGAAGCTCTGCGAAGAGGTAAAGAAATCGTTCGAGGCGTACCAGGCCGAAGATATCGAAAAATCTCCGAGATCCCTGTACCTGATCGGAGCGGTCGACAAGCTCGGCGGGGTCTGCGACAGCCTGCAGGACCTGCTCAAGATCACGATCAAGCCGGCGCCCTACATGAAGAATATCGCCCTTTCGCGCGAGGTCATCGAATATCTGTCCGACGACAAAGGGGTTTCTTTCTTCGACGTCGTTTCGTCCCTGTCAGGCAGCGAAGAGGCGCGGGTGAACCTCATCCCCGAAGAGGTCAAGTTCAAGCAGGCTTTGCAGAAACGGGCGCAGGACCTCCTCTGGATGGGCGTATTGTTCTTGGCGATCTTCGTCCTCGGTTTTTTCATGCTGTTGTCGAACATCTATTTCAAGACTTCCCACGTGCGCATCCTTGACGAAAAGCTTGCCAAACTCGACGCGCAGACGAGCGAGCTTGAGGCGGATTTTTCCAAGATCACGCTCATGCGCGAATATTTCTCCGGCCAGGGATACGCGCTGGACGTGGTCGGCGATCTGATCGACCAGGTGCCGCCGGCGGTCGAACTGAACGAGATCCGGTACGACGGCAAGGGCACGCTTTCGGTCAAGGGTATCGCCGATTCGATGTCGGCGGTTTTCGGGTTTGTCGATAACCTTTCCAAAGCCGCGTATTTCAAGGAAGTGAAAACCCGCTACACGACCAAACGCAAAGAAGCGGGCCAGGACGTGGTCGATTTCGAGATCACCAGCGTTCTTCAAAAAGGGAAACGGTAAGCATGATAAAACAGGTCCAGGCCGTATATGCGGTGTTCGCCAAGATGTCGAAGCGGGAGAAAATGGTGCTCTACGGCGCCGCGGTTTTCGTCGCCCTCGCGTTCCTCGACCGCGCCATCATCGGGCCTATCGTCTCGCGCACGCAGGCGCTCGATAAGGAGATCATCGATAAACGGGCGGCGATCGAACGCGACCTGAAGATCCTCGCCCAGAAGGACTCTATCGGCCTGCGCATGGCGGCCTACCGCGCCTTCAGCGTCCAGGAGACGACCCCCGAGGAAGATACGAGCGCTCTGTTAAGGGAAGTGGAGACGCTTGCCTCGAAGTCCTCGGTGTACCTTGCCGATATGAAGCCGCAGGACCCCAAGCAGGAGCAGGAGTTCAAGAAATACCAGGTCAATGTCAACGGCGAAGCGGCGTTCGAGAAACTGATCGAGTTCCTTTATAATATCGAGAATTCGAAAAAGGTCCTCAAGATCGAGAAATTCACCCTCAGCCTCAAGTCCAGGCAGGATTCGACGCTTAAATTCAGCCTGACGATCTCCAAGGTCGTGCTGGCCGGGGATAAAGATAACAAATAGTTGACGAAGGCCGGAAATTAGACTATAATAAAAAAAACATATGAAAGGGAGGTGAAGCAATTGGCTTTAGTTACTGAAAGAAAGAAGACAGTCATCGATACGTATAAGGTCCATAACCAGGATACCGGTTCGGCACAGGTGCAGATCGCGCTTCTGACCGAAAGGATCAATCTGCTGACCGGCCATTTCCAGGCTCATAAGAAAGACCATCATTCTCGCAGAGGGCTCCTGATGCTTGTCGGAAAACGCAGGAGGCTGCTTGATTATCTTAAGAAGAAAGATACCGCTAAATATCAGCAGTTGCTTACAAAATTAAACCTGCGTAAGTAATACCGGCGGATTTTTTATTCCTTCACCGTTCCACAATCAGTTCAAACCACCTGTAGAAAGGAAGTACGTTGTATGCAACCTAATTCGGAATCAACGGCATTCGGGAAAGAATCGTTCATACTCGGCACCGGGAAACTCGCAAAACAGGCCAACGGCGCCGTCACGGTGACATACGGCGGGACGGTCGTCCTCGTCACGGCATGCATGTCAAAGAACATCCGCGAAGGCCAGGATTTCTTTCCGCTCACCGTGGATTACCAGGAAAAGACCTATGCGGCAGGCAGGATCCCCGGCGGTTTCTTCAAGCGGGAAGGCCGTCCGTCTGAAAGCGAGATCCTCACATGCCGCCTTATCGACCGGCCGATCAGGCCGCTGTTCCCCGCCGGCATGCTCAACGAGGTGCAGATCGTCGCGGTCGTGTTGTCGAGCGACGGGGAGAACGATCCCGATGTCATGGCGGTCAATGCCGCCTCAGCGGCATTGGCCATTTCCGATATCCCTTTCAACGGCCCGGCAGCGTGCTGCCGCGTCGGCCGGGTAAAGGGAGAATTGATCCTCAACCCCACCTATGCCCAGCGCGATGCGGCCGAGCTCGACGTGATCGTGGTCGCGGGGGATAACGGCATCTGCATGCTTGAGAGCAAGGCATATGAGGTTTCCGAGGAGGACTATCTCAAGGCGGTGAAATTCGGCTATGATGCACTGCAGGATATGCTTGCATTCCAGAAGAAATTTATCCAGAAATACGGCAAGGCAAAAGATACGGATATCGTGTGCCTGAAGACCGATGCCGCGCTCGGGCAGAAGGTCGAATCGCTTGCCCGGGACCGGCTGGTCAAGATATACAGCATGGGCACCAAGGAAGAGCGGGAAGACAATGTCGCGCTCCTTTTCAAGGAAATAGTCGAAGGGCTGGCAGCCGAAGGGTATACGGCCAACGCCGTGAAATCGGCGCTGCTGGAAGTCGAGGAAGCGCTCGTGCGGAAAATGATACTCGAGGACCAGGTCCGTGTCGACGGCAGAGGTTTCAGGGATATCAGGCCGATCACCTGCGAGGCAGCGGTCCTGCCGCGCACGCACGGCAGCGCGTTGTTCACCCGGGGCCAGACGCAGAGCCTTGCGGTCACGACCCTGGGCACCGGCGACGATGAACAGATGATCGAAGCGCTTGAAGGCGAGCAATACAAGACGTTCATGCTTCATTATAATTTTCCGCCGTTCAGCGTGGGCGAGACCGGGCGCATGGGCGGCGCAGGAAGGCGCGAGATCGGCCACGGCGCGCTTGCCGAAAAGGCGCTGGCTCCGGTTATGCCGACAAAGGAACAGTTCCCGTACACGGTCCGCGTTGTTTCGGAGATCCTCGAATCGAACGGTTCGTCGAGCATGGCGACCGTGTGCGCGTCGTGCCTTTCTCTGATGGATGCCGGCGTGCCGATCAAAGAGCCTGTTTCGGGGATCGCCCTCGGGTTTATAAAGGGAAAGGGCAGATCGATCGTCCTGACCGATATCGCCGGCGTCGAAGACCATTTCGGCGATATGGACCTCAAGGTCGCCGGGACAAAGAACGGCGTTACCGCGGTCCAGATGGACCTTAAGATCGACGGGATCACGCTTGACGAGCTCACCCAGTGCCTTGCGCAGGCGCGCGAGGCCCGGATGACGATCCTCGGCAAGATGACCGCGGTGCTCCAGAAGCCGCGCGGGGCGATCTCGTCATACGCCCCCCGCATCGAGAAGATAAAGATCAATACGGAAAAGATCGGCGCGGTCATCGGCCCGGGCGGCAAGACGATCAAGGCGATCATCGCCGCGACCGGCGCGACCATCGATATCGACGACGACGGGACCGTGCTGATCGCGTCGAACGATAACGCGAAATCCCAGGCGGCCATCGCGATGATCAAGGCGATCACCGACGATGTCGAGGTCGGGCGCATCTATCCGGGCAAGGTCAAGCGCGTGACGAACTTCGGCGCGTTCTGCGAAATAGCGCCGGGCAAGGAAGGGCTCGTGCACGTGTCCGAGCTTTCGAACGAGTTCGTCAAAGACGTGGCGAGCGTCGTCAAGGTCGGCGATGAGTTCAAGGTCAAGGTCGTCGCCGTCGATGAAATGGGGCGCATCAACCTCAGCAAGAAGCGCGCGGAAGAACCTTCCAAGAAGTGAAAGAGAAAAGGCTGAATGAGTTCAAGGGCGTCATACTCGTAGCTGCCGGCCTCATCGTTCTGGCCAGCCTTTTTTCCTTTGATATCAACGATCTGTCGTGGTATACCTCGCATCCCAACATCCCCCCGCATAATCTCATCAGGTCGTTCGGCGCATTGCTGGCAGGGGTCCTCATGTTCCTGTTCGGATACGCCAGTTTCGCCTTTCCATTGTTCATCCTCTGGACAGGGGTGAGTTTTTTCAGGAACGAACCGCCGCTCATCCGCCTTCCGCGGCTGGTCGGCCTCATCGTGCTGATGCTGGCGATCAGCTCTTTGACGGGCCTGGCCACCATCCGCAACGAGACCATCAGCTTTTACCGGGCAGGGTTCTGCGGGTTCCTCATATCGAAATTCGTCGTTTCGTATTTCGGCCAGCTGGGCGGGTATATTCTTTTTGCCGCCCTGACCGTTCTGTCGCTCGCGCTCGTCACCGAGGTGCTCATATCGACGTTCCTCATGCATACCGTGAATAACGCTCAGATAATGGTATCGTCGGTCCTGCCTGCGAAGAAAAAAAGCTGGCTTGACATTTTAGCGATATTCAAGAAGCAGAACAGGGAAGGCCGGGGGCCGTCCGTCCGTGAAACTTCGAGGCCCCGGGTGAACCTCCACATGCAGAACGGAGCAGCGGCTGCTCAAAATAAGAAGAAGGCAACGGCGGAACAGGAAGAAACGCCGTTGCCGGTGACATATGTCAAGCCCAAGATCAAGATCAAGGAGCCTGCCGCGAAGGAAGAGGCCGATTTGCCCAGGCCCCGTCAGGTCGTGACAAAGTCCGGCGAGTATCATCTGCCCGGCCTCGACCTTCTGGATTCTCCGCCGCCGTTCGAAGCGCGGCAGATCAAGGAGGATCTGACGAACAACGCGCGTATCCTGCAGGAAACGCTTGAGGATTTCGGCATAACGGTCAAAGTAACGGATATCGAGCGCGGGCCTATCATCACCCGGTATGAGCTTGAGCCGGCGCCGGGGGTGAAGGTGAACCGCATCGAAGCGCTTGAGGATGATCTGGCGCTCGTCATGAAGGCGCAGTCGGTCCGTATCATAGCGCCGATACCGGGAAAGGCGCGCGTGGGCGTCGAAGTCCCGAACACACAGTCCAGCCTTGTGTTCCTGCAGGAGGTCCTGGCGACAAAGGAATTCCAGGATGCGAAACAGCGCCTGACCCTGGCGCTCGGCAAGGATATCGCCGGCAAGCCCGTTATCGCCGATCTTGCCCAGATGCCGCATCTTTTGATCGCCGGAACGACCGGGTCGGGCAAGACCGTGTGCGTGAACGGCATCATACTGTCTTTATTGTTCAGGTATTCGCCGAATGACATGAAATTCCTCATGATCGACCCGAAGATGGTCGAGCTTGCGCCGTATAACGGCCTGCCGCATCTGTTATGCCCGGTCGTTACCGAGTCCAAGAAGGCATCGACGGCGTTGAACTGGGTCGTGATCGAGATGGAACGCAGGTACCGGCTCCTCGCAGAGGCGTCCGCCCGCAATATCACCGGATACAATGAAAAAGCCGGGGAGAAACTTCCCTATATAGTGGTCGTTATCGATGAGTTCGCCGACCTGATGGTCGTTGCCCGCGACCAGGTCGAGAACGCGGTCACGCGCCTTGCGCAGCTTTCCCGCGCGGTCGGCATCCATCTGATCCTCGCGACCCAGCGTCCGTCGGTCGATGTCATTACCGGCGTCATCAAGGCGAACCTTCCGGCGCGCGTATCGTTCAAAGTCGCTTCAAAGGTCGATTCGAGGACCGTGCTCGATACCAACGGCGCGGATAAATTACGGGGAAGAGGGGATATGCTTTTCTCCCGTCCCGAAGACTCGAAGCTTGTCCGCGCGCAGGGAGCGCTGGTCAGCGACGCGGAGATAGAGCGGGTCGCTGAATTCATAAAGAAACAGGCAGAGCCGGTGTATGACGAAACGATCGTCAAGGAGCAGCAGAAAGCGGGCAGCGCTTCGGGCGAGAAGGACGAGATGTATGACGAGGCGGTGCGCATCATCATGGAATGCAATCAGGCGTCGGTTTCGATCCTCCAGCGCAGGATGCGGCTCGGATACACCCGCGCAGGCCGCATCATCGATATGATGCACGAGGAAGGGCTTGTCGGCCCGTATGAAGGCTCAAAACCGCGCCGGATACTTGTCGA
>Ga0116143_10001521_pt1 | contig 27599 bp, 25 predicted proteins | sample AD_UKC034_MetaG_FD_89745 | JGI IMG/M metagenome (GOLD analysis project Ga0116143, IMG submission 89745) | Active sludge microbial communities of municipal wastewater-treating anaerobic digesters from USA - AD_UKC034_MetaG | ecosystem: Engineered > Bioreactor > Anaerobic > Digestate | place: USA...
AAAGAAAAAAGGGGGGGGAGACGTGTTAAAATAAATTAATTTAAGGGTTGATATTTTCTAACGAACAAATTGTTTTGTAATGTGCCATAGCTATTTTTAACTGATATTCGGGCTGTTTCATCTCTTCTCTTTCAACAGGGTTAGTGTAAAACCCGTTTTCAGATAACAGTGCGTAACAATTTGTCTTGTCTATTAACGATATTTCCCCATCATTCGCCATCGAAGTTTTTTTATACTCCGATTTGCTAGTCCCTCTAAATTTTTTTTCAGGGAACATTAATTTCAAATGATCAGATAAGCGTGTTGCTACTATATGCATGTCTTTTTCGCACAACACTTGATCTTTATATTTTTTACATTTGTCAATGTTAGTAAAAACTTCAAATCCACTGGCCTGTTCATTCCTTGCTGCGTTAGCATGGATCGAAAAAAGGACGACTGACTTCCCTGCGCTTATGTAGCCTGCTTCGTCTAACGCAGCCTTAGTTGCATTAACAATGGCTATCCTATCAGAAATAGCCAAATCTCTTTCATCAGATAAGGTGTCTGTACGTAAATAAAAAATGCCTGCATTATCTAGCAGCTTGCACAATTGATCTGCCACTTTCTTATTGAATTCATATTCATAAAAGCAAGAATCCCCCTCTTTAATGGATTTCCACTTGCAATTGTTTTTAGCGTTGAATCCATGTCCCGAATCTATAATATATAAATTTTTTTGATTTATGTATATATAATCTGGTATTTCTACTTTTAATACCTCATAATTATACGAATACACTAAACAGCTTATTATGCCTGCTAGTAAAAACCCAATGTGGACTATCGGAGAATTCAATATCCTTGTATAAAAAAGAGATAATAATTTCCGTATGTCGTTAATTTTTTCCTTGTTTAACCTGATCGTCATATTTATATTAAAATAGGATAATATGGCTTGTGGATGCAAACTTAAAACAAAAAAATATAATGCAGGCATTAACCAAGCAGTGAAAAAGCCCAAGCTTACCCCTGCTCAAAAACAAGCACTTTTGTTGAAAGTAATGGGAAAAACTCAAAAAAGTTCCCCGCTATCGGCTAGTGCGTCCTTAAACTGATTAATAGCAAGCCTATATTCCTCTATCACAAAATCAACTCCATACTTCTTAAGTATAGACGAAAATTCGACGACATTTTCAGTGGCTTTTTTTACTACGTCTTTCTCAAAATCAAAGAATATGGAATTTAATACTCTATCAATCGCTAAATCCAACATAGGCTTGTCTTTAACTGTACTTAACATATCAAGGTAGCTTTCGTTAAAACATATAAGGCAGTCAATCACATCAGTATTTTCTCTGATTTTAGATGGTACTATAATAACATACCCTATCTGACAATCATCTTTCACCTTATATTTGCTATCATTAAATACTTCATATGATATTGCCCGGTCTAAACCATAGGATACCATTTTCATGTCTACCAATTCCTTGTAATTATCACTAATTTTTTCCATGTTATTAAGTTTGTTTAAAATTTTCTTAAAATATAGTATTTTTTTATAAAAACAACAAAAACACGTTTTTTTTGAAAAAAAAAGAAAAATATCAATACCTGATTGTAAAAACATATAACAAGAAAAGGAAAAAAAACCTTTATATCTCTAGGGATTATGAGAAGTGCAAAGAAAGGTTTAAAATACTAATGAAAAAATCGGAAAAAGTTACAATCCCTAAAAGCTCAATAAATCGCAATGGAATAACTGAAATAACCACAGAATTATTGTTAATAACTAACAACCCTGCCTTAAATAAACTATCTTATAACGACAAATCTACGACAAGCAATAAAAATAAATGGCTAGTAATAGAATCAAGAAAATACAGGGAAGAAGACAAATTCTATTGCTATCCTGATAGAAATATGGTGACATATGTAGATATTTTACATTTTTTACAAGATAAGCCTGCTTTTTATGCAATCTACATATTTTTCAACAAAATTATTATAGATTCTTCATTAAAAGTCGAAAAAGCAATAGTTTTCAAAACCCAAGCCGATGCAATATCAATATACAACAAGCTAATCAAAGAAGGGTTAAAAACAATGTTTTTAGGTAGTTTAAACAAAAACAGCAGAAAAAAATTTAAAAACAAGATAATGGACGGCGTAGGCATAGCATATATCAATTTGTATAATAAAAAATCGGCATATTAACGATACAAGCCTAACTTATAAAGAAAATATAAAAAAGATAATTTTACCTTTCGAATAAAAATTATAATAGGCGGTATCTTCTCTTTCTTAACAACCTTATAAGGGGCATCTTTTTTTATAGAATCTTTTATGCTTAACAAATATCCAGACAAATTTTCTTTGTTTATTTGTATTTCTTTCAAATGTGGTGGTTCATCGCTTGGGATAAATGAGAGGTTTTTTTTAATTTCTTCCATAACAACAATATATTTTATAAAAAAATGTTTCTAATCGCTTATTTGTTCACCTCAGCAGGTATTTCTATAATAATTACTCAAGGCAACATATTTGAAAGGACAAGATCGCTAATAGAGAAAATATCCCCCTTTTTTGGAGAGGCAATATCATGCCCAATGTGTGTTGGTTTTTGGGTAGGGATTTTTTTAGCCTTGTTGGGAGTTTCTCCTGCTCACGTATATCTATTCCCTTTTATTGAGAGCACAGCGATTTCAAACAAGGCTATATATTATTTTATGTATTTTTTAGATGGGCCAATATCTTCGATGCTATCATGGGGTTTTTATAACTTAATCGACTTCCTACAAAAAAAGCATATATATGATTTGCTTGATAAAGATAATATGCTGGCCGATTAGCTATGCCCCTAAATTATGTTCTAAACAGTCTGCATTGTTAGCTAACAAACATGCGCCTGAGTTGGACAGAATTGCAAAGGCACAGCACCCTTCGTCGTCTATTGGAGGTACAGGGACACAAAATGATGCACAAGACAACTGATAATACAAGTCGGGCGTCAGGTTGAGCAGCAATGTGCTAGAAAAAGAAATTATTGAACTTGTAGGGACATGGTAATAATAGTAAGAAGCCCCGTTAGTTATTTTTAGTATAGTATTGCCGTTATATGAGTCAATTTTCATTTAAAGCATTTTTTTTAGCTCTTTTAAACATATCAACGAATATTGAATGTTCGTCTAACCGAGAAGATTGCAATGAAGTGCTGAATTCATTTTTAAAAAGCCTTTCCTGCAAAGAAGACCATTTATTTTTTCTCGCTAAATCCACTATCTCTTCAACTATAGGATATTTTTCTGCCCACCTTATTTTTGCGCGGTTGCCATGTTTATCTTCTATAAAGAATAATTTGCCCTCGAAAAATTTCCTGTGCTTGGTTAAATATCCGTCTATGAATTCTTCCGTAAGAAAGGAATTGTTTTTTAGTACATATTTTTTATATTTCATTCTTTCATGTATGGCATTGCCTTCCCAAGGGTTCTTGTTTAAATCATAATCATAATTTAACAAAATATCCCCCCCCTTAACTTCAAGCGTATAATTAAATTTGCCTGATTTTACGATATAGTTTAATTCCTTTCTCAATATTTCAGGAGATATGTCGGACCTATAATCCCATTTGTTTCCCTCTTCTATGTACATGAATTTTTTATATACCTCATTCTGATCATCATAGTCATACAAATATTCTGTCTCAAATTCTGTTATGTGAATTGGGTTTTTATTTTTTATCCCGGCATTTATTATACTCAAATCTGCCGTTTCTTGATCTGGATGGCCACTGCCTATAGATTCGCTAACACCAAGTTTTTTCCTGTTTTGCACACCCGGATTTAATTCTATGTCGCCTCCTAGAGATATAGTAGACGGCGTTGACTTGTCTTTGCTTTGTTTCCTTTTTTTCGCCCTATCAAGCATCTCTTTGCCAACTGTAGTGTCACCTGCTGCATTGCCAATATTGCCTTCAGACCTTGCATTGTCGCCAGCAGTAAATTGCCCTGCAATATTCTTTTTAGCTTTTTCTGATAAAGAATCGTATTCCAAGTCTTGCATCCCCCCTGCCTCTCTTTCTATTCTTTGATCTTCAGTTTGTTTCCCACCGTCATTGATTGACTTCAATGGAAGGGGGCGCTCATCCTTTACGTTAGGCTCCATGCTTTTACCTGCTGCCTTAACAGAATTGGCTGCCGTAGATCCAGTTGGTTTCTTTTTAGTATTAACATTAGTTGCGGAAGCAGCAGCAGAACTATATACGAACTCCTTCAATAGGACGTTTTTTACGATTTTTTCAAATTGTGCTTCAGTTATTTCTATTAGATTGTTTTTCATTTTGTTGTTTTCTTTAAGATTCAAAGGTATTTGATACGATCCAGAAGAATCGCCTGTCATTGTAGATTCTTTAACTTTTAAATCACTGCTGCTATAATGTGGTATTATAATAGGCACTTTTTCGTCTGTTGATAAAAAGAGGTTATATGTGTTATTTATTTCAGAAAACATATTTTTTAATTCTTCCGTCGTTTTCTTTACCGAATTTCCAATTGGATCGGTACAATCCCATGTCCCTTCATTATCAGGGGTACATCGCCATTCCAATTTCTTGTCTCTGGCTAACAATACCTGTTTCCGCAAATCAATGCCCCTGTGTATCACATTTATCACATTTTCTCCGCTCCACCTCCCCTTCCAATTCCATTCGTTTACTGTCTTCATATTAAAAAGAATTATTATGTATTTTGCCGACCACTTCTTTTTTAAAGCTTCCGTTAAAAAAGTTTATAATGCGCCTCAGACCCTCAAGCAAATTTTCGTCTATTTCTTGTAAATTCATTGTTAAAAAAAAGCCGTCGCCATCACCTCCAATTGAAAATATCCATTTAATATCGTCAACAATATTCCCGCTCCAAAAAAATGACCCGTCTACTCCTATCTTCATTTCGTAAAATACAACTCTAATGTCCTTTGCTATCTCTACTAGGTTTTTGCTATTTTCATCATAAAAATTATCGCCTTTCGTCAATATTTTTATACGGTTGTCGTTTTCATAAATAATCTTTCTATGTTTTCTGAAAGATTGTAATATAATATCGGTAGCTGACATTTATTAAGATTTCCTTTATATTAAATATTATTAAAAGGTTATAAAAACTTATTTTTTAAGTTTCCATATTTTGCTTAAAAATGATGCTTTTTCCACGGGAAGTATTTTCTTTTTCCCACTTCCACTGGCATCGTTTAACACAGCTTCCATCTCCTCGTCCTTAGTTTTTTCTTTTTTTTCAACCTTCTCATTATCAGGAGTGTTTTCGTCGTTTAAAAAATCAATTATATCATCTGTACTTGACAAGGTATTTTCCTCTTCCTCAATTTCAACCTCTTGCGTTTGCAAATCTGGCTGTATTTCGCCGTCGTCGCTCTTAACTGTACTTTCGCCTTCAGGATTTTCAACGCTATTTTTCTTTTTGTATTGTTTTTCAATAAGGATTGCAATTGACGCAAATACGCATACATGAGTTAGAGGCAACCAAAAGCCTTGTATAAATGCAGTCCAACTGCGCAAACTGTCATTAAAACTAACTACTATGTTATTAGGATCAAAGATTGGTCGAGTTAATGCGGCTAATGCAATAAAACGATCCGATTGAGGGTCTATCGTAATATAGTAATAAAATACGTTTCCTGCCAGTTCGACGAAAAAAGTGGCAAGAAATATAGAAATACCTAAATTTCTCAACCTGCTACTTTCGTGAAAACTAAGCAGGATTGAACTGATTATCCCAATTGCATTTTCAATCGCAAGTATCTCTGGATAAAGCCAATCGTTCGATATACGCCAATATGTTATAATATGGCCAATCGAAGTACCAGCCAAGCCTAAAAAAAAGACTATTAATATCCCTAAAACATATGTCCAAAATTTTTCAGTGAGATACATCTAGCCTCTTCTTTAAACTAAATATCGTACTGTCAAAAGTGTCATATTCTTTTTCTAACAGCAATATATCTATTTTCTGTGCTTGCAAACAGCTATCTATATGTGTTTTCAACTCGCCCATTTTTTCAGTAGACTGGATTAAATACCTGTCAGCAAGATTTTTATATTTTGTTTTTGAACAATGCGACATTAAAATAATAAACAACAAGGCCGGTATTATAATAAGAGATTTGTCCTTAACAAAGCTTATCATTTTATTCATATTCGTTTGAACTTATTTTGTAGGTCAACATATAAGACCTCAGTTTGTTAATTGCGCTCGTATGTATATTATATATATGCATCTTGCTTAGAATAACGCCCTGTTTTTTATCTATAAATATTTTATATTCTTTCTTTTCGTCTCTTATTGAAGGAAATATCTCTTTGTTGTTCAAAAAAACTTTTACTCTATCCCCTTCATTAAAATATAAATAAACAGGATTTTCACTGAGATAAATATTCTTAAAGTCCCATATGCCCATATCGTTAAAAAACTGCCGGCCCTTATCAAACTTTTCTATCATGTCTTCATTGAAAAAAAATGAATAGTATAAGTTATATATATATTTTTTATCGCCAAGCAATATTTTAACTTTATTTTTTCCAGTCCTTAATAGGGCTTCAACTTCTTTTTCATTATCTGGACATAAATATTTATTCACATCAGTCATTTTTATTTTTTTATTGTAATGTAAATCAATTATCTTATGTTCCCTGTGTGTTAATATTTGTTCAGCTATCCCCCGTATTTTATTTTTTAGCTGACAATCTAAAGGTATGAACGAAGATTCGTCAAAATCAGATATAGTATTAAAAAACCCTTCTTCTGTCTCATCTCCATGCCCATCGAAGATGCTGAATTCATATTCGTCCTTAAACTTATGTGTTGTGCCGTCTCCCTTTGTTATAATATCCCCTTTTGTCGGAAAAAACCCGTTTAAAGCAAAAAACCTATCCCTCAGCTTACGATCCTCAGTAAACTTATCATACGCCGAAGTATTTATTTTCACTACTTTTTTATATTCTCTCAAAAAAGTCCATATTTTATTACGCACATTATTCCGTATCCAAGACGTTACAGTACAATTGCCCTTGCCAAATTTATACCTGTCTAAACATTTGATTGATTCTTCATACCCAATTGAAATAAAATCCATCAACAATTCATTATTTTCCCCTTTTCTGTTAAAAGAACAAGCAATGTCTATTATTATGGGCATGTTAGCATATAAAATCTGCTCCAGCATAGCTCTGTTTCGAGTACGCTTATAATTTTTTAAGTATTTTAACTGTTGTGGCTGAGAAACTTTTTCATACTTCGATTTTACTTCTTTGTACAGCCTGCGATAATTATCGTTCATATACATAAGTTTAATTTAATAGCCTTGATATGTTGTTTTCTTTTTCAACAAATATATTATGATCCACTAGGCTTTCCAATTGCCTTCCATGTGAAATTATAAATACATGATCAAAAACATCCGCATATAGTTTTAATATCTCATAAACATTTTCAATGTTTGTATCATCTACCTGATTAAAAACTTCGTCAAATAAAACAATATTCGGTAGAGATATTTTTGAAAATTTTATGTGCGCCAGATACAATGCCATCAAAGCAATATAAACCTCGCACCCAGATATGTTTTTTAAATCTCGCATTTTTCCATCCCTTATGAAATTATAATTGATATACTTATCCGCATCCAAGAAAATTTCAATCTTAAAGCCCAAATGTTCGGTCAAAGAGTTTAGTTCGACATTTATTATCGGCAAATAAGATTCCATCATATATTTGACGACCCCGTTCATGTCGTGAGACTCTATATAAAACAGATATGCCTTATCTAGCTTTATGTCTGCTTCAAAAGAAGATATTTTAGAGTTTATCCCAGCGATAGTCTTTTCTAATGTAATTATATTAGCAGCTATCCCCCCTCTCTTTTCGAGATGAAAAGAAAGCATGCTGTTTTTGTCTCTAATCTTTTCTTCTAAAATAGAAATTTCGCTTTTTATATTGTGGTTATAAGATATCGCATTTTTATTAGCTAATTCAAACGATTCAATATCATTAGCCAGCTTGTCTAAAGCTTCTGTTTTTTCAGACATGGACTTGACATGCAAAGCCAGTATTTCTTTATTCTTATTAAACTGTTCTAATTTATTTTGATAATCTAAATTTTCGTGAATTTTATTATTCAACTCAGTCTTTTCCAACTGTAGCTTTTTTTCCATTTGTAACCTTAAAGTTCCGATTTCTCCTTCTATTGTTGATATTTCATTATCTGCCTTGTCTTTTTCATATAAAAAACCCTTTTCTTCTTCTATAAGCTTGTCGGCATTTTCTTTTAAAAGCGTGTTTTTAGCCTTCAATGACTGTATGTCAACTGCTATTGAATTTCTCCTATCTATGTGGCTAGTCACAAATGTGCCGCAATTATTGCACACAACATCATCTGGGATAGCGGACATCTCTTTTTCGTAAAAAGAAACCTTGTTGTTGTTGTTGTCAAACTCCCTTCTGATTTCAAGTTTTTTATTAGTAATTTCAGCTAGGCGCTTGTTTAGGTTGGATAACGCTTCGCTTAAGTTGCTTTTTTTTCTCTCCAACACCAAAATAGCATCTTTTAAGCCTGCGTCTTCTGTTATGCAGCTTAATTTCTCCATGAGGGCAGCATGCTCATCTTTTATATTCTTGATATCTACTCCATCCAAATGATTGTTTGCCTCTATTTGGTTGCCTAACGACAATATAAATATTTTAGCTTCCCTTATGTCGTTCTCGATAACAAGCTTTTCTTTAGTTTTCTTGTCTATGTCATAATCTTTTGACACTGGCAGCAAAGAAGAATATTTTTCGTTTTTTTCGCCCTCTAACAATGCGATAGCTTTAGTCAATATCTCTATCTCAACGACAATATAGTTCAATTGTTCTTTTGAACTTTTCAGTTGGGACTGCTTTTCTAAAACTTCGTTTTGCAAAGATGCTAAATCCACAGAGTACAGGGGCGATTCTTTTTTGAATTTTAAATATTTTTCTTTTGCTATCTCTTTTTTCTTTTCGTAATATTCGCCCCCAAAAAGAGCATAGAAATTTCTAGTCCTTTCTGTTTTTTTTGTAAGTATCAGGTTGTATAATGTATTTTGGTTAAATAAACAAATTTTAATAAAATCTTCTATTTTTCCAATCGCATCATAAAAAACTGACATGTGATTTTTATCCACTATCTTAACCCACATCCCATCTGGCAAAGAGGGATTGTGTGCTTTTTTCTCTATTTCTCTAATGACATTATCAAAAACATATACATATTTCTCTGCGGCTTGTTCTTCACACATCTCATACACATATACGTCCTGCTTTACCCGTTTCTTACCCTCTCTCCTAAATTCTCGCCTGATAAAATAATGTTGGTTATTCAGTTCAAGGCTTCCTTCTATAAAGGCATAATCGTCTTGGATATAATCGTTAAAAAGCTTAGGCAAAACAGAATATTCGTCTAACGAAAGATATTTTCCCCACAAGAGTATTTGTATCAACTTATAAAGGTTGGACTTGCCACCGAAATTAGGCGGACTTGAAAATATACCTATAGTACCATGGTATGATTCGAAATTCAATGTGATATTCCCATAAGATGTCAAATTATAGGCAGATATGTATTTTAATTTATAGCTGCTTCTTTCGACAAAAGAATAATTTGTTTCTAATGAAACCTCGCCATCAATTTTTTGAAACAATTCTTCGTCATATTCCTTCCCATTGAGGTAGCCTGCATATAACCCGGCAGCATCGCCTCCGGTTTCCTGCTGCCTTATTTTGCCCTCCAAGTCTTTAGATATGTTGGGGGCGTTATTGGACATCACTTTGATGTTATGGAATGGAATATCATGCTTCAAGCTAAAATCTTTGATTAAAGATATTTCATCTGCCTTGTGAAGCAGGGTTGGCATATACAACCTTATTTTGCTTTTTTTAGTGAACATAGCCTTACTATGGATTTAAAATATTATATTTTTGTTCTTTAGCATCCACCTCCAATTTTATCAACTTGTATGGGCTGTCTAAATCTACAAATTCGAAAGACAAATTCGACATATCCCATTTTACGATTCCGTGATTATTTACATCTTCCCCCCAATTGCGCTGGTAAGGCGATCCGCTATATATCGCTTTAACCCCTCTTTCTTGGTTTATAACCTGCCTCTTATGAATATCGCCCATCATGACACAATCAAGGCCGTCAAATATGCTTGGGGTAGGGTATTTGTTATATTTTACGTTTGGGTTGAAATCTTTAGCATTGCTTAACGGGTTATGATACAGACCAATGTTCAACCTATCTTTTTTTAGATTTTCTTCAAAATTGTCTGGCCGCTTGCTAGAATCTAAATGAGAATAAACAAAGAACCTGAATTGGTCACTATATTCATAAGCACCGCTTTTTTCATAAAACACCAGGCCGTCTATTTCAAAACTATCTACTAATAGCCTTAACAAAGTCGGGCGTTGCTTGTTCCGTATGTCATAATCGTGGTTGCCTAATACAATGATTGTTTCAGAATATGAACAGCATGTTTTCAAAAAATCTTTCACTCTCAGGAATTCACCAATGGTAGAATTTTCTTTCCGATCAAAAATATCTCCTGCTATCACCTGCAACAAACCGCCGCGCCCATACTCTAAAGAATAGCCAGCCATTTTTTTGAAGTATTCTTTCGCTGCATGGTTGAAAGCGCTATGGACATGTTCTGAAGATTCGTTATATTGCCAATCTGCGCTATGTATAATAACTTTTATCATCTTATAGCCTGTTATGGTTGTTTAAATTGTTGATCAAAGCAAGTTCTGCATTTTGTTTAAATTCTCTCAACGTCCTAGCATTACAATAAGAAAACGCGCTTTTGATAGCATAATTTATTTCATGCAAACATTCTTCAAGATTATACTCTACTATGTTTCTTTTAGAAAAACCCTCTTCATATTTTTTGTTGTTTCCATTATATTTTTCTTGTGCCCGGATAGTACTCATCCCGCTATACTCTACCTCTATAATATAACCTTCTTCCCGATAGTGCCTAGCTAATTCATTGTCAACAGAATTTTTTAAATTTAAAGATATGCCATTTTTTTTAGGGATAACATACTTTTTCCCGGCAGATTCGATGGTTTTGTTGAAAATAGCCCCCGACATTATCCCGTCGGCTCCAGCAGCCAATGCCTTTGCTATGTCAGAACTATCTCTAAAACCGCCGTCCGCTATGATCTTAGCCTCATGCCCCCCCTTAACCTTTAAACTGTGCATCTCGTCTAAAAGGCTTATCATAGGGTAGTGTACGGACGTTTTAGACGACGTGTGGCACCTTGACCCCGTACCAATCCCAGCTCTAACCCAATCCGCGCCTGCTTTAGCATATTCCAAATACGTCGCAGGGTTAGCAATATTTCCTACGCCTAATTCAAATTCATACTCCAAACGTTTAAAAGCCCTACATAGATCGAACAATTGTACCATATGCCCATTAGCGACATCTATCAATACCCTGCACTTGCCATGCCTGTCATAATAGCCATTTAAAAAAGCTCGCAGCATTGGGTTGGATTTATGTATATAACCCTGTGCTTCTTCTAAAGTCAATGATATTATTACAGGTGGGATAGATTCTAAATCCAAATTTTTCCACACCCCCCTTGCCAAGCACACATTTAATCTGCTGTCATAAAAAAGATAGGCATTATATTCATCTACGACACTATCCATTGGCGATACCCACAACAACCGATTAATATCCTCTGTTACTTCGTTCCTTGAAGTTAAATCGCTTATGCTGGCAGGTATGATCGTTACGTCGTCAAAACCATATAACTTTTTAGCTGTTAACATATCTTTATATTTTTATGCTTTTCTACATAATTGTTGATATACTCAACAAAAAAATTTTTATCCTTATTTTTGTTTTCTGCAATGCAGAAATAGAAGTTTTTTGCGAAGTGATCCATCCATTCCCCCTTGATTTTCGATTTAATATAATTCCCTAACGAACTACCCAAATACCGCTTTTTTCGTTCTTCTATCCATTCGTTATAATATGTTAACAAATATTCTGCTTCATTTTTTTTATATTCTATTTCAAATATTTTAAAATCGTTATATTTTCTGTTATAATAAGTCACATAGATATCTTTAACCTCTTTTCCAGAGGTTTTTTCCTGCATATAAGAATACAAGCTCAATTGAATGGCAAAATGAGTAAGATGAGAATCGTCATAACAATGAAAGGGAGGCTTCATTTTTTTATTGTATGGCGAAGTGATAGTGAAATCTTTGTTGGTCTTATTATCTCCGGTGTTGAAAAAAAAACTATCTAAATGTGTATCAATGTCTTTAGTGCCAGCCAAATTATTATATAACAGCCTTTTTTCAGGTACGGTGCATAACCCCAAATCAATCCTCTGCATATCAAATTTTTCACCAATATCTTCAATTAAATGGCTTAAAGACAAGTCTATTTCATACTCTTCAAAAGAATGCTTTGAGTAAGGGTATTTTTCATAAAAAACAGGCAAATGCGATTTAATCCACAAATAATGCCCTGACATCGAAGGCAGAAAATTATCCTCAAATAACAAGCCCTGTTTTTGCAACAAATGCCGTTCTATAATCAAATGAACTAAATTGCCATACCGATTTGCAATATCAGTCATGTCTTGCCACATAGATTCTATCGAAGCTGCGCTCATTATGTTTAATGAACTATCTAAATAGATGTTTTTGTTTCTTTTGACTGGGTTTACCGCAGCTAAATAATCATATTCTGTCAAAAATTCACCTATTGTCCCATAATCCTTTATCTTTCTAATATAGCGCTGATATGCTTTCCCCTGCCAGACCGCAACCTCTTTGTCGGTAAATTGACGATAATTGACATAACGCGACAAAGCATATACAAATCCGGCTGGGCTTCCCTCTTGAATTTTAAAGTACCAGTCATAAAATGACTGATATTGCCGCCTCAGACCTGAAATAATATCACTATAGTCAACTTCCTCTTCGAACAAAGAAATTATCCCTGTAACTGAGTTATAAAACTTGTTGGTTTTTTTATGAATATAAATATGATTATCTTCCTCTAAGAAGACTTCCGAAGCCGACAATTCTTTATAAAGCGTTATATCAACCAAATTATTATCTTGTTTTCATGCAAAGATATGTTTTATTAAGCATACAACAAAATATTTACTTAAAAAAATCAATGTGGATAGTAATAGGAAAAAGGAAGGAAAGAGCCACAGCCTTAAATACTGCTGTCGAATAAAAACATTGTTTCTATTATAAAAATCAACTCTTCAATTAAAAACATCAATATTGATATAATTTTTGATTTTTAACACGTCAGTAAGATAGTGGCATTTTAAAGATTTTTTCTCTTGGGCATTGCCCTTTATCGTCTTTTCCCATTTAAGGTAATCAAAATACGCTTTTACAAATTCAAGCCCCTTGTTTAGATCAAGAGGCTCTGGCTTCCATAGCGCAGCCTGATGCATGAACCCTAACACTGTAGCTACAGAATCCGCCATGTCATAGTTTTTACCATTTATAGCTTTATTATTATTTAACCCCCATGAAATTTCAGGGTATCGCTGTGCTGTCAACAACAGTATCAACATCTTCCTATAATCTTTTATCCGAACTTCCCCTATTTTTTGAGGGACTGTCCTCCACAATATGTTTTTCTGTTTTTTGTTGTCATATGCTGACAATTCAGGGAATGCGCTCAACCTTGCTTCATACTCGTTTATATAATAAATCTTAACACTGTCATTGAAAACCTCTTTTAGTTTTGCGTAAAAAAGCCCGTGAAATTGATTTAACATCGCAGCTACATGCGTTGTCCCCTGTGCCCCCATTAAAGGTTCTTCAATTATAATTTTTTTTATCCTTGTGAGGTGCCATTTCTTCTCTATAAAAAAATCTTTTAAAATAACTGCCTTATAATGGAGGTCTTCCATTTGATTCAACGTCTTATAGTCATGCGATGGGTTCGCATGGGTTAGCTCTAAAAGCCCCCCATCCTCATTGAAGATAGAAATACCTACACATGAAGTCGATACATCCAGTCCCATTATCAAATCATCCATATAAAAATGCTTATTCTATTTAAAATAGCGGTTTTTTCCTGTTCAGATAATATATTTTTCCGCTTTCAAGCCCTTTTACCCCAGTACTGTCTACTTGCCGTACTATTAAAGTGTCAATATCATTGCGCAAAAGCGCATTTTTCATAAAATCGTCAAGCTTGTCTTTTCCATCAAACTGCACCACAAAACTATCCCTGTATGTTTGAAAGCAGGCATTGTGATAAGGAGGTGGCCCAATCGAATGAGGGTTATAAATATCTTCCGTAGAACAAGGGATCGCAGCAATTCTCAATGCAACCCAAAAGACAATGAACTTTATCATATAAACAATTTAAATAAAATATAAAGATTTTTTTGTTTTTGATATAAAACAAAACAAAACAATATTTATTTTAAAACAAAATGGTTAAGAGATATATGATATTCCTGATGTCTTGCCTTGTTTCAATGGCATTAGGGGCGCAGGTGAGCACGTATTTTGGGGGGACATTAAACGTCTTTTCTGCTATGGGCAGCGGGCCAGAGTATACGGTGGTAGGCTTCTTTAACGACACGTCAGGGGAATACCCTTTGGACAGCGTAGAAGTAGGCGACATAATATATGTTTCCGAAGGAGTGACGTGCGCAAGGCTAAGAGTAGACACTATAAATAGCTCTGCTGGGGGGATACTTGACGCTGACGTATACGACATCGACACCGTATTGCTTTCCCCCCCTAGCGGGATAAGCGCCTTGCTTAAAGAAACCCCTAACGCCAGCCTGCCCCGGTATATACCGGGATTGAGCGAAAACCTACTTGCCTGCATAAGGACGCACATGACAGGCAAAATAGACCAAGAAATAGCCGGGGCAGGGGATGGGAACGGGCTTATTTCTGATCTTCCTGATGATAGAGTGGAAATAGAATCTGACAATAGCCTCCTTATAGAAACAGATTCTTTTAAGATAGATGCAACTATGCTTATATTGAATGTCGATAAGCCAAATAATTTCGGATTTAAAGGCAATGAGAACGGAATATCAATTGGAGATTATGACGATGAAGCGCCAAACGCTACGCTTAATATCAGCAATATTGATCCTGGGTTTAGCTTAGGCAATACAAATCCTTTTCATTCTTTTGCACCGTTAATAATCGGGTCGTCTACTGGACTTAGAATATCTTCAGCAGGCGATGTAATAAATTGGGTTGATATAGACTTGTCAAGTCATCTAATTACGATTGGAGATACAGAAGGAAATTCTAACGAATATAAACTAGTGTTAAATAATGATGAAGGAAGCACTAGTTTAGGTTCCGAAAATGGAAATGTTGTTTTTTTAGATCAAGATGGGTTTCATTTTGACGACTTGGGCAATGGATATATTAATATAATACGCTACGACATTAATGATGGGACAATAACACTTGGAGATATAGAAGAGGGTAATTCTGGGTCGAGTTTGAGCCTGAGCTTTGAAGATTCTAGTTTTTCTTTTGGTGATATAAATGGAATTTCGAGTGGAGTGGGGCTTGTTCATAACGAAGGGGAGTCAATAATAAAGTTAGGTGAATTAACTAATTATAATTCGGGTGAAAAATTAACTATTGACTATACAAGCGGTATTACGTCGCTAGGCGATTCTGAAGGCATTACAACTGGTATGCAGCTTCATCTTAATAACTCCAACCAAGGGGTTATTACGCTCGGCGATAAAGACGATGTAATAAACGGAACAAAGATCGTTATAAATAATAGTACCGAAAGTGTGGCTTTTAGCTCAGATTCTTATACATATACATTTCCTACTACTGCACCTGGAGCAAATCAAGTATTGAGCGAAGGCCCTACTGACGACAATCAACTAGTGTGGGTTGATCCTGCAAGTGGTGCTGATGGTAATGGTATTATAAGCGCCCTGCCCTCTGCGCCAGTCACGATAGATGCTAATAACAATGCTTTTGTCATAGACAGCACTTCTACCACTAGGATAGGCGCCGTCAATTCCGCTCAAGGCGACCTAGTCGTCAGCGGCAGCAGCAGCTTGCCTAGCAGCCTCAGCCATATAGACGGCGCAGACACCAGCCAGATAAACATTAGAGGCAGCGTCGGCATTACTCTGTCTACAGACCAAAATATCGTTTTTGAAATGGATACCGCTTCCTACACCTTCCCCACTGGCGGCCCTGCTGCCTACCAAATATTATGGGAAGGCGCGTCAGACGATAATGTGTTGGAGTGGGGTGACTTGCCGGGAAACATGTATGTGATAGACGGGGCTATTACATCAGGCGAAGCCAGATATGTATTATCTGACCCTGTAATAGACGGAACCACTTGGTTCATTGGTTATGCTGACCCTGATGAATCGGCAATGGGCGACCCTTGGAGCGGATGGAACATTGGCATTGGCATTGAGGCTTGGGGGCCCTACTTACAGAACGGAGTAGGCAGCGAAGTCGGCAAAGTCTATGTAAGTTCCGACAATGCCGCGCCCCGAATGGAATATGGGACAGGAGAAGAGGATTTTGACAGGCTTGAACTGTGGAATGGCGACCTTAGATATTTCAATGAAACCGACCTTATCATGACAGTAGGCGCAGGAGCTACAGAAATTTACACTACAACAGGCGTCGCGTTTCGCGAATACGACAACCCCACTGGCTGGTATTATAAATTTCCGGTCAGCAGCCCTGCAACTACGCAAGATTCAATCGACCGTGTAATTAATTGGCAAAGAACAAGCGCTTTAGCAACTGCCGCTTTTGAGCTCAATAACGGCGCTACTTTCCGGACGCACTCTGCAACTGGCAATGTTTTACCTTATGATGACATAATCGAATGTGTCCCAGACGTTGACGCACACCTCCCCGCCCCATCCGCAAAATATGTAGGCAAGATTTACACCATCTACGTGGGAGGCGCCGGAGCAGGAAGCGGCATTACGATTGACGTTGTAGACGGAAGCTCTTCAATTGAGCTCGGCCCTAGCCTTACTATGACTACCGCATGGGAAACATATGTATTAGTCTGTAATGGCAGCCAATGGATAATAGTCAGCCATAAGCCCTAAAAGTCTAAGCTTATTTCTATTTCTGTCTTTGCCCCATTCCTTAAACGGATGGGGCGAGACAGTTTAGAAATAACAACTAATTCTTTGTCCTCGTTATAAAAACCTAGTTCGGAAAAATAAAAGTCTCCGCTTTCATAAGTATCATTTTCAGTTTTTACATATGAGTTATCCAATAATATGTTTATTATCCACTTATAAACATCGGCTCCGATATAAGCTTGAATATTCCCAAAGAAAAATCTTTCGTCTCCCATCGTGAGGTTAGACTGCCCACACCCCAGGCAAAGCAAATCATTTGAATAAACCCCCTCAGAGTAATTTTCTATCCTGTATTTAGACAAAATAAAATTATTTTCAGATGGTATCTGATTCTCTAATTGTATTGGATTTATAGTATAATTCGGCAAAGAAGTCAATACGTTATTAGTAAAATTGACTTGCTCCCAATTAGCAGCAACGGGGCTTTCCCCAATTTCTGTTATTTGATACAAAATCACAAATTTGTGAGCATAAAAGCCCATCCCATCATATGAACTTGCTTCTACTTGGCGCATATATGGCAACAGGCCAACATCCTCTACCTGAAACTCGATATCCCTGTCTATGTTGCTGGTGTTGTCAAATACCATATACCGTTGCTGCGGCAACGTATTGGTTATGCCATTGCCTGCTTTTAGCAGGTATGTCATATATAATCGCTTGTTGCGTTTTAAAACGCCGTTGTTGATCCCGCCCAATGGAGAGATCATTTTCCCCTTCAAGCTTGGCAAAGTCCAATTCCTGTTCGACTTATAAGACATAGCAGCAATCAGTTCAGGGTGTTCTACTACAATTATTTTTAATTCTGTATATATTTTACCCACTACCACAGGATCCCTATCCGGGCTAATGAACTGAGGGTCTTCCGTTAATTCTATATACTTTATGTTTTCGTTTAAAGCGTCAACATATTTTACATCCCCTTGGCTGATAAAGCGCATCCCCATCTTATCGCCTAAAGCTGACCCATTAAACCACCTGCCATGCCACATTAAGCTTGGCAAATCTAACTTCAACACTGTTTTTCCCTCAGTATTGTCAACATACAAATACTCTCCATATTGGTTTCTCGTGTTATAGTTAGAGAAGTGTAAGATTGCCACTTTATCTTTAGCATCATAATAATGATTTGATAGGCTATCCCCACAATCCTCTTCTAAAGCATCTGTCAAACAGGGCTCGCAATAACCCAAATACTGCATCGTGCCCACATAGCTGTAGCTGCCGTAATTTTCATAATCGCTGGTGCACCCCGTTGTCCCAGCCACCGTATTACAATGGGGGATATTCATGTTCCATATATTTACATCATTATCAAAGCATTGTTCATAAAATTCTAATGTCTCCGAATTCCAGCTTATAGTCTGTCCGCTAGGAGAATAGAAATTTAAAAACGATTCTTTTTTCGGAAAAACATAAAATGGGATTGTAACGCCGCTGCTGGCAGGCAAATAAGAATAAAACGGCAGGAACCTGTCCATTAGGATTTCTGGAAGCGCACCTTGTTTTGTAATAGAAAAAAAGACAAAAGGAACTGGGTTTTCAGTAGACACAGCACTGTCTACTTCATCTATATAGCTATTGTTTATTTTAAACAACACAATATCTCCATCTTCCAACAACAGAAAATCTTCTCCACTTATGTCTCCGCTTATGTCCCATGTTTTAGTGCCATCGAATTTGCTTAATAATGTCGTCCCTGAAAACTTTATGAAATCTGGAGTTGCCTTCAATTCCATCAAATCTATATGGTGCCCGTTAAAGAAGCCTCGCTCTTTGGCTTGGTTCCTAAGCCTGCCTCTGACTATGTTGACATCTTCTGGATCAACTGCCGACAGGCTTTCACATTGAAGCCCCTTTTGAATAAAAGTCTTTATATCAGGCTGACTGTCTTTAGGTTTTAAAATTTTCAAATTTATTTTGCTGACAGCGCTATAATCTACTTCAGAATCGCCGACGCCGAAATATTTTACGTTAAATTTTCCTGTTGCAATTGCTTTTCTGCCTGCCTCTGTTATCTTGGTCAAAAAAAGCGGAGAAGTTTTTTCTATTATGTAGCTCATTAGTTTATTTTTTAAGTTGTTATGGTACCTTCTAAAGTAGCAAGCCCGCAGTTCGTTTCGGCTGTAAGCACTACATTGTTAGCCCCTTCCCCCCAAGGTAAGGTAAAATCGGCTGTGAAAGCGGTTCCGTCAAAGCTGGTTATGCTTGCGGGCTTGTTGTTGATAGTCAAAATCAGCGCGCTTATCCCTTCGGATGTAGGTATCCCGTATATTTCTCCCATTATAGTGCCGGTTGCGTTAGCATTTCCATCAAAAACTACCTCCATTGGCAAATTGGTGAAATATCCGCCGCATAGCTCATATTGTATAATATCGTTTGATGCGCCGCACTGTTTTGAAACGTTTATCAATATCTCATGCAAGCCAAAGCCGATATCTTTGATAAATACGCCATCTCCTGTCTCTTCATCAAAAGATATATATGCTTCCATTTGTTTCACATCGTCTACATATATCGAAATCTCAGATAATGAAGATACCCCTACTGTAGAAAAAGGCAATGTAACTGTAGTCTCGCTGTTGCTTATGTCTCCAATTACAACCCCAATAATGCAATCGCCTATCTCAGAACAATCTACTTCTGTTACTGTATTAAAATTAACTGTTTCGATTATCCCAGTCATATTGTCGCCAGAATACTGTATCAGCCTGCCCGATTCGTTGTTGCCATCGTCAAAATAGGAATATGTAATCCCGCTAGAACCGCATTCGCTGCAAATATTATTCAGTATAGCAACCTGCTCAAACCTTGATTTATAGCTTAAATTCTTTATACAAAGGCTGTCTGTTATTATTTCAAAGCCAAGTTCTGCTTGCGCATCGCACCCATTGTCTAAAGTATAATTTTTATACTTGTGCTTATTCCGGTGTATTGATAAATTTGAATAAAAATAAGTACCATTATTCCATATTGTCGTTGCCGGGATCAACTGTTCGACATAGGATTGCCAATAAGGCGGAATCAAGTTATTAATATCCTCCGCATAACTATATCCTAGTTCTTTAGACTTCAAGCCGCAAGCGCCCATGCTATCCAAATAATTTTGGTATATGAAATCGTGGTAAACATGCCCGGAAGATTTTTGCCTGCTCCTTACGTCTATATATTCGTTTTCTATCCTGTTTAAAGATATTTTAGAGAGTTTTTGTTCTTTTAAAAAATATCCATAATTGTTGAAATATGATATGATATCATTGTCGATGTAATTATAAGGGTTTACCCTTAAAGTAATATTTTTGCTGTTTAACAATAATTCGTTGCTTTCACAAGAAGCTTTTTTGTTATCGGTTTCTTCTTCCAGATCAAAGCCAAATTCTTTAGGTATTAAAACGCACTCTTCTACCTGCGACGTACAAAACTTAGTTAGTTTTACGTTATCAATTACGATACAATGAGGCATCTTAAAATTTTTAAACTGCAACGTATACAGCAAATGTTTGTTTTCGATGCCAACCAATACTATTTCTGCTTTTTTCCTAGATAAATTGAAATGCTGTTCTATTTCTTCATTGCAGGATATATTGTTTTCAGCCCTAAGTATGTCAAAAAAAGCTTCGCAAAAATTTATATCTCCATCCAATGACAAATCATAAGGCTGGACAGCAAAATCAAAGCTCCATATATTTTTAGCAAAAAATTCTGAATACGTGCCTTCGTTATTTTCATACAGTTTAAATTCCAAAGAAAGCCTATTTAAAATATCAGTCAAGGCTTCATCTTCTTCTGCATATACCCCTAATATATCTTCGCACGTCGTTTTCAAGATATAATCGAATGACAAAGTAACGACGCAAGTATCTCCACTATTAGTAAAAATGATTTCGTGCCCGTCCGTCGATCCGCTAAAATCTAACAAAAGGTTATAAGAACTGCATAAGCATGCCCCGTCATCCACTACAGCTAAAGGATTATAATTATCTGCAAAAGGCATAGTACACCCCGAAATAAAAATGCAAGACCCGTCATTTATCTGTGCATTAGGGTTGTAGTTTGCTGACAATATGTTAGTACATCCTTCTATAAACATTTTATTCTAATATATTGGTATAGTTATCTACGTCAGACAATATAGATGCATCGACAGACATCTCAAAAATGTCGGTATAGGTACAGTTTTCAGTCTTTATGACAATTATAAATTTATATGTGCCCGCCATCAAAACGGATGGGGTGAAATCTAGGTATATTTGAGTTGCCCCGAATGCCCCGCTAAAAGACTTCATTACAGGCGACCCTAATATATAACTATTCGTAGCGCCAACTCCGCTTGCTACTAAGTTGACCTCTTCAACAGATTCGTCGAAAGCCAGGCCAGTTATATTATAAGTGAATGTCAACGTTGCGGTTTCATTGATGCTGTCAATGCTAGTTGTTTCCAAGCTTGCATCCAAATTAACAGCATTGCAATCTATAGGCGAGGGCTCACAATTTATATCCAATTCAACTGCGTTAGAAACACAGCCATTCGCATCTTCTGCATATATAGAAATGATTGTGCCGTCAGCTACAATTTGCCCGTCAGACCCCCCATAAAACACATAAGGGGCTGTACCGCCTGATACACCTACGCTTAACACAGCAACGCCGTCTTCATTGCAAGCATATGCTGCGCTTAAAACAGGGGTATTAGGCGTTACTTCATATACGATCTTATCCACCATTACTTCCTGTTCTGTTATTTCAATATAGGAAGGGGCTAAAAGCGTATCGTTAGAGGTATCTTCTTCTACCAGGCCATACTCTAGCGTAAATATTTCTACCTCTTGCTCATATATGCACCCTCCATCATATAAGCGTATATAAGCAGTCAAACTAACACTTAAAGAGCTTATCACAAATGAAACGCTTTCGGAAAAACTTTCAGTATTGCCAGTAAAACTAAACAGGTTTGATTCTGCTTCTATGTCTATTTCATAATACGGGCTGGACAATTCTTCGAAATTGTTGAAAACCAAATCATACCCATACGTCGTCATCTCCCCCACTTCGTTGCCATTGCCTGCTAAAGACATAGTATGTGTGATTTCAATTGCAGGGCAAGATACTTCAGTTTCTATTTCTACTATTTCCACCACTTGTGTTGTTTTAGCAGAAACTTGGTTCCCCAAGCACAAATCTTCGTTGCATATCACATCGCCAGTCACATGCAAGATATTGCATGCACTATCCCCCACATAAAACGAATAAGTCTCCCCTGACATTAAAAACTCTCCTTGAGTTATCCCAGTGAAAGAATATGGGGGGATCCCGCCGTAAACATTTATATCTAAATAAGCCCCGTAGCTGAAAGTATCGCCAGTCAAGCTGCCTCCTACTAAACAAACACTGCTTAATACGCTACCGTTGTCAATAGTATCTATAACTGGCGAAGAGACATTAAAAGAAATTTCTCCGTAATTAGCTTCAACAACTGCGGCCAGACCTGCTTCAGAAACTTCTTTGTTTATAAACAAGCTGCCACAGACAGTATCCCCGGTGTAAGAAATGCCCAAATTTTCAAAAGACAAAAAATACGAATTGCTATTATAAAAGGAAGCACCGTCAAAGAATGAAAAGCTAGGGTTGTTTTTATTTATCCCAATATTATACTCTGGCGATACAGGCCCATTCTTGTTATTGAATGCAATGTTAAACGAGCCGTCTGCAAACGCATCGACTGACATAAAATAAGTCACATTGTTCAATGGAGGCAATGGCAGGCCCCCATACTCCACGCATATCGCATTTTCTATTACTATTTTAAGGTTGTCCGCCCAGATCCCAAGTTCTGTTTGAGTGGTGCCAGTTGGAAATATAAGGCCTGTTTCAAGTACTGTGCCCGCGCACCCGGAGAGATATGGAGTTGTAGACGGAGTTAAATTTAAATCTAAGGGCAAGCCGCTGATCGTATCATATAGCCTTATCATCGACACATATCCACCAGCAGACATCAAAGCAAAACTATTATTATAATAGTGCGCACAAATTACTTGATGTTCTAACAAAAGCTCTTCGTTGTCTGCGGTATTGCATGATGTCGATTCTATAACATAAGGAAACGAAATATAATTAGTCGGGGAAGGGACAACTGGTTCAACCTTGTCTTGAACCCCACCTTGAGAATAAAACGACAAATTAAAATGGCAAGCTGTATCCCCAGACAACGTTGTGCCGCTTAACAGGATTGCAACACAATTTGGAACTACGTCAACAATCAACGGAGGGCAATATGAATCATAAGGGTTCACCGGAGACATACATGCTTGCAAAGAAAGGTCGTTTAATGGTATAGCACAATCACAGTTGTCATAAAATATTTCCGGCAATGGGCTGTTTATTGTGCCGCCAGTATATGAATAACAAGCGAGTGCCGACCAGTCTAAATTATGCAACGAAAATGCCAGCGTATCTCCGCTCAAGTTAAAACTAATGTCAGCCAATATTTCGGAGTATTGCCTGTCAACAACCATTGAGATGAAATTATCCTCAATATCAGGCAGCAAATTTTTTAAAGAGCTAAAATACCCTTTAGAATGAAAAACATTTACATTTTTTGACAAATCAGGGGCGCCGCTTTGTTTGATGGGCACTCCAGATAAAGAAAGCCCGCCTATAACGTCATAATAATGCGATAATGTTTCGTAATTTAATTTTTTCGCTTTGTATATTTTTTCATTAAACTCTATAAGGCTGTCCGGTATGTTTAAGTAATTTAACGTTGTGGATATTGATTTGCGAGCCCCTTTTGAATTCAACAAAAAAGGTACGTTTTTTACAAACGGCTTCAGCCCTCCCAGCCAGCCTTCCTGATCGCCCCCGTTGTTTATTATTTTTAACCCTAACGTCTCTGATAAGCGGACAACCCTGTTTTTGTCGTCAAAACTATCATTGCGCAAATTCACCTGATCATAATATCTCAATGCATTTATATTGCCATACATGCAATCAAAATAAGACGACATTACGTTTAACAACTGGTTTGCTTTTCCATAAGTGGGGAAATTTCCAGACGTTATAGATATATCTTGAAACGATTGAGGTATCAGGCTTCGAGATGTTACATTCAAATATTTGTCATCATATTTGGAAGCTATTTGCAGCAATCCGCTTAAAAACTTTTCATACCTTTCGCTTTCAAAATCATAATTATACTTATCTGATTTAGGCAGCGTAAAACTAGTTTTATATTCATATTCTATCCCTCCGCTTTCTTCCGCCGTATCGACTATTTCAAAACTTGCCCTTAGCAGATACCTTTCAAAATAAGACAACTGCGACAGATATTCAGTTAAATAGGCTTTCGATGGAGTTATATGGCCGCTAATTTGTTTTTGTGAAGCGCTTGCAAATGGCCTGCCCCTCACTGTCAATCCTATCTTGTCGTTTTTAACTTTGGACGAAGGCAACAGGTGGCTTATTTCATAATACTGATCTTGATATTCAAATAAGTAATTGAAATAAGAAGAAGTAATATCCTTATAAGGATTTATGTTATTTACGCCAGAAACATAGACAATATTTCCGGGATTATCCAAATAATTAGACAACACGAAAAAAGAAGTCGTATCTTCAATTGAATCATATGAAATGTCTATAACATTCACATCCCCATAAGAATACCCCACTATCACCGGAGAAATACGCAAGGAACTAGGATATGATACTATGATATTTTCTAAAGACCCCCTTATCAATTCCACAAAGGAAGAATATTTTAAATACAAGCGAGGGTTAGATAAATCCAGCGCTTCTATGTTTTGTGTGTTGGGCTTTAACAAAGAAGCTTCGCTAACGCCTTCCGCAGACAACGCTCCTAACGTAATTATGTCGCCATATTGATATGCCCTAGACACGTCAGAAGGAGGCGAAAGGTTAGAAGTAACATCAAACCCATCTAGCGTAAAAATATTATTATTTTCTATAAAATCGTTTTCTCCCATTTATCCCAGTTCTTCGTTGAAGTCGATTTCGCTTCTAGCTTTTGATACCTTTTTCAACGGGTTTCCAAATTCGTCTTTAATAGTGAATTCGTCTTTTTGCTTAAACACATTCCCATTTTCATCAAACCAAGTCCTAATCCCGTTTTCATAATTAAAGGTTTGATCGCCAAAAATCCCATAATACAAGCTTTTTTCGTCTACGTCGGTTATCTCTATTGGGATCAGCTTAGGGGTAAAATTAGTATTGCTGATTATCACCTCTTGCGCAGGAGTACCTATAAACAACGTTTCGCTGTCCGATATCCCGCTTTGAGTAGAAGGCGAAACTGTCACAAAAACTAACGATGAATCTGGGTTAAGCCTGTATCGAATACCATTTTGTGACTGGTTGTTGTTCATAGAAGTAGAAACTGGCTCTGCCCTATAATTTGAAGTCACTATGCGGAATAGGTTTGGAGTTAGCCTATCTCCTGTTGAAGCTTGGTTGATATATTGCACTACATAACCTACTAGGTTGTTGTCCGTTTGAAAAATGCTGCGAGAAAAAGCATCCATGTCATTCAAATCAAACACGATCCCTTTTATATTAACATCCTCCAGATATGCACAATCCCTTATTACAACCCGTATCTTTTTTGGCCTCAAATAAAAATAATAATATCCTAGACCTCGGTTTGCATAAAAAGACGATGGGATAACCAAACGATATATTCCAGCGTTATTTTCATTTACGTTAATGGGATCAAAAGTTTTTTTTATAAAATCAAGCGCATTTAAAGATTGTATTGCTTCTGGTTCGGTATTTAAATCTTTTTGATAAATAAACTGCAAATCTATATCTTCTATAGTTATGTTGGCAGGTATTATATTTCCATATGGGACTAAGCTCATAAAGTTTCTTTTATATTAAATATTGAATATTGAATATTGCAAATCATCTAGCGAATTTATTTCTGTTAATGCCTCGTGTAAATATAAGGGGCTTAGGTATCCCCCCCTGTCTATAAACGGTGGGGTATTAAGCTTAGGAGAAAAAATTTCAAAAAAAGCATTGTCTTCCTTGTGAAAAAAAATGTTGCCCATTGCGCTTGCTTCGTTTTGAGGGTAATATTTTAAAAAAGAAAGGCCGCTATCAATAAAATCAAAATATTCGACCCCAGTATTTTCAACTATAGAATTGCCTGTGAGCCCTGCATTAAACACATAGCGGACATATTCTTCATGTATATCCAATATCCCGCTAAACCCGCCTTCATTATTGAAATTAAGCCCTGCAACCAAGCTGCCGTCATAGGCAGTTACCTCGTTTAAACGGCTTATAGTATCGCCTGTGACAAAATAACCTTCAGGGTATTGCAAGCTATTATGATAATCGTTGTTATACGCCCCGTAATAGCCTGGCGAAAAAAACACCTCTTCTAAAGCAAACACCACGTCAATATCTTTATCCAATATTTTTATTACTTCAACGCCATCGTTGATTTCATAAACAGTATTATCTACACATGCGTTTTTATGCCCGCTAGAAGATATGTTATCTATCGAAAGCTTGCTGTAATATGAAACTAAAGAATCCAGTGATATTCTATGAAACATTTAAAATATTTAATGATATTTCTTTTTTTAGCCCATTAGTATTGATCAGCCTGTTTGACGAATCTAACGTATAAAAATATTTCCCATTTAAAGTATTTAGCGTATATGTTACATATAAATATTCATACAAGTTCGATACATTTAAAGGGACATTAGAAGAATATAGCCTATGTTGTTTGCCATCTAAAGCATTTAACAATGAAAAAGACACATAGATTTTTAAGGGTATCTCATAATTAACAGGGGTTTTAAAAAATGGTATTCCATATCCTAAAGAATTCGTTTTTTTTCTTATGTTTTTAAATGGAGTTTCGATATTGAAAATGACAGGCAAAGCTGAAACGCTGTACAAGCTGCCGTCTGGGCCTCTTTGATATTCGTTCCCCTGTGTATTTAAGTTCAACTGATATATCAACGCTTGGCTGGACGGGCTTGCAGAATCAAAAAAATTAATCCTCAATTGAGTGTTCTTAAACCTATTTGAATTGACATCTATATCTTCTTGTATGAATCCATAATCTGAATAGTATTTCTGGGTATCATTTTCTTTTATATAAAAAATCAATTCGTCTGTTTGTATTGGATAGTATAATACTTTTTCAGAATCTATTATAGGGTTTATAGAATTTAAGGCAAGTTGGTTTAAATGTGCATTTTTTCCATGTTCGTTAAATGAAAATGTATTTTCCTTGTTTAAGGGAAAAAGAGGTGCCACTTTTCCCCCATGTTTATATCTAGCTATCTTAATTTCCATATCAACAGGCTTTTTCAGGAAGGTTTATTTTTACGAATGAAAAATCAGCACAATTGCCTTTTATAG
>Ga0116143_10001522_pt1 | contig 27597 bp, 29 predicted proteins | sample AD_UKC034_MetaG_FD_89745 | JGI IMG/M metagenome (GOLD analysis project Ga0116143, IMG submission 89745) | Active sludge microbial communities of municipal wastewater-treating anaerobic digesters from USA - AD_UKC034_MetaG | ecosystem: Engineered > Bioreactor > Anaerobic > Digestate | place: USA...
CTCTATATGGTAAAATTTTTCAAGATTATATATTAGATTACAATTATTGGGGATACGGTGATCTGGACTTAATTTATGGCAATTTAGGAGATTTTTTACATAAAAAAGTAAACGAAGGATATCAAATAATTTCTTTAAGAAAAGAATGGTTGTCAGGATCGACATGTTTGTTCAGAAACTCGTTGGAGATAAATGAATTGTATCTACTTTCTAAAGACTGGCAAAAAGTATTGTCTAATCCTAATATACATTATGGATTTGATGAAGTTTCCAGGACTAAAGATTGTAAATTTCTATATCCAAGATTAGAAAATGGAGAAGATCTGGATTCTATTAAAACTGAGATTGATAGCTTTACTTCTGTTGTAATAAGGAACAAGAATAAAATTAAAACTCACTTTGAGAATGTTATTTGCGAGAAATTATATGTAGATATGTTACTTAGATTTAGTAGTGGAGATATTTATGTTTATAAAAAAGGTAAGGGAAATTATGAGAAAAATACATCATTTGTTGCATTTCATTTTGTAAACGAAAAAGGGTTCAAACGATTTCGAATCCCTAATTGGAAAGAAATTCCCGATGAGTTTAAAATTTCTTATTTCGGTTTTCACCATATAAATGAAAATGTTCTTTGGGTAGTTATAAAAAGACATGTCCGAGATATGATAATATATATACCAAAAGCATTGGTGCGTTTAGTAAATAAAATAGCCGGGAAATGTGGTGAGATTATTTATGCAATGAACAAACCATTTTATTTTTGTTTAAAAAGAATGTTAAAAAAAGGTAAGTACTCAAGAAGTTAATGAACTAATTTGATTTATAAATTATTGGAGTTATATAATGTTGAAATTCAATAAACAAAAAACATTAATCATATGTCAGGATTCATCTAGAAAAGTAGTGACAGATAAACTAGATGAATTTTATGATATTATTTATATTTCAAAACTTAAGAAAATAAATCTCAAAAATTTTAAGCAGGATGGTAATAGTGTCGCAACAAAATATAACGACATTTTCTATTCAACGAAATCTGAATATATATATATCATTTGTTCTTCTGACTTAAATAGAGCAGTTATAAATAGATTGATTAGTTATAAGGAATCAGATAAGGATTTTGATTTGTTTTTATTAAAAAAAACAAATAATCTAATTACTTTACTTTCGGGTTTAGTTATAAAAAAAGAAGTCCTTATTAAAATTGGTTTTCTTGAAAAGCATATCTTTAATGATTTGTATTTTAATTTATTATTTAATTATTCGAGGTTTATTGTAAAAATCCCTAATAACTTCTTTTCAAATTTCAGGATGAATTGTTGTGATTTATATAACTATTTTTACTGGAATCAATATGAAAAGTATTATTACATGAATAATCCTATATATAAATATGATTATATGTCATTATATAAGGAATTTGACTTTTATTTCACGAATAATGTTTTTAAAAAAATATTACAATTTGTAATAAGAAAAAAAATGGATAGACAATCTGATAAAATAAAAGACAGAGTTTGTTCAGTTAGTTTTTTTGAGTATTAATTAAGTTTTAAATTTGGCACTTGCATCATATTAATATGAATGAGAATATAAAGGTAAATATTGAAGAGATGGAAGAACATAAAACAATTCTTCAATCTTATCCAATTAAAATTTATATTGAAAGCACTCAGAAATGTAATTTAAAATGCATTATGTGTGATATTGAAACATATTCTCATGAAAAACTTGATTTTCCCATAGATTTATTTAACAAAATAACACCTCTAATTGCAGGTGCTGAAGAACTACATTTTTATTATGTTGGAGAGCCGTGTTTGTCTAAAAACCTAATGTGGTTTTTACATAAAACAAGTGAATATTCATTCTTGCCTAAAATCTTTACAAATGGGACTATTGTTAATGAGCAGATTTTAAATATTTTTGATGAAAGAGGTGTATTTGTTTATATTTCTTTAGAATCTGTGACAAAAAAGATTTATGAGATAATAAGACGAGGAGCATCATTTGAAGATTTTGTCAATAATATTAATCAGTATGTGAAAAAATACAACAATAGAAGTAATGATAGATTTCATTTAAGGTTAAGTGGCACAATTTCTATTGATAATTTACCTGAAGTCTTAAATATAATTGAATTTGCAAAAACAGTTGGAATTCCTGATGTCTTGTTTGGACCAATTGACTTTGGATTATATTCAAATAGGCATTTGACATGTGATGATAAAAAAGCCGTGTATTATTTAGAGCGTGGGAAAGAGCTTGCAGATAAATACAAAATAAGGTTTTTATGTCCAAAAAAAATAGGCAATTACATTATTGAAAATAATGACAATTGGCAAGATTTTAGTCTTCCAATTGATAAGTTCAAGTATGAATCTTTAGAAAAATACAATTTTAACCCGACAACTATGGTTTGTGGATATCCTTGGATGCAAACAATAATAAGGGCTAACGGAGATGTAGTTTCTTGTTGCCATGGAAGGCATATTATGGGTAATTTGTACGAAAATTCTTTTGATGAGATTTGGAATGGCAAAAGATATCAAACGCTCAGATTACAAAAAGATTTCAATAAGTGCATGGGAAAAGGGTGTAATATGGTTAAATATTATTATGGTGAAAAAAACTTATAGCAATAGAGAATCATATAGAAATCTTGTAGTAACACTTGCAGATAAAAGTTTTATCCAACAAGCAAAACAGTTGTTTTCAAGTGTCTATTGGAATGCCGGATGGAGAGGCGACTACATGCTTTTGTCACATCAAATCCCTGAAAATGAGCTTAAATGGTTTAGAGAAAAAGGGATTCTTATAAAAGAATGTGAACCATTAATTGATTTACCTACCGGAGAAAACAACTACCCGCCTGTGGTTTACGATAAATTGTATTTATTTACTGCGGAATTTAAAAAATGGGATTGTGTAGTATTTTTTGACTCAGATATTATTATAAAAAGTAGCATAGAAAGTTTAACAAATATTAAAACATTTGGAGCAATATGCGATGTTGGTAAAAAAAACTTAAAAGAACAGTTTTATCAAAGCAAAGGCGTTTTTAATAATAAGTATTATAATCTTAAAAAATTATCTTTTAATTCAGGTGTGATGGCTTTTAAAACTGATTTGATTAATGACAAGCTTCTCTCTGAATTAAAATGCTTGATTATAAATCACTATTCTGAGTTTAGATTTGCAGATCAGGCAGTTCTTAATTTGTGTTTCTATAAGAAATGGGAAAATTTATCCCCAATTTATAATGTTTATATTGATAAGTACAATTATAATTTGCCAAATTATAGCAAATATGCGGCAATTCATTTTTTTAGTAATGTTGGATATCCTCCAGTTTGGACAAATGAAAACCCCTATTATAATGAGTGGAAATCAAATCTTGAAAAAGCAGAATACATTGACTTGCATAAAATTGTTCAGAAAAAAGAATGGAATAGATTAAAAATTCTTTTTTATACATTATTATTAAAAACCATAAATCCTTATAACAACATAAAAGCATTTATAAACAATGTTTTAGGAAAATGTGGAAAATGGCTTAAACAGAAGCATCCGGCTATTTATTTTAAATTAAAAAGTCATCGCAATGGAAAATAAGAAAAATCTGCTTGTTACTTTAGCTGATGAAAATTACATATTGCAAGCAAAGCAGTTGTTTTCCAGTGTTTATTGGAATGCCGGATGGAAAGGTGATTACATGCTTTTATCTCATAATGTTTGTGAAGAAAACTTGAAATGGTTTGAGAATAAAGGCATTTTGATAAAAAGATGTATCCCATTATACGATAAATGTATGGGTGATGGAAATTATTCTTCGGTGGTATTGAATAAATTTTACCTTTTTACTGAGGAATTTAAAAGATGGGATCATATAGTATTTTTAGATGCAGATATAATAGTAAGAAACTCTTTGGAAGCTTTTGCAAATACAAAATCAATCAGTAGTACGAGGACAACATCAAAGCATTTTAGAAAGTTTTTTACTCTAGAGGACAGTACTGAAATTGAGGATTTGAAAAACGAATACAATTTAAATAGGTCTGCATTTAATTCTGGTGCAATTGCATTTAATACAAATATAATACAACCATATACGTTTAACGAATTGTTTACGTTATTTATAAAATATGCTTGCATTTCTAATGGTGATGATTCAATTCTAAATTTGTATTTTTATAAATTGTGGCATAAAGTTCCATTAGTTTATAATGTTAGGGTTAATTATCTCCCACCAATAAAAATTCGAGCAGTTGTTTTGCATTTTGAAAAAACTTGTAGAATTTTGAATTACGAAAGAAAACCATGGCAAAAAGAAAGTAAATATTTTGATGAATGGAACAGAAATTTGGAAAAAGCGGAAGAAATAGACGTCAAGAAAGTTGTCGAGGTTAAACCCTGGTCAGGCTGTAAAGCATGGTTTTACTCAATTCTGATTAAATTAAAGGTTGTTGGTTTTCCTGTTTTTGAAAAAATTAAAAGATTTTTAATATATTTATATGATACTTTTGAGAGACTTTTGGGAAATATAGGTAAGGTTATGAAAAAGTACTGTCCAGGAATATATTTCAAATTAAAAAAGACCGAAAAAAAATAGTTATAAAACGCTGAAAATTATGAAAATAACTCGACGTGCGGTTTTATATATTGGTTACAAATGCAATTTGAATTGTAGCTTTTGTTATTATCATTTTATGAAAAATAAAAAATGGAAACCGATATTAATAGCAAAAATCGAAGCACTTATTTATCGTGTTATTTTTGGTAATAATAGACTTGATCTGACTGGAGGTGAACCAACAATTTATCCAAATATTGTTTCTTTGGTTAAGTTCTGTAAGTGTATTGGTTTGCGTCCAAGTATTATTACTAATGGAATAGCTTTAGCCGATAATAATAAAGTCATTGAGTTAAAAAAAGCAGGCGTTTATGATTACCTTATATCAGTACACGGATTAAATAATGTTTACGATGAAATGGTTGGTTCGAAAGGTAAGTTTGAATTACAAAACATAGGAATACAAAATCTGCTTAAAAATGATATTCCTTTTAGAGCAAATGTGACAATTACTAAATTTAATAAAACACAATTGGTAGATATTGCAAAATACTGTATTGATAAAGGTGCACAAGTTGTTAATTTTATTTGTTTTAACCCTTTTTACGAATGGGAAAAATTGTCAAAAATTGATTTTCAGGAAAGACATTCAAAAATAGCTCCATATCTGAAACAAGCGATAGATATTTTAAATGAAAAACAAATAGAGACGAATATAAGATATTTTCCATTCTGTTTATTGAAAGGATATGAGAAGCATCAGTACAATTTTTATCAATTGTCATACGATTCACATGAATGGGATTTTATGTCATGGCATCGCAATTATAAACTTGTGATACCATATTTGATAAATCGGTTTGTTCTTTATAGACCTAAAGAAAAATTGTCACATTATTATTATGAAGACGTTAATATTGATGCTAAAATGCTATATTTAAAGAAAGACAAATGTAATAATTGTTCTTTATCAAATATTTGTGATGGATTGAAGATTCAGTATATTAACCGTTTTACTGATGAGGAGCTTGATCCATATTCTGGGAATATAATTAATGATACAACATATTATATTAAAGAGCAGTTTAAAATTTGTGATTAGTTAATTCATAGAGCAAAATCCTATGACAAAAGAAAGTTTATTGGTAACATTAGCGGACAAGAGTTTTGTCGAACAGGCAAAGCAATTATTCTCCAGTGTTTATTGGAACGCGGGATGGAAAGGGGATTATATGTTATTAGCTCACAATATTCCTGAAGATAATCTGAAATGGTTTTTTAATAAAAAAATACTAGTAAAGAAAATTGAATCGATAGATAATCGTTTTGTGGGAGATAGTAAATATAATCCAGCTGTACTTGATAAATTTTATCTTTTTACTGAAGAATTTAAAAAATGGAAGTATGTAGTGTTTTTAGACGCAGATATTATTGTCAGGGCTTCTTTAGAAAGGTTAACAGGTATAAGCACTTTTTCTTGTGTAAAAATCGTAAACAGAAATTTCAGATGTTACTTTTCGGAGAAAGAAAGCGAGAAAATTAAAGAATTGAAGGATGAGTTTAATTTGAGGCGAAGTGCTTTCAATTCAGGTGTAATGGCTTTTAATACGGATATAATAAAATATGATACTTTTGACCGATTGGTTTCATTATACAATAAGTATTGTGATGTAATAAATGGTGATGATTCAATACTTAACTTGTATTTTTACAATATTTGGGAAAAAGCACCTTTAATATATAATTTAAGAGTCAATCATTTTCATTGTAAAAAATTAGATGCAATTGTACTGCATTTTGAAAGAGCATTTCGTAAGATTAAAGACAATGATAAGCCTTGGATGGAAGGGAATACTTATAGAGAAGAGTGGGAAAAGAATTTGTTGAATGCTGAAAACATTGATTTGGGAAAACCTATCGCAGGGATTCAATATAGTAATTGTAGGATGGCATATTTGACTTTTGTATTAAGACTTTTAATGTCTTTTAAACATCTGGTTTCTTTTTGCAAAATTATTATAGGTTTTCCAGAAATGATTTTGGGCAAAATAGGTATAATTATAAAAAAGATTAATCCGGCATTATATTCAAAACTGAAAAGGAATAATAATGGAGAATAAAAAAGAATTGATAGTTACTTTGGCTGACAGCAACTTTATTAAGCAAGCTAAACAATTGTTTTCAAGTGTTTATTGGAATGCCGGTTGGAAAGGTGACTATTTGTTGCTTGCTCATAATATTCCTGAAGAAGAATTAAAATGGTTCAAAGACAAAGGAATTCTTACATATAATTGTAAGCCACTTTTTAGTGATACAATTGGTATGGGTTACAATCCTGTAATACTTGATAAACTATATTTGTTTTCGGCATTTTTTAAGCAATGGAAAACAATAGTCTTTATAGATTCTGATATTATTGTAAAAGGTTCATTAGATAGGTTATTAAATGTAAATGAATTTTCTGCTGCTGACTCAACAATTAAATTTGGAGAACAATTTTTTAATGATAAAATTCTGTTCAATGAAATAAGAATAAATTACAATCTGAAGAAAAGATCATTTAATACAGGCCTTTTTGCCTTTCCAACTTGTATTATTAATGAAAACACATTTGAGGAATTATTGAGTACTTATAAAAAATATCAAAGGATTGCAAAATGTAACGAAGAAACTGTATTGAATTTATATTTTTATAAGAATTGGAAATTATTGCCACATGTATATAATTATTTTGTGTCGGTAAATATGGTAGAAGAAAGAAAACACATGAGAATAAGAGCAATCGTGTATCATTTTTTGAAAATTATAGGACATGATGAATACAGACCGTGGCATTGTGATAATATTTATAATAAAGAATGGAATAAAAATCTAGAAAATGCAGAAAAGATTGATCTTTCAAAACCCAACGAAATAAAATCATGGAGCAGTTTAAAAATAGTTTATTATTCTTTCATGATAAAATATATTAAGATTACAGGATATAATTTACAAAAAGCTTTAAAAAATATTAGTCATTGTTTAAATCAGAAAATGGGTAATTTGGGATTATTTATTAAAGGGAAAAATGAGAAATTATATTATAAGCTGAAGAAATCAAATGGAAATACCAAAGCGTGATATAATCGTATTTTTAGCTGATTCGAATTATGTTGAACAGGCGAAGCAACTCTTTTCAAGTATTTATTGGAAGGCAGGATGGAAAGGAGATTATATGCTTTTGTCTCATCAAATTTCTGATAATGAACTTAAATGGTTTAGGGATAAAGGTGTATTGATTAGAGAGTGTATTCCGCTTTTTGATAAAACAATTGGCAAAAACTATAGTCCGATAGTTTTAGATAAATTGTATTTATTTAAAACAGAGTTTAAAAAGTGGAACAATGTAGTTTTTTTAGATTCTGATATCATTGTAAGGGGATCACTCGAAAGATTGACTAAAATTAATGGATTCGCTTCGGTAAAATCATTTTTAAAATTAAGAGGTGAGTTTTTCGTTGATTCTGATTTAATAAGTGATTTATCAATAAGTTTTAATTTAAACAAAAGGGCTTTTTGTACAGGAATAATGGCGTTTTCAACGAATATTATTAATGATAATACATTTGACGAGATAATCAATTTATTTAAAAAATATGAAAGAGCTTTTCTTTTTGGAGAAGAAGGAGTTCTTAATTTATATTTTTATAAAAAATGGAAAGAAATACCCAATGTTTTTGGGCTGGATTTTACTCCAATTGCACATTTAAAAATAAAACCTGATGACATTCATGCAGTTGTTTTGCATTTTATTAGATTTGAAGATAAAAAATGGTGTAAGCCATGGAATCCTGAAAATCCTTTTTTTACAGAATGGACAGATAATTTGCAGAAGTTCGATTTGGTTAATTTAGGTATTGTTCAAAGGGTTAAATCTTGGGATGTATTAAAAGTTTACTATTATTCACTGTTGTATGATTTTTATATACATTATAATTATAGATCACGTACAGATTTTAACGTGTTTAGTGTCCTTTTAAGTTTTACAGACAGACTTATAGGTCGTATTGGTATGATTGTAAACAAAATAAGCCCAAACTTATACAATAAACTTAAAGGAAGAGGTAGAATGAAAAAAGTTGCGAATAAGAATGAATAGAATGTAAATGATGAGTAATTAGATTTTTATATCAATAGAGTTCTTTTAATGTAAAAGCTATTTTTAACTTTTTCACTCCCCACAATACTTAAACAACATTTCAACCGCTTCTCTATTTTTCATGTTTGCAGCTTTTTGCCATGCGTGGCAAGCTTTATTTTGGTCGTTGTTGTTAAAAAAACAAACTCCCATTTTATAATATACCTCGGGTAAAAACGGATATATATCAAGTGCCATTGAGTAATCATCTGAAGCAAATTTCCACGACTCAAGTATAAAATAAATATCAGCTCTCAAGATAAAGTACTCTTTTACAGATGTGTTTGTTTCAATTAGCTTGTTTAATTCTATCAAAGCATTGCGGTAATCTTTATTATCACTTAGAATTTGAACTTTTTGATATATTGCAGCTTCTTCATAAGGAAAACAAATAAGATATTGATTTATATACTTTAATGCTTCGTCAGTATTGCCATTAAGTCTGCATATTTCTGCCATATTAAATAAATTCACAGGATTATGTGAATCGTATTTCAATAATTGCATATTTGTTTCCTTGGCTTTTTGATAATTTTTGTTTTGCATTTCAATACTGTACTTTAATGCAAGTGCTTCATTGCTTTTTGGATTTTGCTGTATGGCTAATTCAATATTAACATAAGCAGCATTTATATTTTCGGTTGTATAATAAGCACTTGAAAGTAAAGTATATTTTAAATAGTTCAAAGAACCAAATTCTTCGTTCTGTAACAAAATTATTGCATCATTTGCATTCCCGCTATTTATCAGATATGAAGCTTCCGATAATTTTTCATATTTTGCAGAATACCTTTTCTCACCCCAAAAATCTCTCCACTCACTTGTGCGGGAAATGTTCTCAAATGCAGGGTTTTTAATTATTTCCGTATATGATTTGGGGTTCTTAAATTCGAAATGTTTTTCAAGCCAGGATGTTGATTCGTCTGCAAAGCCCATCTGTGCATACAATACAGCTATTGAATAATACGCCTCTGAAGGTATTTTATCAACAACAGACTTATATAAAGCAAGAGCCTCTGCAAAATTATTATTATTTAAGAAAATTTCTGCTTTCATCATAACACAGTACGGGTCTTCCTGACATAAGTCTAGTTGAATAATTGCAGAATCAAAATTTTCTTTATCAGCATAATACAAAGCCTTAAAATAATCAAGAGGGGTTGTGAAATTCTGCGAATATCCTATCAGAGGAAGAATAATAACAAGAGCAATATGTAATAATCTCTTTTTCATTCCTGGTTTGGGCTAAAAGCTTTTGCATTAAATACGTGTATAAATCCTGTTAAATGCCTTACTTCAACTCCTGTAATTCTTCGTTCATATACATCACAGATATAATAATATACCCCATCACTGACCACCTTGCCATTTCGGTAATTAGTACCATTCCATAAAATATCCGGATCATCGGTCTGGTACATTAGCTGTCCCCAGCGATTAAAAATCTGAATATCAATTTTTTCTACAAAATAATAAGGTTCCAGAGGTCTGAAATAATCGTTGATATTATCTCCATTAGGTGTAAAAACATTAGGCAAATAATAATAAGTGCAATCATCCAGACAAATGATATTCGAAAAAGCACTTTCATTATTAAATGAATCAATAGCGGTAATATAATAGCATCCTGCCATTCCTGAAATGGGATAATGTTTATACTCAAAAATATACGGGTTAAGGGACGCAATTTGCTCGTATTCTCCATCAAGGAATTCTGTATAATATAATTTGTAGTTTAATACATCATTATAACAAGTGTCAGGATATACCCATGAAAGGTAATTGTAAACAGAATCACAAAAACTTTGAGCAGAAAGAATTGGTGGACATGGGGCTGTTGTGTCAATAGCTTCAGCACAGTTAATTTGTGATAAATTAATTATTGGGTCAATAATACCTTCAGTTGAATATGACCCTGTTGATCGCACATAATAGCAATACTCTTTTCCATTTATAAGCCCAAGGTCAATATATGAATCAATATTACTAGAAGCTATAGAATCAAAATTTGCTGTTTCATCCGAATATCTATAAATGCTGTATTCATTATTTACCCAGGGAACATTTTTATTAAAATTTAATTTCAATGCATTTTCCATCTGGTTAAAATCCAAAAATATAGATGAGGCAATGTGTGGTGAACCAATTAAAAATCTATTGCCGGGCTCATTATTATAAAATTCAACTTTGTATGAAAAAGGCTTTTCTTTGGTATTTAGTCCTATGTCTGTAAAAATAGTGTCATTAATATCGTCAAATGTTTCTATTTCGACCAGATCAGCACCAAAATATCCTTCGGAGCGATACAGAACATATTGGTAAGGACCCGGAGCTGTTCCTATGTCAATTTGTGTTGGTTTTGACCATGCGATATAAATTTCTCCTTCAGAGACATCAGTACTTAACACACTAACATTTGTAATTGTTGGAATACCTCTGATAAGAGTTGCACAAACTTCTTCAGAAGCATAACCTTCTGCACCATCAGGGAACACAGCAGTAAGTAAATAACAATATTCGTGTCCCTGCGAAGCTGTGTTATCACTATAAGCAGTTTCGTTTATTCCGTCAATTGATGCAATTTTAACATAACCTGTTTCTATTGGAACGCCAACTTCACAAAAATCAGGGACGAATCCTGAAGGAGAAATACGTCTGTAAATATTATAACCTGTTACGTTTAAGCAATTATTTGTTGTCCAGGTTAGGTCAATGTCTGTGGTAGAAGAGCTTATTTGCATATCTTTAACCGCAGGTCCTACAACAGATATAGAGATGTTTTTTATGTCAACAAGACTTATCGGAGAGCTGTTATCTTCTGCTTTAATGTTTAAGGGATATACTTGTTTTCTAACGTAATCGCAGAAAGTTTGCCAAATAAACTCTCCTTCAGCATATCCGGGTTCTGATATTGTTTGTGTGAAAGATGCTGCAGATTCTGAAATAACGAAAGGTGCTCCGTTTGCACTCAGAGTGATAATATCATTATTTTCATCAGTTGCAGTTATTGTAAGCCTTAACAATGAGTCAGCCTCTATACAGATATCGCTGGCAATAGTAATAACCGGTGGTACATTGTCAGTATCATAAACCTCGATTTGCATATCTCTGATAATTGATCCGATTTTAATTCCGTTTCGCCATTCTTCAATCAACATGGCTATATTGTACACTCCTGGGCTTACGGGGGTATTCCATATCAGATCACCGGTTACTTCATTGATCGTTAGAGAAACAGAGGCTTCAGGTAAAGTATATCCCAAAATTGGGTCTCCGTTTTCGGCACGGCAGGTTGTAAGTTTATAAGATAAACTATCTCCGTCAATATCAAAAGCTCCCGGATTATGAACAAACAATTGCCCGACAGCAGCTTTGTCAACAGGTGGTTGAGTTAAAACAGGAGTCGAATTTGTGCCTATTGTTGAGTTTATAAGCATGGTTGTGGTAATAGAAAAAACAGTATTTACTGAATTCGGGATATTGCTGACTCCAAGGTTTCTGTTTGGGTCCTCAACAACAATAACATATATGCCCGGACCGGGATATGTATGGATACCAACATATTTGTTACGTTTATAATAATCAGGTAGAAAAACCTCTTCGATTCGGGGAAGTACATTGCTTGTGTTGTCACCCCATAAAACTTCCAGCTCTGGACGATCTGCTGTCCAGCCCGGACCTGTTGCTGTATAAGTTATAATTGTTACTTCAAATGTAAGATCTGATATCTGACGATAAGTAATTTCTCCTGCACGATTATGTGTCGCAAATACTTGCATAACACTAGAAAGAAATAATATTGCAAAAAACAGTCTTTTCATCAGACACAAAGTTACGTATTTTTTAGGCTTGCTATGTTAAAAATGCTTGATTAATCAAATTTTATTTAGCTCTTTCATAATCTCATTACCAATTGCACAATCGAGGCACTTATATTTATCACAATAATTTTTTTTCAGATTTAATAAGGCTTGAGATTCGTATGCATTGTCAGGCGTAATATTTAAAGATTTCCAAATCCTTGTTTCTCTATTGTCTTCAGGTTTTATTTTCATCATCCAGTCAATGATTTTATCCGCATTGTTTTTAACTTTATAATTCTGAAAATAATAAAATGCCACAGGAGCAATGGTATTAATTGCAATTGTGTTAAAAGTATTGATACCTAATTTGACATTTGACTTCTTAACTTGTTTACCAAAAACATAATGAGTTTTCCAATAATCTGATACTTCTATTTTAAAATATTTTTCAGAATCTGATAAATTTTCATTCTCAAAAATTGATGAAAATAAAAACCTGAAATTCATCATAAGTGCTGCAAATTGTGCAATTCTGATCTGAGGGAAATTTGACGGTCTTAATTTTGATTTTTTCCAGGTAACAGTCGGAATAGGAGTAAGCCCATGTTTTTTTCTCAAAAAAGAGTATTCTTTCTGCAATTTGATGACATAATCATCGGTAATAGCATCATCCAGCAAGCCGGATTGTCCAAAAAGCAGAGCCTCTGTTTTAAATATATTATCGTAATATTTAGATAATATTGATAATGGTAATGATTTGGCAAGTTGTTCAAAAGGCTCACTGTTGATGCCTGTTCCAAAACTTCTTGCCAGACTTATGTAAAATATTTCTTCAAAGTTCCCCGAGTATTTTTCGTAAAGCTTTGTTATGTAATCTGTTTTGACTTCCAACCGTTCGGTAGCCATACGGTCAAGCCATAGTCTAGTTTTGAAATTACTAGCTAATTCGATGTATTCGTGACAATGCACAGGGTTTTCGTTAGTTTTAAACTCGGAATATTTATTAAATAATATATGAGGAAATTTTATTTCCCAGGTGGGGATCTCATATTTTCCGGAAATCAAAACAGGTTTGTCATAGTTATATACAATATGTAAAATAACGTTGTTGTATGACATATCATGTCTGTGATTATGCTTTTCCCAATCTGATGATTTTATATGTATTTCAACATTCCCTGCCCAATCAGTATCTCCAATCTTTATTCTTGCATTAAAAAAGTCGGGACCTGAATCTAAATTGTGCGTCCCGGTATCAATTATCTCAAAATCTTCTCCTGTAATCAATTGTTGATTAGTCTTATCCCAAAGACGGTTCTTATAAATAAAATGTAAAAAATCTTCTTGCATTTATGTAAGCTTTTTGTAAAATTAACAAAATCTACAATGTATTTTTTCATTGTTTATAAAATTTCGTTATTTTTGATTGCATAAAACAATTAAACTAATGAAAAATCATACTTATCTTTTTCTGATCCTTGGAGTACTTTTTGTTGGTTTTGGAATATTTTCTCTATTAGTTTATTTAACAAAAGGAAAAAATAATTATTTTTTGAGGAAAAAACTTGCAATAGGAGCATCTGTGATTTCTCTTACATTTGCGGCAAACGGCTGTAAGCCCGTTGTTACTTGTTATGTGCGGGCAATTGATCCGATGATTTCAAGTCAGGATTCAGTAAATCATGACCAACAAATAGTACTTTTAAAATCGAATAATAAGCTTAGTTTTAATTACACGACTTACAATTACAATTATTTAAAATATAGTCTTGATAATGATAATCAAACGATATCTTCAGGCGATTGTGTGCTGCAAAGTCAGGAAGGTTATAATTATTTATTATTGATAGAATTCCCTCATGTATTAGAGACCGGAATGTATAAACTTGTTATTTATTATTTTGATGAAAAGATTACAGATAAAAATAAAGATTTGGTGTTCTCAAAAAACTATAACATTAAAGTCGTTGAATAATTAAAATAAAAGATGTCAGTATGAAAAATGTACAAATCTTATCATTAACTCTAGTAATTGTTTCTGCAGCTTTTTTGCTGATTTCAGTTTTGGTAGTACTTACCGGTGGTAAAAACAAATATTTAATATCCAAAAAATTACGTTTGGGTGCTATGATTATTGGAATGACATGTTTAGCAAATGGATGCAGACCTTTTGTTACTTGTTATGAGGTCGCAATGGCTCCCGTAATGGTTTGTCAGGATTCTGTAAATAATGATGGTGTGATTGTTGTAAACAAAGATGTTTCTAAAATAAATTTTAATTGCATGTATTTATATTATGAGTTTGTTTCATATAAATTAAGTGTTGAAGATCAGATCGTGTTTACAGGTGATTGTATTAAAACAGACACCGATACATCTCAAAATCTTGAGGCGCCAATTCCACGGCAAATGAATAGTGGTAATTATCTGATGAAGTTTTATTATGTTAAAGCTTCAGAAATAAACGAAAATTCTTCTCCTTTTTCTATTTTCAATATTAAAGTCATTAATTAATAAATATGAAAAATTTAAATATAGTTCCTGTTTCTTTAATTGTCTTGGCAATTGCATTTGTTGTCGTTTCGGTGATGGTATATTTTACACGTGGTAAAAATAAGTACTTTTTGACAAAGAAACTGAAAATAGGAGCAATGATAATTACTTTAACAGCAGTTACAAATGGTTGCAGAGTTCCTGTTGTTACATGTTACAAACCGGCCCCTCCTCCAAGAATAATGTCCTTACAAGCAACAGAATCTTTAGATGAAATTAGAATTAGTAAGGATGAAAAATTGTTAAATTTTGATTTAGAATATATTTATAGTTCAGATGTGTGTTATACGATTTCTCAAAATGAAAAGATTATTAATAAAGGAGATTGTGAGTTTGTGAGCGATGGTGAAACAGATATGGTAATAAATATGAATGAAAATTTACTTCCTGGTAAATATGATTTGAAAATATATCAAATGAAAATATCTGAGCTTGGGAAAAAAGATTATCCTTTAAGTACATTTACAATTGTTGTTACAGAAAGCAAGTGAAATCACGCAGACTGATCAAAGCCGAAGAATTATTTAACAGTATAAGTCATGGAATTGGAGTTTTAATTGCTGTAGCTTGTCTTGTTTTGCTTGTTATTTTTGCCTCAATTGAAGGGAATGTTTGGAAAATTGTAAGTTTTAGCATTTTTGGATCTTCAATGATAGCGTTGTATATTTCTTCTACTTTATATCATAGTACAAAAAATCTGCGAAAGAAGTCAAGACGAAATATTCTGGATCACAGTATGATTTATGTCTTGATAGCCGGAACATACACTCCTGTAACATTGGTTACATTAAGAGGTCCTTTTGGTTGGACAATATTTGGTATTATTTGGGGAATTGCTGTAATTGGAGTTATCTATAAATTATTTTTCTATAATGGAACAAGTCAGGAGAGGAAACTGTCAGCATGGCTTTACGTAGCAATGGGTTGGATAATCATTATTGCAGTAGTTCCATTAATTAAAAATTCATCTGGAGCTACTCTATGGTTTTTGTTAGCAGGTTGTTTAAGTTATTGTGCCGGAGTAGCATTTTACCTCATTAAGAGAATTCCGTTTGGTCATGGGATTTGGCACATATCAATTTTAGGAGGTACAATTTGTCATTTCTTCGCTTTCCTTTTTATGATATAAAAAAAATGCCCTGATTAGAGGGCATTTTAATGAATAGTTTTTAAATACTACCAAACATTGTAAGTAAGGTCTTGGAAAGTAACTTCGCCTTCTTGAGTTGTTGTAGTAATAGCATTACCCCAGAAAGTTTTTTCCTTAAATGAGTCATCAGCTTGCATTTGATTTGCTTTGAAATCAACCGGAACAATGTCAACCGGAACAGCCTGGAATTTAACAGTTGGTAATTCAATAGAATATGCACCATCTATAACAGTGGTTTCATACTGTAAAACCTGATATGTATATCCAGCAATAGGATTTTGAACTAAATCTCTTGAGTCAATACGGAAAATGATTTTTGTTCCGTTTGGAACATTTTCATTTCCAGCTTCACCTAGATCCAAATCCCCTTTAACAGTACCGGATACAGTTACCATTTTTAATGGTTCCGGAACATATTCATCTTCTTTACAACCTGTAAATACTAACAACATGCCTAAAGTGGCGATTAACAATATTGAAAAAATATTTTTCATGGTACTAAATTTTTTAATTATTACTAAATTTATTAACTACTAAAAATGAAACATTATAAAACATGAAGCAGAAGTGAAGTTGTCAACACCTATAAAAGAGTCATTAGCAACTTTTGTAGTTTCAACTTCAATATCTGTACCGGTCCAACGCTCAACAGTCTGATAACCACCATCCTGCATAAACATTATGCCCAATCCCATTTCTCCACCAATCGAAATTTTAGGAGCAAAGAAATACTCAACACCAATAACACCGCGGGCAGTAACACCAAATGCGTTGTTGTTGTATTGTTCTAGAATCCTTTCGCCACCGCTAACTTCAGCGCCTGCAGCAAAATCCCACCATGTAGGAGATGAAAATTGTGTAGTGATTGGATTTCCATAGGTGTATGAGTCTTTCCAACTATTATAGTTGATAAAAGCACCACCACCAAAATAACCTTGCACTCTCCCCTTTCCACGGTACATTAAGTAATCACCACCAATTCCGATGTTTGTAGAATTGAAAGTGTTTACATCAGTAACCTGAACTAGTGGATCCGGAATGTCCTGATCTTGGGTAACAAATTCTCTGTCAATCCAATTCTCATGACCGATTCTTAAAACACCTCTAACTGCAACTTTATCTTCAAGATAGTACTTTACATAAATGTTGTTGGCATTGTAAAGACCATTGATAAAGCCGAAATTAGCGTTGTTTCCACCGTTAAATCCGTTGAACAAATCGCCAAAATAGCCAAGTATCGGCATAGCATCGATACCTAAAGCTAGTTCGCCTTGCTCGGGTAAAATTGGTTCCCCACGCTTTGAAAGCATGTCAACCTCTTGTGCAAATAATCCTGCGGACAGAAAAATTGCACAAATCAAAATTGTTAATTGTTTCATAATCGAAAGGCATTAATTAAACATTAATTTATCACTGCAAATATAGTTATTATTTTACAAAAACATGTTTATTGTAGAATTTTTGTAATTGACAAAGGATTTTACTAAGCTTGTCAATATATAAGTATCACTATTTGTACACTTTTTTAACACGTAACAGCATTAACTATTTTGCCATATATAAATTAGTATAAATAAAAAAACTGCTCTAGTTATAGAACAGTTTTAGAATATATGTTTAAAATATACTAACGTTTATGTCTTGGTTCGTCTGATACAGTTAATTTTTTTCTGCCTTTAGCTCTTCTTGATGCTAAAACTTTACGACCTTCAGCTGTTGACATTCTTTCTCTGAAACCGTGTTTGTTCCTTCTTTTTCTGTTCGAAGGTTGAAATGTCCTTTTCATTGTTATTTTATTTTTATGTTATCAATTTGTAAAACGGACTGCAAAAATAGTGTTTTTATTATTTATTCAAAACTTTTATTTCACTTTTTTTATTAATCGGCAAATAAATTATTTTTTTTGTTTCAAAATAGTCAAATTTAAGATAATCTATAATGTTAAATATCTGAATTTTGCTAAATCCTGATATCTCATTCTGAAAATCTCCACCTTTAAGATAAATTATACCATTTGGTTCAAATTCCGGTTTATTTAATAGAATATGTTTGACCATTTTGTAAAATTCGGGGAATGAGGTAACAGCACGACTAATTATAACATTATATTTACAATCTAGAGTCTCGGCTCTTGTGTTGATAGCTTTAATATTGTTTAAGTTTAGTTCTTCGGAAATGTTTTTAACAACAGTTGTTTTTTTTCCGATACTATCTACAAGGTCAAAATTTACATCTGGAAACATAATTGCAAGCGGAATCCCTGGAAATCCTCCTCCTGTTCCAATATCGGCAATAGTTGTTTCTTTTGAAAAGTTGAATACTTTTGCTATTGATAATGAGTGTAAGATGTGATTAATAAAAAGGTTATCAATGTCTTTTCGGCTGATACAGTTAATTCTTTGGTTCCACAATGGAAAAATCTCAGCAAATTTTTTATATTGATCAAGCTGAACATTTGACAGGTCAGGAAAATGTTCAAGTAAAATACTTTTCATGTTTTAATCTTTACTCTTTAGCAAGGGGGCTAACAATTCGCGGGCTCTAAAAAGTTGTGCTTTAACTGTACCAAGAGGGAGTTGCATTGTTTCGGCAATTTCTTCATAAGATAATTCCTGATAATATCTGTAATCAATTAGTCTTGCATATCTGGGTTTAAGAGTCTTTATCATGCTTTTTAACTCTTTAGCTTTTTCTTTTTTAATAACCAACTCTTCTGGGTTTGGACTAAGTGAGGTAAAATTAGCATTATCAGGATCATGAAAGTCTATTCCCGAATCAAATGATTGTGGGCGTATTTTACGTTTTCTTACAAAATCAATACAATTGTTTATAGCTATTCGAAACAACCAAGTGCTGAATGCATATACCGGAGTGTATTGTGATAAATTATTAAATGCTTTACCGAAGGTTTCCATTGTAAGGTCTTCAGCATCATTTTCATTACCGATTTTTTTTAATAGTAAAAAATAAATAGAATCCTGATATCTGTCTAATAATTCAGCATAGGCTTTTTCTTCTCCATTAAGTGCAAATTCAATTATTTCGAGATCTTTTTTAGCTTTAACCGAAAAACCACTACGTTCTACCATTGCTTTTTATTGTGAATCAGTAATCTATAAAATAATAAAAATACATAAAAAACCATTGCAAAGATATCAAAAATAATTATATAAGGGATTGGTATTTCATTATTAATTTTTATTGAAAATAATCTGATTATTATAGTAATGAGAATTAGTCTAATAATTAAGATGCTGAGTAAGGCAAAAAATATGTCTGAATTTATAAATATTAATATTGAAAGAAAAAACAGTATCCTAAAAAACAATTCGCCACCTGAATGGAAAAGTCCTGCGAAATTGTATTTATGTGTAGTATTTAAGTGTCTCGCTTTTTGTTTTATATATTCATAAAAACTTTTTGCAGAATCAGAAATTGTTACCGACTCGGGATGTGTGCATATTGCGGTATTATTCTTAGTACTTGCTTGAGAAATAAACAAATCATCATCTCCTGAAATAATATTTTTATGAGTATTAAAACCATCGTTTCTTTTCCAAAGCTCTTTTGTGTAGGCAAGATTCCGTCCTACACCCATATATGTATTTCCTGTCAATGCTGCAGAAATGTATTGTAAGGCAATTATCATTGTGTCGTAACGAATAAAATAGTTAGAAATATTTCGGTCTTTTTTGTACATGCCTAGACCTAATACTATTTGTTTTTCCTTAGAAAAATTCTGTGACATTAATTCAATCCATTTATTGCTCGCAGGGTAGCAATCTGCATCAATAAATAGCAGTTTTTCGTATTTGCTTGATAGAATCGCTGATGTTAAGGCTGATTTCTTTCCTTGTTTTTCACAGTTGTTAATCAATTTCAAATTACGATGCTCTTTTTGAAAGTTTTTAACGACCTCAATTGTATTATCATCCGAATAGTCATTTGCAATGATTACTTCATATTCTAGATAATCCTGCTCTAAAATCAAAGGCAAGTTTTTTTTAAGGTTCTCGGACTCATTACGTGCAGCGATAATTACTGAAACGGGTTGCGAAGATTTTTTTGTTCGGGACGGATTTAAATCTTTAATTTTAATGACTTTTATAAAAAGAAAACAATAAAAATAGAGCTGACTTAGAAATGTAACTAAAAAGGTAATCAATGCAATTATTTCTATTTTGCTCATTAAATGAAATAGTTTTCTTAACTAATTATTTATAGTTTGACAACATGTTTTAAAAATGTCAGATTTTCTTTTTTGCTTCCTCCCAAATAGTGTTCATTTCGTCCAGACTCATATCCTTAAGGTCTTTTCCTACTGTAATTGTATGCTGTTCGAGATAATTGAATCTTTTAATGAATTTAATATTTGTTTTTTCAAGGGCGTTTTCCGGATTTATACCATATAATCTTGCAGCATTTATGACTGAAAAAAGAAAATCACCAAATTCGGCTTCAATTTTTTCTTCATCGGCAGATTTTACTTCTGCCATCAGCTCTTTATATTCTTCAAGTACCTTATCCCAGACTTGCTCTTTTTCGTCCCAGTCGAAGCCGACACCTCTCGCTTTGTCCTGAATTCGGTGGGCTTTTACCATAGCCGGTAATGAGTTTGGTATGCCTCCTAATACCGTTTTCTTTTTACCTTCTTTTAATTTCAGCCGCTCCCAGTTTTCTTCAACATCTTTTGCTGTATTTACTTTTACATCGCTGAAAATATGGGGATGTCGGTAAATAAGTTTTTCGTTTATAGATTTGATAACATCATAAATGTCAAAAGTTTTATTTTCTTCTCCAATTTTTGCATAAAAGACTATATGTAGTAATATATCTCCTAATTCTTTTTTGATTTCGTTGTCATTAGCGTTTATAACAGCATCAGCAAGTTCATAAACTTCTTCTATTGTTAATGTTCTCAAACTGTCATTCGTCTGTTTGCTATCCCAGGGGCATTTTACTCTCAACTCGTCCATAATGTCGAGTAGTTTTTGAAACTCTGAAAGTCTTTTATCCATAATATAAAAATTAAAAGAGGCATTTTTAATGCCTCTAAATTACTATTAATTATTTAAAAATTATTATTAAACCAAACCTGCAAATCCCATAAATGCTAAAGCAAGTATTCCTGCCACAACAAGAGCAGATGGAACGCCCTTCATACCTTTTGGTAAAGGCAGCTTTTCAAGATGTTCGCGAATGCCTGCAAAAATCACAAGTGCAAGCATAAATCCCAGAGCTGTACCTATTGCAAAAACAACACTATGCATTAAATCGTAGTCTTTCTGAATGACGATAATAGCAACTCCAAGAATTGCACAATTTGTAGTTATTAATGGCAAGAAAACGCCAAGAGCCTGATATAAAGAAGGACTTATTTTTTTCAAAATAATTTCAACCATTTGAACTAATGCTGCAATTACTAATATGTATGCTATTGTTTGCATGAAAACAATATTGAACTTAACAAGTATATAATTCATTATCAGCCAAGTAACAACAGTTGCAAGAGTCATGACGAACAAAACAGCTCCTCCCATCCCAACAGCAGTTTTAACTTTGCCTGAAACTCCAAGAAATGGACAAATTCCAAGGAATTGTGCCAAAACGATATTGTTTACAAATATCGCGGCTATAATTATTATTAAGTAATCCATAATTATTATTATTTAAATTATTTATTTATTTTTTTCATTATTGCAATTAGATAAGCCAAACCGAAAAACGCACCGGGTGCTAAAACAAAAACAAGAATACCATCAGTTTGAATGAATTTAAACCCGAATATTGAATAGCTTCCTAAAATTTCTCTGACACTACCTAGTATAGTTAGTGCAAAGGCGAATCCAAGGCCCATGCCCAATCCGTCTATCATTGATGAGAAAACAGTATTTTTTGAGGCAAATGCTTCTGCTCTTCCCAGTACAATACAGTTTACAACAATAAGAGGAATAAACAACCCTAAAGATTCATACAATGCCGGAACGTATGCAGCCATAACTAAGTCTATTATTGTTACAAAAGAAGCAATAATAACGATGAATGATGGAATACGAACTTTGTCAGGTATAAGTTTTTTTATTAACGAAATCACAACGTTGGAACCAACAAGAACAAATGTTGTTGCTAGTCCCATACCTAAACCATTAATAGCCGAAGTTGTAACACCTAATGTAGGACACAAGCCTAAGAGGAGTATGAAAACAGGATTTTCTTTTAAAAATCCTTTTGTAAAGTTTTTAAAATTATTCATTATTCGTTTCCTCCTTCTTTTGGTTCAACATTATTTTCTGTTAAAGTCTTAATATAGGTATTAAATGCTCTTTGTATAGCATCACAATATGCTCTGCTTGTTATTGTGGCAGCAGTGATAGCATCTACCTGACCGCCGTCCTTTTTAACTTTTAGTTCAGAGTTTTTCATTGAAGAAATATCCATACCTTTGAATTGTTCGTTCCAACTGCTAACTGATTTTCCTGATTTATCCCCAAGTCCAGGGGTTTCTTTATGTTCCAGGACATTAGAGTCAATGATTTTACCTTCTTTGTCGAATCCAACCATAACAGTTATCACACCGCCAAAACCATTATTCGAAAATGTTTTTACCGCAGTTCCAATTAAATCATCACCGTTTTTAACATAGTAAAAAACCAAATTTCCCGAGCCGTCAGCGGCTGGAATTTCTTTTTCTTCAATTTGAGCCTTATCTGCTCCCGGAACCACAACATTAATAGCTGTTTTAAGTTTTTCGTCTTTGGCTTTTTGTATAGGGTCTTTGGTTACATTATATACCGAAGCCAAACCTGCTGCTGCTATTGCTGTAATAACAAACAGCGTAAGTGTCATATTTAAAAATGTAGATTCTTTTTTAGCCATAGTTGTTATTTTTTAATTTTTTCACCAAAACGTTCAGGTTTAAATCCTTTGTTAATTAATGGTACAAATGCATTCATAATTAGTATGGCAAAAGACATACCTTCTGGGTAAGCTCCCCAAACCCTTATTAATACTGTTATAACACCAATTCCGACACCAAAAACCAGCATTCCTTTATGCGTCATTGGTGAAGTTACCATATCTGTTGCCATAAAAATTGCTCCCAGAAGCATGCCACCGGTTAAAATATGAAATAGAGGATTGGCAAATTTATCAGGATCGATTCCATACAGAATTCCTGTAAAAATTGCAACTGTACCTATAATAGAAACAGGAATATGCCACGAAATTATTTTACGGAAAAGCATAAATAACCCGCCTAAAATTAATGCAGCAGCAGAAATCTCGCCCAGAGAACCTCCCATCTGACCAATAAACATATCGGTGTAGGAGTGAGGCATATTATTCATTATAGATGAGAATGTTTCACCATTTTTTAATCCTTCTTTTACTATTGCTAAAGGGGTTGCCCCAGTTGTTGCATCAGTCATTGCGAAATTAAGCACACTTACTTTCGGCCAAGATGTCATCTGAACAGGGAACGAAATCAGGAGAAAAACACGACCTACTAATGCCGGATTAAATGGATTATTTCCTAGTCCGCCGAAAGTCATTTTTGCTATCCCTATTGCTACCAGAGATCCAATAACAATTATCCACCAAGGTAAATTTGATGGAACGTTAAATGCCAACAACATACCTGTTACAATTGCTGATCCGTCAACAATAGTTGTTTTCCCTTTAAGTAAAAACTTTTGAATCAGCCACTCGAAAAATATACATGAAGCTATTGCAATGAGATTTACTCTTATGGCATCTAATCCAAAATAATATACTGATACCAATAAAGCGGGAATCATAGCAAGCACAACTCCAAACATGATTTTTTTAACGGAATCTTTTCCGTGATCATGTGGAGACATTGATACTGTTAATCTGTTTATAGCCATTGTTTTATGATTTTTTTGCTCTTAATATTTTATTTAAATTTGCTTTACCCAATCTTATATAGTCAAGTAGCGGAACACCAGCAGGGCATACATACACACACGAACCGCATTCCATACAGTCAAGAGCACGTTCTGCCTGAAGTTCTTCATACATTTTTACAGCTGCCATGTTCTTTATTAGATATGGTTCTAAACCCATAGGGCAGACGCCAACACATCTTCCACAACGGATACAATTATAAGTTTCTGCTCTTTCAGCAATTTGTTCAGGGAAAATCAGGACTCCTGAAGTTCCTTTTGTAACCGGAATTTTATCAGAGCTTACTGCTTTTCCCATCATCGGACCTCCACTAACAATCTTGCCGGTATCTTCGGGCATTCCGCCGGCTGCTTCAATAAGCATATTGATAGGTGTTCCTATTCTTGATAAAATATTTGAAGGTTTTTTTACAGATTTTCCTGTTACGGTAACTACTCTTTCAAATAATGGTTTGTTTTTAATAACTGCTTCATAAACAGCAAAAGCAGTTCCTACATTTTGGACAACACAGCCTACTTCAATCGGCAGAGCCCCTGACGGAACTTCACGATTTGTTATAGATTTAATTAACTGTTTTTCACCGCCTTGAGGATATTTTACTTTTAATGCGTTGACTTCTATATGTTCGAATTTTTTTGATAATTCTGTCATGTGCTTTATTGCATCCGGCTTATTGTTTTCAATTCCAACAATAACTTTTTCGGCACCAACTGCTTTTTGAATTAATTTACAGCCAATTAGAATTTCTTCGCCTTTTTCCATCATTAATTGATGGTCGGCAGTAAGATATGGCTCACATTCAACAGCATTAATTATTAGATATTTACATGTTTTTCCTGCAGGAACGGAGAGTTTAACGTGAGTTGGAAATGTAGCTCCTCCCAAACCTACTATACCGTTTCCGGCTACTTTTGCTCTTATTTCTTCTGCAGAAATATCTGTATTGTTTATAATCTCTGCTGAACGATCTATTGTTTCCAGCCATTCGTCACCTTCAACATCAATAACTATACAGGTTTGTTTATATCCTGAAGTATCAAGAATTTTGTCAATCTTTAACACTTTTCCTGATACAGAAGAATGGATGTTTGCTGAAACAAAACCTGTACTTTTAGCAATAAGCTGACCTGTCTTAACTACATCACCTTTGGCAACTACAGGTTCTGCAGGAGCACCAAGATGTTGCGCAACAGGAATGTACACTTGTTTAGGAAGTTCAATAGTTTCTATAGGTTTACCTGCGGAAAACTTGTTTTCTCCGGGATGAACTCCTCCTTTTGGAAATGTTTTTAACACTGTATTATCTCCTATAATTAATTATTATTTTTCAATTTCAGTAGTCTCAGATGCTTTCTCAACCACAGCTTCTTTGCGTGGCGGGAAATTTAATTCCAGAATTGCTCCAGTAGGACATTCTGCAACACATTTCCTGCATAATTTACATTTTTCAAAATCAATGTATGCTAGAAAATTTTCAATTGTAATTGCGTCATAAGCACATACTTTCGCACATTTACCACACCCTATACATGCTGCATCACAAGCCCTTTTAGCATCGGCACCTTTATCTTTATTAATGCACGAAACATATATTCTACGGCTCTTTTTACCTTTGTTTCTTAATTCAATTATTGATTTTGGACATGCTTTTACACAGGCACCACATGCAGTACATTTATCTTCATCAACAATTGGCAATCCGGATTCCTCATCCATATGTATAGCATCAAAAGTACATGCCGCAACACAATCACCAAGCCCTAGACAGCCGTATTGACAATCTGTGTCACCACCGTAGAGAGCACTAGAAACAGCACAAGAAACAGGACCGTCATATTTTGTTGTTTTTTTACGTTTTTCCGGAGTCCCGTTGCATCTTATTACTGCAATCTGGGGTTCTTTTTCGGTAGCGGTTTGACCTAGTGCATTTGCAACATTTTTCATAGCTTCGTTACCCCCTGCAGGACAAAACATACCATCAAGTGTTTCGGCTTTTACACATGCTTCTGCAAATCCACGGCACCCGGGGTATCCGCATCCACCACAATTTGCTCCCGGCAAGCAGGCTTCTACCTCATCAATACGTGGGTCTTCTACTACTTTAAATTTTTGTGCAACAAAGTATAAAATGACTGCCAACACTACTCCTAACAAACTTAAGGAAATTAACGTATTCAGAATTATTTCCATAATTAAACAATTAAATTTTCTCTAAATTAAATTTAAAATCTCTTTTTATTTTATTTTTCCCAAAATACAATGCTAAATAATACGGGAAAAGCATTCCTAATGATAGTATTCCTGATAATCCTTCGCTTAAACCTAATAAGATGAAAACGATTAAAGATATTATCAAAACAAAGAAAGGTAAAATGTATCCAAGCATTAACGCTCTTGTGCCTAGTGATTCGCGCATGATAACATTTACATCTTCGCCTATTTGCCATACTCCGTTTGGATTTGTAATTTCTACTGTTTTGTGTGTGCTGTCAAGACCACAAATTGATTTTGCATGACATGATGAACAAGCTGACATTACAGTCAATTCAACAAATACCGAATTATCGGAAATTTCAGTTACAATCCCTTTGTGTTCTATTAAAGAATTCTTACCCATTTAAAAATGTACTGAAAAAATCAGTACAAAAGTAAATTTTTTGTGATGTATTAATATGATTAAAGAACATATTATTTAAACAATGGCTTAATTTAGAATAAATATAAATAAAAAACCTCTGAAGTAATTTCAGAGGTTTTAAAATTAAATATAATCAGATTTATAATTTGATAAATTTAGTAGTAAAGATAGATTTTTCAGAAACAGCTTTAGTGTAATATAATCCTGATTTGAGATCTGAAATATTAATACCCTGTAGCTCCCATTCTGTTGTAACAGATGTTAGATGAATATTTTTAACAATTCGCCCCTGTTGATCTAATATTTCGATTGAATAGTTTTCTTCAGGCAAGTTATTAGTGATTAAATAAAGTACATCATTAGCAGGATTTGGAAAAGCTTTAATATATGAATATGATTTATGATTTGAGATTCCTGAAACTTCTTCTATAACAAAAACATGAGGGTCTGCACTACCTATAAAGGGATGAGTTTCTGTTTTCGGTCTGTCATCAATTGCTTGAATATAATATTCAATTTTATCTCCTGGGTTAAAGCTGTCAATGGTAACATTATAAAGGTTTCCACCTGCGTTTGCCATATTTGTTTCAATAAAACTACCTTCATTAACTTTATAGATTAGTTTAACAGAGTTAATGTTGTTAGAATTGTTAAAAGAATAAACATCAGCTTCGAAAACAAATTGAGTTTGGTAGGTTACTGTATCAAAATATGGATAATGGAGTATTCTAAGGGTTTCAAAATCAGGAACTTCGTGAGTACGGCAATGTA
>Ga0116143_10001533_pt1 | contig 27444 bp, 19 predicted proteins | sample AD_UKC034_MetaG_FD_89745 | JGI IMG/M metagenome (GOLD analysis project Ga0116143, IMG submission 89745) | Active sludge microbial communities of municipal wastewater-treating anaerobic digesters from USA - AD_UKC034_MetaG | ecosystem: Engineered > Bioreactor > Anaerobic > Digestate | place: USA...
ATGATCGTCGGCTATTCGATACTCAATACGGTTCCGGCAACTTATTTTGGGCCGGGCGACGAAAGCATGTCATATTACATTCTGCCAAGCGCCGCCTGGGTAGCCAAAGGGCGCGGGTTCGAATCAATTCTGCTCACCGGCGTTGGCGCAGTCGGCGGCATTATCATGCTGGCGGTTCTGGCGCCGGCCTTTCTCTGGTTCATGCCCGGTCTCAAGACCATCACCAGCCCGCACATGTTCTGGATACTTGGCGCAGTCATCTCATACATGGTGCTGTCTGAGTGGCCGAAAGGCATTAGTCAGTCTGAAAGCTGCTGGGAAAATTTTCTCGAAGGCTGGAAGTTTCTTGGCGTGGGTATCGCGACCTTTCTGCTTTCAGGGCTGCTCGGCTTTATCGTCATGGCTAAAACGCTGGTGCCAATTGAATTCGCATTTCAGAGCATTACGCCTGTATTTGTCGGCCTGTTTGCCATTCCCTGGCTGATCACAAATATCATCAACATCGGCCAGATACCCAAACAGCACGACCCTGAGTCGATCGAACTCGACTGGGGCCTTGTCTGCCGCGGCACCTTTGGCGGCTTTCTCGGCGGCTTTTTCGCGGCCTATGTACCGATCGTAACTGCCGGTGTCGGCGGCCTGATGGCCGGCCACGCCACGGCTCAGCGTGACGGACGTCTGTTCGTCATGTCTTATGGCACCTGTAAAACCGTGTATTACGTGGGGTCCTTTCTGTTGTTCTTCATACCGGGATTGAGCCTGACCCGTGGTGGTCTCGCCTGGATAGTCACTCCGGTCGTATCGGTTCTGACGCTGAAAGAATATGCGCTGTTCGTCGCGCTTATGCTGTTCGCCGCCGGCATGGCATATATGATGCTGGCCCCGTTCACGCGCATGTGCATCTGGATAGTTGAAAAGATCGCATATTTCTGGGTTTCGGTAATTGCTCTGATAATAGTAATTCCGGCAGTCTTTGTATTCACCAGCTGGGGCGGACTGGCCATCATGACGGTCTCCACCGGCATCGGTCTGCTGCCGGTAATGTTTCAGGCGCGAAGAATGAACCTTATGGGCGTTCTTCTGCTTCCGGTCTGCATTAACATGGCAGGTTACGGAAACGATGTAATGAGATTTCTGGGGTTGATATAATGAAGGGATTCACTCACTTTATTTCAGGTATCGCGGTAGCAAGCTTCTTTCCACAGGCTGTTCACATGGCATCGCAGGAACAGTCTTTCATACTCTGTCTGGGCGGCATTTTCGGCATCATGCCTGATACGCTCGACTTCAAATTTGCCAAATATTTTCACAAGTCTGATTTCGAGATCAGGCCCGACCCGAATAACCTCGATGCGCGGGTAATCGCTGAAACTGTCGCTAACGCCATCAGAAAGGCTGAAAAAGAAGGCCGGGGCACAGTGCAGCTTCATACCATGCAGCTCGGTTCGAATCTCTGGCGCAGCTATACGCTGGCTTTCGATTCAGCCACAAGTGAAGTCGTCGTCGATATCGGCCCCGAAGTCGATACCGGTCAGGTTCCATTCGAAGGTACCGAGCTCAAAGACCCCGAAAAGGCGCATGCCAGAGTTAAAGTCGAGAGCCAGTTCTTTCAACAGTTCGACAAGAAATCACAGATTGCGATTATGACCGGGCCTTGTTTCGAGTTTGTCAAACGCGACGAAGGCAAGATCGAAATCGTCTTTCTGCCCTGGCACCGCACCTGGTCACACAGCTTCACGCTCGGCATGCTGATCGCTTTGCTGGTCGGCATTTTCACCTTCTTCACCGTTCCTGAAGGCCCGAACCCTGAACTCTACAGCATTCCGAGATGGCTGCTGTACCCACTGATAATCCTGTTTGGTTCGATGGTACATATCATCGAAGATTCGACCGGCTTCATGGGAAACAACCTGTTCTACCCGTTTACCAAAGACAGAACCAACGGTCTTGGCCTGATGAGCGCAGCTGAGGCGATACCGAATTTTCTCTTCGTCTGGACTTCGATTATCTGCATTCTCTATAACCTCGACCGCTTCAGATGGGCACCTGGGGACACACCTCCCGGCATCGAAAACCCGGCAACCTACTTTTTCTGGTTTTATGCGATTCCGGTCGCGGTGATGGCCTACTTCTTCTTCAAAGGCAAAAAGGCCAAAGAAGCGAAGGAACCCAAAGAAAAGGGGCGCCCGGCTGATTTCGATGCAGCGACTTCGGTTGAACGTGAGACCGATGCTTCGGTGATCTGATATGTATGCCAGCCGATTCCTTCTCAACCGCCAGAAAATCATCAACCCGCCAGAGATTCAGACAGCAGTTGCCAGTTATTTCAGCAATCTGCCGGTAGATACGCAGCCAGAGTTCTTTTACCGGCTTGAATGGTATAAAATCGGCATATCGGTGCCATTCACCGTTTACTCGAAGACTGCACCGGTAATGCATCTTATGCCCGAATGCCAGTTACTTGAAACAGCCGAACTGGCTGAGCTGACAGATTGCAAGTATTATGATTTCGCGATATTTGCAGCGCCACCTTTCGAAGGCGACTGGGATCCCGTAAAGGATGAAAAGCGAGTAATCAAATGGCTTGAGGGCGAACTGAAAGGCGCCGGGTGTATACTGAACCACCGAACCGGCCCCAACAATCGCGTCTATTATGAAGTCAGCGGAGAACAACGCCAGTTACAGACAGTCACGATCAACGGAACACTCGAAGTCAAAAACCTGGCGCGGCTCGAAAAAATCCGGCAGCAACCCCTGGGCACACATCCGGAGCTTGGTTGTGGTCTGCTCGAACTTACCGCCCGCAGCGAGTACGCCGGCAAAGTCTGCTGCCGCCTCTGAACAATAAAACAAGCGATCCGGCCGTGGCGGGATCGCTTGTCTTTTTTTCAGGAATTGTTCAGGGAACGAGAGGCGGGGCGGTTGCGGTTACGGCCTGATTTTCTGCGGCAGGAGGAGCCTCTGTCATTGCGGGTGCCGGTGCGGCCTCGGCTTTTGCAGCCGGTTTGTCGACAATGGCGGCCTTTTGCAAAGAAGCCTTGTTTATATCGGCTTCAGCCTTGGCCCTGGACCTAACCTTCTCATTCCCTTTCGCTGTGTCATTGATTTTTGCTGGCGAAGCGGTATCAATCTGTTCGTATCCGCTCATAAACTTTTCAAAGCTGGTTCTCTGACCTTCGATAACCATGATTCCGCTGCCTGAAGAGGCCTTTTCAGAATCGGCCTGCTGACCGCGCTTATCAGACTTGGCCATTCCGCCGCTAGTGCTGCCGGTCTGAGCGATATCCGAGTCGAAGCCGTCGGCCAGATCGCTGCCACTGAAGCGCCCGGCGAGGAATTCGCGTGCCATTCTGCCCCAGGCGCTGTTAGGGTCTACTTTTGCGTATTCGGTGAGATATTTGCGGGTTTGCGCCGTCTCGCCAAGGCGGTAGGAAATGCAAGCCATGTTCCAGAGCGACTCATAATCGGCGCGATCACGCTGCCAGGTCTGGGTATACCAGTAGAGAGCCTCGCGCGGCTGCCCGTTACGCATACAGGTTACTGCGAGCTTGCGGGTAATTTTGGGCGAAGCAGGATTCTGGCGATGATAACGCATCAGCACCGGAATCATGCGCGGCGACTCGCTTTTCTGCATTATGCGCGGATGCAGAAGGTCTTCGGGTTGCATGAGCTGGCGCGGCGGTTCGACGTGGCGAACTTTCGGCTCAACTGTTGCCCGGCGCTTCGGCCTGGACTCTTTCGGCAGGTTTTCCATTATAAAGTCGCCTTTATAACCGAGTTCCCTGACGAATTCATGCAGGTTCTGATCGGCGCTGACCGGCGCGCAAAGCAGTCCCAGCATTACAGGAATCAGAATTTTTTTCATAGCATTTCCTGAAGTTAGTCTAGAAGCAAATAATACTTCTGATTAGTTTTCGGCAGATTTCGCCAATTTTTCATCTATTTTTTTAGTTTATACTATGCTAAGCTGATAGACAATAGATTCTTGAGATGGAACAATTCTTGCAGCTCATTGTCGGCTTGAGACTGTACAGGAGACGAATAAGATGAATAAGAAGCTTGCAAACACATTCAGACTCGTTCTGGCACTGGTTGCCGGTATCAGCGTATCGATTTTTCTGACCGGCTGTCCGGAAGGTGGCGGTGGTGGCGGTGGCGGTACCCCTCCTGTTTACGTCGATCCGGTACATACGAGTTTCAGCTTGGAGCCCGCACAGATTTATCAGACAGGACAGGCATATCCTGTAAAAGCTCAGGTTCGCGAAACCCGTGGTGATGAGATCACGATAAACCTGATGCACACGTATCGCACACTTACCACAAAAGCTGCAAATTCGACGAATCCTTATTCTGACACATATTATGACACTGAAACCAGCTATAATTATTACTCAGGAGTCCCGAAGCAGGTAAACTGCGATATGTTCATTCGCGGCAACCCGGGCACAATCGACGACACCACGACTCCCTCATACACCTTCGGTGTTTTGAAAGGTTATGGAACCCGCACGATCAGAACTCAGGTAATGGTTGGTCGCGAAGGTGAAAGCAAGCCCGCAATCTTTAACGGACTATTCATCCCCTACTCCGACTACCGCAGCTGGGTGATGAGTGGCAAAGTTGGTGTAAAGTACTGGACCCGCCTCGAAGGTTATGATTTCAAACTGAATGACAGTTACAATATCTACATTCCGCTCGAAATCTACTTTGCCGGCGCGATGCTGCCATCAGGTGACAGCACGAATCCGTATTATGATGATGACGATGACAATACCAACCCGTATAATCCCTACGACTGAATTAAAATTCAGTCGTAGTTCGCTGTCATTGCGAGGCGGGCGAAAGCCCAACGAAGCAATCTCATGAACAGAAAGATTGCTTCGTCGCCAAGCTCCTCGCAATGACGTAAAATGCCTGAAGAGCTAAATGGTCGATTACGAGAACGATTACGATTACGATTACGAGAACGAGAACGAGCACGATTACGATTACGAGCACGATAATACAGTTGGTAAAATGATGGCGAGGAGCCGATAAAGAGAATATACATGAGTGAGAGAAATAAGGAGAACAGAAGATGAGAAGTATGCATCGAGTTCTGGTTCTGGGCCTGATGATTCTGGCGTTATCGCCGGGTTTTGCTTTCAATACCGGCAACGCGCTGATTAACGATATTTTTGCGGCACCGCGGGTCGATTCTTGGCCCGGTCAGCCAACGCAGCCGACACCGCCAACGCCACCGACATATCCCGGCAATCCCAATTACCCGGGCAACCCGAATTATCCAGGAAATCCCAGTTATCCCGGCTACGAATCAGCTGACCAACTGTTTGAAAACGGCAGAAATGCCTACTTTCAGAGCAATTATGCCTACGCGATACAGCTGCTGAGACGTTTTCTCGATCGCTATCCGCATGAATACCGCGCCCCGGAAGCGACCTTCATCGTCGCCGAAGCCTATCTCAACACCACCGATTATGGCAATGCACTTTATTACTATCGCCTGGTCAGCAGCAAGTATTCTTACTTTCATCAGGCCGAACGCGCGACCTATTACATCGGTTACTGCCTGGTAAAGGTCTATGATTACCGCAACGCAATCAATGAGTTCAGAAATTTCATCGCACGCTATCCGTTTAGCGAATACGTTGATGACGCCTGGTTCGTCATTGGCATGACCTACGAAAAACTCAACGACAAAGCCAGCGCAATCGCTGCTTACCAGAAAGTGGTATATGAATTTCCGCAGTCGAGCTATTACGAAGAAGCCAGACAGCGCCTGACAGCACTGCAGAACGGCAGTTCGACCCCAGGTTATCCCGATTACAATCCGCCACAGCCGATTCCAGTGCCACCGAGCAATCCGGGCGGCTCAGGTCAGCTTACTGACTATGATTTGTATAACCGCGCCCACAATGAATACGTGGCCGGCAACTTCAATCGTGCCTTCACCTATTTCGACGAACTGCTCAAACGCTTTCCGGGCTCGATGTATGCAGATGATTCAGCATTCTGGAAAGGTCGCATCAGATATGACGAGCGCAACTACCAGCAGGCGATAAGGCTTTTTGAAGATTTCATGCGTTTCTACCCAAATTCAGAACTGATGCCCGAAGCCACCTTTACTCTGGCACATTCTCAAAAAGAATATGGCCGCATCAGTGCCGCCAACAGTCAGTATCTGCGCCAGGCCGCCAACAACTTCGCCTGGTTCCAGCAGAAATACCCGACCAACAACTATGCTTCAGAAGCTCTTTTTCAGGCCGGGGAATGCTATGAAATTCTCGGTGACGATGCGACTGCTGACAATTATTTCCGCCGGGCGATAGCTGTTTACCCCAATACCCCGGCTGCCATCAAGGCCAAGGAAAAGCTGGCCAAGATCTGGTAAACCGATTTCATGCAAAGCCCCCGAAAAGGGGGCTTTTTTCTTGCCAGTTTTTTTTACAGCAGCAGGTTTAAATTTGCAGGCTTTAAGAGTAGAATGGCTAGTCTGAAAATTTGTCGATTTTCTAAATCCGGGCCTGATAAAGCACGTTAAAGATTACACCATCAGGTATCTTATGGAGGCTTTAATGAAACGTTGTTGTTACATTTCACTGCTGCTGATTTTTGCTCTGCTCTTCGCACTGCCGGCGCAGGCGCAAACCCGCGCCGATCTCTGGCAAAAGGTCGATGAGGCGAAGTCGAAAGGCCTGCCTCAGACTGCGATAGAGCATCTTAACAAGATTTATGAACTGGCGCAGAAGGAAAACCACATGGTAGATGCCGTTAAAGCATTATGCGAACGCATTGTCCAGGAAGGAACCGTCCAGGGTAACAAGCCCGAAGAACGCATAACCCGGCTCGAAACCGAGATAGCATCTGCTGATGCCAAGATTAAGCCACTGCTCAACATCGTGCTGGCAAAGTGGTACTGGCATTATTACAACCGCAACAGCTACCGTTTCATCAATCGTTCGCGCACCGAAGGTCTTAACGAAAAAGATTTCACGACCTGGGATCTGCCAAAGCTGTTCTCGCACATCGGCAACCTTTACGAAAACGTTCTCAACGAAGAAGAAGCGCTCAAAAAGATTCCGATCTCAACCCTCAGCGGGTTTCTTGATCCAGGCAATCAGCCCGAGAACCTGCGCTCGACCCTTTTTGACTTTTTTGCGCATGAAGCGTTGACCTTCTACATGGCTGATGCACAAAGCGCCGCCAGGCCGACTACTGCATTCGAGATCACCGTCGATTCTCCGGCTTTTGGCGATTTTGAAGCTTTCATGAAATGGCAGCCGGAAACCCTCGACACAGATTCATGCAATCTGCGGGCGGTTAAGCTGCTGCAGCGCCTGATGAAAGCCGCTCAGGCCAGCGACAATCTCGACGCCCTGCTTGACAACGACCTGATCAGGCTCGCCTGGGTTCGCCAGGTGGCCGTTGGTGACAATATTTCGGGCACCTACATCAACCGCCTCGAAAGTTTTGCCAAGGCATATTCTTCGCACGCCTTTTCCGCAACTGCACTGGCTTATGCGGCACAGGAGCATCAGAGACTTGGCGACAATGTCAAAGCAATCGAGACGGCTGAACGTGGCAGCAGCGCGCACCCGAACAGCTATGGCGCAAGCATCTGCAATAATCTCATCGCCAGCATCAAGGCTCGTGAAGTCAACCTGGAAACCGAACGCGTCATATTGCCCGATGGCGGGCAGGCCCGCGTCAGTTTCAAAAATATCGACAAGGTCTATTTCAGGCTGTTACCGAGAGACACCGATGAGCTTTACAAGAAGGACAATTACTCACCTGACAGCATACAATGGGATGATTACGCCGGCATCTTCAGGCGCAAGCCGGTAGATAAATGGAGCGTAGATGTCGACCCGGGCAAAGAATACAAGTCGTGTGAGGCGCTCGTCGACCTGCCGAAAATGCAGCCGGGTCTTTATTATCTGGCTGCCAGCGTTAACGAAGATTTCAGCGAATCTCGGAATGCGCTGTTCATAACGCCGATAATAGTAACGAAGCTCGGCATGATAGTGCGCAAGCGCGAAGGCAATCTGGAAGTCTTCATTGTCAATAACGTTTCGGGCGAACCCATGCAGGATATCAAAGTGCAGGGCTATTCGCACGAATACGACAAGGGCTGGCGCCAGGTGCTCAGCGGCAAGACGAACAGTGACGGTATCGCCACCTTTGCCTCGAATCGCGGCAACGGGTTCTTCATCGCCGAGCATAAGGGTCATACGATTTATCGCACTACTGATTTTTATTCTTATCAGAGCAATGATTTCAGTGCTGACACGCGAGTTTATTTCTTTACCGACCGCTCCATCTATCGACCCGGTCAGACCATATATTTCAAGGGCATAGTTGCCCGCCACGATACCCGAACTGACGAATACAAGACACTTCCGGCCGGCACCAGCGTTAACGTCATGTTGCGCGACCCCAACAGTCAGGAAGTCAAAAACGAAAACTTCAAGACCAATGAGTTCGGCTCATTTTCGGGCACTTTCATCGCGCCGGCAGACCGCCTGACCGGTGTCTACACGATCTATTCAAATACCTTTCACAGCAACGCGCAGGTTCGCGTCGAAGAATACAAGCGTCCGAAGTTCAAGGTCGATATCGACACTCCGACCCAGGCATTTCAGCTCGACAAGGTCGTGCAGCTGACTGGCCGCGCCATGGCCTATACCGGCGCCAAAATCGACGACGGCAAGGTCAAATACCGCGTTGTCAGAGAAATTCGCTACCCGCCGTGGTGCTGGTGGTATTTCGATCCGGGCAGTTCGCAGGAAATCGCGCACGGCACAACGGTAACCGACAAGAATGGTGAGTTCTTAATCAGTTTCACCGCACTGCCTGACCGCACGGTCAACAAGGCTGACGAGCCGGTCTTCATTTACACGGTATCTGCCGACGTTACCGACGGAACTGGCGAAACCCGCTCAAGCAAGCAGATAGTGCGGGTTGGCTACACAGCCGTTTCGCTCGATCTTCAGGCAAATGAGCTGCAGGATGCCGATAAGTCTTTCCCGATCAATGTTCGCACAACCACTCTCGACGGCAAAGGCATCGCCGGCGCCGGCAGTTTCCTGGTTTACGCGCTTAAACAGCCGGCCAGAGCCTATCGCCAGAGTTATATGCGCAGCACCATAGTTGCGAAGAACGACAAATCGAACATCAGAACCTGGGTAGAAGACAAGGTAGTTTTTGAACAGAGCTTCAATACCGACATTGACGGGAATTTTGCGAGCGAACTCAAGCTGCCCGAAGGTGCCTACCGCATCAAGGCGCAGACCCGCGACCGCTACAACAACCCGGTCAATTCGGTTTTCAACTTCATGGTGATCGACAATGCCAGCGACAATTTCACCATCAATATCCCGTTCTTTTTCAGAGATGTTACTGGTTCAGTTCAGCCTGGCGACACATTCAAGGCGTTCTGGGCGACCGGTTACGGCAAGGGCCCGGCCTTCATCGAAATTGAGCACCGCAACAAGGTTATCAAAGCTTTCTGGACTGATGTCAACAAGGGAAAAGTGCATATCAGTCTGCCGGTAACTGAGTCGCACCGCGGCGGTTTCATCGTCAGAGTCATGCAGGTCAAGGAAAACCGCGAGTATTTCCTCGCGCATACGGTGACTGTTCCATGGACTAACAAACAGCTGCAGCTCAAGTTCGCGCACATGACCTCGAAGATGCAGCCAGCCCAGAAGGATACCTGGAAAATCGAAATCACCGGCGAAGAAGCAGAAAAAAGCGCAATCGAGATGGTTGCCGCAATGTACGATGCCAGCCTCGATGCGTTTGCTCCACACAACTGGCCGGCCAATTTCCCGGTGTTCTACAACGATTACAACCGCGTTTCGCCGCAGGGGTTCAACCAGGCGCAAAGCCTTTATACATGGCGAAACGATCTTAACAGTTACCCCGGCATAGGTTATCGCTCATATCCTCAGTTGCCATCAAACATTCAGCAGGATCTGTTCGGCTACCATTACGGCTATGAAACCAAGAGTCTGCGCATGAGCCGGGGTGCGCCGCCGATGCCTAGTGCCATGGCGCCTCAGGCAATGATGGAAAGCGAAGGCATGTCCATGGAGAAGAGCAAGAAAATGGACATGGCCGATTCATTCGCAAGCGATGAGGAGTCCGTTGGGGGAGCAGTCCCGCAGGAAGCGAATGGCGGAGGCTCAGCAAAAGAAGAACCCGCACCAGCGCCAGATCTTGACAAGGTTTCTGCACGCAGCAATCTTAACGAGACGGCTTTTTTCCAGCCGCATCTGACTATTGACAGCGACGGCAAGGTATCGGTTGAATTCACCATGCCGGAAGCTCTCACCACCTGGAAATTCATGGGATTCGCGCACGGCACTGCTCTGCAGGCAGGTCAGCTCATCGGTGAAACCGTTACCCAGAAAGACCTGATGGTGCAGCCGAATCCGCCAAGATTCATGCGCGAAGGCGACAAACTTGTGTTCACCGCCAAGGTAACCAACCTTTCCGGCGACGAGCAGAAAGGCCAGATCCGCCTGAAACTGCAGGATACCATCACCGATGCCGATCGCAATGCCGAATTCAAGCTGAACAAGCCAACTCTCGAATTCAGTGTGCCGGCCGGAGAATCACGCTCATTTGGTTGGGAACTCAATGTTCCAGACACCCCGGGTGTGGTTAAATACACAGTTGTCGGTGCCACCGGTAATCTTTCGGATGGCGAAGAAGGCATGCTGCCGATACTTTCGCGACATATCTTCGTTACCGAATCATTACCTCTGCCGATAAAAGGCCCGGAAACAAAGAAGTTCACCTTCAAAAAGCTAATTGAATCGAAAAAATCGGACAGCCTCAAGCATCAGGGACTGACCGTTGAAGTCACTTCGAATCCGGCCTGGTATGCGGTTCAGGCTCTCCCCTACCTTATCGAGTTCCCGCATGAGTGCTCGGAGCAGATCTTCAACCGCATTTATGCCAACAGCCTGGCTTCGTTCATCGCGAATTCAGACCCCAAGATCAAGCGCGTATTCGACACCTGGAAAGCCGAAGCGGCCCAGGGCGGCAAAGCGCTGTTCTCGAACCTCGAAAAGAACGAACACCTCAAATCGGTCACTCTGCTCGAAACCCCGTGGGTTCTCGATGCCAAAAGCGAAACCGAACAGAAGCACAAGATCGGCATACTGTTCGACCGCGCCCGCATCGACGCTGAACTCTCGCGTGGCAACAAGACCCTGGCCCAGATGCAGCTTTCTGATGGTGGTTTCCCGTGGTTTCCGGGTGGCCGGGTTAACTCGTTCATCACTCTCTACATCATGACCGGTTACGGGCGCATGCGGCATCTTGGCGTCGATGTCGACGTACAGGTGGCGCTCAAGTCTCTTAACCATCTCGATAACTGGATCAACGAAGTCTATCGCGAACTGCAGCGTTATCCCGGCTGGGAAAAACGCGTTCATATCAGCCCGATAACCGCGCTTTACCTTTACGGCCGCAGCTTCTTCCTCAAGGAGCGACCGATTCCTTCAGGCAGCAAGGAAGCGGTGAACTTTTTCATCGGTCAGGCAAAGGAACACTGGCTGAAAGTCGGCTCACGACTGGCTCAGGGGCACCTGGCTATCGCACTGCAGAGATTTGGCGACAAACAGGTTCCTGCTGATATCGTAAAAAGCATCAAGGAACGCAGTGTCACCGATGAAGAACTCGGACGCTTCTGGCGTGAGAATGAGCTGTCGTTCTGGTGGTATCGTGCTGAAATCGAGACGCAGGCAGTCATGATCGAAATGTTCGCCGAAGTCGCCAATGACAAGGAAGCTGTCGAAGACTGCAAGATCTGGCTGCTCAAGCAGAAGCAGACGCAGAACTGGAAGACTACCAAGGCAACGTCTGATGCCGTCTATGCACTTCTGCTGCGTGGCACCAACCTGCTCGCATCTGACAAGCTGGTTAAGGTGCTGCTGGGCGGCGAAGAGGTCAAGCCTGAGCGCGTTGAAGCCGGCACCGGCTATTACCAGAAGATCTACGCTGCTTCAGAGGTTAAATCTGAAATGGGCAATATCGAGCTGGTAAAGGAAGACGAGGGCATTGCCTGGGGCGCCGTTCACTGGCAGTATCTCGAAGACATGAGCAAGGTAACGCCGCACGAAACTAACCTCAAGCTCAAGAAGTCGCTGTTCGTTAAAGAGAACACCGACAAGGGCCCGACCATTACGCCGGTAAAAGGTGCATTGAAGGTCGGCGACCTGCTGGTAGTTCGCATCGAGCTGCGCACTGACCGTGACATGGAATACATTCACATGAAAGACCAGCGTGGCAGTGGCATGGAGCCGGTCAACGTGATTTCGCGCTACAAATATCAGGATGGCCTCGCCTATTATGAGGCAACCAAGGATACTGCAACGCATTTCTACATCGACTATCTGCCGAAGGGCACCTACGTGTTCGAATACGAACTGCGCGTGCAGCATCAGGGCACATACCAGAGCGGCATGGCCGAGATTCAGTGCATGTATGCGCCAGAATTCAACAGCCATTCAGAAAGCTTCGTGATGCAGGTCACCGACAAGTAACGACTCTCTACCGCTCAAATAAGCCCGGGCAAGCAGGATTGCATGCCCGGGTCTTTTTTTATGCGCCGGGTGAATGAGAGAACAGGAGAATTGCCGGCAATACACGAGTTCAGCAGTGTTATGTAAACCAGATAGTGAGAGCGGAGTCTTTGGGTCGTCCGGTTTTGCTGGATGAACCGGATTTCAACAGGTTGTCGAGATTTACTGCTGGTGCAGGTTTTCGAAGCGGTCGCGGTTTTCCTGATAGAGCTGCAGCATGGTTCCGTCGCTTTTTTCGAAGACTTCGGGAATCTCTTTGAATACGTCATAAGGCGACATGATCGCCATTGAAATTCTGATCATGCGGCGCAGCATGCCATCCGGGCCATAGAAGCGCACCATCGGCAGATGCCCGGGTATCGAGAGACGACGCGACGCCGGCAGCTTTTTCCAGTTTAAATTAGGACGCTTAGCAACTTTTATTTTTGCGATATCGCTGGTAAATACGCCGATAAAGCGCACCGAGGCCATTTCGGGGGTGGCGGTAAGGAACTCAAAATACGAAGCTTCGAGTTCAAGCGCCGGCCCTTCGAGCTCGGGAGGGAAGTAAACCCAGACGAGCGGTTGCCCGCGCAATGCTTCGGGCAGCTTGTCGCTGAACTGCGAGAAAGTCGCCTTTACCTTCGCCAAATCACCGCCGTTGCGCACTATCGCCGAAGTACTGGTATAAGTAACGACAACCGGGTTCGAATGCGCCGATTCGCCGGTGCCATTGACAGCGGCCACCGTGTAGGTAGCGGTCATTCCTGCCGTTATGTGTTCGGTTACAGTTACGTTGGTGATCGAAGAAGGCACGTTGAAGATGGCCCACTGGCCATTTTCGTAGACCTTGTAATAGGCAGCTCCGTTAGCGGCGGCCCACTGCAGCGTGCAGGAAAACGATGAAACCTCAGTCATGGCCAGAAATGGCGTCGCCGGCAGCAGTTGGATAATTACTGCTTCTGACTGCTGCGACGAACCAGAATCATTCTGTGCGGTCATGCGCAGAGAAACGGCATCTCCTGGCGGCAGGCCTTCGGCCTTGTATTCATTTACGCTTGCAGCCAGGGTGGCAACGACAGCGTCATTGATCAAAACCTGATAAGACAGGGCATTTTCGACCGGCACCCATTTAAAAGAGAACCAGTCGGCGCCAATCTGATTGTCGATGATCGAAAATACCGGTGGTGGTGGCAGCAACTGTACTGTTATGTCGGCGTAATACGACTCGCCTGTAATATTGAATGCGGTAACCCGCAGCTTCAATATGCTGCCGGGCTGAAATCCGGTGAGCAGAACTCGGGTCTGAGTAGCGGTGAGTTCCTGTAGAAGCGTATCTGAAGCCTGATAGACACGGTAACCGGTTGCAGTATCGACTTTTTGCCAGAACAGGCCGACAGAGGCCGAAGCGAGGTCGAATATGCCGATTTCGGCTGGCGCGGCAGGTGCCATGAGAATGCTGGTCGGGCTCGATACGCCGACGGCTGCGCCCTGGTCATAAGTCACCACCGAGAGGCTGTAGGTTCCGCCAGGTTCAAGATGTTCTACCGTTTCCCAGGTATTTTTGGTTGAAGAGCCGTAAAGATTGTGGTTGACCTGAACCTGGTAATGTGTGCTGTCGTTGAACTGAGGGTAGAGGTTCCAGGTCAGTTTTACCGATTCAGGGCTGAGATGGGTAACCGACGGTGCTTGCGCGAAGTATTCGCCGGCCCGGACATTGTCGCCGGCTTCAAGCAATCCGATCAGGGCTGCAATCAGCAGCATAATTATTCCTGCGCCCTGCAGCAAAGACCTCATGTAATTTTTCTTCATATTCATACCAACCTGTGTACATCTTATAGGCAAACTTACATTGCTCCAAGGAAAATAAATCTATCTGCAATCAGATAAATTGCCAGCGGTTTTTATCTGATAAATGCAAGTTGGCAGAGCAGCGCAGGTTGTTATATGATGACAGCGCAACAGAAACTTTTCAGAGGAGAACACAGATGAATATGAGATACGTTTGTTTACTTGTTTTTATGATAATTTGCGCGCTGATCAGCCAGCCGGCACTGGCACAGGACGCCAAGGAGCTGGAAAAACAGCTGAACACCGAGCTTCGCGGCGCGCAGGGTGCCCTTTTTAATGGGAAGCTGGATGTCGCCGACGCCGGCGTCAAAAAATGCGCAGAGCTGCTGGAAAGCCTGAAAAAACTCGATCCACAACACAAACAGCTTAAATCTTTTGAGCAGAAGTTAAGCAAATTGCAGAGTGATCTTGCCAAAAAAATTACCAAAGGTCCGGCAGATGGCGGAAAAATGCCGGGTAAGGTGTCTGCCCCGGCGACAGCAGCAGCTGGCAAAAACAAGTCGTTGCCGCGCAAAACCTCTCAGGCAATGCGTGAACTGAGCAAAACCCTCGATTCGCTCGAAAAATTCGAAAAGGACCGCCTGCAGCGCATTCAGGAAGATTATTCTTCATACAGCATCGAATCGACGTTCAGCAGTGTTCAGGAGAAGATCGACAGCCTGCCTGGGCTGCTGGACACTGTTTCTGGCGTGGCCGCCGAAGAAGGTGCCAGCGAACACCCTGATTTTCTGGCGGCTAAAGCGCGTGTCGCAACTGTCAGCGACTGGGCCGGCAAAGAGCTGGCAAAAACCCGCGAGAGCGTTGAGCGTCAGAAGTCGGGAGAAGCGGCTGCGGGCGCTGATGCCGGGTCGTTGAAACAGGTATGGGAAAGCTTTGACAACAAGTATTTTACCCCGATCAACAACCTCAGCTACGATAATGATGTTGCAAAAATCGGTGAAGCTTTCGCTCTCTACAGCGAATACGGCAGTAAAAAGGCAGAACTGGCAAAGGCGCTGGCTGACTTTGAAGCAAAATACGGCACCGACCGTGACGCCATCGAAAAGGCGACTGGCGGCATGGAAGCGGTTTACCCCTGGCAGAATATCAAAAAAGCGATGACTGATATTGAAACTGTTCCTGCCCGTATGGGTGACAGGGTTAAAGAAATGATCGCTCAGGAGCTTTCGTCATTGTCGTCGCGCCATGATTTTTATCGGCTCGAAAGGCATGCCGAAATAAACAAGCTCGAAGATTTCTGTGTCAAAAATGTTCCGGGTTATGCTGCTGACGCAGCTGTAGCAGGCAAACTCGCCGAAGACAAAAAACTGTTCGAAGCGAAAATCGACCAGAAAACCTGGCCGGCCTGTAAGGGCACTGATACAGACCGCGCCGGCGCTCTCGAGTATCTCAAAAACAGCTGGGGTAAAGACGAAAAGCATAAATACACAGTTCTCGGCACAGTCATCACCGGCGAATGGTCGGTCCAGCAAAAAGATCTGCTGGGTCAGCCGATAATGTATGGCCTGCCGGTACTGCTGGCAGTGCAAAAACCCGAAGATCAGGCGCATGGCCTGGCGCGCGTCTTCATACTTACTCTGCGCACAGCCGAAGGTGCCGGTGTGAAGATGACTCCGCCTTTTACTTCTGATACCGTAGGCGACAGCTATTATATAAGGGCCAGCCAGATAAAGTAATTGCAGCAGTTCCCGAAATGGCTTTAAAAAGCAGCTCAGGCGTTTGACTGACGTCGGCAGTGATGCTATTCTGGTTATGATCTTGCCCTGAATTGTTAATCCATGCTTAACAGGAGCAAAAATGGTTAGATCAGCAAAAGAACGCAAAGATGACTTTACCTACGAAGATCTCTGCAGCTGGCCGGATGATGAGCGCTGGGAGCTTATCGACGGCGTCGCTTATGATATGTCACCGGCACCGTTGCGAGTGCATGCTGATATTTCAAAAGCCTTGCTGGTGGCTTTTGAACTGTATCTGCGTGGCAAACCATGCAAAGTTTACCACGCTCCATTCGATGTCAGACTGCCGCTTGGAGAGGAATCGGACAACCAGATCAAAAATGTCGTTCAACCAGATATTCTCGTTGTCTGTGACGAGAAAAAGCTCGATGACAAAGGTTGTCGTGGGGCGCCCGACCTGGTCATCGAAATATTGTCACCGACCACAGCATCGCGAGACTGCATTAAAAAACGTGCTCTTTACGAACGCCATGGTGTAAAAGAATTCTGGACAATCGATCCGACAAATCGACTTGTTCATGTTTATCTGCTCGACTCAGACGGGCGATATAGCCGATTCACTGTTTACGGCGACAGCGATGTTGTCAATGTGAGTATTTTCGACGATCTGCAGATCGACCTCAAAGAGATCTTTCCGCTTCAGGTCAAAGTTGTTCGTGAAAGTCCAAAGCAATACAAATCGAAGTAACACAATCTGATGAAAGAACAAAATTCATGATCAAACTTCTCAACCGGGTTTCGTTGTTCAAGCGTGTTTCCGAGGCCGGCTTCAAGCCACAGCATGTGGCTGAAGTCGGCGTTTTCAAACCCGCAACTTCCAATATCTACGAATTCATCAAGAATGGTATCAGAACGACTCTGGTTGAGCCCGACCCGCGCTCGATCCAGCAGATCAAAGAGCATTTTGCCGGTTTGAGCAATGTTACACTGCACGAAGTTGCCATTTTTGACCGCGAAGGTGAGCTCGAGCTGGTTCAGCGTGAGGCCTCTACTTTTGTCAGCGAACTCACGGCTTCTCCGGCAATACAGAATGACGGCTACAAAGTTGCCGAAAAGGATAAATTCGTTGTTCGGGCGCTGCCTTTTGATAGAATTGACGATGGCAGCATCGATCTGCTCAGCGTTGATGTAGAAGGGGCCGAGTGGTTCGTTATCAAGACCCTGCGCAGCCGGCCGGCAGTGATATCACTCGAAACGCATGGGGCCGCTTATGTAAACCCGTACATGAACGAAATAAGCAGCTGGATGCGTGACAATGGTTACCGGTCGTGGTATCTGACCGGTTCAGACACGGTTTTTGTGCGCCCGGCTGTAATTCGGGCCTCTGCCGGCGACCGCCTCATGCTTAAACTGGTGAGCGCCTGCCTTAGCCTGAACCGCGCGCGCAAAAACGTAAAGAAGCTGTTTACCAGGCGATGATGAATTGACAGATAAGTTCATCATAAATGGATCTGCAAAATATGGCTCAAAACAAAAAATTGATTGAAACGCGCAAAATGGAGGACAAAAATGGCTGACTGCTCGAACAAACTGCCCTGTGCCTGCACTTATTCCTGTGGCAAACGTCAGAAATGCTGTGAGTGCGTCGCTTATCACCGCAATATGGGTGAGATACCCGGCTGTTTTTTCAGCGCTGCCGGCGAAAAGACCTATGACCGCAGTATTCAGGCTTTTATCAAGGATAAACAGAAAAAATGAGCCCACAATTTTTCTGTGCGGCATCGATAGTAATCTTTGGTGGAACCGGCGATCTGGCGAGTCGCAAACTGCTGCCGGCCCTGTGCCGGCTGCATGATGCCGGGCTGCTGGCTAACGATTTTCATGTATTCGTGACCGGCCGCGCCGACATGAGCACAGAAGCTTTTTTAGAGCATCTGACGCAGCGCGAAGCGATACTGTTCAAGAAAGATACCCGCTTCGCCAATGGTTTCAACGGCCTGAAAAGCCGCATCAGATATCTGCGCGCCAACCCGGCCATGGCTAACGAAGCCGAAGATTTCAAGAGCAGACTGCTGGCGGCAGAACCGCAGGCAGCGCCGGCCCGCCTCTTTTATCTGGCGGTTCCGCCAAGCAGCATGCAAAGTTTCATTCGACTTATCAAGCCATTTTCAGAGGCTAATACTGACGTTCACTGCCCCGAACGCATTCTTGTCGAGAAACCCTTCGGGCAGAATCTCAAAACGGCTATAGAGCTCAATCAAAGTCTGCTCGAGGCATTCAAAGAGCAACAGATACTGCGCATAGACCATTATCTCGGCAAAGAGGCTGTACAGAACATACTGTTCATGCGTTTTGCCAACACATTTTTCGAACCGCTCTGGAGCAACCGTTTCATCGATAATGTGCAGATATCGTTTTCCGAAAACATCGGTATCGGTGGGCGGGCCGGTTATTTTGATCAGTCAGGCATACTGCGTGACGTCGTGCAGAATCATCTTCTGCAGGTTCTCTGCATGGTGGCCATGGAACCGCCGCTGTCTCACAAACCCGGCGACCTGCACCTCGAAAAGAACAAAGTGCTCAAGGCTCTGCGCAGATATCGCCCGGAAGAAGTCGCTGCAGAAACGGTGAGAGCTCAGTATGTAGCCGGCGAAATCGACAAAAAGCCGGTTCCTGGTTACCTTCAGGAAAACGGCGTGCAGCCGAATTCGCAGACCGAAACTTACGCAGCCTGCCGTGTTTTCGTCGACAACTGGCGCTGGGGCGGTGTACCGTTCTATCTGCAAGCTGGCAAAAGACTCGAACGCAACGTGACCGAGATCGTCGTCAGTTTCAAACCGATCCCCCACTCTATTTTCAAGGATTTTGGCGGAAAAATCGAGCCGAATCGTCTGCATATCAGAATTCAGCCGAACGAAGGCATTATTCTCAAGGTCAATTCGAAGCCGCCCGGAATGCAGCTGCAGGTATCGGATGTCGGACTGAAATTCTCTTACGACAGCGAATTTGGCGATTATCGGCCCGATGCCTACGAGCGCCTGCTGCTCGATGCCCTTAACGGTGACTCTGCGCTGTTTCTCAGCAACAGCGAGATTGAAGAATCATGGAAATTCATCGACCCGATAATCGAGACCTGGCAGAGCAGCAGACAACCCATCTATCCCTACAAAGCAGGCAGCATCGGCCCGGAAGAATCAGCAAACCTGCTGGCAAAATACGGGCATCGCTGGCATAAACCCATATTATGAAGCAGGCATTCTGCATTGACGCTGAGGTAATAGTTAACGATTCGCCGGAGGGCTTCGCCGAAAAGGCCGCCGATACTGTTTTGGCATCGATATGGCGCGCACCCGGGCCACTGCGGTTGATAAGTCTGAGCGGAGGCAGCACGCCGTTTCCGGTTTATCGGCTGCTGCCGGCAAAACTGGCAAAAACAGGGCTGGCCGAATGCTGTTACTGGCTGCAGACCGACGAAAGACTGGTGGCAGCCGATGATGAGCGCAGCAATCAGAAAGCGATACGCGCGAGCCTTTTTGCTGACGGGCTGTTGCCTGAGTCGCACTTTTACGCGGTGTCTTCTGCCAGGCAGGCAGCAGCAGGGAATCGAGTTGCCGATGCGTATCAGAAAGAACTGCAGCAGCTGCCAGCACAACTGCGCTCGCCGGCGCCGATAGATTTAATCATACTTGGCATCGGCAACGACGGGCATACGGCGTCACTTTTTCCAGAAACCGACTGGCAAAAAGACTCCGCGGCTGACTTTGCCGTATTCGAACCGGACAGCCAGCCTGAAGCACGCATCAGCCTGACTTATCAACGTATTTTGTCGGCCCGCGAACTGCTCTTTTTAGTCAGTGGCGGTTCAAAGCAAAAAACGATCGAAGAAATCTTTCTCAAGCCTGACAGTGCGTATCCGGCAGCGGTTATAGCTCGACAGCGCCAGACCAGCTGGGTCATCGACACCAGTGCCGTCTCTCCGCACATGCGACAGCTGTTATAGCTCGATTTTTCAGTCGCCGGCAAAAGATTAAGTTCAGACTGCAGACGGTGTACATGTGTGATATATTTGTTCGCGAACAACGATCATACATATATGAAATATCGGAGGATTTGTCATGATCAAAGCGACCTGGCTCGGGCATTCGGCCGTTAAAATCGAGGGATCAAAAACCATTTTCATCGACCCGTTCATCAAGGGCAACCCTGCGAGTTCATGCACTCTTGACGACATCAAAAAGGCCGACATGGTATTCGTCACGCATTACCACGGCGATCACGTCGGCGATGCCTTTTTTATCTGCCAGAAAACCGGCGCGACGCTGGTGGCGATACACGAAATTGCAGTCGAGGCGTCTGAACTTGGCATAAACAGCGAAGGCATGAACATTGGCGGCACCGTTGAAGTTGAGGGTGTTAAATTCAATATGGTGCCGGCGCTGCATTCAGCCGAAAAGGGCACTCCGGCCGGCGTCGTCATCGAAATCGACGGGCACCGCATTTATCATGCCGGCGACACCGGCCTGACCTATGATATGAAGCTGGTCGGCGAGTTTTTTAAGCCAGAGTTGAGTTTTCTGCCGATTGGCGACCGCTACACCATGGGCATAGCATCGGCTGCCAAAGCCGTTGAGTTTACCCAGACGAAACGGGTTGTGCCGATTCATTACAACACCTTCGAATTGATACACAACGACCCACAATCTTTCAAAAAGATAGTCGGCACTCTTGCCGAGGTTATCATTCTTAAACCTGGCGAGCATTACAATCTTGCTTAAAGCTTCAGATCTGCAGGTCGTCTTCGTTCTGACTGACGTTGAAAGCAGAGAAAGCTGGTGAATAAAGCAGCTGTTTCATTTTTTTGACGGTGGGCTGCAGGTCATGGCCTTCGTCGTTCCAGCCGACGAAGATGCGGCTTTCCGGGCTCTGCTGCTTGATCAGTCTGATGATCATGAACAGCGATCTGATCGCGTGTTCCATCATGGCGCGCGGATGATCGGGAAAAAACTTCGTTCCCTTGATGCTCGGGTAATACGGGTGAAAGTTGAAATCGACGAGAACACCATGCTTCTGCATCATCTGCAGGCCATATTCAATGGTGGCGACGGCTTCAGTTATCGCCTCGTTTCCGGTTATTCCGGGCGGCTGAAACAATACGTTCATTTCGACAGCTGTGCGCCTGTAATGGCCAGCCAGAGCTTTAAAAACCGCATCAACTTCATCGCGTGTTATTGATTTTTTAAGATGCCCGATGCGCACTTCTTCGCTCTGAGACTCGAGTCCGAGAGTGATCGAAAGTGACTGATCGGCTCTCAGATATTCGAGCATTTCACTGATACGACCGGCTGTAACGAACTGTTCGCGCGAATCGAAGCTGACCCGCTTTACAGAATTGAGGCCGGCGACAAACTCGAGAATATTATGCCGGGTTTCTCTCGAAAACTCCTGATCATTCAGCGTAGAGCCATAATTATAAATGACCAGATGCCCGATCTCTGGCAGCACGTCTTTATAGTGCTGTTTGAGAAACTCGAGGCGGCGGCGGTTCATTTCGGGAGTGAACGAAACCCCTTCGCCGGCACCAAGATCGCAATGAATGCATTGTACATTATAGAACGGGCAGCGACCAGTCGGACTCTCGTTGCCAAAAACCAGGGCAAGCCGCAGGCCTCTTGGCGCGGCAACCGGGTCAAATAAAGAACCTTCCGGTGGTTTACTGAAATCGATGGGTTCTGACATTGTCAGCCCTTTACAATCATGTAATTTCCGAGGAACAGGGCATCGATACCCGTTCGCGAAAATGTCGACAGCGCGTCTGACGGAGACATAACGATTGGCTCACTGTCATTGAATGAGGTGTTGAGGACCATCGGAACCTGCGAAAGTTTCGCAAATTCAGAGATGAGCCGGTGATATTGCGGGTTTACCTTCTGGTCTACGGTTTGAATGCGGCTGGTTTTATCGACATGCACTACCGCCGGAATCAGCTCAGCCCTGCCTGACTTTGTTGGATAAGCGTAAAGCATGAAATCGCTCGACAAAGACTTGTTGGCCGGGATCTCAAACCATTCATCGGCAGCTTCGGTAAGAACGCTGGGCGCAAACGGGCGAAAATCTTCGCGATGTTTGATCTTGCGGTTGAGAATATCGCGCATGTCGCGACGGCGTGGATCGGCGAGTAAAGAGCGGTTGCCAAGCGCGCGCGGACCAGTTTCCATGCGTCCCTGAAACCAGCCGACGATTTTGCCCTCGTTGATGAAGGCAGCTGCCCGCTCTGCCGGATCGCTTACTTTATCAGCCTTAAAAGTAGTCTGTGCCAGAGCTTCTTCGATCTGCGAATCAGAGTATTCAGGCCCCCAGAGGGCGTGGTTCATCACATAACGGCGCGGGTTGCCGAGGGTGTCGCACCAGACCTGCAGCGCGGCGCCTATAGCCGAACCGGCGTCGTTGGCGGCAGGTTGAATATAGACCTCTTTGAAACCGGCTTTCTGCTGAATCATCGCGTTGGCTACGCAGTTAAGAGCGGTGCCGCCAGAAAGACAGAGGTAATCTGACGGTTCGATCTGGCGCATGCGGCGGCACAGTTCGAGCAGCACGTTTTCGGTGAACTGCTGCAAAGAGGCTGCCAGATTACGATGATTGTCGGTTATGGCATCTTCGCGACGCCTCGTCGGGCCGAACAGAGCTTCAAGCGTAGACATGTCAGCGCTTCTGAAACGGGTTATTTCGTTATCAACCTTAAATAGAGTATCATCATCGAGCTGAGCCACCTGCCGGAACTTTTCGGCGAACACTTCAGGGTTGCCATAGCTGCTCAGGCCCATGAGTTTGCAGGCGTCATGCTCGGAAAAGCCGAGATACATGCAGAATTTTTCCCATAAAAAGCCGAGGCTGTGCGGGTATGGAACCGAAAAAATCTTTTCGAGGCGTTTGTCGATCCCCTTATAAACGCTGATCGAGTCGAATTCACCAATACCATCGACAACCATAACCAGCGCGCGCTCGAATGGCGAACAGTAAAAAGCGCTGCCGGCATGAGCGAGATGATGATCGACCCAGACAAGGCGGTCGTGACGGTAGCTGCCGACAATTTTAGCGAGTTCATCTGGCACCCGCTGCAGATTCTGATGAAAAAGCATTTCGCCTTCACGGGTTCCCCACTGGCCGGGAGTCAGGTGCTTGTCGACACCAATATTCTGCAGACGGCCTGACTGGCTGAAAGAATAGGCAAAGCAGTCGATATCGCTGACTTTAAGTCCGGCAAAATTCAGACAGCCTTCGATAGCGCCTTCCGGCAATATGTGTGGATTGTCGATCAACGCATGTTTGCCATGCTTGAAACGATTTATACGCTCTTCTTCGATAAAACAGGTCAGCTTTCCATCGACGAGCAGAGCGGCAGAAGATTCGTGATAAGCGCTGTTGATGCCAAGTATGATCATTCTGTGTCCCAGATCCTTCTTGTTTGAGCTGCCGATATTTTACACCGCCAAAGTTGATTTCTCCAGAAAAAACCGCTGCTGACATGTAAAGATTCAATCTTAGGTGGGATTGCCTATATTGCGTAGATTTATAGAAACGAGCTAAGCCTTGTTACCCGTGCTCTCGACAGGGTCTCAACGCTACAACTCTCACCAGGCAGAATTTATGGTAAATAGCTATGGATCTGCGTCAACATTGCCTGGCTCGAAGTTTTCGCTTATGAGATCCCTGTCTGCGCACTCACAATAATAATTACACTCGGAACTGAATCGATACGCTGACATGATCAAATTGCCTGGCAGGGAATGATTTATGATAAAATCGGCGAATGATCGACAGTGAAAGTATAGTTTATCTCGATGAATTTCTGGTGGCGGTGAACAAGCCGGCCGGACTGCTTGTACATCCCAGCTTTCTGGATAATGCAGAGACAGAGTCGGCAATGAAGCAGACGCGAGACCTGCTCGGGCGCTGGGTTTACCCGGTTCATCGTCTTGACAAACCAACCTCTGGAATACTGGTTTTCGCTCTGTCGAGCGAAATGGCACGCCTGCTTACGGCCGCCTTCACCGAGCGCAGCGTCAGCAAAGAATATTTTGCCGTTGTCCGCGGCTATACGAGTGAGGCGGCGACCATCGATTATCCGCTGCGCGAAATCTGGGATAAGATGACCGATCGCGAAAGCAGCAGAAACAAGCCGGCACAGTCGGCAATCACATCATATGAGCGACTGGCGACAGCTGAACTGCCTTTTGCGGTGCGCCCCCACCCTACCGCGCGCTATTCGTTGCTGCGCGTGATGCCGCAGACCGGGCGCAATCGCCAGATTAGAAGGCATCTCAAACATATTTTTCACCCGATCATCGGCGACCACAAACATGGCGATAACGCCCACAACCGCCTGTTCGAAGAACATCTCGATTCTACCCGCCTGTTGCTGCATGCCAGCCAGATAAGCTTTGCGCACCCGGTTACGGGTGAACAGATGAGCCTGCAGGCGCCGCTTCCTGCCGATTTCGCAGCTGTCGTGCAAAGAGTTTTCGGCCGGGCAGATTTTTGCTGACGGAAAGCTGCAGGAGACGATATAATCTTAAAAAAACAGAGGTGATTATATGCTGATACCATGGGTCTATTTTCTTAAAGAAGAAGAACAGCTGCTGCTCGAAGGATTCACCAAAAAATGGACGGTGAATGGCCCTGGTTCGGTGTTTGTCAAACCCATGATTTCGGCGCGCATTCGCCGGGGTGTCAGCCTGTCTCCGACAGAGTTCGCCAAAATCCGCAATCTTCTTACCGGCCAGATCAAGGTCGAAAAGGGCCCCTGCTTTTTCTTTCTTGACGCTTATGAAGAAGTGCTCAAGATCTACGACGTCATCGTTCTGCGGCACAACGAGTATGTTCGCATCATCGACCGCTCGACCGGCATCATCAGGGTCGTCACCGGCCCGACCAACGTTGTTCTCACGGCTACCGAAGAAATATTGCAGAAGCCTGAAGCCGGCATCAACATCGATGAACACACGGCGGTACTGGTGCGCAACACCTCTGATGGATCATTACGGCTGGTTACCGAGAACAGAGTGTTTTTTCCGGCCGCTAATGAAGAGATTGAAGAAGTTCGCCGCAAAATTCTGCTCGAAGAACACGAATCTGTGGTAATCAAGGGCAAAGACGGCAAGTTTCGTATAGTCAACGGCAGCAAGAATGAAAACGCATTTTTCCTTGCACCCTACGAGACCCTGCTGTGCATGCGCTGGTCATCAGGCATTCATAAAGAAAAGCGCGATCTCAAGATCACGCATATCGACTCGCGCCCGAAATTCATGTGGTATGAGTTCGGCGTGCGCACCAAAGATAACGTCGAACTCATTCTCGGCGTGACATTTTTCTGGCAGATCGACAATATCGAACAGATGATCAGAACCACTGACGATGCGCCCGGCGATATCTGCTCGCATGCGCGCAGCATGATCATTCAGTCGGTATCGAAGTCTTCGCTCGAGGCATTTCTCGACAGTTTTAACGATATCGTCAAAGATTCGATCAATGACAGTGCTGACCCATTCTATGTTGCACGCGGGGTCAGAATTCATTCGGTCGAGGTCAGATCGGTTTCGTGCAAGGAAGAAAGCACTCAGGGCATTCTACAGGAAATCATTCAGGAAACCACTAACCGCCTCAACCGGCTGCAGAAGCAGCAGAGCGAAAACGAGGTTCGCCTCAACGAAGTTAAGGGCAACTTCGAAATCGAGCGCCAGAAAGGCGCCCTGCTTGAGATTCAGCGTGAAAACGCCATCAAGCTGGCGAAAACGACCGGTGAAAGTGAAGCCATGCGCGTCGCGCAGTTTTTTGAGACGCTTTCCGGATCGCTGTCAGAGCAGGAAAAGATCAATATTTTCAACACGCTCAAAAAGGTTGAATACATCGAAAAGCTCGGTCGCAGCAACGCCAATATGTTTTTCACGCCCAGCGACGTCGATCTGCGCATCGAAGCCCGCCCCAAAACCTGATATATTCAATAGTTACCCGGGCTTTCGGCGGGATCTCAACGCTCCAGCGATTCGCCTCTTCAACTTCTCGATTGCTGGAGCCTTTGAGTCAAAACTGCTCGGCTCACAAGCTTGCGCTTATGAGATGCCCGCCTGCGCCCTTTGTTAAAGATCGCTATTAGAATATTCGTTTATACCAGGGTAACTTACCCGGGCTCTCGGCGGAATCGGTGTAATCTGCGGAAGCGGTTTCGGCCGGCTGAGCTCAGATTTCGGCGAGGAGCTTTTTGAGTTTTTCGCGACGGATATTTTCGTCTTTGCTGTTGCGCATGAAATCTGCCAGTTGCAGAGTCAGCTGGGCATAGAGATTATACGAATCGACAGCTGGAGCAACCGCTTCTGGAGCCTTGGCCTCTTTGACTTTTTCTGCCACCGGAGCCGCTGCCGCAGCTGCAGGCTGGTCGGCGAGCAGTTCGAATACTTCGCCCATACGCGGAGCTACAGCACGAAAGCCGAGCTCTTCATTGAGCTTAACCGCAAAGGCGTCGGCTGATTCAGGCTCACCATGCACGACAAAAATCTGCTGGCGAACTTCCTTTACGCCCGAAAGCCATTTGAGCAGGCCACTCTGATCGGCATGGCCGCTGTAGCCGGTAATCTGCTCGATCTGGGCACCGGTGGTGACTTCTTCGCCATGAATGCGAACAGTTTTGGCGCCTTCGACGAGCAGCCGACCAAGCGTGCCTTCTGCCTGGTAACCGACGAACAATACTGTGTTGGCGGGGTTCCAGAGGTTGTGCTTGAGATGGTGTTTGATGCGCCCGGCATCACACATGCCGCTGGCTGACATGATCACGATGCGCTTTTCATGGTTGAGAGCCTTGGACTCTTCGACCGAGTTGGTGAAACGGAAATCCGGGTGATCGAACAGACCGCCCATTTTTTCCATTATCTCGGTTGCATCTTCGTCATAACATTCAGGGTATTTGAGAAAAACCTTGGTAATCTCGGTTGCCAGAGGCGAATCGACGACAACCTTGATACCAGAAATCTTGTTCTGCTTTTTCAGAATGAGAATGTCGTGCAGCAGATCCTGGGTGCGTTCAAGGGCGAAAGCCGGAATGATGATCTTGCCACCACGTTTTTCAGCACGCTTGAACACCTCGGCGAGCTGCTGAAGTCTGCCTTCTTTCGTCTGCTTTTCACGATTGCGATTGCCATAGGTTGATTCGACGACGAGAAAATCAGTTTCGCTGAAACGGTCGGGATCATTGAGAATCGGCTTGTCGTCTTCCCCGAGATCGCCCGAAAAGATGATCTTACGCTTTTTACCCTTGTCTTCGAGCTCTATTTCGATGAATGAAGAGCCGAGAA
>Ga0116143_10001534_pt1 | contig 27431 bp, 30 predicted proteins | sample AD_UKC034_MetaG_FD_89745 | JGI IMG/M metagenome (GOLD analysis project Ga0116143, IMG submission 89745) | Active sludge microbial communities of municipal wastewater-treating anaerobic digesters from USA - AD_UKC034_MetaG | ecosystem: Engineered > Bioreactor > Anaerobic > Digestate | place: USA...
ACTCGGTGGGATTCTTCTGGCAGCGGCGGCGTTTTTCTTTGCCAACCAAGGCGGTGGCAATGGAGGAGGGACGCCATCCATTGCGGTGGATCAGCAACTGATCGATTACGGCGATGTGAAGTTTGGCGTCAATAAGACGTTTGCCATCAAGGTCACCAACACAGGCGATGGCACGCTTCGGTTCAAGGAAGACCCATACATCGAAGTCGTGGAGGGATGCTGACCACCCCAACTGACCATCGGTTCGATGGTACTTAAACCTGGCGAAAGCACGATCATCGAGTCTAGCGTGTTTATGATGCACGAAGGCATGGACGGTCCGCACAATTTTGCAGTGCATCTCAAGACCAATGATCCGGCAAACCCTGATCTGATTGTGAACGTATTATCCAACTGGATACCATGAAAGGAAAACATCCGCGTCATTCAGAATAACAGCATAGAAGAACCGCCTACCAATATCTCCCATCAGGCTCTGGTCATGTCCAGAGCCTGATGATTCATATGAGCAAGAATGCTTATCAAAGAATGCGATAAACGGCGCTTATATCTCTGCAATCATACCTTTAGAATGGTGATAGGTTGTATCCCAAGAGGATTTGAATGTTCCGCCGACTTTTCACTCATGCTGATGGCATGGCATTGGCAATCACCGTATGGCTATGTACCCTTCCGCTAGTGGGGTTGCTGGTCGTTCCTTTCTTTGGGTTGAAGATTGGCTTGATTGTTGCCGTGGTTCTGTTCATCACCGCGATGGCAATATGCTGGGGTATTTGCGGCTGGAAACTTTTTCGTAACTGATGATGATATCGAGAATCCCTATACCCTTGAAAACATCCGCTGTTCGTGTCGAACAAGACGCAGAGATTGAGCTGCTTGATCGTCTGGAAACTGCGCTGACACGAACTGGATTTCTGGCCGACCGGATTGATATCGTGAATTTCTACGTGTCGCTCAAGCACAGGTCCCTGACAATATTGGCTGGTCCCGCTGGGAATGGAAAAGTTGCGCTCCTTGAGTGCATGGCTGACCTTTTAACCGGCAGTAATATCCTTCAAAGACAGCTTGCGCCAGGGCATGCTTGGTATGCTGGATATCCAGCCAATACGGCTTTGATTGGCATGCACGCACGCATGATCACTGATAAATTGCTCTTTGCCATTGAGGAGGCTTCTCAACCCGAAAATGCCCAACGGCTTTTTATTGTTGGACTGACCCACATTAGTCCGGCGGAACAGCTTAGCTTCTTTACCGAAGTCGGTTACCAGCTTCAACACAACCAAATCATGCGCGTTGGGGATGTTCACCTGTCAGAGCCTATCACTTTCCCGCCTAATCTACTATTGATTGGCACGCTGGATACAGAGGATTTCAACTCGCGGGATGATGATGTTCTCTCTGCGGGAAGTATCGTCAAATGGTCTGCTGATAAAGGAATCGCGCAAGTTGCAGTTGCCGGCGAATCGCCAGATTTTGGTCATGAGTTTATTTGTTCCAGCCTGCACGATAGTCGTAGGGCTTACAAGAAACTCCTTTCTGTAGTGGCAGGCATCAAACAACCCCTGCAGATCATTATGCTCCTGCGAAGTGTTTTTAGGACGCAGGGTTCAGAACTCCCTCCCGACCTGCTGAACGATGTGATTCTTTACATTGCCAATGCGTGGTCGAGGCGGGGAATTGGCTTATTTGATCCCGTCGCAGCCCGTAATTTGGAAATTGCGTTTGACATGGCATTGGCGCAACTGGTCCTGCCGCGCAGTCGTAAGACAATTCTGTCTTCAGAAAAACTGCAAACACATCTATGCTCAATTCTGAAAGAACATCTACCTCGTTCCAGCGCATTCCTCAAGAAACGATGCGACGAACACAACTACCTAATACAACGAAAGGAATTTGAAACATTATCATGATTACCATAAGTATCGACCCTATTATCTTCAATATTGGTCATTTCGCCTTGCGCTGGTACAGCCTGATCCTCTTGATTGCCATCGGCACGGGTATTTGGCTGACTGCGCGCGAGGTGGAACGTAAAGGTTTCAATAAGGAAGAGTTCTACGATGCCGCCATTTGGATCATCGTTGGCGGATTGATCGGGGCACGGTTGTTTCACGTGCTCGATCACTGGTCTCACGAATACGCGGCGAACCCCATCCGTGCACTCTACATCTGGGAGGGTGGATTGGCGATCTGGGGCGCACTGGTTGGCGGATTGATCGCGGGCGCATTAATTGCCCGGCGGCGTGGCTGGCGTTTCCCCAAACTACTCGATGCTGCGGCTCCGGGACTCGTGCTTGCGCAAGCAATTGGACGTATCGCGTGTGTGATCACTGGTGATGCGATGGGCAAACCAACGAATGGTCCATTCGGTTTTGCGTACACCAGCCCCAATGCGATGGTTCCCAGCCTCGGCGTGTATTACACTCCCATGCCTATTTATGAACTCACAATCAATCTCGGAATATTTGCCATACTCTGGCAATTGCGCAAACGAAATTGGGCTGATGGGCGGTTGTTCCTGGTCTATCTGGTCTTATATAGCCTCGAACGTTTCTTTCTGGCATTCACAAGCTCCTACCGCATCATAGCCTTTGGTCTGACACAGTCACAAATTGTCGCTGTATTTGGATTGGTCATCGGTCTGGCGTTGCTTGCTTGGTCCCCGCGCATATTAAGCCGACAAACCACTTAACAAGGAGAAAGCAATGGACGAGAATTGTTACGTTGAACCGATCTATAAAAGTGCCGTTAGTGCCATTGAGTTGCAAAATGCTGATAGCGCACTTCTATCAGTAGGAGGCATGGGTTGCGAAAACTGCGCCACCCGTGTACGAAATAGCCTCCTGGCAGTCGATGGTGTATTTGGAGTGGATGTGTATTTGAATATGGCGTTGGCTGAAGTCAGATATAACGGTCAGAAAGTGTCGGCGCAGATGCTGGTCGAGGCCGTATCGCGCGCTGGCAACGATGGTCGTCACGAATATCGTGCGCAACTCGTTTCAGAAGAATAATGAATCTATTATCACAGAAGGATCAAGCAAAATGAAAAAAACAGCGCGCCAAATTCGCCATGAAACACATTTAAGGCAGAGGCGCATTCGTTCCACGATCTTTGGAGTGATCGTTATCGGAGTACTGGGGTTGGCTGGCTATTATCTCAAGTCCGCTTTCTTCCGCCCACCGCCTGAACCGATGGCTGGTAATGTGATTGATCTGCAAGCAACCATGAGCGGTTTCGATCAAAAGGAAATCCGTGTCAAACTTGGTCAGCCAGTCACGATTCGACTGACCAGCTTGGATAACTCTCATCACACAGATGGCGGCGGAAAGCATCAATGGGCAGTTGATGAACTTGGCATGGATGTGGTTGCCCAGCCTGAAAGTTCCAATTATGTGACCTTCACACCCGATAAAGCAGGTACCTTTACGTTTTACTGCGACATTTGTTGTGGCGGGAAAGCCAATCCCACGATGAATGGCCAGTTAATTGTCGAAGGATGACATGGCAACCACATCACAGCTTCGCCGCATTGTTGTTCTGTCTTCACTGTTGGTCCTTGCTTTAGGTTCAATTGCATTAACAGGTTTATGGCATCCCAACGCGCCCACGGAAGCCATGCAAATGTATTTGCCCAGGATTACCCTGCCGACCGTCATCGTGGCTGCGGCAGTAGATGGCATCAATCCATGCGCATTTACCGTTCTGCTTCTTTTTATCACCACCATGTTGGCAACTTTTCAAGCAGGCGAGCAAAGCGTCAATGCGATTCGAGTGCGGTTGCTGGGTCAAGGCGGCATTTATATCGCCGCCGTATTTTTGACTTATCTTGGGCTGGGTGTTGGTTTACTCAAGACGCTGGATTTCTTCACGCGCCAACATCTCCCCGCCCGCATCGGCGCGTTGGCCGCCATCCTATTTGGTTTGTGGATGCTGAAGGATTTCTTCCTGCCAGATTTGGGCTGGAGACTCCAAGCCCCTTCTCAGATCGGGACAACCGCGCGCGAGATGGCGAAAAAAGCCACCGTGCCTGCTCTGATTGTGGGCGGTTTTCTGATTGGTTTATGCACTGTACCGTGCAGCGGCGCCGTCTATCTCGGCGTATTAAGTCTGCTTGCTCTCCAACCCTCAGCATTGCTCGGATACAGTTACCTTGTCCTTTACAATCTGATCTTCGTCCTGCCACTGGTGATTATCTTGATCGCTGCCTCTGCCCGCCCAACCCTCAACCGTTTAGCCCATTGGAATCTGCATCACAAGGAATGGGTGCGGCTGGCGTTGGGAGGCGGTGTGGTTGTGATGGGGCTTTTGATCCTCGCAACCGTATAGCAGGGGGCCGGCGGATATCTTCGCAGATCTCAACATTGCTCATCCTATTGCAGGGCTGTCATAGTGGGCAGCCCTGATGAGTTTTGAGAATAGGCGATCTCCGCTGGGGTTCCCGGTCATAAGCGAAAATGCCTATCGGCAAACGGGGTATTTAGCGCTATGGTTTTGGGAGCCATCCATCTATACTGGTCACAACAGGAAATATGCAATGAGTGCTTTACTTCCCTTTCTGTCCCTCGATCAACATTGTGAGCAGGTGCAGGGTTGGGTCAACCAGCAATTGACCGGCGCTGGTTTTCGCGTCGTTCAAACGTTCGACCTGCAGGTCGCCAGGCACGCTCATCCGGATTGTTCCTGTCCACATCATGGAACGGATGACTGCAACTGTCAACTAGTTGTTTTTCTGATTTATCAAAAGCAGGGCGATCCTGTGACACTGGTCATTCACGGACAGGATGACAGAACCTGGTTGTCGCTGGCGAATCCGACCGGGTACCGGAGCAACCAGCATTTGGAGATGTTGGTCCGGCGCATTCTTACACCACATGATTCCCATGTACTTCCTGCCGAGGTCACCTATGAAAACCAATCAGCAGTCTGAGATCCTTCACCGTCTGCATTGCACAGCTGGACATTTGAACGCAGTGATCAAGATGGTGGAGGATAACGAAACCTGTGAACAGGTACTTCACCAGCTTGCGGCGGTAGATGCCGCCATCCGGGCCGCAGGGATAAGGCTGATCATTTGTCAGGCACAATCCAGCCAGGCGATCATCGTCGAAAGCCCATCGGTGAAGCAACGGACTGATGAGTTAAAAAGACTGCAATCATTGTACACAACTCTTGTAAGAAATTCCCATCATTATACTGAGGTCCCCCATGAATGAAACTCTATCCGAACTGACCCTCCCCATTTCAGGTATGACCTGTGCCTCGTGTGTATCACACGTTGAGAACGCACTCAAAGAATTGCCTGGTATTTCAAAAATCGTGGTCAACCTGGCGACAAACAAGGCGAATCTTTCCTATGACCCACAACGTGTCAAACTGGACGATATGCGGCGTGCCGTTACAGATGTCGGATACGCCATCACGACCGCTGAACTGACCCTCGATGTGCGCGGCATGACCTGCGCTTCCTGTGTGGGGCATGTAGAGGGTGCGCTCAAAGAACTGCGTGGTGTGCAGGAGGCGGTTGTCAATCTGGGATTGAACACAGCCCGGGTGGTTTATATTCCAGGTGTTGTCTCTACTTCAACCATGAAACGTGCCGTGCGTGAAGTGGGCTACGAAGCGCAGGAACGTAGTGAAGGCGCTGATGCGCTTGACCGTGAACGTCAAGCTCGTGAGGAGGAGATCAAACTACAAGGTCGTAACCTCCTCATCGCAGGCATAATTGGCTTAGTCGTCATGATCGGCACATTCTATGAAATGCTCGGTCCACTCAAAGCTTTTGTGCCTGAATTCCTATCCTATAAATGGGTCATTGGTTTACTGACCACCCCGATTGTCTTCGGACCGGGGCGACAATTCTTTACCAACTCCTGGCGCGGACTCAAACACGGCGTAACTGATATGAACCTGCTATATGCCACCGGTATTGGCGCGGCGTATGGGATCGCGGTGATCAACACCTTGTTTCCTAAAGCTGGCTTTGGCGGTGAAGGCGCGACGTTCTTCGAGAGCGCGGCATTGCTGACCGGATTCATCATCCTGGGGCGCTGGCTGGAAGCGTTGACACGCGGAAGAACGTCAGAAGCGATTCGCAAATTGATGAAGCTCCAACCCAAAATCGCGCGCGTGATGCGAAATGGTAAGGAGGAAGAAATCCCAGCAGATGAGGTCGAACTCGAGGACTTGATCCTGATACGCCCAGGTGAATCGATTGCAGTTGATGGTGAGGTGATCGAAGGCTACTCTGCCGTGGATGAATCCATGTTGACAGGCGAAAGCCTGCCCGTTGAAAAGAAAGCTGGCGATGTAGTCATTGGCGGAACGATCAACAAGACCGGCGCCTTCAAGTTCAAGGCAACACGCGTTGGCAAAGAAACTGCGCTGGCACAAATTATCAGGCTGGTCGAGGACGCGCAAGCCAGCAAAGCCCCGATTCAAAAACTAGCGGATTGGGTGGCGGGGCATTTCATCCTGGGCGTGCATCTGCTCGCAGTGGCGGTGTTTCTGTTCTGGTTTTTCTTTGGATACCAGATGTTCTTTGATCCCAATTCCAGTTTTATCATGTCGCCGTACAAACTTGGTGAGATCGGTGTATTTGGGTTCTCACTATTGTTGAGCGTGACGGTGCTGGTGATTTCCTGCCCATGTGCAGTGGGGCTTGCGACTCCTTCTGCGATGATGGCTGGGGCAGGCAAGGGCGCAGAGTTTGGCGTACTCTTCAAAGGCGCGGAAGCAATTGAGAACACCAGCAAGATACAAACGATTGTCTTCGACAAGACGGGCACGCTGACGAAAGGCGAGCCATCGGTGACAGACGTGGTTACAAGTTATGAGTGGAAACTGGAAGAATCCCATGTCTCAGTTGCCAGGTTGCAGACCGAAACCGTTCTGCGTCTGGCTGCGATTGCCGAAAAGAACTCGGAGCATCCACTCGGTGAAGCGATTGTGCGCGGCGCAGAAGGACGTGGCTTGCAGTTAGTGGAACCTGAGACGTTCAATTCCATCCCTGGTCATGGAGTGGAGGCGAAAGCGGAAGGTTTTGATATTCTGTTGGGCAATCGCAAATTGATGAAAGAACGCGGCGCAGACTTCTCGAAGTTGATATCTCAAGCTGAGACCCTGGAGGCGGATGGCAAAACGGTCATGTTTCTGGCTCTGAATGGGCAGGCGGCTGGTTTGATCGCTGTGGCAGACACACTCAAGGAGCATTCGATAGAAGCGGTTCAACATCTGCATAAACTGGGTTTGGACGTGGCGATGATCACCGGCGATAACCGGCGCACCGCAGAAGCCATCGCTCGCAAGGTTGGCATTGACCGTGTGTTAGCGGAGGTCCTGCCACAAGACAAAGCGGAGGAAGTCAAAAAGCTTCAAGCACAGGGGAAAAAGGTGGCAATGGTCGGAGACGGTGTGAATGACGCACCAGCCCTGGCACAGGCGGAAGTGGGTATGGCAATCGGTTCTGGAACAGATGTAGCGAAAGAAACTGGAGATATCATCCTGATCAAGGATGATATCCGGGATGTGGTTGTAGCATTGGAAGTTGCCAAGGCGACCATGCGAAAGGTCAAGCAGAATCTTTTCTGGGCGTTTTTCTACAATGTGTTGGGCATCCCGTTGGGAGCAGGCCTGTTCTACTCCTTGGCATCGGTCATTATCAGCCCGGAATTGGCAGGCTTGATGATGGCGGTGAGTTCGGTCTCTGTAACGCTGAACACGCTGCTACTGAAAGGTTTCAAGCCTTCAATCGGTCGAGACGGCAATCTTGGTCAGGGAAGTGGTAGACCGCAACTACGTCCTGCCTCAGTTTCACTGGGAGATGATTAACTGAGTTGTTGAAAAAAAGCCCATAGGATTTATGAAGCCAATTCTATTGGTTGAAAATCTTATGGGCTGATCTTAAAAAACTTAATTTAATAAGAGGAATATAAACATGGACATGGAACATGAACAAATTGAAAAGGAAGTCGCACAGCGAAGCGCCTGGATTTATATGCCAATTTCAATTGGCGCGGCGTTGCTTTTCCTGTTGATTACATCGGTAATTGGAACTTATCCTGTAGTAGCGCGCCTTGGCGGAACGACTTGGGTCGGCTTGCTCAGTTTGATCGTTTCGATGCCGCTGGTTATCTCGCGTGTCAAGAAACAATATCGAGAGCGAAATTCATGATCGCAGGCGCTCTGATCACAATTCGTGAAGGTCTGGAAGCCTTCCTCATCGTGGGCATTCTGATCGGATACCTAGCTAAAGTTAATCGCCCACAATTCAAGATTCATATTTGGATTGGGGCGGCCGCTGCCCTGATTTTAAGCATATTTTTGGCGTTGTTTTTCCAGTATATGGCGTTACAATTTGAAGGCGTAACTGCCGAAATTTTCGAAGCGGTCGTGGCATTGCTGGCTGTCGGTGTGCTGACCTGGATGGTCTTGTGGATGCAACGCCAAAGCCGTGGGATCAAAGGCGAACTTGAGGAGAAAGCTGATGCGGCGATCTCCAGCGGCCAGGCGCTGGCGTTAGGCAGCCTGGCATTTGTTTCCGTTTTGCGCGAGGGTGTGGAAACCGCTCTATTCTTGAGCGCTGTGTTAGTCACTTCGCGGGATACGCAACTGCTTCCTGGAGCCGTGCTTGGATTAGTGCTTGCCGCTGCAATCACTTACCTGCTCTTCCGTTCCGCCATCCGACTGAACTTGCGAAACTTCTTCATCGTTACCGGGATTTTCCTGATTCTAATTGCGGCTGGACTTGTAGGCCATAGCGTGATGGCATTGCAGGAAATTGGCTGGCTACCATTAGGATCTAACATTGTCTGGAATTTGCAGGGGTTAATTCCTAACGAGAGTCTTGCCGGACGTTTATTGCATGTGTTCTTTGGATACGAGTCCGCCCCCACGCTTCTCATGGTGTTTGCGTATGCAGTCTATGTAATGTACTTCGGTGGACAATTCTTTACCACTATTCGACAGGGTGCCCCCAAACCTCTCAGGCGAATTATTGTGTGAAGACTATGACACTGAACTTTTCGCGCCGTGATTTTCTGAAGGCATCCGGTGCAGGTTTTTTAGGATTGGTTCTTGCGGAACTGCGACTCGACCAGGCTTTCGCTCAACAGATTCCCAAACAGGGCCGTGCCACAGCCAGCGGTGTAGAACTTCTTAGCGAACCATTCTACAGTGCGAAAAGAATTAAACTCTTAGGGCAAGATCAAATCGTAGATATTACAGGTGAAATAGACGGTGACAAAGGCTACGGCAATCCGTTCAATTCCAAATGGTATCAAGTTGATAGTGGATATGTTTATTCGGGCTGGCTGCAACCCGTTGATACTATCTATCAAAAGTCTAACTTCACTATTCCCAATACGGGCATTCTGGGCGAGATCACAGTTCCTTACAGTGAAGCGCGGCTGGCTCCAAGTGTCTTTGCGGATCGCGGTTACCGTATTTATTATTCCACCACGCATTGGGTCACAGATACAGTGGTGAATCGAAATGAAAAAAGTATCTGGTACAAAATTTATGACCGGCTTACACAGAAATCGTTCTACGTACCAACTCATGATATGCGCTTGATCCCACCCGAGGAAATTGCTCACCTCTCGCCGGAGGTCAAGGAAGAAAGCAAATATATCTATGTAGACTTGGAAGCACAATTTGTTACAGCCTTCGAAGGTGATAAACCCGTTCTGATGGCACGTTGCTCGACCGGTGATAAGGGAACAGAAACCCCAACAGGTGAATTTCGGACCTTTCACAAAGGACCAAGTATTCACATGACGAATCAGGGTGACGGGACAGCGAATACCTATCATTTGCCGGGCGTGCCCTGGGTGTCATTCTTCACGGGTACTGGCGTTGCTTTCCACGGAACATACTGGCACAATAATTATGGGCGTCCGAGCAGCCGTGGGTGTGTGAACCTAACACCGGATGACGCAAAGTTCATTTATCGCTGGACCAGGCCCCAGGTCCCGCCCGAAACATCTTACCTATATCAGCCTGGTAACGGGACGCGCGTCCAGGTCACATCCGTAAAGTAAAAAACACAATTCAATGTGTTCAGGAGAACAATATGAGCAGAATCAAAGTATCGAAAACCGCCTCCACAACCGAAGAAAAAAAGCGCAAGGAATGGCCCGCTGTGGTGTATTTTTGGATTTTCGGACTTGGGTTATTTAGTTATTTGATCGCCAGATTTGCATTGGATGGTTACCCTCATCCATATCATTGGCTGTTTGGACTTATAGGGGGCGTCTTCGGAATCGGTATTGGCTGGCTTTGGTATCGCTGGCGCGGCGACATTTTTTAGATCAGTATCATAGTGCAATCAGTTTTGGAACGCTCTCGGCGGGTAAACAGAAAGCCTCAGTCGATATTGAGTTGTGAGCTTGCTAATGTTTACTGCGAAACACCCAATCGCTGAAGCTGTGTTGTAGCCGGCTCGAACCCTGGATGGACTTTCAGAGATGATTGTAAATCTTTGACAGCACCCTTTGTATCCCCCAATGCTTCGCGTGCCAATGCGCGCCAGTAATAACTTTCTTCCAGTACTGGTTCACTCATTGCATCCATAGTTTTTGTAGAAAGGCCAATTACATCCTGATATCGCCCGGTATAGTAATACGCCCAATATGGCCCGGTCTGATACCACATCATTCGCCAAGGTCTGTCTTCCTCGAGAATATCCGGGTAGATGGCAAAAGCCTCATCGTAAGCCAGAGCTGCGCCGGCATAATCCTGCAACTGAACAAGGTTAGTTCCACGGTTGAACCAGGCGAAAAACTTGTCTCTACCCGTCAAAGTATAAATTTCATCCGATGCCTTTTGAGCGGCATAACGATAGTTGTATGCTTCATCAAGCTGAGGTTCTAGAATTGTTTCCACCTCTTTCTCGTGTTCCACTGGGTATACGGCAAGATAGGTGAAATTAAATGCACGCCAATAAGATTCCAGGTCTTTGTAATCCATAATTTGATTGGGACCGTAATAGGAATCCTGTAATGTAAATTGTTGGTTGGCATCGTTGTAACCGGTCACCAAGACGTAATGTCCCATCCAGCCGTCGAAGTCGCGCCCCTCGAAACCTTTTTCGATCATGATGGGAAATCCTGCAGCCAGAAAACGCTTGAGTAGTTCGATATCCCCACCCACCCGATATACAATCTCAAACTCTGTCCCCTTTTCAACATAATCAGCCAATTCATAGGGCATAACATTTTTATCGCGTGAGTTGGGCTTGGTGAACGCGGCAATGGGGCGCTGATCACCCTTCCAACCCCAATAGGAAAGCGCCATCGCCAAAGTAGTTGGACCACAATTATTCCAGGTTTGGTATTCATGCTGAACGCCCTCGAGCTGTACGCTTTTGGGGATGGGCATCAATATAGCAATGGGGGATGGAGAGGCAGAAGGGGCATTGGATGGAGTCGCTGTAGATGCGATAGACGGCAGCGTGGGTAAGCCGGACTGGGGCGATACCAACGGTGTTGCCCATATATCGTTCCCCTGCGGAACAAAAACAATTTTTTCAGGAGGAGAGAGAGCATATTTGACGCGCGCCGCTAGTTCGGCGACTCGCCAACCGAATCGCTCCTGGATCGGAGGCAAATTGTAGACGAAAGGAAGCCCGATCACGAAAAGAATCAAAAATATCAGCAATCTACTTCTTGTCTTCATTACGGAGCCTCAATCCGTAACTGCTATAGAAGACGTTTCGCTTTGCGCATGAGGTTCTGCCGTAACTGTTGTGGGGCTTTTGTCCGCTTCATTTACAGACGCGTTACTCATGATTGCTTCTCTTGAGTTGGTTCCGTCACGGACGTTGAATGATGTTGATGCTGAGGCTGCGACTCTGCTGGCGAATGATCATGCCCCATGAATCGCATCATGAATAGATGTGAAAGCGGGCAAAGCAAAATCATGCCGTAGAAGATGACATTGCTTACAGGTATCTTAAAGAGATAAACCGCCGCCAGTCCAATGATGGGAATGAGACAGCAGAGAATCATAAGGAACATGTGTGACTTTTTCATGGGTATGCCTCCAGGATTTGTTGTATGACGGCCTCTGCGAGGGCAGGTTCCACCGCCACCCAGATGACCAGGTTTTTGGATTGGAAATAGAAATGCTTTTGCCCCATACCTTCGAGAAAATTAATTGATCGATTCTTCTCATTGGCTTGACTCAGTGGCGTGAACGGAGAATTGCCCTTGGCGATCTTTGCCTGCATCGCGTCAATCATTTGAGCGGCAATTGAATCTGATGGTGTACCTGCCACCCATACGGTAATTTCCTGATTGCCATAGATGCCAATTGCGCCAGCGGTGAGAGGAAATTGTTTGCCATGCAACTCTTCAAATTCAGCTATGGCTTGCGCGCCAGTTCGATAGTCCGTCCTTGGCAGGTCCCCTAATTGATCGGGTAGAGTAACGGCATCGGCAGCAATTGTTGAATCACCGAAATACGCCCATGTGAATGTCCCAACAACCAACATCATGCCCACAGCAATCAAGCCAGGTGGAATACTGCGCTTCATTGTCTGGATTATCTTGTTCTGTGTATGATTTCACAAGCGCTAAAAGGCGCATCGGCTTCATAGGCAATTTAGCGTAGCCAAAGTGAAGAAAATTTCCAACCAATCAAACACTTTAGGTACCATCAGCAAAACGGCGCATTACGAAATAGGCTAAACGCCTCTCACCTTCTCCTCCCTGTACGATATATACTCCTTCCCGAAGGAAAAAACTTTCAAAGGAGCAGCTATGGAATCTCATCCCTCTGTTACAGATCGCCCGACACGTGTCTCACCCGTTGTTTGGATTTTGGGCGCAGGGCTCGTTGTTGCCCTGGTCGCGATCTTCATCTTCAATATTTCAATTAGCACGGTTGCCTACTACGGTTTCCTGGCTTTTATGTTCGGCGGACACTTCTTCATGCATGGATCGCATGGAACACATGGTAATCATGCTGGGCGTGACCAGTCTGGTGCAGAATCGAATAAGGATGAACATACTCGACACACAGGTGGCTGTCACTAAAGGCGATGCTTCAGGCGCTATCAAGCACAAATCGTCACAAGGAGTTCCCAAATGTTATTCCAGGAGCCTGTATGTGCCAAACGCCTGAATCCCGGCAGGACTCATGACAGCATTACAGATATTGATATCTGAATCATGTGTTTTCTATGTGTTTTTCGATCCTTACAATTGACGCCAGGGCTGTCTAAAACAATAGACGTAATAAGCGCAATTTCACTGATATTGGTTTGTCTGGAGGTAGACAATGTTTAATAAAGTACACATGCCGCTCAATCGTTATGGCATGAGCGGCAAATACTTTGAAGTAACCGAATCGAGCACAAAAAACAGTTTTTGCGAACAAGAGGTAATAGAACGCCTGATCAAGGATCCACATTCGTTTAGCCAGTTCTCAACGGAATTATCTGAGAATGCACTGATAGATGCAAAGACTCAATTACACCCTCTACTTCAACAGGTTGATCTCGAGAGACTGGGTCAACGCCGCGAATTTGTGCAAGCATTTAGACAAGCGTTAGAAGGTGTAGTTGCCGAGAGAATCGCCTCATGGCTACCAAGCGTTAAGCTCGTTTATAAATTCGATTCTCGAAGGGAAAGCAGCGCAAATTGTTGGGACAATTCAATCCATCTCCTGATGTTGGTTCATCGGCTTCTGCCATCAATAAATGAGCTTGCAAAAATGCTGGATTGTGAACTATTGGAGCAACTCAAGCATATCAGTTGGTCGCGCTTTAGGGATTCCCAATCCGTACTGGAACTTCAGCAAGTCACCCCATATGAAATCCGTCATGGTGTTTGTTATGGCGCAATGTTCTATTCGTTCTATACAGCACCTGTGCAGGTTTGGCCGTTGAGGTAACCAACCAAATACTTGTCCCTCAGGCTCGGTGCCTGGATAACGTAGAAGATCTGGCAATCCGGGCGAGGATGACTTCTCGCACTCACAAGGAGTTTCCCAAATGTAATTCAAGGATCCTGTATGCGGCAAACGTATTCAGCGCGGTAAGGCTCACATCGTCATCGAATATGAAGGAGTAAATTATTTCCTTTGTTGCCCGCGTTGTCAAACGGAATTCGAACATAATCTCAGACTGTATGCAAGGCCTGAACTGGGTGAGAAGGCAAAAAAGCAACGAGTAAGAGCGCCTCACCACCGTTATATCTAGAGTCCCAATACCCTAATTTGCATGAGGCGAGTAATTGTTCGAGCAGTGTTAGCCTCAAGTACCGTCAGTTTATTGTTACCAGACAAAGGAATATATGAAATCACGATTATCAGCACTTCATTTCATTGAATCAGGAAAAGGCGAATCAACACTCGTCTTCATCCCCGGCTTAAGTGGGACAACGCGTTACTGGGATGGACGACTGGGCGCACTGGAACAAGAATATCGTGTCCTTCTGATTGATCCACTGGGCTTCGGTGATTCACCCAAGCCGCTGTCGCGCTACACCATTGATCATCATGTGGACGCGCTTTATAAAATTCTGAAAAACGAAAAGCGCTTCACGCTGATCGGCCACTCGATGGGAACCTTCCTTTCTATCGCATACGCTGCGCGGCACCCCGAACAAGTGGAAAGACTTGTGCTGGTTAGTGTTCCCTTCTTTGGCGACGCGAAAGAAGCCAGACGATTCTTCAGCCGCCAGCCTGTTCCCTATGGCTGGTTCTTCTCGAACATGGCACTTGCGGCTGTAATATGCATCATCACTCGCCGTGTCTTCGGGAGGTTGGTTCCCTATTTTCGCCGTGACCTGCCACATGAAGTTGCAGAGGATATCGTAAAGCATTCGTGGCGTTCGTTCACATCTTCGTTCTGGGAAGTCATCTGCAACTATGACGTAAGGAAGGATGCCGATACGATTGATGGTCTTCCGGTTCTTTGTATTCATGGCGACCAGGATGATACCGCTCCACTTGCCGGTGCCATGGCCCTGGCAAATGGACGGCGTTATTGGCGGGCACTGATCCTTTCAGGTGTCGATCATCATCCCTGGTTGCGTGCCCCTAAAGTGTGTCAGGATGCAATTTCCGCCTCATTATTGCCATCCAACCAGGAAGATGTATACATAAATCCCTCCAACCTGACCCAGGTGTGGAAAACCACAGTCGTACCGTAAAGCTGATAACCTCCCACTTGACAAAAGTACATCGATAGAAAGAAAAAGCGAATGACAAACCTAAATCCTGCCTACAGAGTCGAACATATTAGAGCTCAAAAACTCGCCTCTCATGGAGCCTTAGCTTTCGATTGGGTGATGGTTATTCTTGGACTTTGGATGATCGGTGGTGTTCACTTGGATGCCTGGGCACACCACAAATTCGACATCGAGACATTCCTGACAGCCTGGCACGCTCTCATGTACTCTGGATATATAGCGCTAACTGGCGTTCTCCTGGGAACTTTCATCCGAAACGTATCTAGAGGTGCAGTCTGGCGGGCCGCTGTACCAGCCGGCTACGGGCTATCTCTCCTTGGAGCAGCGATCCTTCTCATTGGTGTTTTTGCGGATATGCTTTGGCACGCTCGATTCAATATCAGGCCCAGGTTAGACGCTTTGCTAAATCCCCCACACTTGTTTCTCGTATTTGGGAGTGCATTGATGATAAGTGGGCCACTACGAGCGGCGTGGAAACGTCCAGTGGGCGCCGGCCGCAGTTGGGTGAGTTTATTGCCGGCAATCCTTTCGCTGGCACTCCTGCTGGCAGGATTGTCTTTTTTCACTTCTTATTCTCATCCACTATCAGACGCCCTGCTTACCATAGCGCAGCGCCCACCCAGCGATACGCAGATGCATGGCTACGTGGGAACCGGTATGAGTTCCATTCTGCTACAAAGTACCATCATGATGGGTATTATCCTCCTTGCCGTTCGCCGATGGTGGTTGCCGATTGGCAGCCTAACTTTGATGATTACCATCGCATATGGCTTAACTGTTTCGATACACGAGAATTTCTTTCTGATACCTTTTGAAATCCTTGCCGGTCTTGCAGCCGAAATTCTGTACTGGAGGCTAAAACCAACGGCAGGTCGACCAGCCTCATTTCGTTGGTTTTCATTCGGGGTACCGTTGATTTTCTATACACTTTATTTCCTTGCGCTATCGCTCACTAATGTCATCTGGTGGACCATCTCTCTCAGAGTTGAAGCAATCCTATTGTCTGGGCTCACAGGCTGGCTGTTGAGTTATGCGTTCCTGCCTCCTCCCGCCATTGATAAGCCAGAGATATAAGTGCCAAGACATGATTGAATTTATTAGTACCCTTTCCATGAAAAAACGATGGTTTTTGATCATTCTGCCGGTAACTGTTGTATTGATCATTTTCCATTCACCCGCGTTCGCACAGGATGGGGAAACGGACGAACCATACTATATTGTACAGGAGGGCGATTCTCTCTGGGGAATCGCGGCGCGGTTCGGAATCGATGTTCAGGATCTGCAGCTGGCAAATGATATCAGCGATACGAGCCAGATCAGCGTCGGCATGCGTTTGGTGATTCCCGGCTTGACCGGTGTGGAGAGGCGTCTTGATACGATCGTGGTCATGTATGGTGAAACACTTCGCAGTCTGAGTCGAAATTATGCGATTTCAGAATCAGCTCTGGCTCACTTGAATCGCCTTATCAGCCCGGCGGAATTGTACGCCGGCGCGACGCTCATAGTTCCGTTCATCGAAAATCAAGAATCGTCTGGCGTGGGGCGCACGAATTTGACTCCGGGGCAGTCCCTGCTCGAACTGGCTGTATTGCGTGGTGATGATGCGTGGAAAATCGCTTTGGAGAACAACCTGTCGAACACGTGGTCCGCAGTGCCGGGCAGTGGGCTGAGCGTGGGTGATAACTCATCAGCGGATGCGCCGGCCGGTTTGCCGGAAGCAGTTACCAAGGTCGAGATCGATCCGTTGGTTATGATTCAGGGTGGGACGGAAGTTGTCAAAGTCTACCTACCACAAGGTATCACGCTGCGCGGTTCGCTGGGAGATCGCACTCTGAACTTTTTTCCGCAGGATTATGGCTATGTTGCTTTGCAAGGTATCCATGCCATGACGTCACCAGGTCTTTACCCACTGACCTTGGCGGGCGAACTACCCGGTGGAGAACACTTTTCTTTTTCGCAGAATGTACTCATTCAAGATGCTAAATTTCCTTATGATCCCAGCCTGCAAGTTGACCCAGTTACCGTGGACCCGGCAGTGACCGGACCCGAAAGCGAACTGTGGGCATCATTGGGCGTGCCCGTCACATCGCAGAAAATGTGGACAGGGCTGTTTGTCAGCCCAGTGCCACCAGAATTCACTGAATGTTGGCCTTCCCTTTTTGGCAATCGACGCTCCTATAACGGCAGCACCTATGATTATTTCCACAGCGGTCTGGATTTCTGTGGTCAGGTTGGAACTGAACTTTATGCCAGCGCTCCTGGGAAAGTTGTTTACACTGGTGAATTGACTGTGCGTGGGGGCGTGGTGGTAATTGATCATGGCTGGGGAGTTTATACAGCCTATGACCATCTTTCGAAAAGCCTTGTCCAGCCCGGCGATATGGTTCAACCCGGACAAGTGATTGGATTGGGTGGAGCAACGGGTCGTACTACAGGACCGCACCTGCATTGGGAGGTGTGGGTCGGTGGTGTACAAGTTAATCCAGTAGATTGGCTGGAAAGAGCTTATCCCTAATAATAAGCAAAAACACCTATTGATAAACAGGCGAAACCGCGCTTCAATCTTCCTCACGGACTTCATACAATTAATAAAATTCGTTTTTCATGCTCGGATTTCATTCCGCTTCATGTAGAGAGGCTTTATGCCAAAACAATTGACCAAGATTCTGAAATTGTTCATCACATTACTCGTGCCAATCCTAGTGATCGGTGGTGCTACCAGTCTGTTAGCTACAGACTCGTATCTGGCGTTTGAATACAACAAAACGAGTTTTCCCCCGGATACGTTTGGGTATTTCCAGCGACAGCGATTTGTGCTTGCCTCAACCAATATTCATTATGTGCGTGCTCATCTTCCAAGCGATGAACTTTCCAGGCAGAGTATGAACGGTGTTCCTGTTTACACAACGCGCGAGGTGTCACACATGGCGGATGTACGAGCAGTCTTTCAATCTGTTTTCCGGGTGGGACAGATGTCATTAATTGTATTTCTTCTTCTGAGTTTCATCTTATGGCGCTCTGGCGAACGAGCCTCGCTGACGTCAGCGGTTAAGTCAGGCGGTATTCTGACTTCAGGAATGATCCTATCCATTGCCTTGCTGGCAATATTTTCCTGGCAATTCTGGTTCAATAATTTTCATCTGATCTTCTTCAAACCAGGTTCATGGCTGTTTTCCTATTCTGATACGCTCATCCGCCTGTTTCCCGTGGAATTTTGGTTTGATGCGACCCTGACAATTTCCGTGCTCAGCTTTGTTGGCGGAATCATCCTGGCGCTGTTCGGCTGGCGTCTTGAAAAGACAGCTACAGCGATACAAAGTTGAATGACGATTTTGAAACCGAGAAAGTGGTGAAAGGAGTCCAGTCATGAATATCGGAATTATGTTCAAACTCCTGCATACTTTGGAGCAGTTGCGAAAGCATGAAAGCTGGACGCGCCAGCAATTGGAGTCATATCAAGGGAAAGCCTTGCACGACCTGCGCTCGTATACTTATCAGCGCTCACCCTTTTATCAAAAGTTCCATAAAGGTCTATTTGAACGTCCTCTCCATGAATTACCCGTTCTGACCAAAGCCATGCTGATGGAACATTTCGATGAATTGGTAACCGATCGAACACTGCGCTTGGATGATGTCCGCACCTTCGCATCCCAGGGAAAGGCTGGAGAACAATTCAACAATCGTTATTGGGTGAATGCCACTTCGGGTAGCAGTGGTCATCCAGGGTTCTTTCTGTTCGATGAAACGGAATGGGCATACGTATTAGCCTCCTTTGCCCGCAGCCAGGAATGGTCCGGAGTTCGAATCAACCTAACCCAACGTCAGAAGATGGCGACCGTGACTTCGATCAGCCCTTGGCATATGTCATCTCAAGTGTCAGCAACTGTGAAGAGCTGGTGGCGTCCTTCCCTGCGTCTGTCAGCCAGTCAGCCATTATCCACGACAGTTGCACAACTCAATGAGTGGCAGCCCGAGGTATTGATTGCTTATGCCTCGATGGCTGGAAGTCTGGCAGAGGAACAACTCGCACAACGACTACATATCAAACCTAAAGTGGTATATGTCGCCTCGGAGGTCCTGACGTCACAAACAAAAAAACTGGTACAGGAAGCCTGGGGCGATGAACCCTATAACCAGTATGCAGCGACTGAAACCGCCAGTATCGCCGCCGAACACCAATCCTGCCGGCACATGCATTTCTTTGAAGATCTGGTGATCACAGAAGTCGTTGACGAACACTATCAACCTGTGTCTCCAGGGGAATATGGTGCAAAACTATTGGTCACGACTCTGTTCAGTCGCACTCAACCGCTGATTCGTTATGAGTTGAATGACAGTGTTCGTGTCAGCACAGAGCCTCGCACCTGTGGATTGCCTTTTGCTTTATTGGATAGTATACAAGGTCGCGTGGAGGATAGCCTTACCCTGCCTGCCATCTCTGGTGGTGAAGTTCTCGTGCGCCCGCTCGTAATCAACCGCATTATGGACATTGTCCCAGTCAGTGGATGGCAAGTGATCCAACAAGCAGACAATGGATTGGTGCTACTTCTCAGCAGCCTGCGCGATGGAATATCAGACGAAAGACTCGTTGATCAAGTCACCAGCTCGTTGGCTCAAGAAGGAGCGCGTGTACCTTACATTCGCGCACAGCATGTGACTCAAATTCCAAAGATGGCTTCGGGCAAAGCGCCTTTGATCAAGGCGTATCGCCCACCTTCTGGGCATGAGTAATTACAAGGACAAATTGAAAGCCTGCAAAGCAAGTTCAAATTCCAGATGGCAGGGTAGCAAAATGGACTCCTACTCGAATATGCTCACTCCCTGATGGGTTTTTCCCTGCGGCGCTTGCTGACTGAACCACCGTCGTAGGATTGGATTTGGACGGATGAATAAGGCATTGATCGCCACGGGGCCTGCTACACCAATCAGGAAGGAAAGCCAATAGGAAAATTGCAGATTGTCGGTGATTCTGAGAATCTTTTGACCCCAATAATCCTGAATGGGCACTTGAAAAACAAGGATGACCAGCGATGCTTGACCGATGTATCTGAACAGGGAAGAAAGCCAACTCACTTTTTCCATCTGTTTCGAGATTGAGAGCATCAACAGGATGCCCAACAGAGCCTCCAACGTATTGACAGGCAGGGACTCGAACAAACGGGTATTGAAGTCAATCGTCGCGGGGAAATACCAGACAAGGAATAACAATGATATTCCAGAAATAAGTAAAGTAAATGGATTTTCCAAAATGAAGCCATGTTGCACTTGATTGAGTTCATATCCCAGAATGAAAAAGAAACCGCTGACGAAGATGATGTCCAAACTATAGGGCAAACCAAACACTGTGAGTTCCCTTCCTAAAATGTTTAGTTCAAACGGCCAGAAAAGGGCAATTCCGTATAAGCCTCCAATGTAAAGAACCAAAAGAAATGCCGAGCGCAAAGGGAAGTTATATCTGCCGCGGGTTGCCCGAAAGTAAAAATAGGCAAAGAGGCTTACTGCAAACAAATGGGGCAAAAACCACAACTGTACCCAATCCAGATAATACCCGTTGCCATATAAGGCTTTGATCAGGCGCCGGCTGGCTTCCGGGATACCCACATTTGAAAACGAAATACTCGTGAAATAGATGAACAAGATCATGAACAGAAACGGCTTGAGTACCCGGCTGAAACGGTGACAGGCGTACTTCCAAAAAGGCAGATCAGGATTGAAGAACATGCCAGACATAAAAAAGAACATGGGCATGTGGAATGAGTAAATCAATTTATGGAAGAAAGGGGAAATTAGCGCGAAATCATTATGACCCATTACTACCAACGTAATGCCGATCCCTTTTGCAATATCCACATAACCAACGCGTTCCGTATCAATGACAGTTTCGGAAATCGTTTGATCCAGTTTTATGGTTTGGCTCTTGCTTGTCATGGAAATCCTTGAAAACATTTATTGGTTACTCCAAAGTATATGAGTTTGTCTGCCATCATTACAGTGTGAAAATTGCCTATTACGATATAGGCGATTTGGCTGTTGGTATGCCAGCATCCAAAAGCCCTTCTTCCAGTGATCTGCCGGCGTTCTGTCAACATCGGTTGCTTCTGAGATGACCGGCTTGGCAGCGCCGGTTAGCGATGATTACTTTCTGTTCGCGATAGGTAGTTTTGCCTATATTGCCCACGCTTAATTGCGCTCGTGTTGGTATATGGTTGGTGCTATCCTGAATGTAGAGACAAACGAAAGGCTCCTGATCAATGACCCTGGCTCGTCGAAATCTCGTTCAAGACAAAGTCCGCCTGATGCTTAGTATTAGCGGAGTTGCATTGGCTGTCATGCTGATCCTGATCCTCAAGGGTTTTCTTTCAGGGATGAATCGCCAGATCACTGCGTATCTCGACCATTCATCCGGTTCGCTGGTTGTAGCGCAAGAGGATGTGGTCAACCTGCTGGGGGCAACATCCCTCCTGCCAAATGGAATCAGCCAAAAGACGGAAGCGATTCGTGGTGTGGATCAGGCGATCCCGATCCTCTCGCAATTTGTGATTCTCGATTTACATGGGAAGAAACAACCTGCATATATGATTGGGTATGAAGCCGACCTGGGTGGTGGTCCCTGGGAGTTGGTCTCGGGACGCGAGCCGGTCTCGAAACGGGAAATTGTCTTTGACCAGGTGCTTGCTAATCGTCATGGCTTGAAGATCGGAGAGGAAGTCGAAGTGTTGGGGAGTGAATTCACCATTGTTGGTTTATCAAAAGGCACTGCCTCGTGGATGACAAGCTTCTTCTTTGTTCGCAAACGGGATGCGGAAGATTTGTTATTGTCACCCGGTGCGACCAGCTTCCTCCTATTGAACATTTCCAATGGCGCAGACCTGGATGAAACCCTGCGCCGATTGAACAATCTATCCGGTGTCAACGCCCTCACCAAGCAGGAAATGGCTGCGAATGATCTCAAACTATTTGCCAAGGTTTTCTCCGCACCGTTGAAACTAATGGTGGGAATTGCCTTTCTGGTCGGGACGATGATCGTCGGGTTGGTCATTTATACAGCCACTGTGGAGCGCCAACGGGAGTACGGGGTGATCAAAGCTGTCGGCGCGCAGAATCGTTTTCTCTATCAAGTTGTGTTGATACAAGCCCTATTTGCTTCCGTCACTGGTTCTTTGCTCGGTGTCCTACTTGCGAATGGCGCCGCCCAATGGATCATGTCAACTCGTCCTCAATTCCTGATTGTCTTTGATCTCATGGATATGAGTCAGGCTTTGATCGCGGGCATAGGTATGGCATTGATTGCATCCATCTTCCCGACACGCGTGGTTGCCCGGCTTGCCCCGGCGGAGGTCTTTCGCAAATGATTCGACTGGCTTTCCGCAATCTTTTTCAGAGCAAAACCCGCCTCGTGATTTCTGTCGGTGGTGTTGCACTGGCGCTGCTTCTCATCCTTGCTCTCGATGCGGTCTTTATGGGAGTTGAACGCCGGATCACAGCTTATATCGAGCACAGTGGCGCAGATATCTGGGTCTCGCAGGAAGATGTGCTCAACTTGCACATGGCTTCCTCATCATTGACGGATTCCACCGCTAGGAAAGTGAAGATGGTGAGTGGCGTCGACTCAGTCACACCCATTCATTACGTGGCAAACAACATCGTTGTGGGAGATGAACGAAACCTGGCATACATTATCGGCATACCAGAAGCAGCCAAGTTCGGAGGACCGTGGAGGATAATATCCGGACGCAGTTTACCCGGTGAGGGTGAAGCAATCATAGATGGCAATGTGGCAGAGAAATCCGGCATCAGATTGGGCGACAAAGTGAAGATTCTGGGTGAGGAGCTTGAAGTCGTTGGTCTTTCGGAAGAGACTTCCAGCCTGGTCAACTCCATCGCGTTTATCTCCATGAAAGACTTTGAAGAACTGCGTGGTACATACGATACTATCAGTTTCCTGCTGGTCAAGGTTGAGGATGGTGAATCTCCGGCGTTGGTTGCGGCACGGATCGAGGCACAGGTTAGGGATGTCACTGCCCAGACAAGAGTTGATTTCGCCGGGCAGGAACGCAAGGTGGTCAAGGACATGAGCACGGATCTGATCACCATCATGAATCTGATCGGTTTTCTGATCGGGTTGGCGGTCATGGCACTCACCATTTACACCTCCACGCTTTCGCGTCGCCGGGAGTATGGCATGTTGAAAGCATTAGGCGCGCGCAATGCCAACCTCTACCAGGTGGTGCTGGCACAGGCACTATTGAGTGTGACCCTGGGATTTTTCTTCGGCTTAGCCATTACGCTATTCATTTCATTCTTGATTCCCATGCTTGGAACAAACCTTACACTGGTGGTCAGTCCCCTCTCATTAATCAAAGTGGGCAGTGCATCTCTGGTAATCGCCGCCCTGTCAGCGATGCTTCCCATTCGTCAGATTGCAGGGTTGGACCCGGCAATGGTGTTCCGAGGCAGGTAAATATGACAAGCTCTTCTAATGGCACAACTTTGCAAATCGCTCACGTTAGCAAAAAGTATGGTTCTGGCTCGACGGAAGTGACTGCCGTTCATGATGTATCCCTGTCTGTCTATCCGGGTGAGATCGTACTGATCATGGGTCCTTCCGGCTCAGGCAAGACCACACTGCTATCCATGTTAGGTGTCTTGCTCAAGCCAACTGAGGGTGAGATCCATTTAAATAGTACAACCATCAGCGCTCTGGCAGAAAGTCAGTTACCGGATATTCGTCTCAAACAATTCGGTTTTATTTTTCAGGATTTCAACCTGCTCTCCGCCTTGACTGCTCTGGAAAATGTCGCCATCGTGACAGAACTGGCTGGTACCAAATCTGGTGAGGCGCGACGAAAAGCCGCTTCGCTCTTGACCGAATTAGGGCTCGGCGAACGATTGCATTTCCTCCCCGAGAAATTATCCGGCGGAGAAAAGCAACGCGTCGCCATTGCCCGCGCTCTGGTCAACGATCCCAGTCTGATCCTGGCTGACGAACCGACCGCCAATCTAGACTCGAAGATTGGACACGAAATCATGCGGCTGTTGAGACACATTGCCAAAGAACAAGGACGCAGTGTAGTGATCGTTTCCCATGACCAACGCATCAAGGATATTGCCGACCGTGTGCTTTGGCTCGAAGATGGAGAATTCAAGGAAACGGTGACAATGGCGATTGATCCTGTCTGTGGCATGTCTGTCGAAAGGGAGAAAGCAGTCAGCGTGGACTGGCAAGGACAAACCTACTACTTCTGCGCTCAAGGTTGCCGGGATGAATTTTTAAATACATCGAAATAAGTGATAAGCCATTTTGCTTATTCCCGTGATTAGCAAAATGGCGCTAGTGATTTGTCAGCCGGGGAAATATCATCAGACAATAAAATGAAACGAATACTAAACATCCTCCTGGTGGCGGGCAGTCTTGTGTCCGTGACAACGGCCATCTTTGTAACTTCGGTACAACCCGCTGAGACAACCTCGTCATTGACCCTTCCCACCGAACCAGCAGTTCCAGCATCATTGCCACCTCTGAATCGCCTCTCATCATCAGCAACTGCAGATGGAATCCCGCGCTTCATACAATTGAAGACCAGCATTGCGGATGGGCCTGGTGATAAAGTCACGGAATATGTGGTGAAACGAGGCGACTCTCCCTGGTCGATCGCAAAGAAATTCAATCTCAAGCCGGAAACGATCTTGTGGGGGAATCCGAAGTTGAATGCGGCGGCTGGCAGTCTGAAGGCCGGTGATAAATTGATGATCCTCCCGGTGGATGGTGTTCTTCATACCGTGGAAGATGGGGATACTTTCGAAAAACTCGAGAGTCTTCATGGGACGCCAGCACAAGAAATCCTGGAATATCTCGGTAATGATTTTGATCTGGCGCAACCACAACTAATGGCTGGGCAACAGATCATTATTCCAAACGGAACCAGTCCCATCGTTTGGTCTGAGGCGCAAGTGCCAACTGCCGTCCTGGGCGGCGCCCGCGGGGGTTACACCGGGAATGTTCCAAATCTGGGAAGCGGGTATTTCAGCTGGCCAGTCAACGGGTATAGCCTCACACAGGAATATTGGAGCGGTCACCCTGGACTTGATCTTGCCACCGATTTCCGGCAGCCTGTTTTTGCCTCGGATAGTGGTACAGTGGTTTTCTCTGGTTGGGATGATACCGGGTATGGTTATTTTGTGATCATCGATCATGGAAACGGCTACAAAACCACTTATGGACACAACGAAGCAAATCTGGTTTCGGTTGGACAAACTGTCGTTCAAGGTCAACAGATCGCCGAGTCGGGAAGCACGGGTAATTCCACTGGCAATCACTTGGACTTTCGCATTCTTTACAATGGTGTCTTCCTCAACCCACGGGAATATATGCCGTAAGCAAAATCACCCATGATTCGAATATCCCGGCGCGATTTCCTCAAAATAAGCACCTCGACGGTAGCAGGCATGGTGTTTTCACCATTCCTCTCCGATTTGGAATCGTTTGATGATGCAACACAAGTGCGCGTGGCAACCCAATCTGTCAGTGTATATAGCAAACCGAACGACCAGAGCTTGATCGTCGGGCAGCATTTTCGGGATGAGTTGGTGAATGTATATAAGGAGGTAGATGCCGGGACTCCCACGTATAATCCCATTTGGTATCGCGTCTGGGGCGGATATATTCATCGAGCGCGACTGCAAAAGGTGAAAACTCTTTTCAACGAACCGTTGAGCATGCTTCCAAGAGGAACTCGACAACTCGCAGAAGTGACTGTGCCTTACACTCAAGCCATGCGATATACAAAGACCTATGGTTGGCAGCCCAATCTGCGCCTTTATTATGGATCGGTACACCGGATTGATGGAATTGACGAAGGTCCAGATGGGGAGCCATGGTATCGTATCTTCGATGAACTCGTTGGCTTTCCCTATCACGTTCAAGCAATCCACCTCCGCCCGATCCCTTTTGAGGAATGGTCACCGATTACACCTGAGGTCGTATTAGAAGACAAACGGATCGATGTCAGCTTGGGAACACAAACCCTGACTGCCTTCGAATATGAACAGATCGTCTTCCAGACAAAAATATCCTCGGGCATTGCCACCACCAGGCAAAATCCTGGGGATCTATCCACGAAAACGCCCGTTGGCGAGTTTCGTATCATCACGAAATACCCATCCAAGCACATGGGGAATGGCAGTCTGTTTGCGACACCTGATGACTATGAGTTACCCGGCGTGCCCTGGACAAGTTTCTTTCACGAGGCGGGCTACGCTTTTCATGGAACCTATTGGCATGATAACTTCGGCACACCCATGAGCCGTGGTTGTGTGAACATGCGCATCGAAGAAGCCAAATGGCTGTTCCGTTGGGCGCGCCCACTGCATGAACCAGATCGCGTCTATACTTCTGGTTATGGGACTTTGGTGGTGGTTACTCCCTAGATAATTTTGTTTAGATCATTTCTTTTCAATGGGAAGCGTGAAGGCAAAAATACTTCCTTGCCTCTCGCCCGCTGACTCCACCCATATGCGCCCGCCATGCGCTTCAATGAGGGCGCGTGCAATTGTCAAGCCGATGCCGCTTCCGCCGCCTGCCTGTCGTGAACGGGATTTGTCCACGCGATAGAAGCGGTCGAAGATGTGCGAGATGTGTTCGGGCGGTATTCCAATACCCGTGTCACGAATGGAAAATTGGATCTTATTACTGCTTCTCTTTGCGAAAATGGTAACTCTGCCGCCTTCTGGCGTGTATTGCAAGGCGTTGCCTGTCAGGTTGGTCAACACCTGCACGGCGCGATCTTCGTCAGCCAGAACATGTGGAAGGTCGGGAGGCAGTTCAAAGTCCAGTGTGATGCGTTTTGATTCCGCGTGAGGGGAAAGGCGCTTGGTCACCGTTCGTACCAGCGTGGTAGCATCCACGGGGCGAATATCCAGTTGATAAGCGTGGGCTTCAACACGGCTGAGTTCCTGCAGATCGTTTACGAGGCGATTAAGTCGCTCTGCCTCCGCATGGACTTGTTGAAATGTCTCGTCGGTGGGGGGCAGGATGCCGTCCATCAATCCTTCCATCGAACCTTTGATGGCGGTAAGCGGCGTACGCAATTCGTGGCTGACATCACCGATCAGTCGGCGACGCATGGTTTCAACCTCATTTAGCTTTTCAGCCATCTGATTGAAATATACTGCAAGTTGTGCGAGTTCGTCATTGCCATTGACTTGCACGCGCTCGTCATATTGCCCGTCGGCAATTC
>Ga0116143_10001549_pt1 | contig 27295 bp, 28 predicted proteins | sample AD_UKC034_MetaG_FD_89745 | JGI IMG/M metagenome (GOLD analysis project Ga0116143, IMG submission 89745) | Active sludge microbial communities of municipal wastewater-treating anaerobic digesters from USA - AD_UKC034_MetaG | ecosystem: Engineered > Bioreactor > Anaerobic > Digestate | place: USA...
TGGCAGGATTCGAACCTGCGACCTCCTGCTCCCAAAGCAGGCGCGATGAACCGGGCTACGCTACACCCCGAGTGGATGGATGCGGTGAGGGTGGGATTCGAACCCACGGTACAGATTTCTCCGTACGACAGTTTAGCAAACTGCTCCTTTCGGCCTCTCAGGCACCTCACCTATAAATTAGGGTTGCAAATGTAAAAAAATAACAATGCTAGCACAATAAAAATCCCGGCTAAATTTTAACTAACCGGGATAAAATATCTAAAAGAAATATTAGTTGCTAACGGTTTGATTCAAGTCTTCAAAATCAACCTCATCATCGGTTGAATTTTTACTGCTCGTGGGTGTAAACCCCGATCTTTGCGACTTTATAAAGGTAATTGCATCGTTAAGGCCATGAATAAACTTCTCAAAATCCTCCTTATATAAAAAGACTTTATGCTTCTCATAAAAGGATGAATCGTTATGATCATTTACAACTTTTTTACTTTCCGTTATTGTGATGTAAAAGTCGTTTGATCGAGTAGTTTTAACATCAAAAAAATAGGTTCTTTTTCCGGCTCTAACAGCTTTTGAATAAGCATCAGGCTTATAAGAGCCATCTTGAAAATCGTTTGTATCCACGTTAATATAAATGTTTGAGTGAGAACAAATTTAGGTATTTATAGTTTTTAACCAAAATATTCTTGAAAGGTTACAAAAATGAATTGAAACTGAATAAAGTAGACCTAATTCTAAAAGGATTACTATTTGGCATTTAAATTGGCTTAAAGAATATATAAATACTTAAAAGTTATGAAAAAGGCCATTTTAACCATCATACTAGTTGTTCTGACTTTACAGACCGTTTTATCTACACATCAATTAAGTGACTTGCGAATTAAAAACTCATTTAATCATCCTATTTGGGTAGTTATCAATCACCAGGAACCCATTAAGGTATTTAGCCATGCAACTATAGAGGATTTGGTTGCCGGTAGACATTTTATCCAAGTGATTAAAAAGATTCACCCACACCATATTAAAAAGATCATATATGAGGGAACAATAGATATTCCTTTTCAGTCTATCGTCAAAACAGAGATTTCGCCCTACTATGGTTTTAGAATCAAAAATGTAGTCCCGAAACATATCTATACAAGTTCCTGCAATCCTACAGTGTTTTATCCTGGAAACGGAGTTTGTTTTAATCAATCTCCGGTATACTATCAGAATAATATCAATATGATAAGTGATTATGAATTTGATGCACTACTAAGGGTTATAGAAAAAAGTTCATTCGATGAAACCAAGTATAAGATTGCCAGAACAGCAATAGAGAATAGTTGGATTAGTTCTATTCAATTGGCAATCATCACTGAAAAGATGTCTTTTGAATCTACTCGATTAAAATTGGCAAAATTGGGATATAACCGATTATATGACCGAGAGAATGCTTATGTAGTATTTGATTCATTTGAGTTTGATAGTTCTGTTCAGGAATTTGAACGATATATTAGAATTAACAGTTAAAAAAAGGGGGCTTTTAGCCCCCTTTTTTATTTCTTTAGTAATATCTTCTTGCGTATTTTCTCTTTCCCTTTTTCTACATCAATAATGTATATACCGTCCGCATGTTCTTTTAGATCAATCTCTTCTGAAAACTGCCCTTTGAAATTTTTGAGCTTTTTCTTGTATACCACCTTTCCATTGCTATCCATAACTTTAAGATCAATGTTTTCTTCCTTTTCAGACAAGAATTCAATGTTAAATTTCCCATTGCTAGGATTTGGATAAAACTTTATATCATTAGCGTGTTCATGTTTGTCCTTTGAGCTATTTATATCTCTAACAATTACTTTTTTCTCTTTCTTACTTCCTTCCTCCTTGTCCGATCCTTCAACTTGTTTTTTAATAATAATCATTTCGGTTCCTTCACCATCAATTTTATGTTCACATTTTTTATCAAATGAAAAATCCGACTTTCCATGCCATTCAAAGTCCTCACCTTCTTCGCCTTCAAAAATCATAAACTTATGGTGCATGGAGTTTTCCATAGCATCTTCCACGAGTTCAGCCATTTGATTGGCTATGTCTAACAATTCATTGTTTAAGTGTTTTAAGTCAATTTCAACTTTGCCCGACTCTTCAAATCTCTTTAACTGTTCTTTCAATTTTATTTGAATCTCCTTCAACTCAGCAGAATTAGAATTATCCATTTCTCTGATTTTTGTTCTGAATTCTTTCATGTCATCATCTCCATCTATAAATATTTTGAAGGATTCTGCCCCATCTATTTCAATATCATCTAATCCACTAATCTTAAACTCATGCAACTCTCCTTTATCTTCCCAACCTAAATCATTCAGATACTTTTCTACCGAATCTTTATTCTCACTTGTAAAAGTAGTATCAATCGATTTTTCATGACCATTTTCATTGCTGAAAATTTTTACTCGATACTTCTTCTCTGCTGTACTTTCTTGTGCTATAATTGTAATAGGTAGCATTAGTAGCAGCAGTACTTTCGTAATTAATTTTTTCATATGCGGTGATTTTATTTGATTAATAAATGCAAATCTAAAGGCAAAGATCCTTTAAAAGAGTTAAGAAAGAGTTAAAAATGGTTAATGTTCAGTTAAAGAGCATTATTCTGTAAACAAAGCACGTATTTTTGTGAGAACATGAGCCGAAGCAGAATTTTATTAATCAGCCTTGCAGCTGGGTTCGTATTAACCGGGCTACTAGTGCTTCAGTTTTATTGGATATATAAAGATTATCAATCTAAGCAAGAGCAATTTGATCGTAATGTAAAAATGGCCTTACATAATGTTAGAAATCACTTGTCAGATCAAATGGCCTATCGATTTGTTTTTAAAGATTCGTATGATGTTTTACATCACAAGGAAAGAATAAATCAAATTCTACAGAAACAGTCTCATTTAGATTCCATTTTTAATATGGAGTGGTCAGATCAGTTTCACTGGAGTACAGAAGATGAATCTTCAAATGAGCTAATGGTATTTGAATCCAGCTCAGGGAAAGAAAGTAAGGTTATAACTAAAGAAGTTTGGATTAGCGATTCTCTAATTCAAAATTCAGACGAATCAAAATTAAAAGTTAAAATGATGAGTGATCGACACGTCAGGATCAATGATTTGTTTGAAGATTTTTTTAGTAGTCAGCTGGAAAATGAATCGTCTGCTTTAACCGCTGATTTGTTAGATCCAGTTTTGAAAAGTTCCCTTAGTGCATTTGGAATTAATACACCAGTTCAATATCTGCTGACCGAATCAAACACGAAAAAAGCAAAGTTGATTAGCAATAAAGCAACATCTGATAAATTGTTAAACAGTGTATATCGAATACCAATTGATGAAAGCTTTTTTAATTTACAACCCGATTATCTGTACATATACTTTCCATCGAAAGTCAAATATGTTATGCAAAGCATGTTTTGGATGTTGGGAGCTTCTTTACTCCTCTCAATAAGTCTGATCGGTTTATTTGTTTACACCATCCGCTCCTTATATTCAATGAAGAAAGTTGCTGAAATGAGAAGCGACTTTATCAATAACATGACCCATGAGTTTAAAACTCCTATTGCTACGATTGGATTGGCTATTGATTCATTAAAAGATCCTAAACTAAATCAAAATCTAGAACAGTTTTCATTTTTGATCGGCATGATTAAGGAAGAAAATAGCAGAATGAACACTCAAGTAGAAAGAGTGCTGCAAACAGCGCAATTAGAAAACAAGGAACTCAAGTTAAATTTTACTGCAGTAGACATTCACGATCTTCTCGAATTGTGTGTAACCAAAATGAAATTACTTACAGATGAAAAGGGTGGAGTTATTGAATTAATCAAGGACGGAACATTCTCAGTGGTTAAAGCAGATAAAGAGCATTTAATAAATGTGTTTATCAATATTATTGAGAATAGTATTAAGTATTGTATCAACAGTCCATACATAACAATTAAAACTTTCACTGAACACAATAAACTATCGATTGAAATTGCAGATAATGGTATTGGTATGGATAAAGAAACTTTGAACAAAGTATTCGATATGTTTTATCGCTACCCAACAGGAAACATTCATAATGTTAAAGGATTCGGATTAGGATTAAATTATGTGAAGAAAATTCTTGAAGCGCACAATAGTATTCCTGAGCTTGAAAGTAAACCAGGTGTAGGAACCAAGTTTAAAGTCTCATTTGAAACAATTGATCCGCATGAATAAAATATTACTGGTAGAAGATGATTCAAATTTTGGGAAGGTTTTAAAAAACTATCTTGAAATGAACAACTATACTGTTACATGGGCAGTAGATGGTTCTGAAGGTCTTATGTTGTTTAGTTCTGATAAATTTGATCTATGTATATTGGATGTGATGATGCCGGTAAAAGATGGATTTACATTAGGAAAAGAAATTCGAAATATTGATCCTGATGTTCCAATTGTTTTCTTAACTGCAAAAACCTTGAAGGAGGATCAATTGACAGCATTTAAATCTGGTGCAGATGATTATATCACAAAACCATTCGATTCAGAGCTACTCCTTTACAAATTGGAAGCAATTCTCAAGAGAGTAGTTGTGTCACAAACAAATAATAGCATAAGTGAATTTGAAATCGGTAAATATGTATTCAATTTCGATCATCGTTTGGTTAGTTCTGAAAGCAAAGAACACAAATTATCTCCCAAAGAAGCTGAGTTACTAAAGCTTTTATGCATCCATAAAGGAGGACTGTTACCACGTCAGAAAGCTTTGATATCAATTTGGGGAGACGATAACTACTTTAATGGCCGAAGCATGGATGTATTTATTACAAAGCTCAGAAAGTATTTTAAAAACGATTCCAACATCGAATTGGTCAATATTCATGGTAAAGGATATCGCTTGATTATTCACGAAGAGTAAAAAGTATTATTAGCATAATCTGATTAAATTTGCGTTGTTTAATTAAGGACATGCGCAAATTTCTGATTGCTTTACTTTTATTATCTTTTTCGTACTCAACCGCTCAAGAAAGAGTAACTACAGCGGGATTTCAATTCAAACCAATTTTTAAAAGTGATTTTTTTACCAGCAAGGCAAAAACAGTTGTAAAAGACGAGTTGAGTTATACCGTCCAGCATGGAACGGGCAATAGTTTTGGAATGGTTGTTCGAAGAGGTTTAAGTGAAAGATTTTCATTTGAAACCGGGATTAATCTAACCAAACGTAATTTTGAATTCTCACTAAGCGATTCGATCGGTAAGCATGATGGTACATTTGCTTTTATGGCGTATGAAATACCAGCACAACTTTTGGTTTTTATTCAGTTGAGTGAAGCTGTATATATGGATGTTTCTTTTGGTGGATCCATTTCATTTTATCCAAGCGATATAATTTTTAACGGAGATAATTTTCAGAATTTTGGATTGGGAAGAAATTGGAATTCTTTAAATCTAATTGCAAACTTAGGTTTTGAATATCGCACTCAAAAGAATGGGTACTTTTATATTGGCTCAAGCTACCATCGCCCTACTAAATTTATTTTAGGCAACTTAGTCGAGTATAAAATGAATCAAACTATTTCGAGTTTACAAACCGAATTACTTGGAAACTATTTGACTCTGGATTTCAGATACTTCTTTCCGGGTACTTTAGATTCAAAGAAAACAAAGAAATGATTTTGTACTTAGGTATCATATTGTATGTAATTTCACTAGTTGCTTTCTTAATTGGATTATTGTTTTATAATCGTATTGGCAAACCCGTTGTAACCATTATTACAATTCTGCATTTAATATTTTTATTTGCACTTGTTTCAATATTTGTTCTTAAAGTAAATGACTCATACAGCCATATACCTTGGTTATTATTTTATGTATGTAGCGGATTGCTTATCAGTGGCGTACTATTAAGAAGATCTAACAATATTTTGTTTAGGATATATATGATATTGTTTCCACTCACTTTTTTATGGTTTGTAGTACAACCCGGAAAATTCATTAGCTTTATTACTACCCTTGAATACAATCCGGTAAACTATTCACTGAAAATGAATGATCATTATTTTCTCGAAAAGCAAAACTTTACATTATCAGGAGATACCAATGTGTATAAAGTAATTGAAAAACACGGTTTGTTTTCAAAAGCCATACTTCGGAATATTGAACTTCAAAACATACCCGACTCAGGAGTTCTCGTTATGCATGACGAAAGTCAGGCACATCTGCAGTTGTTCAAAGCGCAATTAAATGTATTAGATTCATTAATTATAGTATCGAAAAAACAAAACACCATTACCAAAGGAAATTAATTATGAAAAAGTGTTCAATTATTTCTCTGTTTATTTTCTTAGAAAGTCTTTCTATATGTGCTCAGGTCCCCAATACAGTTATCTATGTAGCGGATTTAGAATTTAATCGAGAGCATGTACAATTGAGAAATTTTGAAAAGATTAAAGTAGCTCCTGGTTATAACAATCAACCTGAATTTGGTCCATCTGGTAGAATATACTTTACTGCTATTGCCGATGAAAAACAAGCGGATGTATATTATTATGATGAAAGCAACAAAAAGAATGTACAGGTAACCTATAGTAATGAAAGCGAATATTCGCCTACTCCATATGGCAACAATCAACTATCATTTGTAAGCGTGGATATGGATTCCGCACAAAGATTTTATGACTTAAATTTGCTTACACATAAGAAAACTTTGTTAATGCCTGATGAGGATTCTATAGGTTATTTCCAATGGTTGAATGAGCATACAATCGTCTATTTCTGTTTGGGCAATCCAGTTACACTTAAACTTTATAATTCAATTGATAATTCTATGAATGTAATCGATACTTCTGTGGGAAGGTGCTTTGGTACGCATCCCATTCACAGGCAGCTTACTTATACACTTAAACGCAATAACGAAGTATTCATCATGATGTACAATTCGGAAAACGGCAAGTCATCATGGGTTTGCAAAGCTTTAGAAGGAAGTGAAGATTACGCATGGTTAAATGATGGATCTTTACTTATGGGATCCAACGGTTCTCTCTATCGTTTGAATCCTATGTTGGATAATGCCTGGAAAAAAGTTGCATCATTGGAAAACGAAGTAGGTAATTTTTATCGGATCAAAGTGAATGCCTTAGGTAATCGAATTGCATTAGTGGCTTATGAAGGAGAAAAACCCTGATCAAAAGTTACATGATGTCATCATAGTTGGGTCCGGAATAGCCGGCAGTTTGTTAAGCTATTTTTTAGTTCAGCAGAACTTAAAAGTGCTTGTTTTCAATCAAGAATATGAGAGATCGGCTTCTAGAGTAGCGGTCGGAATCGTAAAGCCTATCACCGGCAGGAGATTAGCTAAATCATGGAATCTAGAACAATTTTTGCCCTTTGCTCATTCATTCTACAAAAATCTTGAGAAAGAATTACAGTTTAAATTCTATTTTCCAATACCAAATTTAGAACTCTGTAGCAATGTAAAACAGCTTAATGAATGGATTTCAAAATCTGGCGAACCTGATTATAAGGCATATATAAAAGGTAGAACAGAAATTAAAAGTGAGTGGGGAATTCAGAATATTCAATCGTCCATTCGTATTGCTCAAACTTTTCATGTTAATGTCGCATCGCTATGTGCTTCATTAATGAGTTTTCTTTCGGATCAATTGATTATAAAATCAGAGTCATTTGATCACACGCTTCTGCAGATAAATTCTGATCACATTCAATATAGTGATTTGAAATCAAAGTTAATTGTGTTTTGTGAAGGTGGATTTGTACAAAGTAATCCATTCTTCAAAGATTATCCATTTCAGAATGTTAAAGGTGATGTTCTGCATATCCAACACTCTACTTTGCCCCAAGAGTATATTTTATCTAAAGGTATTTTTATAGTTCCTATTGGCAATCATCAATTTAAAGTAGGCAGTACATATAATTGGAAAGCGAATAATGATTTGCCTGACAATGAAGCTAGACAAGAACTAGAAACCAAGCTGAAACGAATAATAGGAGATACATATAGCATAATAAAACACGAAGCCGGTTATAGACCTTCTATTAAAGAAAGACGCCCAATAATCGGCTTTCATCCGGTTCATCATTGCTTGGGAATATTTAATGGTTTAGGCTCGAAAGGAGTTCTAATGGCGCCATATATGGCACAACATTTTGCAAAAGTAATTTGCAAAATAGAATCACTTGATCAAAAGTTTAACCTTCAACAATTCGATTATAATTCTTGAATAGAGATCTTCAACCGATTTGCAATGGCATTTAATCGTTGCAGTAATGGAGGATGACTATAGTTAACGTACACGTAAGCAGGATGAGGATTTAGATTCGACAAATGGTCTGAAGATAATTTTTTAAGTGCGGCTGCTAAGGCCTTTCCATCACTAGTTTCGCAAGCAAAAGCATCCGCTTCAAATTCATTTTTACGAGAAAATAGATTAGAAAAAATTTCTGTGAGAAATGAAACGGGAGTATATAAGATGCCAAATGCTATAAGACCCAAAGCAAACTTAATTTCTATTGCACCTAGTGCGATTGAAAGAGCTTCACTGTATAACATATATGACAATAAATACAGAATCAAGCCAACATTCAAAAGGGATATGATGAAAAATTTCTTTGTATGTTTCTTTCTGTAATGACCCACTTCATGTGCTAAAACAGCTACTATTTCATCCACCGAATGATTTTTTATTAAGGTGTCAAACAACACAATGGTTTTACTAGGACCGAATCCGCTAAAAAATGCATTGGCTTTATTGCTTCGCTTAGAGCCATCCATTACATACAAGTTTTTTAACTTAAATTTTTCTTTTCTACAATATTGTTCAACCTGTGATCTTAGGTCTCCCTCTTCTAATGGCGTAAGTTTATTGAACAATGGCAATATTAGTGTAGTGTAAAAGCTATTTATTAAGAATAAGAAAACAGAAAAACTAACCCATGCATATATCCAAAAATCTTTTCCATAATGCATGAATAGAATTACAACTATTGCAAGCAGAGAACCTGCCATTAGACCTCCTATTATATAGCTTTTAAATTTGTCGATAAAATATAAACTTAAGGTTGTTTGGTTAAAGCCATATCGGTTTTCAATGACAAAAATGTTGTACAAATCGAATGGCATATTTAGCAAGTCGAATAGAAAATATAATACAGCAAAAAACAATAGGATGCTCCAAACCGGATCGGCAATCATCGACTCTGCCCATGTTAAGATTATTGCAAAACTACCGGATAGCAATAAGCCAAGCATCAAAATCAATCTAAAACCTGAAGCAAAAACGGAGAAGGAATACTTTTCATTATGATATTTTCGTGCTCGTTCATATTGCTCAACATTGTAAAGTGAATCCAATACAGAAGGAATTGGCTTTTTCCACGATTGAATATTTTTGAATGATAATATTTGATCAACCAAAAAGTGTAGTAAAACGATTGTTACAAGAATATAGATCATGTCATTAGTAGGCTCCGTTGTATTTACGGATAGCCCATTCGATAAAAAGTAATAGAATAATTAATGCAAATACACTTTTAAGGTCAATAAAAGATTGGGTTTTAGATTGTTCATATGAAACTGGTTTGATGTCATTACGGCTTTTTATTTTATCCAATAATCCTATGAGTTCATTTGGATAAATCATTTCACCTCCACTCTTTTCCGACATCGTATAAAGCAACTGATGGTTGGCAACCGTTTCACTGAATTCTAACTGTACTTCGCTTACCGTAAATCGCCCGCTTTGTTTGTACAATTGATCAGCTAATTTCGTTTGAGCATAATATGTATAGATACCTGGGTTTAGGTTTCCGGCATTTAATTGATAAGCAGTCTGTGTTTTACTAAAAGTAAAAGGAAATGAAGCATTGGTATTCTGTTGAACGATGGAAATTGACACATCACTACTATTCACCAACTCTCCACTTTCATTATATAACTCAGCATCAAAAAGTACCGATTCATTTTCTCTGTATGTTGATTTATGATTGACTTTAAATGGGCTTCGTTTTTCGGTGGTACTGACGTATTGCACACATTTTAATATAAACTCATCCACAGCTTGATGGTTCGAGAACTCACTGTACTCTTTAAGTTTCCATCTCCATAAACCTTCTCCTGCTATGATTATCCTTCTCACGTCATCAGCATTATTAAATACAATTAATGGCTGATCTGTTTTAACACCACCAATTTTCTGAACAGCAAATACTTGGTTGTTTGAAGTGTTTACATAAGTTCCAAAAGGTTGTATTAATGGTGGAAAATTTGAAATTCTGCTTTTTGTTTCATCCTCCGTAGTAAAAAGTGAAAACTGATTGTTGATAGAAGCTAAAACATCATTATTCTTTCCATTACTGTTTCTGATCTCGACTCCTGTTTTATATTTATTGAATAGACCGGGATCTGATTGGGCTCCAATAATAAATATATGGGGAATTTTTAGCTGATTGATTTTGTTCAAAATATTCTCTCCTGGAGATGAAGCACTTGGAATCTGATGCAAGATGGCACAACTGTAATTATTGAAATCAAGATTAAAGTTATTAGCAAGTGTGATATCTGCATCGTAATTAAAATTGTTCTCCAATGAAACTTTTATCGCTCCTAAATCGGGATGCGGTGCAGCCGCCAAAATCAATACCTTGTTTTTATTCTCGATAACCTCAATAAAAAATGTTTGCGAATTGTTTTGATACGTAGTTTCATTTCCTAGCTTGTCGGCAGTAATGGTATATTGATGCAAGCCTTTTTGTATTGCTTCAATATAAAATGGAATGAGAATGGAATATCTACTTCCGCTTATATTTAGTTCTCTGGTCGATAACAGTGTGGATTCTTTATACAATCGAATGATTGCTTTTTCTCCTGAACATTGACGAGCGTTAAGAGAGACTTCAATCGGAAATGTATTCCCAATTACTACGGTTTTATTGTGTCGCACCCCGCTTACAATAAGATCTTTTCGTACAGTGGTGTCACCCAAAGCTATAGAAAAGACAGGTGCATTAAACTGATCTGCATCGTAAATTGGGTTCGATCCGCTGTTATATATTCCATCGCTAGCTAGTATTAGAGCACCAACATTTCGGTTCAGAAACTTGCTTTCCAAACTGTTGAAAAGCATACTAAAATCGGTAGACGATTCTATGAAATCCAATTTTGAACCATCGCTAATCTTTTCTCCAAAAGTGTATGTGTGAACTTCAAAGTCCTTACTTAGTTCTTGCTCCAAACTTTGAAGATTTTTCAGATACGTTGGATCCGATACGCTCGTATTGTTTTTAAGCGATGCGGAATTATCGTGAGCTAATATTAAAATGGGTTTTTCAAGCGTATGTCCTACTATTTTTATAAACGGTGATAAAAGCAAAAATGCAATTAAGAACACACAAATCATTCTCAATGCAAACATTGTCTTTTTTAACCAACTGGGAAATTCATTCAGTTCTTTTGCTTTATAGTAAAGCAAAAAGGAATAGCCTAATGCCAGTATAAAGCAAAAAAGAATGAACCAAAATGGAGTTTCTGTATAAAATTTAAACACGAATTTTATTTATAGCCGACAAACCTACATGATTTTTTAAAAATATAAAACCTACGTACAATTTGATAATATCTGTCTAACGAAAAAGTGGAAGCAATGTTATTCCTATTATATTTGCCCTTGTGTTACTCAAAGCCGAAGCTATTTACAAATCCTATAATTCTATTGAAGTATTGAAAGGTATTTCTTTAGAAATCAGTAAAGGTGAAATAATATCAATAGTTGGTGCATCCGGTGCCGGAAAATCGACTTTGCTAAATGTTTTGGGCACTTTAGAGAAAGCCGATAAAGGAGAGATTTCGTTTGGAGATCAGCGCTTGAGTATCATGAACCAGAATCAATTGGCACTCTTCCGAAACAACCATCTGGGTTTTATTTTTCAATTCTTTCAGTTATTACCTGAGTTTACAGCCATTGAAAACATTATTATTCCTTCGTTGATTAAAGGTGTTGATAAGAAATCAAGCTTGGAGAAAGCATATCAATTATTGGAACGATTAAATTTGAATGATAGAGCGGATCACAAGCCATCTGAATTATCGGGTGGTGAACAGCAAAGGGTTGCTATAGCCAGAGCATTGATCAATAGTCCGGAATTGATTTTGGCAGATGAACCCAGTGGAAATCTCGATTCGGCCAATGCAAATGAATTACATTCTTTACTTTTCGAACTCCGTAAAGAATTTAACCAAACATTTATTATTGTTACTCACAACATCGACTTAGCGGACCGAGCGGATAGAAAATTACTGATAAGAGACGGACATTTGGTTTAAAGTACTTCAATTCTGTTTTTTCCTTCCACCACTACTCTACCAATAGGTTTGCTTAAACAATTTAATTCGTCAAATCCTTTTATTGCGTTTTGAAACTCATTCTCAAATTTTGGATTTACAGAAATCAATAGTCCACCGGATGTTTGAGGATCTGCTAAGATAGATTGAAACTCCATTGACATGTTAGCAAGCTTATGCCCGTAGCTTTTGAGATTTCTTTTTGTGCCTCCGGGGATTGAACCTTTCTCAATAAAATCAAATGCCGCATCGAGTATTGGTATTTGCTCAAATTTAAGTTGAGCACTCACATTAGATGATTCTGTCATTTCAATCAAGTGGCCTAACAAACCGAAACCCGTCACATCTGTTAAAGCATGCACATAATTCAATTCACCCAATCGCTCACCTATTTTATTTAAACTAGTCATAGAAACAATGGCATGTTCAATATCCGATTCAGAACATAGTCCCTTCTTCACAGCGGTCGTTAGAACGCCAACACCCAATGGTTTTGAAAGAAAAAGTAAATCTCCAACTTGAGCTGTATTATTTCTTTTCAAATTATCTCTTGTTGCAATACCATTAACGGCTAATCCAAAAATTGGCTCCGGTGAATCTATACTATGTCCTCCTGCCAAGGGAATTCCTGCCTCTGCGCATACCAAACGAGCACCTTTTATTACCTCTCCTGCATATCGGACATCAATTTTGTCAATAGGCCATCCCAAAATTGCTATAGCGAGAATAGGTTTTCCACCCATTGCATAAATGTCACTAATGGAATTGGTAGCCGCTATTTTACCAAACAAAGTTGGATCATCAACGATAGGCATAAAAAAGTCTGTTGTGCTTAATAAACAGCTACCATTTCCCAAATCAATAGCGGCAGCATCATCTCTTTCATTATTTCCAACCAGCAAATTTTTAAATTCTGAGTTTAGTGTATGCCCTTCTAGTATGGAGTCTAATACTTCCGGGGCAATTTTACATCCACAGCCAGCTCCATGACTATATTTTGTCAATTGTATGCTTTCCTTAATGGTGCTCATATTTTGTTTCTGTTTTTATCAAGGATAATAGTCTCTCTTCCATATTTAGATTATTTATTCCATCATATTCGAATTGAAAAATACTTTCGGCTTTGCGTTTTTCATGACCATGCATATAGGCCTTGTCGTAGTATTGAAGCAATAGCTCAACCCAATCTTCCATTCTATCTTCTTCCAATGCACTTAAAACTAACTTGAGTCTCAAACCACCTAATCTTTCCTCTAATTTGATGGAGGCTAATTTTAACTCTTCTTTAGGATAAATGGCATATTCATTTAATATCCTTTTTGTTCTATGTTTATCGGGAATACAAATATCTATAACTCGGGCATTTCGCATTTGAGAAAAAATAGCACCAGGTATTGTGCATTTTCCAATAGTCCGACTTTCATTCTCAATCCAAAGTATTTTATTCTCATCAACTTTTACCCAATTGTCGGCCAATACATTTTCGAACATTTCATTGCTGGGTTGATTTAACATTCCAAAATGACCAAATACTGAGCCTTTGTGTTGAGCCAACTGTTCCAAATCAATGGTTTGATGACCATTTGAATTAAGATACTGCAATAATTCTGTTTTTCCACTACCGGTTTTCCCTCCAATAACAACAATTTTCTTTTGAATATGCAAACTCTCTATAACCCACTTACGAAATCCTTTGTATCCATTTTCAAGTCGATAAACTTTCATTCCACCTGTTGATAATAACCATTCCATGATATTACTCCTAAGGCCTCCTCTCCAGCAATACACTAGAACTGTTTGATCATCTCTCACTTGATCTCGCACATATTGAATCATTTCATGAAATCGTGAGCCCACCAATTCAAAACCTTTTTCAACCGCTAAATTCTTTCCATTATGTTTGTACATAATGCCAACCTCTTTTCGCTCTATATCATTTAACAAAGGAAGGTTAATACTACCAGGAATATGGGCATGCTGAAATTCTGATGGACTTCTGACATCGATGATCAAAGCACCAGAATTACGTAAGTTTAAAAATTTATCTAAAGGAATTATAGATGACAAACGAATAGGTTTGTCACAAAGATAAGACGTGGAAAGAAAGAGAAAAATTAATTAAGCGATGGATCTTCTGGAAAATTTGCCAAAATTGCATACTCCGATCCCATACTTTTTAATACAGTGCTCCAAAGGCCTTTAGCGTTATCAAAAAAGGTAAAGTCCTTAGTTCCACTAGATAACAACCAGGATTTCTCTTTTAACTCGCTATCCAACTGTTTTGGCTCCCAGCCGGAATATCCAGCATAAAATCTGATTTGCTCCGGATTGATTTGACCGGTATCGATCATCAATTTTAGTTGATCGTAATCTCCACCCCAATATATACCATCACAAATCTTTTTGGCACCTCTTAGCTTTGAACCAAGTGTATGCAAATAAAATAATGTGTCTGTTTCTACGGGACCCCCAAAGTACAATGGTACATCGAAATTTGGAAAACCTTCTACGGCATCGTTCAATTTTACATCTGTAGGTTTATTTAATATAAAACCTAGCGTACCCTTACTATCATGCTCCGTAAGTAAAATTACAGAGCGCTTAAAATAAGAATCAAGTAAAAATGGTTCTGAAATCAGGATTGATCCTTGTCTTACTTTTATGATTCTGTTTGCCATAGACCTGATTGTTTAAATACATTTAACGATGATGTTCAAAAAAGGTTCCTCTTCTCTATCAGGTATTCGTTACTAAAAATGAACTTCTTTTATAAATAATAAGATTCATAAATTGTGCCAAAAGGAAATTTATAAGAATAAGATTGATTTTATTGAACTAAATCATAAATCTTACATTAATATGATAGTACATTTGAGGCGAAACTCAATTACGTTAATGTAAAAATCATCAGATTAAAATTCGATATATGAAACCTACCAATGAATATTTAAAAAGTATGCGTAGATCTTACAGTGATGGAGAATTGATTGAATCTCACCTATGCGATAATCCTTTTGATCAATTTGACATTTGGATGAAATTGGCCATATCATCTGGAAATCCTGAAGTGAATGCCATGATTTTATCTACTGCTACAAAGGATAATAACATCAGTTCAAGAGTAGTATTGTTAAGAGGATTCTCATCGGAGAATGGCTTTATTTTTTACACAAATTATAACTCCAAAAAGAGCAGAGATATTTTTGAAAACAATCAGGCTAGTTTATTGTTCTATTGGCCAGAAATAATGCGCCAAGTTAGAATAGAAGGAGTTATTGAAAAAGTGAGCAAACAAGATTCTGATGAGTATTTTAAATCACGACCTAGAGAAAATCAAATAGGTGCCTGGGCGAGCAATCAAAGTGAAGTGGTGAATGATAGACAAGTATTAGATGATCAATTTAAAATGTACGAAGAAAAATTTAAAGATATAGAAGTACCGCGTCCTGAAAACTGGGGAGGTTTTGCTTTAAATGCTGATTACATAGAGTTTTGGCAAGGTAGAGTAGGAAGATTACACGATAGAATTTCATACAAAAAGAATAATGATAACTGGAAAATTCAAAGACTTTCTCCTTAATCAATGATTCGACTACTCATATTCATACTTCTATTACTGGCTATTGACCTATATGCATTTCAAGGCCTACGATTTTTAACTCGAAATAGTACTTCTTCAGCTTCCTCAATCTTAACTTATTTGTTTTGGTCGGTAAGTGCTATCTGTGTTTTGATCATTATAATAGCCAATACAAGTCAAACAGTAGATTGGCCGAAGGCTTTAAGAGTTTACTTATTTGCAAGTATATTTATTCTTGTGCTTTCGAAGGTTATTTTTAGTGTGTTTCTCTTAACCGATGATATAATTCGTGGTGTACGTTATACCCTATCTTATTTTTCTTCCTTAATAAATTCAACAGAAGCAGAGTTAGTTAAAAATCCAATTTCTCGCTCAGAGTTTTTAGTACGTACCGGGTTGATAATTGGGTCAATTCCCTTTTTCTCTTTAATCTATGGAATGGTTAAAGGGGCTTATGATTATCAGGTTCGAAATATTAAAATCAAATCATCTCGGTTGGGTGCTTCCTTCCATAAGTTTCGAATCGTTCAAATTTCTGATCTCCATTTAGGTTCATTCAATACCACTGAACCTCTAAAAAAAGCTATTGAGCTTATTCAAGATCAAAAACCTGACTTGATTGTTTTTTCAGGTGATTTGGTCAACAATACCGCTGATGAAACCTATCGTTTTAAAGAATTATTAAAAACAATAAAAGCACCTTATGGTGTATATAGTGTATTAGGCAACCATGACTACGGTGATTATGTACGATGGAATAATCAAGAGGAAAAGAACAGAAACTTAGAAGAGTTAATCAACATGCACCGTCAATCGGGTTGGAACATTTTAATGGATCAGAATGCCATAATTGAAAAAGGAGAAGATCGTATCAATATCATTGGTGTGCAAAACTGGAGTGCACAAGGTCGTTTTAAGCGTTACGGTGATTTAGCTAAAGCCAATCAGAGTATTGATTCGAATTTATTCAGTTTACTTATTTCTCATGATCCATCACATTGGAAAGAAGAAGTTATAGAGAATTATCAGCATATTGATCTAACATTATCCGGTCATACACATGGATTTCAATTTGGTATCGATATTCCAGGATTTAAGTGGAGTCCGGTTCAGTATGTTTATAAAGAGTGGGCCGGTTTGTATAATGAAAACAAACAGCAACTATACGTAAATAGAGGATTGGGATTCTTAGGCTATCCAGGTCGTGTAGGCATTTTGCCTGAGATAACTGTTTTTGAATTGGAATCGGAAAATTTAGCCTAGATAAACTTAATCTTTTTAGCCGCAAAGGCACACATACGGAGTAATATTAATCCGTGTTTAAAGCGGGAAATATTGGTTTCACCATAGGTTCTTTCTCTGTATCGAATTGGAATTTCTACAATTTTCAAATTTAGTTTAAACGCTCCGAAAATTAAATCATAATCACCAAAAGGATCGAAATCGCCAAAGAACTTTCTATTCAGCTCAAGATTTTCATAGTCTTTTTTGAAAATAACTTTTGTTCCGCATAAAGTATCTTTGAAAGGCTGATCAAGCAACCAAGTAAAAGCAATACTGAAAAACTTATTGCCTAATAAATTTAAGAAACGCATGGCTTGCTTTTCCATTTGATAAACCAATCTCGAACCATTTATAAAGCCACCTTTTCCGGTAGCAATTGCGTTATAGAATTTAGGTAAATCTTCTGGAGGTACGGTCAAGTCTGCATCTAAAATCATGTAGATATCGCAGGTAGCCATAGAAAATCCTTTCTTTACAGCATCGTTTTTCCCCTTTCCGTCTTGCCGCCCTATTTTAATATCATAGGTGCTTCCATACTTTTCTTTTACTCTTTGTATTTGTTCCCAGGTATCATCCGTTGAGTTCCCCTCTATGAAAATTATCTCTTGATGTTTACCAAATTTAGGCATGCGTAGAATAGCATTTTCAATATTTCCGCTTTCATTGCGAGCCGGAACTACAATAGAAACACTGTATAACTCAGCCGCTTGCTCATTACTCAGTAATGCAGTAGGTTGAGCAAAAGAATAAGTGTTCAAAGAAAAGAAACGTAGAAATGGCAGTTTGGCAATTACTTTATTAGTAAGCCATGAAAGCACGGGAATATAGAATGGTATGATCATTCTTCGGGCTCTTCTATACACATCCCAGCCACTGTTTTGAAGTAGATTCTCTAAGTCGCGCTGTGTAAGCCAATTCTGATTGGGTGTTTTGGTTTTCAACCCGGTAAACTCAGCAAATTTTAAAACCGGTTCCCATAAAAAATTATAATAGGTTACAATAATCTTTGTTTGTGAATGGCTTACTTTTTTCAACTGTTCAAAAACCGCCTGGATATCTTCAAGAAAACCTACCAGATTTGATAGAATAATTAAGTCGTATTTTTCATTCAGCTGAAGATCTTCAGCATTCATAACTTTAAATTCAACCGAAGGGAAATTTTGTTGAGCGATTTCAATCATGTTTGGACTAAAATCAATCCCTGTTTTTTTCTTTCCCTTAATCGATGCTATTAATTCACCGGTTCCGCAACCGACTTCTAATACGGAGTTACTTTCGTTAGAAAAATAGTTGCAATAAAAAGAAATATCGTTCCAATAGTACGAATGTCTCTTCCGAACTTTACTTCTGTTGGAAGCAATAGAGTTAAAATATTCTAAGTACCTCAATGCTTATTTTTTTGTGAAAATAGGATAAATCTTAAAAACGAAAAGGATCGTAATAGGGTTACGAAAAAAAATTACTTCTTCTTTTCACCATAAATGATTACCGAGCCGGCAATCTCTTTGAGTACAGGTAATTTCTCAACCAATTTACCAATGCTATTTACTACTCCTACCAAGGGCTTGGGAGTTATTGGATGTAGAAAGTCATACGGAAATACTTTAGTATTTACATAGCCCGTCTCTTTTAGCATATTGTTAAACGACCATCGCACTACGGCTGTTTCATCGGGTGAATCGCCTAACATTCGTTTGATAACCGGTACGTTTTTTTGTACGAAAATTTGTGGATTAAGCATATTGGGTTCAGCAAAAACGATTCGACCTCCTGGCTTCAAAACACGATAAATTTCTTGCATCGCTTTCATCATATCTAAATGATGTAATACCGAACTTCCATACACCACAGAAAAAGATTGATCTTCAAACGACAAGCTCATCGCATCGTCAATCTTAAAATTCACATCACGATATTTTTCTTTTGCTTGATCCAATAAATCTTGTGAAATATCAATCGCAGTAATTTCTGCTCCGGTTGCTTGCTGTACTTTTCCGGTAAATAATCCGGTTCCGCACCCTATCTCTAAAGCTTGATCCTCTTTAGCAATTTTGGCGGTCAATATCATTAATTCAGCTCTACGATTAGCTCTCACTTGCCCAGCCGGGCTCGACCAATTCCATACATCCTCGGCATGACTGCTGATTTTTTTTCCGTGCTCTCTTTCGTTATCTAATCGGTTATCACTCATTATTAATAATTGATTTCATATAAGTAGGCTGGTTCTTGAACCCCTATTTGTTTTATTAACTTTAACTTCTGTGGATACTTTTGGGTTACAGGATTGAGTAAACGATGCATTGTGTTGATGATATAGCCATCTACTTTCTTGGGGTTCCTTCTTAGGCTTGCAATCATAACATGTGTAACACCCGCTTCTTTAAAAGTATATAAAACAGAATCAGGATCGGAATGGAATACGGTATAAACCGGATAAAATGATTTTCCTTTACCATACACAAAACTCATTGGTGCTTTTCGGCACGCTACATATGAATTTTCATCCAAACTATCTGCTACATAGGCGCTCATTTGTAAATAGTTCTGCCAATCTGTGGTGTATCCATAATAAATATCACCTTTAAGATTTTTTTGGACTACAGGCAACCGATCACTCGCTTTTCCAATTGTTTTTATAAAACTGCTTCCAAAAATTAAAACAGCAATTATTGGAAGAAAGAGTTGAAGAAAAGATGACTTTTTCTGAAAAGCATAATATAAACCCGAAAAGAAAATTAAAAGAATAAATGGAACATACACCATTATCATTCGAGGTTGATCCCATTTAATTTGAAGTGCAAGACACATGGTACCGGCCATTGTCATAGCATATAATCCGGTCAGTACCAGAAAACGGTTTTTGTTTTTTATCACTATGATAAATGCCCATACAAAGAGAACAATGGTAATAAAAGCTAAGCCCCCTTTAGCTACCTGAGAGTCTTCACTGATAAAACCTAGAATCTGATAAAAACGCTTGCTCAAGTATATATTGAGATTGTCGAATAATCTGCCAATAAAGCCATCAAAAGTTTCCATTCCTTTTGATGGGTCATAAGGGTCTTTTTGTAAAACAATTGAAGATTGACTGCTAAACTGATTTTGAGCGCCCCAAATGGTAAACCGAATTCCTTCATAAACCAAACGAACCAAAATAAAACTACTTAAAAAATAGGCGATCTGCTTCCATTGCTTATAGATTAGAAAATAAAAAATACCTGCTACAACAGTTACTGTGGCCAGGTTTTTACTCAGTGTTGCAATAAAAACCATCAAACCTAAATGCAACCAATTTTTCCATGAATACTTTAGTTGATCGTTTCTTTCATTCTCAATCACTTTAACAAAGGCCCAAATCATTAAAGCCTGAACCATTAGAAAAAATGATTCTGTAAAGGTTTGGCTGGCAAAGTATTGGAAATAAGAATTTACCGAAACAATAGCCAACATTGAAAACAGAACGGTGTATGGAACTCTTTTGGAAAAAGCTTTGTACAAAAAGAATACATGTAGTGCTGAAAACAGAAGAGAAAAGAATTTTAAAATAATAATGTTTAACCCAAAAAGTTTTATAGGTATGCTCAGTATCATTGGATACAAAGGAGCATTTGCACTGAAATAATTGCGATAATCTTTTGCAAAATTATAAGCTCCTTCAACATACAAAGAATCATCATTAGCTTCGCTGATCTTCACATCAAACAAAGCAAAAGCAAACAAAACATTGATCAATAGTATTATCGAAGCAATAATGTTTTTGTTGCTTTCGAAAAAACTTTCTAATCGTGTGAGCAATGATTCTCCTATGCCTTTAATAGTATCGGTTGAGCTTGTCGATTTCTCCGCCTTCGATCGGTGCTTTCTTACTTTCATTTTGCGATTACTTGGCTGCGTCAGCTAAAAACTTAGCCAACCCGATATCGGTTAATGGATGTTTTAATAAATCGGTAATAGCGTTGAGCGGACAAGTAGCAACATCTGCACCCACTTCAGCACAACGAACTACATGTAATGGATTTCGAATACTGGCAGCAAGCACTTGGGTTTGATAAGCATATACTCTATAGATGTGAACGATCTGTTCGATTAATGCAACTCCATCATAATTAATGTCATCCAATCGTCCTAAAAATGGAGAAACATAGGTGGCTCCAGCTTTGGCGGCCAATATGGCCTGACCGGCAGAGAAAACTAAAGTACAATTGGTTTTAATTCCTTGATCGGAGAAATAGCGTATGGCCTTCACTCCTTCTTTAATCATGGGTACTTTTACCACTATCTTTTCGTCAATGGCTGCCAACTCATTCCCTTCTTTAATTATACCGTCAAAATCAGTGGCGAGAACTTCTGCACTTACATCGCCATCCACAATTTTGCAAATGTCAGCGTAATGCTTCATAATATTTTCTTTCCCTTTTATTCCTTCTTTAGCCATGAGTGAAGGATTGGTGGTTACTCCATCCAATACTCCAAGATTATTGGCTTCTTTAATCTGATCAAGGTTTGCGGTATCAATAAAAAACTTCATGGGTTATAAGTTTAAATCTTTTCGTGAAACTATAATATTATAATATTTTTCTTCAGGATCGTTATCAAATTTTTCAAATTCAGATTCAGATAATTCCGTCCAATTCTGATACAAATCTGAATGCAACCAAATTCGGAATTTTTTTTGACTTAAAAAGGATAACATTTTTGAAGCACTATCTCCAGATTCAGTCAAAGCATAAGGAGATAGTTCGCTTAACATTACAATGTCCTGATTCCGATCCAGTAACTGGGACATCCCAATTAATGCATTGTACTCTGCACCCTGAATATCCATTTTAATAAATTGAATAGGTTCTTTTAATACATCCAATTGATCGAGCGCTAAAACATCTACCTCAACTTTGTATTTATAGTCGGCTATTGGATAGGTTCTATGATCTACGTTTAATAAGTTACTGGCATATAAGGTAAGAACTCCGGGCTTTGCTCCTATTGCTGCTTGATAGAGCGAGACATTCTGCAACGATCTACTTTCTTTTGCCAGATGTTTAAAGTTGGTTGGATCGGGTTCAAATGCATGAACTTTACCCTTAGTTCCTACAAAACGTGATAAATGTTGTGTAATAAAACCAACATTTGCACCAATATCCAAAACCGTAAAGCCGCTTTTTACTATTTTTTGCATGGCAACGATTTCTTTATGGTCTTGTCGCTTTTTAAACCTAAAATAAAATGTCTTGTAAAGAGGATAGCAATTATGAAAGAGAAAATCTGCCAGTCTGAACTTCAGTTTTTTTTCCACCCGAATTAAATTAAAAAAGGGTAAGCTACTTATATCGCACCGCTACAACCGATTATCCTTGCTTCCTTCCGGCCCTGGGGAGGTTTTCAGGAGCTGGTCGTATAAGACTTACCCGCAGCAAAAATAGTAAACTCATTTCAACTTTTAAAGTATTAGATATTGATTTGCTTTTATTTATTTTTACCCCTTCAGTTTTTACATATGAGTTCAGTGGTTAAATTCATTCTCAATTATGGCGCTCTTAGTGGAATTATTCACTTTGTATTAGCCATTTTATTATTCCAAGCGGGCATGAATCCACTTGGGCAGTCGGGTTGGCTATTGGCTTGGATACCCTTAGTATTTATGAGTCTGGCTTGTAAAAATCTTCGTAATTCATTTTTTGAAGGATTTATAAGTTATTGGAAAGCTTTCCGGATTAGTTTTCTTACAGGGAGTGCTTCAGCTTTCTTGTTTGCACTTTTGGTATATATTTATGGATCGTATTTTAATTCTGATCTACTGGAAGTATTTAAAAAAGAAGTATTTGAGAGTTTAGAAATGACGCGTTCGTTCATAGGAGAATCATTATATGAAACCGGAATGGATAACTTAGAAAATACCACAATGTTTTCGGCAGCGAATTCGGATTTTTTAAATAAAGTATTTGGCGCTATTATCGCTTCGTTAATTATTGCTGCATTTTTTAGAAGAAACAATTATAATATAGATGTCAAATAACCCCATCGATCTAAGCATTATAGTTCCTTTGTTTAATGAGGATGAGTCCATTGGAGAATTAAGTGAATGGGTTAATCGTGTTTGTGCATCTAATAATTTGTCTTATGAATTGATATTTATTGACGATGGCAGCACCGATAATAGCTGGAATGTAATTCAAACCCTATCCAATAATCAAACATCTGTAAAAGGGATAAAATTTAAGCGCAATTATGGTAAGTCTGCTGCTCTGCATACCGGATTTCAGAGTGCAGAAGGAAAAGTAATCATTACTATGGATGCCGACCTACAAGACAGTCCGGATGAGATTCCAGGATTATATAAGATGATCAAAGACGATGGCTTTGAATTGGTTTCGGGATGGAAAAAGAAACGACATGATCCTTTGAGCAAAACAATTCCGAGTAAATTTTTTAATTATGTTACTGCTAAAGTTTCAGGGATAAATAATTTACATGACTTTAATTGTGGACTCAAAGCATATAAACAAAGTGTAATAAAAAGCATAGAGATTTATGGGGAGATGCATCGCTATATTCCGGTAATTGCTAAATGGCATGGATTTACAAAAATTGGTGAAAAGGTAGTTGAACATAGAGCAAGAAAATATGGTAAATCAAAGTTTGGACTCGAAAGATTTATCAATGGGTTTTTAGATTTAATGTCGATCAGTTTTGTAAGTCGCTTTGGAAAAAAACCCATGCATCTGTTTGGAACCTTAGGCTTATTAATGTTTAAGATTGGATTCTTAGCGGCATTATGGTTGGGTTGCAGCAAATTGTATATGGTGTACAACGATATTCCTGCTCGATTGCTTACCAATCGTCCATCCTTTTATATAGCACTTACATGCATGATCTTAGGCACGCAACTTTTTGTAGCTGGTTTTCTTGGAGAGCTCATTGCTCGATCAGGTTCAGAGAGAAACTCATATTTGATTGAAGAAAAAACTTTCTAATCGGTGGCTCGAATTGTAATTATTGGACCGGCCTACCCTCTTCGTGGAGGTATAGCTAATCTCAATGAAACATTAGCCATAAAATTGATTCAAAAAAATCATACGGTAGATTTGGTTTCCTTCTACTTTCAGTATCCAAGTCTTCTATTTCCCGGCACATCCCAAACAGAAAACACTCAGACAAAACCAGATCTCAATATTCATAATTTAATCAGTTCCATTAATCCCTTATCATGGATCAGAACAGCCCAAAAAGTAAACCGATTAAAACCTGATATTGTCATCTTCCGTTATTGGTTGCCGTTTATGGGGCCATGCTTAGGTTCAATTGCCCGGTTGTTAAAATGCAAGTATAAGGTGGCTATAGCCGATAATATTATTCCACACGAAAAACGATTGGGTGATGGAATATTTACCAAATGGTTTTGCAAAAGCATGAGCGGATTTGTTGTAATGTCCAAAAGTGTGTTGAATGATCTATCTCAATTCACTAACTCTTCTACTAAGGTGTACTCCCCTCACCCAATTTACGATATGTATGGATCTAAAATTGAAAAAGGAGTTGCCCGAAAAAAATTAAATCTTGATCCAAACGATCGTGTCATATTATTTTTTGGATTTATTAGAAAGTATAAAGGCTTAATGCTTCTTTTGAAAGCAATGGCCAGACCAGAAATTGCTGATTTAAATATTAAACTTTTGGTTGCCGGAGAGTTTTATGATGATACCGATGAGTATATGAGCTTTATACAGGAAAATAATTTGAGTGATCGTGTAATACTCCACAGTCATTTTATTCCACGTGAAGATATAGCCCTCTATTTTTCAGCATCAGACATTGTTGTGCAACCTTATCTAAGTGCTACACAAAGCGGTGTTACTCAAATTGCATATCATTTTGATAAAGCAATGTTAGTGACCCATGTGGGAGGATTGTCTGAAATTGTTAGTCATAATAAAAATGGTTATGTAGTGGATGTTAATGAAGATGCAGTAAGCGGTGCTTTAATTGATTTTTATACAAAGCAAAGAGAAATTCCTTTCTCGGAAGAAAGCAAGCTATTAAAGAAACAATATGAGTGGGACTACTTTATAGATAATATTTTTAAAGTAAGCGCATTAAAATAAAGGTGATTCTTATTCGTTGTATGCGTTTGTATGATCTTATCTAAGCATTTAGCCAACCTACTCTATCTTTCTCTTACGAGCATCATATTAGTCATTGCACTTTTTTGGTTAGACCGTGATACAATACTCTGGGCCGATTTTCTCAAGACTCAAAATATTATTGCGTTTTTGATTTATACGATTCCTACTTCGGTTTTCTCAATGCTAGTATATATTTTTAGCATTGATCGATGGTCAAACAGAAAAAGTTTGCTGTATGCTTTTATTACTATTCTGTTTAGCATAATCGGAACCATGGTTGTATTATACTAAGTTTATAACCTTTGGCTTCTCAAAAAGATGCATTAGAAACACATTCAACAGAATTAGCTCCATTCCGTAAAAAATATCTTCAAAAGGAATTGTACCTAATCGTATTCCCAAGAATTCATTCTCGTTATACCAAACGACTTCACCTTCTATTCCGCTTCCGGTAAGCATTCCATTTACAATAAAGAAAGGGATTATTAGGATTAAATAAGTTATATAAAAGCGATACAACCATATAGGCTTTGCAACAAATTGAACATACAAAATGAAAATGGACAATGATATGAATGTAACGCTGGTGTATATAAGGTTGAGATTGAAAAAGGCAGTTGCAAGCAATAGGATGACCAATAGAACGGATATCATTTTCTCAACGCGTATATTTCGGTTAAATATTCCAAATTTTGAGAAACAGTGGTAAGTAAAAACACAAGCATATGGAATGGATATAAAAAAGAGCAACTCTTCAACAGGCAAACTTAAAACATAGAATCCGCTTAAGTATTTTGGGTTAAAGCCCCACACACCTATTTGAGTAAAATACTCATCCCAAACTAAAAACAATACAGCGGAAATAAGCATAGCAGGGATAAACGATCGCCATCTTTTATAAAACATTAGTTTAGGATGGAAAGAAAATATAAGTGGAATTAAAAAACTGAATACATTAATCAGTAAATAAAGTGATTTCATCCAAGCAAATTATTGTGCTCCTTTTTAAAATATTTGAAGGGTACCCACAACATACCAAAACACTCGCCATCGTACTTATCTAAGTGTTTGTGATGCATCTTGTGCGCTCTACGTATCGCTTTGAAGTAACGATTGTTGGTATTTCTAAAAATTTTGAATCGTTGATGAATAAAGATATCATGAACGGTAAAATAAGCAGCTCCATAAATAGTAATTCCTAATCCAAGGAAAAACAAATAGGAAAAGCTTTGAAGCATACCCATATACATAAGCAACATTCCCGGTATGGCAAAAATTAAAAAGAAGAAATCATTTCTTTCAAAAAAACCTTCGGTCTCTTTGTTATGATGATCCCGATGCAATGTCCACAATAATCCATGCATAATATATTTATGCGTAAACCACGCCACTCCTTCCATCAAGGCAAATGCAAAAATTGTAATCAAAATATTAAGCAACCAATTTTCCATAATTATTAAATTTATTTTCAATAAATTCTTTTCGGAATTTAAATATGTTTTTTAATTTTTTTAAAACGACAAAGTGAAAAACATTTCCCAATATTCCTAAAGGAAGCTTGTACCTTATGTGGTCTTTCATTAAAACACTATCTCCACACTCTTCAAAAGTATGTGTATGCTCCCAAAGACTGTATGGTCCTTTTTCCTGCACATCTGTAAAGCAATTATATTCCTTAACCTCTTGAATTCTTGTAACCCATTTAACCGGAATATTAAGAAGTGGTTTAACGGCATATTCAATGCGCATGTCAGAATAAATTTTATTCGAATCTAAACTATTGATGATACGAAAATCCAAATCAGGAGGCGTGATCTTTGAAAGATTTTGTGGATTTGAAAAGAAGTTCCATACCTCTTCTATATTGGAATTAATATACTGTTCTCTATAAAATTGATGTATCATTACTCTATTTTATATAATTATCTTTATAATAGGCCTTTACCTTTGAAAAACAGATTTTAAACCA
>Ga0116143_10001552_pt1 | contig 27227 bp, 5 predicted proteins | sample AD_UKC034_MetaG_FD_89745 | JGI IMG/M metagenome (GOLD analysis project Ga0116143, IMG submission 89745) | Active sludge microbial communities of municipal wastewater-treating anaerobic digesters from USA - AD_UKC034_MetaG | ecosystem: Engineered > Bioreactor > Anaerobic > Digestate | place: USA...
ATCGATAGTCAAATTAAGCCCGGCCGGAAAGCCGGGCTTTTTTATTTTTGCAGCTCACAAAATCAAAAAAATGATCAATACCAATTCCATATTTACCGAATTTGTAGAAATGGGCGAAAAGCTCAGAAAAGGTTATAACACCCTGAAGTCCATTGAGGAGGTCGATGTAGCCACCACTCCCAAGGAACTCGTCTGGTCCTGTGACAAGGTCAAGATGTACCATTATATCCGCGAAACTCCACCCAAAACCAGTATCCCGGTATTGGTATCCTTTGCCATTATGAACCGCCACGATGTTCTGGACCTTCAGCCTGACAGGAGTCTGATGAAGAAACTGCTGGATGAGGGACTGGACATTTACATCATGGACTGGGGCTATCCGAGTAAGGCTGATCGGTATCTGACCATGGAGGATTACATCCTGGGCTACATGAATGATGCCATTGATTTCGTCAGGAAGACCCACAAAGTGGACAAGATCCACAAAATGGGTATCTGTCAGGGAGGTTTGTTCAGCATGATCTACGCAGCCATTCACCCCGAAAAGCTGAAAACGCTGACCACCTATGTGGCGCCATACGATTTTACGGATACCCACTGCAACATGCTCTATAAATGGACCAAATACGTAGATGCAGACACCATGGCAGAGACCCAGGGCGTGATCAGTGCCGATATGCTCAACAACGCCTTCAGTATGCTGAAGCCCAGCATGGACATCGCCAAATTTTTTGGCGTGATGGAAATGATGGAAGACCGCGACAAGCTGATGAATTTCCTGCGTATGGAAAAATGGAAGGCCGATTGTCCCGATCTCAGCGGAGAAATGTACCGCAAATACATCAAGGACCTTTTCAGAGACAATAAACTGATCAAAGGAGAATTTGAGCTGGACGGACAGAAAGTGGATCTGAAAAAAGTGACGGTTCCATTCCTCAATGTCTATGCTACCGAAGACAACATCATTCCGAATTATTCCACCACGGCCGTGATGGACCACATCGGAAGCAAGGACAAACAGCTGTATGCCTTCCCTGGCGGTCACATCGGAGTTTTCGTCGGCGCTAAATCCCAGAAGGAACTGGCTCCTGCAGTGGCCAAATGGGTGATCGAGAGGAGCTGACAACGATTTTTTTTCAGCAAGCTGTCGAATGTTGACAAAGAAATGAATACATCAAATAGTGGATTCAATCTGTAACCACCAGTTTTTTAATGATTGAAGAGGAATTGCCCTCTTTTATTTCAAGAAAATAGATACCAGGCTGAGCATAACCAAGGTCGAACTGTACCTTATTGTTTCTTAATATAGAGTAGCTTATGGGTATTTTTCTTCCTTTTAGATCAAATGCACGAATGATCGAAACCGGCACATCTTCAGATTGTGCTTCTATTATACAAGTTTTCCTGCATGGGTTTGGATAAATCCTCGTATGTGAAACCTTGGATCCGGGTGTATGGGTTGAGATGATCAGGTCATCGTACACCATGCCCAAACAATTGAAAAATCCCACCTGATTTGCATATACAGGGAGCGGGGTAAAATTCTGGTCATCCACCCTGGTTAAAGTCCAGAATTCCAAGCCAGCTCCATAATCTTTAAAGGTGAACAGGAATAAACCGTCATTGCTTATATTGTAATAGAATTCTTTAATTTCTTCTTTAATATCATTCAAACTATAATTTGTCAGAATTTTGCCATCATATGAAAACTCGGTAAAGCTGTTTGACTTATGTTGAACCAATATCTTTTGTTTTAAAGGATGAATTCTATATTTTTTAATGGGTAAACCTAAATCCAATGGTTCTATATGGCGATTGGGAATGGAAAGTTTTTCAATACCCGTAAGACTGGGAATAAAAAGAAATTGATTCCATGGATCCAGTTGAAACCTCGAATCAGGTCTGATATCAGTCCACTTGTAAACTGATTCAATCACATTTTGTGAGACATGGTATGCCGATATCTGCCTGTTGTTATAGTCAGTGTAATACAATACATTCTTGATGAAATCGTAATCCAGATAAGACCCATTAACCACTAATCCCAAATCACCAATTTTTTCTTTATTCCTCTTAATTGTGTTTAATGTGAATAACTCGGTATGACCAGTAATGACATTAAATTCCAAATACAAAACGACTCCCTTATTTTGATCTATAGTAAACCAGGGATAAAGCTCGTTGATTTGCAATATTGGAGTTTTGATTTGTGTGGTGGAGCGAAAGGATAAATAACCCTGTGAATCAAGTCCTAAATACAAACCGCCTTCGATATCAGAATAGGACAGGATCGAACAATTGGAATTTTGAAACAGAGGTTGAATCGTTTGATTTAAAGTATCTAGGACATCTATATTCCTAGTGTTAAAAACTAGAAGTCCACGACCGGAGTAAATAAGTCCAAATTCTGATGACGAAACCTGATAAATTTCGGAATGAGTTAAATCAGTAATGCGTCTAAAAGCAAAAGACCTTTTTCCGGACAATTTGTAATAGAAACCTTTTCGGACAGGATCCCAGGCAAAAACAGATGGTTCAAGCATATTTTCATTTAAAGTCAGAGTGTCTGAACCGATGATCATCCAGGACCGCTGACTGGAACGGGCATAAATATACCAGTATTGATCCCATACATCAAATGAGGTAATTTTTATCCCAGGTATTATTTTAATCAATTTAATCTGACAGTCTCTAATGTTGAAAGAAAAAATACTGTCGTCTTTTGACCAGTATAATTCATGATCCACAAGTCTGGGCAGCACGTACTCTGGATTAGAGCTTAGAGTACAAATTTCCCTTTTCTCTCCACTGGCCCTATCCAACGAAATAACAGCACTTTGAAATAAGTCAAAATACAGGAAGTCTGAAGTAAGAGGATCAAATCCAATGGGAAAATAGCTTTGCTGAACATAAAGCTGGTGTTCTTTAAATTCACGATTTAAACTGTGCAAGGAGTAGATACTTCCAAAGTAAATTTTGGATTGTCCGAAGAGAAATGTAGAAAAGAGACAATAAATCAGAAATAGTATGAAGCAATATTTCGTTTTCATGGCGGGAATTGATTTGTAAACATGTACTTATAATAGTTTTATTGTTGATTGGGATAATAAAATCTTTTCATGTCAGTGTGAACATTTAATAAGTTTCTGTTGGAATGGAATCTTTCCATCAAACTCCAGAGCAAGAAAGTAAACACCATCGGACAAGTAGGAAAGATCCAAGGCATCATTAAATTGAAATGCCTGTCTGTTGATCAGGAGCTTGCCGTATAAGTTAAACAAGGATAATTTAACTTCCTCCGAAATCAGGATATCATGGGGATTGTCAATGTAAATATAATGATCAAAGGGATTGGGATATACACGGCTGTATGGAATCAAGAGTTTTGAAAGTTCATCTCTGTTTTGGCCATTTGAAAAAAAAGTGCTGAATAAATTGTAAGTATTATTAGTCTGGATTGGCTGATTTGAATCAAAAATAATTTCAGCCGAATTATCTATTACCTCTTTGTTTCTTAGAGCAGGATACGGATTGATTTTGAATCGAACATACCCTTTGCTGTTTTTAGGGTCTGACTTGGATGGAATCAAACTGATAGGATCATGAACAAACCAAATGGTTCTGTCTTTGGTAATAAAGTAGTTGCAAGGGTGACTGGATGAGATAAATTTAAAAGACGACAAATCAATATTACTGCCAATCTGATCTTTGATCACCACCGAATGGGCGGTATCGTTGCCTAAGTTTTCAAACTCAATGGTATAAATCAGGGGTTGTGATTTTTCAATTCGATTGTTTTTTCCATCGTAGGGTATATTTGATTTGCTATTTGGATCAAAGGCACACAGAATTATACTTTCATATGTGTGAGAAATACTGTAACCGGGAGAAATAAACGAGCAGACAAATCTGACAGCTCGATTTGTATTATTTTCGTGAGGGCCATGCAGATCGAAGATGATGGAATCAGCTGATTGGAGCGGTCCAATCTGGCCCAAATCAATTGTATATTGAGATCCTTCTATGGAGTATGGTATGTTTAAGCTCAGAAATTTGTAATTAGTATCAAGCTGCACATACATTTTACCTCGCAGACTGGTAGAACCTGTGTTAGTGAAGTTTACGAGGTATCGAGTGTTTGTATTGCACCGATTGCTTTCCACTAGGCCTGTCAGTGTGGCTTCTGAAATGGATTCGACAGGCTCAAAGGGAATGTCAGAATAGATAACTGTATCAGGCAGGGATGAAAAAACAGGAAAACTGTTGATTGAGGCAGGCGTGATTTGCCAGATGTTGGATGTAGATTTTATAATAGTCGTACTGTCTTTAATGAGTGCCAGATTCAGAAATCCGTCTGGAAATGGAGTATATAAACAATGGTCCCCTTTTAATTCGATTGGAAAGGGAAATTTGGGTTCAGAGGAATCCAGAATGAAATTGTGATTTTTATCCCAAAACCTGTATCCTGAAAATTTGTACAAAGATCTCCTGATAGCATAGCAGCATAGTGTTATTTCGCAATATACATTGCCCATTTTTTTGCCGGATAAATCAAGGGTGGTAATTTCAAATCCCATCAAGAAATTGCCTGTGACAGAAAGGCTTTGGATATTCAAACTACCTCTTTGGGAATCCAATTCAATATCCCCAAAGGGCCCCATGGGTTTTTGGGCAGAACATCCGGGTTTAAAATTAATAGGGACGAAGGGTGGAGGACATTTGTAAGGATCTGGGGTTATCCCGTTGCAATCAAAAGGACTTCCACTCATTTCAAGAGATCCCGCCTTGCCTCCTGCAGTAAAAGGCGTAGCCCATTCAATCAGTGTAGAGAAGTTAGGGTTTGCGCCATTGATTAGCTGGATGGAATCTTTACTTTCAATCATGATTCCAAAATATCGCTCAAAATTGATTTTACTGCTGATGTGTGCTGTATTTTGGCCCTGTGGTGTCAGGGTACAATAAATAGCTATGCCTCCATCACCACTGTTTAAAACATTGGTATGGTTGTTTATTCTGCAGCATCTCTGATGTACAAACATGATTTCAGTGTCCAAACGATCTAGCTCCATACTAAAGCTATAAGTACCTATTTCTATAAAAGCAAGGAAATCATTAAAATAACAGTATTGGTTTTCAGGATAAATCGAATACACCTTTGCTTTTTTCAAAGAACAAATGGTTCTTTGGATGAAAAACCATTTTCCATTGGACTTTTTATATGCGGCCAATTCAATATGATCATCCAGTTTGGCACCCTGAGAGTTATAATCTCTGGATAGAAACAACTCTCCTTCGATCCTGAATTTATTCCTTTGTAAAGGTGTGAGTTTATATTCAATACTGGCCCCAGTCTGATGCAAAGCAAAGATGTCTTGAATACATGCTGAAAGTAAAACGACAGTCAGTAGAAGTTTCGCTAGATTCATAGGTTACTGATTTTTTAGATAAGGGTTATAAAAAACAAGAAAATTTAACAAATATATTGAAATAACGATACAATTATTATTTTGCATTCGGATATGTGAAAAATAAATGATAAAGTTCGGATTAACAGTCTAACTTTAGTTCTTTTAATAGAAGATTTAATCTATAAAGACTAATATAACGCCTTATTAATGAATAATTTTGATCATTATTTTCAAGTTAACAAGGATCTCTGGGACAAACGCACGGGAATTCACCTCAAGTCTGAGTTTTACCATACGGAGCGCATTCTGGCGGGAGAATCAGCGCTGACTGAAATAGAGCAGCAATATTTACCAGAGGTGAAAGGAAAAAGTCTGCTGCATCTGCAATGTCATTTTGGCCTGGATACTATTTCTTTAGCCCGAATGGGTGCCCAGTGCACCGGAATTGATTTTTCCACAGAGGCCATTCGAACTGCCAGGGAACTAACAGCCCGGACCAGTCTGCATATTCCATTTTACGAATCGAATGTATACGATGTTCCTAAGCTGGGTCTGCCGGATTTTGATCTTGTTTTTGCCAGCTATGGAGTGCTGTGTTGGTTGCCGGATCTGAATGCATGGGCCAGGGTGGTGGCCGGAGCGCTGAAGCAGGGAGGAATGTTGTACCTGGCAGAGTTTCATCCTGTACTCTATATGTTTGATTTTGACAAGAGGACACTCTCCTATCCTTATCAAAATACCGGTCAGGCATTTGAGGAATGGTGTGAATTCAGTTATACGGAAGCGACAGAAAAAGTTGGAATGAATTCCTGGTTCTGGCAACACTCTCTATCGGAGATTATCAATGCATTGATCGAAGCAGGCATGCAGATTCATATAATGCATGAAATTCCCTGGTCGCCTTACCATTGCTTTCCGGGGATGGAAGAACTTGGTACATCCCGTTATTATTTTGGTCCGAAAGAAGCACAAATTCCGCATGTGCTGGTGGTGCATGCTAATAAGTTGTGAGGGGTGTTCCGTAAACTTCCTTATTTACAGAGATTTTAATGAAAGCTTTAGTTGCTGAATTTTCTCTGATTTCATCATGGAACATTTTCATTCAAAGAGATTTATTTCTATTGGGAATGTGGGGTTCGGGATGATTCTCTTTTCACTATTTAAAATTTATATTTGGTATGTGTGATTAGTTCCAAGTCCAGATACCTTCCAATCCAATACTCAATTCAAGGCTACTCTCAGGTGAAATCCTATTTATAATCCTGGAAAAAAAATTTGGTGTTGCACCGAATCAATTTTATTTTATCAACGATCGCGAAACGATTTCAATTATTTTCTTTGGTTGAATATTCCATTTTTTACGATAATTATTCTGGAATTTGGAATTGAAAATTTGAATTCTTCAATAAATATATCAATCCATTGTTTCATATTTTCTCTACATAGACAAAAAAATAGAAATCAAAAAAATTATTTAAACCGAGATTTCGGAATTAAGGAGAGTAATTCAAAGAAGGATTTTGAAGATATGATCTCATGATATTTCATAGACTTGTTTTCCCGATCAGACAAAATGGGATGTCCGGTTGAAATTGGATTTATGGTTGTTCGTACTCCTGAATAGATGTGTATTTTGAATGGGTTATAAGACATTTTCGGATTCGAAATCTCCGGAACTATTGAAATAATACAATATCTGAAAGCCCTGTTTCATTGCATTTTATCGGTAATTGAGTGAATTATAAAATGCATATTTACTTTATTTATATAGTATTGATTTATAAGTGTCATTTAGATTATTAATTTTTGTAAATTGAAAGTGCACCAAAAATTTTATTTAGAAATAGATGGATTGTTTCGAGAAATTGAATGGGCAGTCTTTTCTAAAATAACTGAAATATTTCTTCTTTAAAAACAAATGAAATAAAAATATAATTTATAACTCGTAAAAAAGAATTGGAAAATGGAGTCCATTATGAGGTATCAAAATTTAAAAATTGAGAACAATATTTGATTTTACTCATTGGGGATGTTTTTTAAATTCAATTAATTGATTATTTGTAATAGAATTTTTATTAGTAAATAATGAATTAAATAAAATAATATATTATAAAATTAAATACAAACTGTTGTTTTGATTTCTGGTGCTCTATCTTTGGCGGGTATAGGTGCAATAAATTATTAATTTCTTTAATGAATTTATGTATTGCATTTATGCGAATGAATGTGTCCGAACCTGTACTTTACTGTCATGAAAATGAGATGATGTTTTCGTGAGTAGGTTGTTTTTGTCCTGCATGTTGGAATGTGGATTTCATAGTCTCGTTTCAATTTTTGTGATTCAGAAACATTTTGGTTTGACACCTTCAAAAATGTTTGATAACCAAAGCAACCATGAAATATCTAAGCTACCTCATTCTACATGCCTTTACGGTATTTACAGTTTTTGTGTTTTCCACGCATAATTTATCAGCAACCAATTGTACCTGTCCGGGTAACCTTGTATCCAATCCCAGTTTTGAAAATGGGATAACTGGTTGGTCTTTCTACAATGGAAACTTCAGCGCAGGAACTTTCGGTGCCCAGTGTGGATCCTACGCGGGCCATTTCCAGCACACCAGTGGAACTGGAGGTTTCCGACAGACAATTAGTGGCATCTCAGTTGGCACCAATCTCGTATTGACTTTTTATGGGGGTGTGCACCAAAGCAGTTTTAATCAGCGATTTGGTTTGAGATATTACAATTCTTCCGGTTCACTAATAGGAGAAAATTATGTCGATGTCAATGGCCCTTTGCCAGACATGACTTTTTACACAATTTACAGTACAGTGCCTGCCAATACCTCTCAAATCAGAGTTGAAGGTTGGACCAATGGAGATTGGTTGAAAGTAGATCAGATTTGTCTCACTGTAGGAGGCCCATGTGAACCAGATAATTCATCTGCGCCACCATTCTGTGCGCCGACCCCTGTATGTGATTCAGGTGATTTTCTTTGGAGTCAATCCATCAATAGCAGTGACGGAAGTGCTCCGATCAGGCTGGTATGCAGTTCGCTTCTCAGTTATACAATACCGGGTCCATATCCCACCTCTTTTTCTTCAGCTACCACAATTCAGATTTCAGATGTGGTATCATATGATGGATATGCAGGTAGGAATAGTGTGACACAGCAGAACGAAAGATGGAGGTTGGTTTTTATAAAAAATGGAATAACTGTCGCAACGTCTCCCTACACGACGGATGTGCCTGATCTGAAAACACAAGCATATTGGAGAGGTAGTTTGGGATCTGTTACCCTGCCCAATGGAACAGACGAGATTCGCATTGAACATTGGTCTGTAAATAATAATTCCAATTGCAGTAATGGTCCTAACTCAGTAATTCCTGTCAGTGTTTGTCTTAAATCGAGCCCGATATGTGTGGATTTTGGGTCTGCTATTTTATCTGATGTCAATCTGGTCAAAACTAGGCAAATTCAAAACCAGATAAGTTGTGGATCTGAGCCTAGCAGAATGTTGTATATCAGTTGTTTGCTCGATAATATTTCAGGAGGAACAGCAGGAAACAGGAAGTTGTGGAAAATCATTTCAGGTGGTACATTTAATGAATATTGCGATGGCAAAGCCTATACAGAATTTACCATTCAGAATGTGGAACTTCCCACCTATAAATTCAACGTCAGCTTGATTTTTTCAGGACGTACCTATTCCGCTCCGGCGGGAAATCCTCATATTGAAGGTTGCACCAGCTCCTCTTCTTCAAACTGGTATTACTATACCAAGTTGAATGGCTCTATGATTGGGCTTGAATCACTCAATGGTGCCGTGCTGTCAATGAAATTGACCATGGCGGCATTTCAGTTAGGAACTAATGCCAGCTTATATGGAGTTTTAAATAATTTTGGTGCAAGCGCCTGGTTGGATTATTCCATCATCACTCATCCCACTTCCTTTCAGTTGGTTTCCGGATGTCAGGCCGACTTCAACATGTTCTTGACTGGCGGAAATCTTTCTTCATCAGATGCCGGAAATTGCGGAATGATTTGTGCCGGTAATTCCACACAACTGAATGCAGTGGCTGCAGGTGGAAAATCACCCTATAGTTTTGTCTGGAATCTCGGATTGGGATCAGGAGATACCAAGACTGTCAGTCCAACCAGTAATACGACCTACATGATCACTGCAACCGATGCAAGTGGATGTACATCAACGAGTCAAATTCTCATAAAAGTAATACCCGGACCCACTGTGCAAGCGGGAGTGGATCAACAAACCTGTCCGGGTGGCTCTGTAAACTTAAATGCCACAGCTTCGGGAGGTACATCGCCATATACTTTTACCTGGAGTAATAATTTGGGTACGGGTCCTAATAAGACCGTTACCCCCACCGCTACGACCAATTACACAGTGACAGTCACTGATGCGAATGGTTGTACGGCCAGTGATGATGTGAAGGTGACGATTCATCCTGCTCCTGGCGTAAGTATTACAAAGGTGGATCCCAAATGTGGACAATCCAATGGTTCTGCGACCGCCAGCGGGAGTGGAGGTACGAGCCCTTACAGTTATAAGTGGAATACAGGTGCCAGCTCCCAGACCATAAGTGGATTATCGGCAGGAGTCTATTCAGTCACATTGACAGATGCAAAAGGTTGCACGGCAACTTCAAGTATAACATTAGTCAACACGCCTTCTCCCACAGTAAATGCAGGTGTCGATCAGAATGCCTGTCCGGGAAGTTCATTTAATATTTCTGCATCAGGGTCAGGCGGAACTGCGCCATATACCTATTCCTGGAACAATGGTCTGGGATCCGGACAAAATAAGACGGTTAGCCCTGGGGTCACTACGATTTATATCGTCACAGTGACGGATGCCAACGGCTGTACTGCAACGGATGATGTAAAAATCACCATCCATCCTTCCATTTCAGCATCGATCGTAAAGACCAATGCAAAATGTGGGTTGAACAACGGTAGTGCAACTGCGGATGCAATCGGAGGAACTGCTCCTTTTAGTTATCTCTGGAACAATGGTGCCAGCTCACAAAGTATCAGTGGCCTTGCTGCTGGGGTTTATTCAGTTACCATTACCGATTCAAAGGGATGCAAAGCCAATGCATCCATCACCATCAACAACATTGATGGACCAATAGTGAACGCAGGAACAGACCGAGGAACCTGTCCAGGCGGATCTGTAACTTTGACTGCCTCCGCAAGCGCGGGCACCAGTCCGTATTCATTCAATTGGAGCAACAACCTGGGCTCTGGAATAAGTAAGACGGTAAGTCCAAATATAACGACTACCTACATGGTTACCGTAACAGACGCAAATGGGTGTACGGATACAGATGATGTCACCGTGACCATATTTCCTGCTCCTAATGTAACCATTGTAAAGGTCGATACCAAATGCGGATTGAATAATGGTAGTGCCACTGCGAGTGGAAACGGAGGAACAGCTCCCTATTCCTATTTATGGAATAACGGGGCAACCAGCTCCAGCATTTCCGGTCTTGCAAGCGGATCCTATTCAGTCACACTGACAGATGCCAATGGATGTAAGGCCTTTAATACAATTAGTGTTAATTCATCTTCAAGTCCTGTTGCAAATGCCGGTCCTGATCAACAAATTTGTAATGGCGAGAGTGTTTCTTTCTCTGCCAGCGCGAACGGCGGGACCAGTCCATATATATTTGACTGGGGCCCTGTATTGGGATCTGGTCCTTCCAAAACAATCACTCCATCTACTTCTACTACCTATGTAGTGACTGTGTCTGATGCAAACGGTTGTACTGCGACGGACAATATCTTCATCCTTGTGCATCCCAAACCAATGGTCTCTATTTCTAAGATGGATGCAAAATGTGGACAAAATAACGGCGCTGCGACCGCGAATGGAAATGGAGGAACAGCTCCCTATACATACATATGGAATGTGGGTGCTACCTCACAGTCTCTTTCAGGATTATCGGTGGGCACTTATTCTGTCACCTTAACTGATGCAAAAGGTTGCAAAGCTTTTGCTTCTGTAACCATTAATTCTTCTAATGGGCCCATCGCAAATGCCGGACCGGATCAAAGTATATGTGCAGGAGGAACAGTGTTACTCAGTGCAAATGCGACCGGAGGTTCCGCACCTTATTCCTATAACTGGAGTAATAATCTGGGTACAGGGCAAACAAAATCCATCAATCCATCTATGTCTTCGAACTACACGGTCACCGTTACAGATCTTAATGGCTGTACCGCGGTAGACGAGGTATACATCAAAGTAAATCCAACTCCGGGACTGACTCTAGGTTTGGACCGATATATCTGCGCGGGTACCAGTACTACACTTACCGCAACCGCCAGCGGTGGTACCAGCCCATATGTGTACACCTGGTCTAATGGACTGGGAACCGGACAATCCAAGACCGTTAATCCGACAGTGAATACGTTGTATACGGTAACAGTGACTGATTTTAACCAATGCACCAGGGTTTCTTCGGTTCAGGTATTTGTGACAGGACCCTGTGCATGTGTTGCTGATTTGAGTGTGTCAGTGGGGACATGTAATATTGTAAACAATCAGTATCAGATATCAGGTCAGGTATCTTTTGTCAATCCTCCATCTACGGGAACACTGACTATCACTTCCAGTGCCGGGAATTCTCAGGTTTTCTCAGCGCCGTTTCTCAGTCCCATCAATTATTTGATAGGTGGTTTGAATTCAGATGGTTTAAACAGGACTGTGACAGCAACATTTTCAGCTGATCCACAGTGTACCAAAGCGATCAATTACATTGCACCTCCACCTTGTAAATGCACGATTGATAATTTGAATCTTGTTCCTGGCCCATGTAATCCATCTGATAACTTTTATACTCTGAGTGGTCAGGTCAGTTTCAACAATCCACCGGCCACCGGAAATCTCGTAATAGCCATTCAAGGACTTGGATCCCAGACCTTCTTCCCTCCTTTTGGAAGTCCCATATCGTTTTCAATCGGAGGATTGGTTTCGGATGGATCCACAAGGAGTGTTCAGGCATATTTTACTACCATTCCTGAATGTGCCTTTACAAAGAATTACAACGCACCCGTGCAATGTAAGACCGGACCCAACATTACACACAATAAAGAACTGGTCAGTATAATACAAACTGGACCGCGTACATTCAATGTCAATTACAAAATTGATGTAAGAAATATTGGCGGTAGTGTCGGACAATACAGTCTCAGTGATCAGCCTAATTTCGATGACGATATAGCCATCCTGGGTACTTCCTATACCACCTTGAATGTGCCCGGGCTGCCCGGTGGAGCATTGGCTGGTTTTGGGCCATGGGTATTGGCTAATCAAAGATCACTGGATCCTGGATTTGTACATACTTATAATATAAGCGTTCAGGTGCGGATAGATTTGAATCCGGGAACGAGTGGAAATAATATTTACACAAGATGCGGACAGACCATACCGGGCGATCCAAGCCGGGGTGAAGGTTTGTTTAATGAATCCTATTTGGATAAAAACGGTGATGGCATTACAGATGAAGTGCGTGAGGCCTGTGGAGACCTTCCATATATCGTTCACACCAAAACGATAAGCTCTGTGGCACAAACAGGAGCGAGATCTTTTCGTGTCATCTACAATATCCGGGTGGACAACCTGGGTGGAGCAGAAGGAAGATATGGTTTGGTGGATCAACCCAATTTTGATGATGACATCAGCATTCTCAATGCAAATTATATTTCCAATGCGCCAAGTTTTCCAGGAGGGGGTTTAACAGGTTTTGGCCCATGGACTCTTGCTACCAATCAATTACTTGCTTCAGGGGGCACGCATAATTTTAATGTTACCGTAAATGCAATGATTGATTTGACCGTTGGTAGCAGTGGAAACAACACCTACAGGAGATGCGGAACAAGCATACCCGGAATTCCGCAAGGAGGCGAAGGATTGTTCAATCAATCCTTGCTGGATGTGAATAATGACGGTCAGGCTGATGAGATAAAAACAGCCTGTGATGATATCCCATATATTACCCATCGCAAGAGTTTTGTTTCAGTAGTCCAAACAGGTACGAACACCTACCGAGTTGTTTACAGAATAGATGTGGAAAATACTGGTGGCACCACGGGTAATTACGACTTAATTGATGCACCTGGTTTTGATGACGATATTATAATTAACAGTACTTCTTACACATCCAATGCTCCTGGTGTTCCCGGAGGAACTTTACTTGGTTTTGGTCCGTGGTCACTGGCATCGAATCAGTCACTGGCAGCTAATGGAAGTCATAATTATTTTGTTACAGTCAATATTACTCTAAATCTTTCATCATCCAGTTCCGGAGACAGGGTGTATAAGAAATGCGGGCAGACGATTCCAGGCAGATTGTCTCGTGGAGAAGGTTTGTACAATCAGTCGAAAATTGACGTGAACCGAGATGGAAATCCGGACGAATTCAGTGAGGCTTGTGGAGATATTCCTTATATTTTCCACAATAAAACGCTTCAGTCTATAACACAGACAGGTCCAGGATTATTCCAGGTCGTTTACAACATTGTAGTAAGAAATACCGGAGGTACCTCAGGAAACTATGGATTAGTGGATCAACCGTTGTTTGATGATGACATAAGTATTCTCAATGCCAACTTTACATCCAATGCCCCTGGAGTTCCTGGTGGAAGTTTGATTGGAAGCGGTCCCTGGACCCTGGCATCCAACCAGGCTTTGAATTCAGGAAGCAGCCATACGTATGTGTTGACTGTTCAAGTCAGATTGGATTTGAATCCTGGCAGCGGAGGTGATAATGTTTATCGGAAATGTGGATTTACCACACCTGGTACACCCAGACAGGGAGAAGGTTTATTTAACCGGTCATTGTTGGATACCAATAATGATGGAAATCCGGATGAGATCAGCGAAGTGTGCGGGGATATTCCCTATATCACCCATCAGAAGACCGTTCAGAGTGTTACCCAAACCGGACCCAACACCTTCCGAGTTCAGTATAACATCGTGGTCCGTAACTTGGGCAGTGTAAGTGGAAGTTATGCACTGGTTGACGAACCGGGATTTGATGATGACCTCAGCATCAATAATGCAAGTTATGTGTCCACGGCACCAGGGTTCCCAGGTTCCAATCTGGCCGGATCAGGTCCATGGAGTTTGGCTGTCAATCAAATTCTTGCTTCAGGAGCATCACATACATTTACAGTTACGGTGAATGTTATCTTGGATTTGAATCCGTTGAGTGGTGGGGATAATGTTTATCGTTATTGCGGTAAGTCCACGCCTGGCGTACCAAAGGCCGGTGAAGGATTATTCAACCGGTCCTTGCTGGATACAAACAATGATGGGATACCTGAAGAAATCAGTACTGTTTGCGGTGATATTCCTCAGCTAACTCACAGGAAAGAGATCAGCAGTATTGTTCCAACCGGTCTGAATACCTACAGGGTAACCTATCGAATTGTGGTGGAAAATCTTGGAGGAATTCCGGGCAACTACAGTTTGACAGATCGGCCGATTTTTGATGACGATATTTTGATTAGCAGTGCCAGCTATACAACCAATGTAGTAGGTTTACCCGGAGGAGTGCTTGTCGGCAGCGGACCATGGACGTTAGCCAGTTTGCAGAATATCGGAGTAGGCGCTACACATACCTATACGCTCACAGTCAACGTGAACCTTGACCTCCGTTCAGCTAGCAGTGGCAACAATGTGTATACGCGTTGTGGTCAGACAGCTCAAGGAATTCCTTCTCCCGGAGAAGGTTTATTCAACCGCTCTCTGTTGGATACCAACGGAGATGGCATAGCGGATGAAATTCGCGAAGTCTGTGGAGACATTCCCTATATTACTCATCTCAAGACCATCCAAAACATCACATCTACCGGCGTGAACACCTATCGGGTGGATTACCAGGTTCAGGTGAGAAACACAGGAGGAGCTGCCGGGAATTATTCTTTGGTGGATCAACCGGCTTTTGATGATGACATCAATATTATAAATGCCAGCTACACTTCTGATGCCCCATCGAATCCAGGACTTCCACTTGGTGGACCCGGCCCCTGGTTGATAGCCAATAACATTCCTTTAAATGCAGGAAGTGTTCATACTTATACGATCAGGGTAAACGTATCCATTGACCTGAGACCTATCAGTGGAGGAGATAATGTTTACACTCGTTGCGGACAAACCACTCCGGGTACACCCAGACAAGGCGAAGGGCTGTTCAACAGAACTTCTCTCGATGCAAACAACGACGGAACACCGGATGAATTCAGTGAAGTATGCGGTGATCTTCCTTATATCACGCATCAGAAAACAGTGCAGAGTGTCACTCAGACCGGCGCCAACACCTTCCGAATTAACTACAACATTGTAGTGCGCAACATTGGTGGAGTAAGCGGAAGTTATGGCTTGATCGATGCTCCGGCCTTCGACAACGACCTTGCCATCAACAATGCCAATTATACCTCCAATGCTTCGGGCGTCCCGGGATCTGTCCTCGCAGGTACAGGACCTTGGACACTGGCCACCAATCAGGCTCTTGCGTCCGGTGGTGTCCATACTTATGTACTGACCGTAAATGTAACTCTTGATCTCAGTCCGGCCAGCAGTGGAGATAAAGTGTATCGCCGTTGCGGCCAAAGTACTCCGGGTGTACCTACCCCAGGAGAAGGATTATTCAACCGATCCTTGTTGGATGTAAACAACGATGGTACTCCGGATGAGATCAGCACAGTTTGTGAAGATCTCCCGCAGCTGACACACAGAAAAGAGTTGAGCAGTATTGTCAATACAGGATTGAATTCATACCGTGTGACTTACCGCATTGTGGTGGAGAACAAAGGTGGCGTATCAGGCAGGTATACTTTGACAGACCGTCCGATTTTTGATGACGATATATCGATCAACAGTTCAAGCTTTACTTCTGATGTAGCTGGCATACCTGGTTCTGCCCTTGCGGGAATTGGGCCTTGGACACTGGCCACACTTCAGAACATTGCAGCCAATGGCGTTCACACTTATACCCTTGTGGTAAATGTGACCCTCGACCTGCGACCCGGCAGCAGTGGCAATAATGTTTACACCCGTTGCGGACAGACGCAGCAGGGAATCCCGTCACCGGCAGAAGGTCTGTTCAACAGATCCTTACTGGATACCAATGGAGACGGTATTGCTGATGAGATCAGAGAGGTCTGTGGAGATCTTCCCTATTTTGATCACAGTAAGCAGTTCCTTAGTGCGACCAGGCAATCCAATGGATCCTATAAAGTGAGTTATTCCATTCAGGTTTGCAACCTTGGAGGAGCTTCTGGTAATTACAGTTTAAATGACAGACCGGCATTTGACGATGATGTGAATATCAACAGTGTTTCATTCACGCGAAACTTCAATTTGCCTGGTACCACACTCTCACCGGTGCCACCGCCAAATGGCTGGGTACTGGCAAATAATCTGTCAATGGCAGCGGGTGGCTGTGATAATTATGTCCTCGAATTTAACATCAGTATCGATCTTTCGCCGGGTAGCCGTGGTGACAACCAATACAGGGCTTGTGGTTCAAGTAGTATTACACCTAAATCAGGTGAGGGATTATTTAACGAATCTCTCCTTGACCTGAATCAGGATGGGGTGCCTGATCAAAGGGATACAGCCTGTCGCGATATTCCTTTTATTGTCCACGAGAAGAGATTTATCAGAGCCGATCAGATGCCAGATCAGTCCTATAATGTAGAGTATCAAATTCAAGTATGTAACCAGGGGGGTCTTTCTGGTCAGTACGATCTGTATGATAAACCGGATATGGATGACGATGTCATCATCAGATCAGTCTCTTATTCCTCTAGTGTTCATGGCAATACAAATTTAAGTCTGCCGGTTCCGGTGCAAGGATGGCAAGTAGCCAATGATGTCTTTTTGGCACCAAATTCCTGCCATACTTATACGATCAGGTTTAATCTGTCAATAGATTTAGGTCCAGGTACCACAGGAGACAATATTTATCGCAAATGCGGCGAATCCAGTCCAGGTATACCTAAAGCAGGAGAAGGACTCTTTAATCTGTCACTCCTTGATCTGGATAATGATGGAATAGCAGAACAACGCGATACTGCCTGCGCTGATATCGTAACCGGACTGGGAGATTGTGTCTGGAATGATAATAATTACAATGGAATCCAGGACCCTGGAGAAACGGGAGTCAAAGGTGTCCACGTCAATCTTTACCGATGCGATGGAACCTGGGTGGCAAAGGATACTACTGACAATATGGGTAAATACTTTTTCTTTGGAATTCCAGGAAACCAGAGCTATTATGTAGTGTTTGAAAAATCAACTTTGCCTGCTGCTTTTGATTTCACTCGTCAGGATATTGGATCAAACGATGGTCTGGATAGCGATGTCGATGCCAGCGGAAGGGGGCCATGCCTCTTCCTGCCAGCCGGAAAAGTGGATTCAAGTTATGATGCGGGAGTATTCAAATTGGCGACTATTGGTAATTATGTCTGGCTCGATAAAAACGGAAATGGCCTTCAGGATTTTGATGAAGAAGGAGTAAAGGGAGTTCAGGTCACGCTGTTTGATGCGATCACCCGTACCGCTTTGAAAACTGAGACCACAGATATGACCGGTTATTATTTGATCCGTCAGATCAGACCCGGAAACTATTATCTCAAATTTAATTGGCCTGCATCATTCAGTCCTACACGTTCTAACGCAGGTAATGATTTACTGGATAGCGATGTGGATGGATCCAATGGGGTTATGACCACTGCAACCACAGAATTGGTTGCAGGTGAGACAGACCTGAGTTGGGACTTGGGACTGGTGGAATGTGCTTTGATTGGAGGTAGAGTGTTCCTCGATGCCAATGCCGATGGAATCTTTAATACCAACGAGAATGGCATCAATGGTCTGAGAGTCTATTTGATCGATGTATCTACCGGTAAAGTAGTAAATACATTCACTACCAGGGTAGATCCTGCCACACCTTCCAACGATGGATGGTATGAATTCCCTTGCGTTTCAACTGGTAACTACTATCTTCAATTTGAGAATATAAGTCAATTGCAGGCGACAAGACCTTATATTGGTACTGACCCAAGCCGCTACTCCTATATCACAAATGAAGTGGGTATAAACACCACGCGAATATTTAATCTGAAAGCTGGGGATGTAGTCAGACCCATTAATGGTGGATTTATTGTGAAATCTACTTTGAGGGGAGCTGCCACACAGGTCGAACCAGGCGGTGTTAACCTTTCAGATCTTGTAGAGATCCTATCGCAGGATGGAGAAGACGAGCTGTTGGATGTATTTCCTGTCCCGGCTGTCCATGAACTGACACTGCAATACAATCTTAAGAAGGATGGCGAAATTGCCATTATGGTTTTTGGCCAGAACGGACAACTCCTTTTGAACCTGAACAATTCTTTGTACAGGACAAAGGGACAAAATGTTGAAAAGCTGGATATCAGTAATTTGCCGACAGGACAATACCTGATACAAATCAGAACTGCTTCCGGAATTGTGCAGGATAAGTTTACTATCCTGAAGTAATCATCAATTAAAATTTTTTAATAGAAGCCGTTGCTTGAAAAAGCAGCGGTTTTTTTTTTCTGTTGCAAAGAATGTGTTCGGAACTCTGACGGGGATTAAATTATTTTTATTCAGGGATTATCAGGAAATTTTATTCTCTGAAAGATGTTGTTTTGCGTTCGGGCAAATATCAAATTAGAAGGCCAGTTTTTATTGCCAGTTTTCTGTTGATACTGAACCTCCACTGCGAGGCCGGAAATTTTTCTTTTGAGGTAACTTACTCCGAAACCTTCGAATTTTAATAATGAATATTCGGGTATCTGTTTTAATTTTAATGGGACTATAATTCTTCAATCGGTTTTGTTGATGGGTAATTTATCCTGATACCCTCATAACTCTTCTTATGCAATTCCCCATTTAGGTAATTTGGTGTTTTGGAATCAATTTCAATTAGATGGGATTATCCTTATTCCAATCGAGATTTTTCTGAGTGAATCAGTTTGAAATGAACTTTCAAGCTGATGGTAGTATTGCATTGGCATTCCGGGTTGATTTTCATTTGACAACATAATTTCTGAGGGCATACCTCAGGATAAGCATCCATTGAGCCAATATCATTGGTATGGAAATCAGGGTTGATGTAAAAGCTTCAATAATAAATATATACAGCCTCCAGAATTTTTATAAACCATTTATGTTTCAAAATATATGATGAATTACATATTTAAAATATATAAAACCAAGAAAATAAAATAGATACAAATTTAAAAAATAAAATATATTAAAAAGTTATAATATGTAAATAATGATACTAATATTTGCACTGCGGTTTGAACAAAGCAAAGACATACTGGCAATTTATACCCTAAATAGGTAAAAAGCAATTGTTGGTATGATTTTTGGTCGATTTGCCTACGAATGAATGAGAAAGGGCAGATTCTCCGTTTGCTGGTTTGAAACCATACTATAATAAAGAATCCCTCTTTCCCAAAGACAGTTAATACATGGTATTGGGCATTTGTTGCACAGTAAAGGATTTCAGTATAGTGGAGTTCATCATTTGAATTCTTTCGCTATTCTGATGTCCTGAAGTACATCTGAATTTCTGTTGCAGCATTTCCTGGTTCATGTAATGAAAAAGTGTTTCTGCCCAAATGGAAGCAGTACAGTATATGTATGTGTTTGATGGGTCAGGTCACTTTTGAAAGAACTCGTGACAAGGTCGGGTCACCTGGTGGCTTTTTGTCTATGACCTTTTATTGGGTTATTCTCTGCGGAATGTCTATTCGAAGAGGATAAACAAATGAAGGCCGGCAAAATCCAGTAAGGAATTTGGAATTGTCATGTGGAGATGAATGATTGAGAATGGGTTTGTCACTGACGTGACCAGGTTGGAGTATGCAAAATTGCCTGCTTTGTCTTGCTCATTTTTAATTATGGATTTTGCAGAAATGATCATCTACCTTTTTCAGGGGCAGGATGATCGTCTGGTTATTGAGGTTAATATTAAATTTATTTTATTAATACTTAAATTATGATGTATTCTACACTTTCAGGAATTGTTGGACTAGCTCTGTTTAATGGCCTAATTAATTCCCATTACCACTTCCTTTTTAGAAGCTTGGTTATTGTATTTCTTGCAGTTGTTTTTCCCTTTTCATTAATGGGTCAATTATCAGGAACTGTATTTGTAGATAGTAATGGAAACGGCCATTTGGAGGCAAATGAGTTAAGAGTTCATGGAGCACAAATTAAGGTATATAGCTACGATTCCAAGACTACACATTCCCCACTACAGGTTAGTGTTAGAAGCGACCAATTTGGCAACTACCATATTTATCCAAATTCTTATCCTGTCAAGCTGGAGCTGATCTTGGAACCAAGTCCTTTTCCATTAACTCCTGGTAAAGGATTTATCCAACTTCCGGAAAAAGAATTATATCCATTTCCCGGATTAATCTTCAATCAATCAGGAAAGCACGATTTTGCTTTGCCTGTAAATATAAGTTATTAGAAAAAATAAACGGTCCATTCAGTACTGAATGGATTTTTCAATTTTAAGGAATGAATGATCTAAAATTAGCTGTAATGAAATCTTTACATTTTGCATCCATTGGCTCAACACAAAACTTTAAGAGTTTGACTGAACATTTGAGAAAATTCTCATTTTCCCTGATTGCGGTTATGCTCATGCCTGTTTCATCATTTGCTACATTTACAGGTACGGTAAATACTACTGAATCTACATGTCAGGCAAATGGTACTGTAACGGTTACCGGTGCAGATAATACCAGTTTGTATGCTTTGACAGGTCCCAATATTCCGCAATACGGTCCTTTCAGTCCGACTGCTGGAGTTGTAACTTTCACAGACCTTCCACCAGGTACTTATACGGTAACTGAATTCAAACAAAATAATGAGCAACCTACGAAGGAAGCCGTAGTTCCGGGTAATTATGAACAAAACTGGACATGGACGGCAGAAGTGGTTTATGCTCCATGTTCGGGGGGAGTGCCAACAGTCAAAATAAAAAATTTCAATATCATCAATGCTAGCCCTGCGCAGCAACGACCTCCTTATGTGTATAGAATTTCCACAAAGAATGGTTCATTGCCAGCGAATGGTTCAACCCCACCAGCATACCAAAATGTAAGTGAATTCATCATACCCTATCCAGCTGGAGTAGGAGGTTGGTATGAATTACAAGCAAAGGATGATTGTGGGAACTTTAAAACGATTTCTATTTACGTCCCTGATCAGGCGCCAGCACCCGGTGCTTATTCCACATTTAATAATTTTATCAATTGTGCAGGTGACGCCAAATATACAGTGGATGCTTATGGTGGCACCGGACCATATACCTTTGAGATTTTGGCAGGTTCAACCGATCAGGTGGGAAACATTGTCAATAATGTTACAAGTCATATGTATAACCTGAAAGCAGATGGTTATTACAAAGTAAAAGTGACCGATCAGTGCGGAGGTTCTACCATTTTGGAAATTTGGGTTGCAGATTACGGTCAGCCTAGTATAAGTATAGGTGGAGGTCTGGGGAATTGTGGTTCAACAGGACCAGGAGATCCAGGAACGGGAATGTTTGGGATTACGGTGTATCAATATGGAATTGGACCTTATTCTGTACAAATTACCTCAGATTGTGGTTATTCCCAAACTTTCAACAATGTGTCAACATATTTCGAAGTTCAAGATTTGCCAAGACCCTGTAACTATACCATTAAGGTTACAGATGGTTGTGGATTTATGAACACCTATACACAAAATTTGATTGGACCCGGCACTGGAAACCTAGGTTGTTATACATATTCTGAATGTCCGGAATCCAATTCAGAACTATTCAGACAAGTGATAGCTTTTAATTACGGACCACCATATAATCCAACCTATCCGGTTACATTTGACATTAAGTTTGGTGGTGTTAGTATTCCGGGGTATCCGAAAGCAAATTATTTCGATTATTATGTCAGAGAAGCTTTAAGTCCCGGAATTTATACATATTCTGTGGTTGATGCCTGTGGTTCAAGTTGCTCAGGATCCTTTGAGGTACTAACGTATAAGAATCCTACTTTGACAGTGGATGTCAATAGCAGATGTTTCAGCGCAGGACAGGCCACACTCATGGGTAAAACATTCAATCCCTATAATATGTCCAATACACCTGGACAATATTCCATTATAGATCCCTCAGCGAGTAGGGTTGGTGCAACGGGTGAACCCGATTCACCAACCAATTCAGCACTGTTTTCAAATTTGGTATCAGAAGGATTTTATACGTTTCAGTTTTGGGATGGGTGTAAAGCAGTAACGACTACGACAACCATTCCGAAGTACAGTCAACCAACCTGGGAATTGGGTTATGGATTGATTTGTCCTCCCAATACAGTTGCAGATTTACAGATTATAAATATTCAGCCACAAGGTCAGATTGTTGGACCTTATTATTGGCAAATCATCAATGAAAATTCAGACATTTTCAATGATCCATTGCCTTATCCAAATGCAATCGGACAAACCGATTCCTTGTTTGCCAATCTTCCACCCAAAAATGCGGCATACGACGTAGCCACTTATAGTTTTTTAGGTTATGATGGATGTAAAAACTCTTATCAAAATCAGGGAAAGGTAGGGCTATTTCCAGATGAATTTTTAATTTTGGACAAGACATCGGTATGTGCAGATGAGAATGCTAAAATTACTGCAAGAGTTTCGACACCAATAGTTGGTGCAACCTATAAATATTATCGTGATGGAAATCTTGTAGCTACAAGCAATTTGTTATTCACGATGATCAATCCTGCTTACCCGGGAAATTATACGGCGGAAATTGTGGTGAATGCAGGTGGTGTTGAGTGTTCTAAGACTACACCTGAAGTTGTTGTTACTGCTGATGGTGCATTGTACACACAGAATCCCGATCCCAAATGTCCAGAAGATGTTGTGGATCTGACTCAATACACCCAGGGTTCCACACCCGGTAACATCACTTTCTGGAAAGATGAGAATTTTACAATTCCGGTTCCGGATCCAACGATGGTTATTGACCCCGGAACTTATTATGTTCATTTAATTACTTCAGGTCCTCCCTCTTGTGATTTGTCAGGAACAATTGAGGTCACGCTTAAGCCTTGTAAGTTTGACTTGGCATTAAGGAAAACTTTGGTTTCTGCCGGACCTTTTGAAAATGGCGATGATGTCACTTTTCAAATTGAAGTTTTTAATCAGGGTCAAACTCCAGCCTTTAATATACAGGTTACAGACTATATTCCATCAGGAATGAGTTTAAGTCCTCTGGAAACAAACTGGACCGTAAATTCTGGTAAAGCCACTTTGATTTCACCTATCAGCAGTTTGGCTATCAATGCCAGCACGACAAGAAATATTATTCTTCGTATTGATAGTAATTTTATGGGTACAACATTGCGCAACTGGGCTGAAATCAGCTCTGGTGACAATGACACCAATCCAGAGAATGAAGGTCCTACTGATTTTGACAGTGATCCTGATAATATTAACTTTAATCAACCTGGAGAAACAAATGATCTGGATGATGATAACGTGATTGATGAGGATCGGAAAAATAATGGAGGAGACGAGGATGATCACGATCCTGCTGAAATAAATGTAACTCAAATTTTTGACCTTGCGCTTAAAAAAGTAGTTACTGGATCCGGCCCTTTCCAACCCAATACTAGTGTAACTTTTCAGATTGAAGTGATCAATCAGGGAACACTTGACGCTACAGATATACAAATCACTGACTATATTCCCAATGGAATGACGTTGGACGATACCAACTGGTCTGTAAATACAGGGAAAGCTACTTTGAATACGCCAATTGCATTTCTTGGCGCCGGGCAAAGCACAACAAGAAATATTACCCTAAAAATTAATGCAGACTTTGATCAAAACAGTCTTCGAAACTGGGCAGAGATCAGTTCGGCAATTAATACTTTAGGTCAATCCGATATAGATTCAGATCCAGATAATATCAATTTCAATCAGCCTGGAGAGACCAATGATTTGAACGATGATAACGTCGTAAATCAGAATGGAAAAGCAGGAGGAGATGAAGACGATCACGATCCTGCAGAAATCCAAGTGGTCTTGTTTGATCTTGCATTGAAAAAAATTGTGGATCAGGCTGGTCCATATTCCTATGGACAATCTGTACCTTTCAGAATTACTGTGTATAATCAGGGCGGAGTTAATGCAGCAAACGTTGATGTTGTAGATTATATACCATCTGGATTTATCTACGATCCTGTGAATAACCCCAGTTGGACATTTGACGGTGTAAACAAAGCCACCACCACAATTCCTGGAGTTATACCTGCAGGTGGTAGTGCAGATATTATTATAAGATTTATTCTTAAATCAAATCCTGGAAATGCAACGGCGTATTTGAATTATGCCGAAATTACTGATGCTACCGATTCCAACGGAAACCCTGTTATTGATATCGATAGTGATCCTGACAATACCAATGGAAATGACAGTGGGGGAGTACCTAATACATCCACCGATAATAAAATTGATGGGGCTCCACCTGTGGATGAAGATGACCATGATCCTGCTTTGATCAATGTTTGGGATCTTGCATTGAAAAAATTATTTACCAGTGGATCTATACAATACGGTCAGAATCTGACTTATACCATCTGGGTCTACAATCAAGGGACCGAGACCGCAAAGGATATTGTGATACGTGATTATATCCCGGAAGGATATTCTTACAGTGCTGCATCCAATCCCGGATGGAGCGGGTCCTATCCCAATGTCAATTACACGATTGCCGGGCCTTTGGTGCCGGGCGACAGCGTGGCTGTGACCATTGTATTGAAACTTGAAAATACTGCAGGAGGGTACCGGAAATGGATCAACTATTCGGAAATTATTTCTTCCAAAGACCTATCTAATGCGAATCGATCCAATGATGACATTGACAGTAACGTAGGTAGTGATGGACCGGCAGAAAGAGCCGTATTGCCTAACCGTCTCAATGACAATAATATTTTCAGTACCAACAAAGGAGGGGAAGAAGATGATCACGATCCTGCAGGGGCCGGGCCAGCATTTGGCGATATTTTTGATTTGGCCCTGAGAAAAACCGTGACCACTGCCGGGCCCTATGCTTACGGACAGGATGTTGATTTTAGGATCAGAGTATTCAATCAAGGTAGTGTCACTGCACAAAATATCGAACTGGTCGATTACGTGCCCGTTGGATTTGATTTTGTGCCTGGCGGTGTCAATTCAGCCTGGGCATATTCTTCCGGTGTCCGACAGGCAAAAATGACCTATCCCGGTCCTTTGAAACCAGGGGATAGTGCTGATGTCACCATACGACTCAGAATTTTGTCTAACCCTGGAAATAGTCAGGCGTACATCAATTTTGCTGAGATCGAAAATGCAAGAGACACATTGAATGTCCTGATGTCTGATATTGACAGCAGCCCGGACGATGATCCATTGAATGATACCGGAGGTGTACCAGGTGGACCTACTGATGATGAAATTAATGATGATGGCACGATAGATGAAGATGACCACGATCCGGCATTTATCCACTTATATGATCTGGCTTTGAAAAAAGTGATCGTTACTCCTGGTCCTTATGTATATGGACAGCCTGTTGATTTCCGGATCTCAGTCTTTAATCAGGGAACTCAATTTGTAAAAAATATAGAAATATCAGATTATATTCCGGAAGGATTTGACTACCTGCCTTCAGACAACCTTGGCATCTGGACTGGTGCCTATCCTCTGGTGAAAAATATCAATGCAAGTTCTTTAAGTCCCGGAGGAAGTTACGATGTTATACTCAGGCTAAGACTGAAAAATACAAATGGTGGGTATCGGAAGTGGATCAATTACGCCGAGATCACCCGGATGGAAGATCAAAATGGAAATAACATTTCCGGATTGGATGTGGATAGTAATCCAGCTTCTGATGGTCCTTCTGAAAGGGCAGTGAAACCTGGTGATGTGGCGGATGATAATATTACAAGTATAAACAAAGGTGGTGAAGAAGACGATCACGATCCTGCAGGTTTACAATTGTTTGACCTTGCTTTAAAGAAAAGTGTAGCCACCGCAGGCCCTTATTCCTATGGTCAGGATATTGACTTCCGTATCAGGATATACAATCAGGGAAATACTAGCGCTCAGAATATTTTAATTACGGATTATGTCCCCAATGGTTTCCAGTTTGTAAGCGGTGGGGTTAATTCAGTATGGAATTATTCAGCAGGTACCCGTAAAGCGAGTACTACTCTTGCGTCTCTGTTGAAACCTGGTGATAGTGCAGACGTTGTGATCAGGCTTAAAATTTTGCCCAACATGGGTCAGGTTTCAGCTTATTATAATTTTGCGGAGATTACATCTTCACAGGATAGTACAGGTCAGATAACAGTAGATATAGACAGCAGTCCGGACAATGATCCGAATAATGATACAGGAGGTGTGCCTGGAGGTCCCACCGATGATGAGATCAATCAGCGGCCACCGACAGATGAGGATGATCACGATCCTGCATTCATACAATTATTTGATTTGGCTTTGAGAAAGAAACTGATTAATCAGGCGCCTTACACCTATGGTCAGACACATAATTTCCAGATCACGGTATTCAATCAGGGCACAATACCTGCCACCAATATCGTATTAAATGAATATATCCCGCAAGGATATACATTCAGTGCAAACAATGGCTGGACCGGTGGACCATCTCTGGCCACCCGGACTCTTGCGGGTCCCCTGGCTCCC
>Ga0116143_10001554_pt1 | contig 27222 bp, 27 predicted proteins | sample AD_UKC034_MetaG_FD_89745 | JGI IMG/M metagenome (GOLD analysis project Ga0116143, IMG submission 89745) | Active sludge microbial communities of municipal wastewater-treating anaerobic digesters from USA - AD_UKC034_MetaG | ecosystem: Engineered > Bioreactor > Anaerobic > Digestate | place: USA...
AAAGGATCCCCCCCAGCAGCCGCTGTAGAAAGCTGTAATCTTGAGTTTGCCGAAGATCCTGTATTAGTATTACTAATATTTATATTCATACTTCCAGTAGCACTACCGGTAACATTAATTGCGTTGAGAGCTCCAGATAATCCAGTAGTTACTGGTGATATTTGAATACCTCCAAAATCAGAATCGATTTCTAATTGATAGTTACCAGTTGTACTGTTAGCTAATAGTAACTGATTCTTAGTAGAATCATAGAAGAAATTAGCTTCTTCAGCAGAAAATCCTCCGGAACCATCAGAATACTGAACTGCTCCAGCCGCTCCTGAAGAAGATCCTCCTCCTGCTGGTGTGTCCCAAGAAAGAACACCAGAGCCATCAGTTTTTAAATACTGTCCCGCAGCCCCATCATTATCTGGAAGAATTAAAGTAAAGTTGGTTGTAATAGTATCTGGAGCTTTTAAATTTAGATAGTGTGATTTATCTAAATCAAACATACGAAAGTTTCTATCCTCTATACGCATTACCTCTGCTCCGTTATTACTAAAAGTAATACCATTATCATCAACACCTAATAGTTCTGTTCCATCTATATTTTGCAGCGAAATTCCGCTAGCAACGTTTTCTTGTATATACAGTGCTGGTTGACCACCTGTACTATAATCTATTTGAAAAGTAGAAGAAGAGTCCTGTAATGTAAAGACTACATCGGCAGACAATCTTCCACTTGTGAATTGACTAGGACTTAATTTTGATTGTGCCATATTTAGTTTTTTATTTTATAAATTAAGTGGGTGATTATTTAGTTAACAACCACCCACATCGATCGAGTTATAAATTATTAACTAAATTTGACTACTACTAATTCATCTGTTGCAACAAGTGTTCTACTATCGGACAGCGTAAGAATATGAGTTGCTGTATCCACAGTGTAATCTCTATTGTTACCAGTTCCACCCTGCTGTAATAATTGACCATTAAGATAAACAAAGAATTGGTCAGTAGCTGTCGGAATAGTAAACGCTACGTTGTTACCATTGCGATCTTTTACTACACCAGTATTTGCATCAAGATCGAAAGTACCAGCGGTTGATCCAATAATATAAGCTCTAGTTACAGTAGTACCTGTTGCTGGGAGAGCTTGATAAGTAGGAGCCGCACCTGCACCATTAGATGTAAGTACATATCCAGAAGTACCAGCTGCAATTCTTGCTAGTTCGCCACCAGATGCGCGAGTATATAGATCACCAGTAGCATCTGATCCTAGATCAAAACGAATTTTGCCCGCAGTAGACCAAATAGAATATTGAGAAGCGTTAGTTGTAATCTCTAAAGCTCTATAATCGGCAGCTGCTGTTAAAGTAGGATTAATATGAATACCTCTAGTAATACCACTTGCACCACCTGTCTGATTAATACTATTTGCTATGTTGATTGCTGTTATTGTACCAGTACCGCTTGTTGGTATATAATTAGAACCTATAGATAAATCTATTTGATTACCTGATGTATAAGATCTAGCTGAAGTAAAAATTTTAACCACTTCAGTTACAGGATTAGTAGCAGCTACATCATTAAAAAGATGAATGGAAGAAGTAGCTAGTGATGGAGCTATTTGCATTTCCGAAGTTCTACTTATTTTCCCTTTAGTGATTTGTAGAAAATCAGTTCCAGTACCTATTTGTAATGTTCCATCATCGGCTACTCTAAATGCCTGAATACCACCTGAAGTTTGGTGAAGTATACCATAAGTAGAAGAACCTGTACCAGTACCTTTAGTAGTAAGGATTGTAGACGCAGCTGCCGAAGTAGTACCTAATGCGAACACTGAACCATCTGTGTAAGAAGATGCTGCTGCGGTAACTGTATCAGTGTCAGACCACCATGTCAATCTATTAGCTGTACCTGAACCATCAATCACTCCAGATGCAGAACTAAACTTAACGAAAGTGATATCTGTAGTATCTAAAGTTCCTCCATCGTTGGAAGTACAAACCCAAGCCGTATCTGCCTGTGTCGTACCAGCTTCTACAAATACTGCAGCAGCCGGTACTTCTGACCAGGCATTCATATCTGTAGCACGGGTCCAAGCTCCTGCAGCGGTTACATAAATACCGTTTTGAGCCGGAGTATTTTGATTCTTAACAAGCACACGAGAAGAAGATGTTAATACATCATCAATTGTTTGTTCGCCAGAAAGAGTAATGTTTGCAGTGGTAGCTACGTCAACAGAATCTTTCCAAGAAAGACCATGAAGCAAATCATCTACATATCCTTTAGTAGCAGCATGATTGCTTGCAGATGGAGATCCATTAATTACAACATTATTAGAAAAAGTTGTATTTCCAGTGAATGTTTTATCGCCACCAATAGAATTTTGGTTAGTAGATAAATCTACAAAGTTTTGAGTAGCTGAACCAGTACCTCCATTTGTAATAGATAAAATACCGGTTACAGCATCGGCATCAGCTAAATCCAAAGCTCCCCATCCGTAGGTAGAAGCCCCAGTTACTCTGAGAACTTGACCAACAGTTGAAGAGTCAGTAATTGCGGTTACAGGAGATGCACCATTACCTTGTAAAATACCAGTTAAAGAATTAGCTCCTGTACCCCCATTTCCTACAGGAAGTATTCCTGTAACAGATGTTGACAATGTAACAGCTCCATCAGTAGCGATGGTATTAAGAATAGTTGCAATTGTAATATCTGTTTCTCCAGAACCACCATCGGAAGCCTGTAAAGCAGATCCTACAAAATTTAATTTGGTATTTGTGTTTGAATTGGTAAAACCACTACCATCATTTAAAACATCAGAATATCCACCTGCACCGGCGGATGCGCTTAATGTATTACTAACAGCATCATAAGATAGGTTTGTACCTATATTGACATATACAGTACCTAGTTCTCCATGATCATACCCCCATAACACATTTGATGTTGGTGGGGCTACGTATTGTAGCTCATTATCTCCATTGGTTGCTAATATAGAACCTATTGTGCTAGATTTAGCGAGCTGTTTTGCTAAATTAATTCTTGAAATTGCCATTTGTTAATTAAATATAATAAATTGCGGTTATCTTATCTGTAGTTACAAGTGCGATAACCATAGTAAGTGTAGTACCTACTATAGTATAATCATCACCAACGTTTTGTAATAAACCATTTTTATAAATTTGTACAGGAGTATCTACTAATGGAGTACTAGCTAGAGTAACATTAGTTCCTGTCATGCCTGTTTGTATTTCTCTAAGGTAAGTTCCTGATACCCAAGATCCGCCTGAGTAAAGTAAGAAAGAGCCGGCAGTACCTCCCGGTAATGAACCAGCGGTAGTGGTCCATGCCGGTATTGTGCCATCAGAACCTAATACTTCAGTGGGCCCACCAATAGGTAACCTTGCTAAATCACCATTAGCATCTCTATAGTAAATATCCCCTACAGCATCAGACCCAAGATCAAATCTAACCTTACCGGCTGTTGTTCTCAATGCATGATGTCCAGGAGCATTTATCTCTATACCTGCATAATTAGTAGCTGCAGTAAGAGTTGGATTAATGTAAATAGATCTAATTGGAGACGTACCACCAGACTGATTTACTTGTGTGTCAATATAAAGATCTGAGTAACGGTTAGATCCAGCTACCATATTAAAAGTTCCCTGAATCTGTGCGTTAATTAAAGTTCCTATATTACTAGATCTCGTAGCTACAGATTTAAATGACGGGGTTGTTGTTGCAATCCCACCACCTTCAACAACTACAGTAGTATCTGAATAAAGACCTAAATCACCACCAGATTTAGAAATAACATACGTACCTCCAGCAGATATATTCATCTGATCAGGATGTATATATACATCTCCTAAAGCTCCTATTGTTACAGCGCCGTTATCAGCTACTTGAAAAACATTATTTCCAGCTAAATTTTGATGAGTCCAACCAAATGTAGAAACTGTAGAACCAGTTCCTTTTGTAGTAAATCTACTTAAAGAAGCTGGTGTAGGAGTTCCTAAGGTTAAATAAGTACCATCAAATTGAAAATCAATATCTCCAGTTAAACTAGAAGAACTATTCCAATATGCTACATAATTAGCAGTACCTGTTCCACTAACTGTACCAGAACTTGCTATAGTTAATGTATTAGCTGTATCATCATAATTTAAAGTAATACCTGTTCCAGCAACTAATAAAGTATTAACACGATCGTCAACAGATTCATTAAAATCAACAACTGAAGAACTTGATATAGAAATACTTGTATTTCCAGCTGAAGTTAATCTACCTTTTGAATCAACTGTATATATAGGAACTGCTGAACTACTACCATAACTACCTGCAATAACTCCTGTTGAAGTTAATACTCCTGTAATATTCGGTGTAGTTGTAGGATTGGTTACTGTAAAATCAATATCGGAAGAATCTGTAACAGAAACTGAAGATACCCCTAATAAAGTAATATCATGAAATCCTTTTACACCACTAGCATCAATACCATAATATTTATTATTACCAAGAGATACATTATCATTTACTAATTGAATATTAGTTCCTGAAAATGTTATAGAACCAGCTACTCCTAAAGCTTTGATACTACCTCCATTATCTGATCCTACTAATGAATTAGGTGGAGCTGTTAAGAAAAGAGTATCATGTTGTGCTTTAGTTAAATGATAATATTCTCCAGCAATACCTCCTTGTAAACCTGTTAGGTCATTATGTGGAAGAGCTGTTAGTTGATCTTCTAAATATTGTTTAGTTATTAAAGAGTTAGCTACGAAATTTGCAGAAAAATCATTTGAATAAACTAAACCTTGGAAATTTCCATTAGAACTACCAATATTAAATTTAATTTTTTCTGTATTTAAATAACCCGGTTGAGTAAGATTAAAATGAAAAACATCAAATCCAAATTCAGCAGGTCCGTAAAATTCAGTTTTAAAAGGATTCATTTCAAATCTAGGGAAAAATCCAGCAGATCTTCCCATCTCTATGCCATAATCTGTTTGAAGTCTTATAAAATGATTGCCGTTTGTAACAACATTATTATAATCACCTACTTCAAATATGCCACTTGTAACAGGTATGTCAATACTAAATCTATCAGTAACTGTAGCTACGGTTGTGGTAGGAATTGTCCCTGATCCTGAATAAATACCATTTCCATCAGATGCGTTTTCAAGTTCTGTTTCTAAAGCTTGTAGAGCCTCTTTGATAGAAGAATTATCAGGAATTATAGTTCCGGTAAATGTATTCAAATGAGACGATCCTGCCGGAACACCACTTAATACAATTAAACTACTAAGATTTGTTTTATCAGATGCTGACATTACACCAGCAAGTGTAGGAGTTGCTATAGGAAGAACAGCATCAGTCCCTGTATCAGATTGAACAGTTACTGAAGTAGAATCTCTTATAAAAGACAAGTTAGTTGCTGATGGGGTAGATGGCGAAATAATAACACCTTCATCTATTTTTTCATTAATCCATTCTGCTAAATCAACACCTTCATTACCAGGCCCAGCTGTAGTAAGCTGGCCATAACTACCCGGTATTGAAGTAGTTATCATAGTTTTTATCAGATTAGCAGATAATATTATTTTTTTATATTTATCGTATTTTCCCATCGGTATAAATGAAAAAGGGGACTTACGTAATGCAACATAAGCCCCCTAATAAAAAATAAGGAATTAAGACAAGTAAGGCCCACCTACAACAGCCTCACCAATTAAATCAAAAGGTTTGATCGCTCTGGCAGATTCCAACCAAGCATCCAAGATATCATTAACATCAGATACAGTATTTGCAGAAGCAGTTCCTGTGCCTGCGCCGTCACTTGTAAGCATTGTAATTGGAGTGTTTCCAGCAGCTAACCTAGTTACAACATTATTTACATTAACGGTAAAAGCAGAACTTTTTTCGCAAGGAAACAATATAGTAACATTTTTAGGAGATGTGATTTGTGTATTCAAAGCATCTTCAGTATCGTAAAAATCGATAGAATAGCTGGTATACAATTTATCAGCATCAATATAATCTTTACCTGTTTTAAACCATTCACCGTGTGGATGATTTTGTTTAGTGTGTACTGTCAGTAAATATCTGTCAAATGAATTAATAATCCATTTAGATCCTTGACCAGTACCTTCCTCAGCCCACATTTTTGTTACTGTAGGTCTGGTAGAAACAGATTCAAATCCGCCACCAAAACTTACTTCAGCAGTTGTTTGAACTTGTTCAATATTATCAAAATAAGCAGCTTCTGTAGCAGGAAGACCTAATACAATAAGACCGTCAGATTTTGTACCTTGACCAGCAGTTGCAGCATTAGTAACTACTATTACAGATGTTCCTGTCAAATCTGCATTAGAATTAACTAATTCAGCTAGAGCAGTGATGAAAGCTTCATCAGCAGTGATACTTGTTGTAACACCATTAATAGTTTGGAATGGAACAGAAGTACCTACAGCAATTGTACCAATAGTAGTTACACCACCACCAGATATTACAACCGTAGGTGCTGTAGCATACCCAGTACCACCGTTAGTTACAGTAATTGCAGTAATAGCACCAGCAGCGTTAATTGTAGCTACAGCTGTTGCACCATTTCCGCCACCACCAGTAAAACTAATAGTAGGAGCTACTTCATAACCTGTACCAGCTGTATCCACAGTAACTGCAGTAACTGCACCAGCATTAACAGTAGCTGTAGCAGCACCAGCAGTAAATCCAGTAGATCTAACAGCCATTGCTACAACTTCTTTATTACCTTTAGCTTGATTTCCGTTTTGATTAACTATAGCACTATAACGATTAATTTTATCAACCATTTGTTTGATAACATAATCTTTAGGGCTAGTAATAGCTAAACCGGTAAAATCAGTAGCGGGAACTACTACAGAAAGCACATCGTTATTTTTACCATAATCTCTATCTTTTCTAACAGAAAGCAATCTAATATATGCTTTATATTCTACATCATCAGCTGGAGTTGGGAAATTTGTCGCAGCTACACCACCCCATTTTGCAAAACGAGCTTTTTCTACAGCTACGCTTCTAATTTGACCGGCTCTAATAACACCGCTTTCTACGTAAGCTTTATCACCAACCTCCCACAAATCAGCTAAATGAGATGCAGAAGATTTAGGAGTGCCTACAAGAATTTTAATAGCACTTACATCGGTAGCATTGTCAGTAGAATCTATAAAAGTACCCAATGGTTTAGTTCCATTAAAGTCCCAAGATAATACTCCAATTTGACCGTTGTTAATGTTTAAATCACTAGTAGAACTAGTAAGAGTACCGGAAGCAAGCACCTGATCACCAGTAGCTACTTCAATAACTGGTACTGAAAGTTTGTTTGTTCTTTTTGACATAATTAAATTAAATTGTTCTTGTAATTTTATCTTCAGTTATTTGAAGCTGATTTATATCTTCTAAAGAACGGCTAATAAGTTGTACTGCAATATCTACTATAAAATCATGAGAAGTTTGTGGCAACTCTGTATTAATAGCAGGGGTTACTGTACTAGGAGCAGTAGCATCACCATTTATAAACTCTAAAGTGTTATACCCTCCAAAAAATACTTTTTTAGGTTCTTTAATATAACTAAGTGTTACACTAGTTATTGTAAATTCTCCTCCTGTATATAAATACAAACAAGGATTGTTTGAGCCATCACTAGCTACAACATATAAACAACGTCTCCAAATCGCTGAAGGTTTTGTGTTTTCATTTCTTAAATAAGGATCAATATCTTCATGTTTAACAGGAATACATTCTATCTTTCCACAAGAAGTGTTTGCATATAATCTAATTAAATGTCTATATGGATGTGTTAGATCATTTAATTCTATTTTATACACATTTGGTTTAAATAACGAAACAGATGAAACAGTTTCTTCTGGGATTACAATAGACGATAATAAATCAATTCTTTGCTGAGTTACTTCAAAACCTATTTTAAATTTCTTTGTGTTATTACCAGCATAACAAATTCTTATAAACTCATCTTGAGCATTATTTAAATAATCATCTATAAATTGTTTAGGTAAATCTGGTTTGTTATTTGAATTGAGTTTATTATACCGAAGTTTTACTTCGGAATGCATTCTTTGAATATTCATAGTTTTTAGTTTTCAACCCAACCACCTTTATTTTTAACTTCTTCTAAAAGATCTTTATACCAGTTAGAAATATCGGTTTCAGTTGGATTATAATTAAGAAATTCTCTTTGAATAGTACTTACTAAAGCATCATAAGTAGTATGCTTATATATATTATCTTGAGAAGATTTAGAATGCCATACATAAAAACCATCTCTTACACCTATAATATTAAGATTAATAGCTTGCTGAACAAGATACATAGACTCGAATCTTTGTCTACTTTCTTTATCACTGGTAACCATATTATAAAGTTTATTGAACTTTTCTATATTATCTAATTGATAAGTTGTAGAATCATTAATAAAATCTGAGATTTGATTTCTAACTGTTATATCATTCATTTTACCTTTTACAATAGGATTACCATCATTATTTTTCAAAAGACTAGCTACTTGATATACAATATAAGGCGTAGTTTTTTGTTTAAGATTACCCCATTTCCATACAGCATCTTCTATAATATCTCTCTTTTTAAGTTTTTCAATAGCCGCCTCATTCTCTTCTGAAATATACCAATCATGCACAGCAGCATTAGCCATAGTTTTATTTGCTGCAATCTTAGGATGATTTTTTATTAACATAATTGACAACCTACCTCTAGGTGTATCATCAGAAAATTCATTAGGTCTATCGTATAAAATAATTTTAAAACTTTCTAAAAAGTTTCTTGGTTTTTCTAGATTTGCTTTCCAGTTTGAAGAAAACATTGATCCAGTTATTTCATTAGTATAATGATTATAGGGAACATTATCTATAATCTCATACTGAGTTTGCAATTTTATTTGGTCTTGTTTTACAATATATTCAAGATGTTTTACCCAATCTTGAGAAAGACCGTTTTGTTCTACAATTAAATGTGGTTCAAGATCTTTATATGGATTTTGTACCATTTTATCTAAACCTGTAATTAACTTATTTGTAGAAACATTAGCTCTAAAACTATATTCTGAAGGAACACCAAATTCTTTATTTTTTTGCATACCCACTGTGGGTACAAATTCACCTGTTTTTTGTTGAATAGTGAAACTTTGTTTGTGTCTACCTTGTGCAGACATCCGATTAATCGGATTTACGTAGATGGTTGTTTTTTGATTTTTCATATCAGTTTGCTTTTCTTGCATTTAAAAAACCCGGTAGTTTGAATTTCTTCAGGGACTACCGGGATTAAAATTAGTTATTATTGTACAGGTACATATTCAATACGTCCGACACGAGTTACGTCCCAAACACAAAGAGAACCAGACAATTCACGGTAAATACCGAGTTCTTTATTATTAGCGTATGCGTTGCTACCATCCTTGATAGCTCCAGTATTAAAGTCATAAACGTTACTTACAGTAAAGTAAGACTCTACACCATCTTGCATAACCATTGTAATATTTTCATCACGAGCAGCATCGTTAGCTTTTTGTTCAGTTACACCGAAGTCAAAGATATCCATTGCATAAGACTCAATAGTACGATTAGTACCAGGAGCTAACTCAGGGAAAAGTTTACGATCATCTTTAATTGGATCATATACGATCTCTACAATTACACCGTTTGTCATCTTGATTTTGGTAAACTGAGCACCATATTCAAGCTCATTGGGGTGGTAACCTTGTGGATCAGTACGCTTAGTAGTAAACAACGTATCAATGTATTGGAACTGACTAGCTTCAGAAGCAATAAGTCTGCTCAAAAATTCGATACCTGCTTCACCAGAAGCAATCATAATATGACGATCAGTAAATGATTTACGAGTAATGAAAATTTGTTGCAAGTATTCATAAATCTCACTAAGAGTCAATGTACCATTATGCTCTTTATAGTGACCATCTCTAACGATTTGTCTCCATCCTGGAGCAGCTTTAATAACTCTACCGGATTCACGATCTACTGTTTTTTGCAATTGACCAAATTCCATAGCCATCTCACGGTCCATTTCTGTACGATCAAGCAAGCGCGCTTCAATCTTAGAAATAAACACACCTTTTTCAATAGTGGTTTTATCGTTAGATTGGAACTCTTGTTGATATACATATCCCGTACTTACAGCGCCTTCAGAATACATTGCACCACCTACAGAATAGCCTGCATTACTTGGAAGAGCTCTTCCTTCTTTACGACAAGCTATTTCAGTACGAATGAATTTATCAGTAAATTCAGCTTTATTAGCATAGTTAGCTACCCAAGACTGAAGTTTAAACATCTCACCATACTGATCAGGAGCGTATTTTGTATTAAGTTCATCAGATACTAATGTAGATACACGCATGAATCTACGACCAGGCATCAGATATTCAACAGGAATCCATGCATTAGGATCACCAGTTTGCAGTTCTACTTCATACTCCCAAGAGTTTACAGAACGTTGTACAGGATGACCTATGATTCTTAAAAGAGGCAAGTTAGAACCTTCAAGTTTAATTACAGCTGGTTCATGAAGCCAATCACGGTCAGCAGCAATTTTAAATGGGAGATTACCTTTACCCGGAGTAGCATCGCTAGCTACTAAAAGTTCCGTAATACGGAAATCTACATCAGCGTCACCCATAAGGAACCACTGATAATCATCAGTTCCACCAGGAAGAACATAAACGTTCTTTTTGGCAGATGTCATGTAAGTAAATTTTTTGTTTACTAAATGGCTACCAAGTTTAGAAGAAAATAACTGAGATGTACGAACACCGAAGTTAAATGGTTGATAGCGTTTGAACATTGCAGCGTGAGTAAGTGAATCAAAATATGACCCACCCCATGCATGACGTTCAACAGTTTGTAATGCTGTTTTTCTACTCATAAAATTTTATTAAATTATTGCTTTTAAATTATTAAGCTCCTCTTCAGGATTTTTTAAATTTGATCTACTAGAAGTAGTTGGTGAACTAATAGATGTTTCTAATCTTGTTTTAAAATCTTTAGCTTTAGGTGTTTCAATTGTATTTATAAACTTATCGTAATCAATGTCTCCATTTTTGTAATAACTTATAAAATCAACCATTTTAACTAATGCTTTAGGGTTTCTAAAAATTTCTACTAATGTAGGATTAATTTCATTATTAGCTATTTTTTGTTTAATAGTATCAATTTTTGTTTTTTTCCAACCAGTATCTTCTAAAGCTGATATAACAGAGTTTGTATATTCAATTCTGCGTTGTTTTTCTTCATACTCTTGTTGTTCTTTTTCAGCTATTAATTTTTCAGTTTTTGGTTTAGCGTTTAATTTTTGCTTTTCTAATTCTTCTCTAGCTTCTTCAAGTAAACTCTCATCTTCTTCTAAAGCTGCTAAAGTGGCTTCAATAGCTTTTGGTTTCAAACCTTTATTTTTATAAACATTTTCCAAAAACTCTCTAGCATCATCCATTGTTTCTAATTGCAATTCTGTTTCAACGGATTCTTCTAAATTAGTTTTTATAAAATTTAACATCTCATCTTTAGTAATATTATCTGATGTAAATATATAACGAAGTACATCTTTACTAACATCGTTTCTAGTTTCTACTAAGGAGTTTAAAATTCTTTGAGGAAGTTCTGATACATTTTTTCGCAAACCTTCCCAGCTACCATCAAACTCTGAATCTTCAGATAATATATTTTCTTCTACTAATTGTTCAAAAATTATTTTAGCTGTTTCACTTTGCTCTACTGTTTGAGAAGTTTCTTCAGAACCAGTATCTATTTCAGATGTATCTTTAGAATCATTAGCTATATTATCATCGTCTTCTAAAGGAAGATCAATTACTATCTTATCATCAAGCTCTAAATCAAATTCTGGAATTGTGTTATTTTCCATACAAAATTACGTAGGTTTTTTATTTATTTTATTTTTAATTATACAATTTAATGTAAATTGCATCATTTTATAATATTTTATGCAAAATTATTTTTTTGCTGTTTTTGGTTGACTTGCTTTTTTACGATCTATTTTTAATTTTTCTTCGGCAAGTTCTTTATTAGTTTCATCTAACTTTTCTTTTCTAACCTGCTCTCTTTTGGAAAGATTTAACTTTTCTCGTTCAATATTCAATTTTGCAATATCTACCATATCTACATCACCATCGTTATCAACATCTTCTTCAACCTGTGATTGATTAACTAGAAGAGCTGTCTTTCTATCTTCTACAGCTTTTACAACAATCTTTTCTATTTCGTGAGCTTGTACATCTTCTCTGGATTCAACTTGCAATTTGACTTGTTTTTCTTGAGATTCTAATCTCATTTTTTCAAGTTGCTCTTGTCTTTTAGCTTGTTTATCTTGTTCAATTAAAATTAACTTGTGTATTTCTTGAGGAGACGCTCCTGAAACCAATGCCATAATTAATGTAGACATTGATTCCATACCTTGTCCACCATTCTGAGCAAATGACAAACCATAATTAAACATTGTATCAATATATTTTTGATTTTGTCCAGAGTTTGAAACATATAATCCAATTGACATGTGGTTTAATGTTTCAGGAGTAACTCTAAGTAAATCCTCCATACCATTAGGCATTACATAATGTAACGTATGTTCTTTAAGTTGAGGATTTGCTAAAAATATATTTCTACAATATGTTATAAAGTTAGTCAACCAATCATTTATAGCAGCTTTCCAAAGTTCATTATGTAAATAATAATAAGGTTCTGTAATATTATAAGATTGAGTAATTGCTTGTTGATTATCTGTTACATTTGAATTTTGTGCAAACATAGATTCTCTCTGTGGAGAAATCCCCATTGACATGCCTATTTCTCTTTTTATAAGTTCTACAAGTTGTTGTAGATTATAAATATTCATAGCATTATCAAATGTGATACCTTTAGATCCAGGAGATCTTGTTGCAGGGGGTAATCCACCTAAAGAAGTTTGACTACCTGAATAAAAATTAATACCAGTTTTCTTTAAATATAAAAACCAAGTTAAGAATTTATCTCTAATATCATTACCCATAAAATCTTTACCTAAATCATCAGGTATCTGATCAACATCCATATCTAAATTAGAACCTATGTATTTAGATAGTTCTTTATTTTGAATATGTTTTATAAAAATATATTGAAAGTAATAAGGTAAAGCTCTTTGAAGTAAAGATACTGATTTTGCATTACGAGCTGAAAATACAGCGCCTTTTGTAGAAAGTTCAAATGAACCAAAAGGATCATCTATATTTGTATGTTGATTAGGTACTTCTCTACAAATAGGATATACATTATTACCTAATCTAACAATTTCATATTTTCTAGGTATCCATATATTTTCTGTTTTATATTCAGTACCGGTAAGTTCATCAACCCAAACATATCTTGTAGATTTTTGACCATACCTATTAATAAAAGATTCTTTAACAGCTGTATCTGGAATTTGATCAGAAAATGAAGAAGGCATTATTGTTACAACTTCTTTGTTATATTCATCAATATAAGATAGAAATATTAATTCCTTATATGCCTTAAATTCAAAATGAGTTTCCCAAATTAAATCAGATTGTCTATGTAATGTTCTGGCAGAAGTTTGATGTAACCCTTTCATTTTATCATGAACTAAAGTCTTATCAGCCGCCATCATTAATTCTTGATTAGTCTTATCAAAAATTGGTTTTGAATTTTTACCTAATGCATGTCTTTTATCAGCAACTGTAGCACTATATGTATTCAAACCTAGTTTTTGAATTTCATCATCAGTTAAATCATAATTATTAAATACATCTGCAGGAGTAATTGCTTGCTTGTAAGCAAAATAATCACCTTTGTGAATATATCTTTCATTAGGAGCTTTGTGATAAATAGAAAACAAAGGGTTTCTTATTTGTAAAATTGGTTTACCAAATCTCCATCCAGAAAATATAAAACATCTATCAACATTAATAACATCTTCAAATGTCTCTAATTTTTTAGTTTTAATATCTTGATCGTAATAACAATACTTTATAGCTTTGTCTGCAAATATCTCTTGTTCAGATTGCCATGTTTTTGCTAACAAATCTTCAGGTTCTAATTGAGTTCTTATAGACTTTATATATTCTTCAGCTTCTTCTGGTTTCATTTGCTGCATTTGAGCTTTTTGTTTTTCCAGAAAAATTGCTAATTTTTCGTCTACTGACATTTTTATTTTTTGAAACAATGCTTCATTTTTATCTTGTATAGCTTTTGCAGTTAATAATACAATTCTAAAATCATCACCTCTTTTTAACATTTCTCCTTTTAATGCAGATATCTTATTATATAATTCTGGATAAGGAACTAGTTCTTCATTTATTTGACCAACGTCTTCACCAAGAGGATTACAAAATTCTTTGATCTTATCTTTAAAACCAGATAAATCATTATTTGCAATTTTATAACAATTTAACATCATATCATAATCTTCAACAGAAGATGCTTCTGAAGGTATTACATAATTCATGTAATCCTTATACCATTGATTGTCATTTTCGTGTTTATGTTTTTCCGACACTTTTAACGAAAAAACTGGACTTTTTATTTCTTGTTTATTCATTATGAATAATAAAAGATGTGTTAATTAAAAGTTTAAATAATGATACTGAATTCTTTAGTGAATTTAATATCACATCTGTAGGATCAATAATAGTTTCATCATAAGTCTTAGTTCTTACATTAAACGGAATGTCCGTTTTTACTTCTCGTGTTATATTAGCATTTTGTAAAATTTGCTTATGTGGTTTTGATAATAATTCTTTTATTAAAGGAAATATTCTACTATTTTTAAATAAAGGAATTATTTGAATTAGTTCCACACCAGCTCCTCTAACATAACCTAAACGTAACGCAGATTTTACAGCACCTAACGCATCTTCAATTCTATCAAATTCTTCTTTTGCATTTTTTTCTGTAACACCGCCTACATAAATTACAGCACCCGTCTGTTGAAGTCTAGTTATTCTATTTTTAAAATCTTGTTCTTCATAATCTTCAACAGCATTGTCCGCAAGTTTTTGTAATTGAGCAACTCGTTTGTTAATTTTATCAGAATACGGTTTATTATATAATGTAAAATTTTGTTGAGTAATTACAACTTTATTTACTTCATTATCTGTAGTAAACGTTAATATATCTTTAATATTTTCTTTTTGAAAAACACCATATCCAGGAATATTAACTAAACATATTTTTAAACCTTTTTGAATTTTATTATGTACAGCAAATCTTACAAAAGCATCCCCAAACTGAGGAGCCATAATTAATATAGCTTTATCTTGAGCTAAACATTCATCTAAAATTTCATGAAATGGTTGTGCTGAGTTAATTAATTCTTTTTCAATTAATACAATTGCATTTTCTAAAATACAAGTATTATTATCTTGATTTGCAAACAGTGTACTAACCATACCAGATTCAAAACTCAATCCTTCAATTAATTCATAATAAGTAGTATCTGAAGTTCTAGATAATTCTAAAGCAATATCTGCATTAAATCCTGTTTTAATATAAATCTCTTTTATTAAATTTGCTATTTTAGGAGACTTGCATGAAGTTATAGCAATCTTATAAATATCATCAATAGACTCTACTTTCTTAGATTGTTCTTTTAAAATACTTTCCAATTGTTCTAAAAATAATTCTAAATCATCAATAAATTCATTCTTATCCTGAATTAAAGAAACATGATTAGAATTTAATAATGTTTTAATAAACAATGCAGTAGATGTAGTACCATCACCACATTCTTTAACTGTTTTATCAGCTGCATTAATTAATAAAGAAGCCCCTATATTTTTTACAGGATCTTTTAATTTTATACTTTTTGCTACGGATACACCATCTTTAGTAAAGTTTATTGAATTTTCTGGAGATTCCATATCTGGTTTACTTATTATAACATTTTGTCCAGAACCTCCCATCGTAGATATGATTATATCAGCTGCTGTATTTAATCCTTCGATAACATTTTGTAAACTGTCATCAATTATCTGAGTCTTGTGTTGCATATTTAAATTTTAGTAATCTATTCCTAGTATCATCTAAATCAAATACATTTGGATTTACTGATAAAAAGGATAGTGGGTTATGTCTTGTCTTTTTTTCCAATTCTGTTTTTTCTTTGTGTCTCAATTCTTTCATAACAAAAGGAGCTAATATGAATGCTGACACCGCGTCAAAGTTTTTATGTTTTTTAATTTCAAAATTCATCATTTGACGAATTAAAAATATATCAGGTATTGTTTCAATAACTCTTAATGTTTCATTATTGTATGTAATTTCTTGTAATAAATATTCAGAAGCATCTGTTATCATTTGTAATTTATCTTCCTGACTATTTACAGGAATACCAAATTTTATAACTTTTCTTTCATATATATTATTACCACGTTCTCTTAAAGGTTCTAAAGCTAATAAATTTAATTTATTTTTCATTAAAAAATAACCTCTAACAGAATCACCTCGGTTAGATTCATACCATAAACTTCTTGAACAATTACCATAATAAGCTATAATTTTTTCTATATTCTCATAAAAAGAATCTTTCCCATTGGGATGTTTTCCTATATAAGAACACACCATTGTACCACCATTATATTTAGAACCATATTTAGGATTTACAAATCCATAAAAAGCACCTAAAGATTCTCCTTCATCTATATTATCTGCTACATAAGGATCTAATACAAAGAAATACATATCGTCTGGAATCTCTCCATCAATTTCTTCTGGATTTTGATAAATCATTATAGCACCATCTAATTTAGAAACACTTCTATTATAAGGAAATTCGTAAAAAGGTTCAGCTTCTAAATCTAAATCTGACCTAACACCTCTAGGATAATTAGAATCCCAAGTAAATTTAGTAGCTTGTCCTATATTACGATAAGTTGATTTTTTTACTAAGTTTTTTTCTCTATCCATTAATTCCATTATAGGAAAGTAATATCCTTTAGAAGATATCCACATATCTGATGGAATAATAGGATAATTCATTTTCTCATTTCGCAATGATTCAGGATCTGTTGATTTAGCTGCTTCTAATCTACGATTCATATAAAACTGTAAAGCAGCATCTATATCTGTATTTCCATTCTCATCTTTAAATTTAGAGTTGGTTAAATACGCTGGTAAAAAGAAACCTATCTTACCACTATTTTCCCAAAGATCGTCATACTCTAAACAATTATAATCATTTGGATTTGTAAATATTTTTTTAGATTGTTGCACCAAATCAATATTACCAGAAGTGCCTATTGCAACTTGTACACCAAATTGTTTACCATCAGGATCTGTTACAGTACCAACATTTGAAAACCAAGCGTCTACTATATTAGCCATTAAACCTACTTCTTCATAAAGATGTAAAACATAACGACCACCAGCCGCTGCAGCTTCACCTCCTTGTTTTTTATCAGAATAGTTTACGTGAACTAATTTAGTTTTAGTACCTAAACCTTTAATCCAACGATCGTTTATTTTAGCAGAATATTCATATCTAAAAGGATTCTTTTTATTACCAACTGCTATAGAACCTTCCCAATCCCTATAAAAAGGATTAGGTGTATAATCATCATCTCCTTTATCAGCTCTTCCCCAAACACCTAATTCATTATTAGTACCAAACTGTTTTAAACCATCTTCTATTTTTGTACACAATTCAGATGATTTTTCTGTACCACCAGAACCAATACATACTTCAATAGTAGGAGGATTATCAAAATCTTCTTGAGTAAAATATTTTAATCCATCAAAAGTTACATGATGCGCTGCTATACCAGCAAAAGAGAATGATTTACCACCACCTCTTGAACCAAAAACCATAAGATTTTTAGTAGCGTTTGCATATAAAGGAACTCCTTTATTTTCATCATGCAACTTTTTAATATTATCTCTGGGATGTATAAACTTTTTAAGAGTACCTTTTGAACTAATTAAATCAGGATCTGTAGTATCAGATACAGATTTGCAGTTTAATACATCATAATTAGACGTATATTCATCATCGTTTGACCAACCAGAAAAACCCTGAGCTTCTAAATAAGCATAATGTAACATCCAATCAATATCTCTAATAGTTGGTCTGACGTATCGTCTTACTTTTTGTTTACGATCTATGTCTAGAATTGAAAAGAAATTACCATAGAAAAATAAAGTACCTGGCATATATCTCCATCCACCATTATCATATCCCCAAAGTCCTTCAATACTATACTTAGTGTATAAAGACCATAACTTACTAAATCTTTCAGAATCAGGATGTAATTTAGGTACATTAACCAACCATGTTTTTATATTTTCAATTCTAATCAATGTCGCCTTCAAGGGCTCTAAAGTCTGTATCATTATTTATAGTTCTAATCGTTTTCTTTTCTCTAGCTGTTAATTTTCTACCTCCATATAACTGTATTTCAGTTTTCTTACTTTCAGTATATTTCTGAACTATTTTATCAAAATCTTCTTCCATTTTAGGAGTCTTTGCTATAGCATTATCAATAGCAGTCATTGTTTCAAAATTATAATCTGCTTCTTTTAAAAATTTATTTCTTTTCTTAAAAAGATCTTTAGTTGTTTTTAAAAGTCTTTCTATTACAGTTAAACAAATTTCAGGATAAACTGATATACATTCTAAAACAACTTCATCTTCTATTGAAAACTTAGGATGAAAACTTTTGCAAACTTCATATATTTCATCTTCAGATAATCTGTAATAAAGATTTATATCTTCATCAGGTTCTGATAAATAAAATATACACCACATTGTTTTTGAAGAATCAATTTTATTTTTAGATTCGTCTTCTGAATATAATTTTGAAAAAGGATTTACAAATCTTAAATGTGGATTAAGCTCCCAAAAGTTTTCATCTGGTTTTAATTCTTTTTTTATATTTATAAAACTATTCATTTTATTATAATTCAATCATAATGGTTTTACAATTAAAAGTTCATCTTTATTTGTAAATCTAACATCTGAATGTAACCAACCATCTGTAAATCTATAATCTTCTAAAGTGGTTAATCCAAACTGTTTAAAATATTCAAAGTTTTCTTTTACTGCATTAAACATCTGCAACTCATTCATTTTTCCAATGTTACAATCAAAAGCTCTTCCAAACTTATGTTGAGAATATTCACCACCAACGTTAACTCTAGGTGGACGATAACCTCTATATGAAAATCCTTTACCTAAATGCCAGTTGTTAATAACTACAGGTAATTGAAAAAATTCTCTATACGCTGTAGCTAAAGTTATTATTTTAGGATCTAAAAATTGTAAAGATCTTTCTCCAAATTGATTATATATTTGAGGAGGTATAAATTCTCTTAAATCGAAATAGTTATTTAATCTCATGTTATTGCTTGTAATTCTAAAAACTCTTTAGATTCATCATTATAAGTAATTACAATAATTTTATTAGAATTACTTTTAACTTTAAACCAAAAAGTATAATTAGGATGGTTTATATTAGATTTTACACAATCGCATAATGGGTTTACTCTAACAATTTTTTTATCACCGTTGTATATAAAAGTATGTTTAAGAGTAGAACCCATTAATGCTGGTTTTTTTATTTTTGTTTCAGAGAATCCCATATCTATTGAGAATCCATTTTAATTCGCTAATGTTTTTTAAATGAAAATTTAAAAATAAATTTGTAGTTTTAAACTGATTTACTTCATTTAATGTTAATGTACGATCTTCTAATTTAAAAATCAATTCATAAAATGATGGAGATTCTCCAAAGAACATTTTATTAAATTTATAAACACCATCTTTATTTTCTTCTAATGTAAAACCTAATTTTAAAATATCTTCTACATCTAAATATTTAATTTTTAAATTTTCAATACCAAGTATTCGATTATGGTATACCTTTGTTATTTCATTTTCAATATACTCAAACCCGTTAAAAAATTCATCTTCAGTAGGTGTATAGTATTTCATCATTATGCTATTTTAGTTGCTATTTCATGAAAAGGAATTAACAAATAACCATAATGTTTATTAGTACAGGATGTGGGAATTTCAATTGTATTTGCGGAAGGATGCATATAAGCATAAGGTACATGTACACTAGCGTTAGCACCAGAACCAGTAACAATTGGTTTAACTGGATTACTTTCTAATTGTACAATATCTCCAACTTTAATCATAGAAAATGTAGGAGGAGTTGCTATTACAATTGCTTTATTTGAATAAGGAAATGGTGATTCTATTTGCATAACCGAACCATAACCACTATTAGTAGGAACAGGTAATAACTGAGTATGAGGTTCTAAAAGTCCATTTTCTGTTTTATGAGGTTCTAATAAAAACACTCTTACTAAAACCTTAGACATTGGTTGTACGGAAGCATATTCTGAATCAATATTAGCTAATGAACTATTATATTCATAAATAGCCGCTAATTCTTCCTGACTTATTTCAGGAATATCATCATCTGTAAAATTAGCAGATGTACTTCTTCTTTTTACTAAATCATTCTTGCGGTGTTCTTGTACCAAATTGTTGATTGAATACTGGCTGTTTCTTTTGTCTTTCATATTTTTTCTTTACTTTTAAAAGATCGTCATAAAATTCTAATTGACTTTCTTCAGATCTAGGTGGGTTTTTAAATTGTTTTAATTTTAATCTTTCTACATACTTATTTACTTTTTTTTCATCAATATAAAAAGATAAAAAGTTATGTAATATAATACCATCTTTGGTTTCTAAAGGGTTGGTTAAGTAATATCTTAACCCATCATATAAACTATCAATTACCATTTTAACTTGTTCAGGTGGTAATTTTCTTTCTTTTGAGATCTTTTCTATTATTTTAGACGTCATATTAATTCTAAATTTTTCTTAGAATTTAAAATAATCTGCATACCGTGTAAATTACTTATATGACTTTTTTCTAATTCCATTAACAACTTTCTATAAGTATCCTTATTTAACATTAACAAAGATACCGCTCGATTATGTCTTTTATAATAGTCAGATTGACATTCTAGTATAGTTTCAATTATTGACATATCTCTAAAGGTATTGTAAATTTAATTCTTTTGTTTGTCGTTTTCTTAATATATTTTTGAAAACCTATTAATGCAGGATTTAATAAATACCCTTCTTCATTCTTAATTAAAAAGCCCTTTTCACACAATTGCTTAAATTTAGCATATAAATTTGTAGCACTTGTTTTTGTTACTTCTTCAATTCTTTTCATATTAATAACATTCTCTTCTAATGGTTCTGTTAATATAGAAGCCATTATACTACAATCTTTATCAGTTAAAACAGGGTTTCTTAAATTAAGAAGTTGAAAATAAATATTCCAAAATTCAAATTCAGATTTTTCATGAAACGTATCTGAATCTACATTTAACCTCTTGTTTAAGATATTTAATTCCATATTGTTTATTTTTTAAATAATATAAACCCAAGTATAATACTAACAAATAGTAGTAAACTTATAAGAACATGTTTAGTGTAATTTTTGTTACTATTATTAGTAGGTTTAAATTCTGATGTGTGTAATTTTTTAGATGCTTTTCTACCCCAAGTTATACTTGGTTTACCACCTTTACCTCTAGCTTTCATTCTTATACTCATACTTTAATAATTGTTTTATAATTTGTGATTGTTTACGTTTTATAAAATGATTTGTTAATCCTTTATAATAACCTGATATATTCTTCACCTCTCCAGTAATATCATAATATTTACCATCGATATTAGTAATCACATGATCCATATTATAATAAGGTATTGCTTGCGGATACATTTGTTTTAAAATCAAATAGAAATTGAAACAACTTCCTTTTGTAAAAATATTAACCATACTAGAATGTGATTCTCTGATCAAACCTATATAATTAAGTATCTTCTGATGTTGTGTCATTTTCATTTATTTCAATAACTGATAAATCAATTAAAGATCTTTCTTTAAGTTTATTTAGAACATCAATTAAATATTCAGAATAGCTTAATAGTATATCATTAGTTACATTAACTATATACATGCTGTGACCATCTTTATAACCATCATAACCCCAGCATCTAGGCCATATATGAATTGATGTATTAAACCCATCTTCATCATTATAATTATCTGTTTGCATTATACAATATTCTTCTCCATTAATTAAAAATACTAATACTTTTCTTTTATAAATAAGATCGTTCAATTTATTAATCGAACTTCTTTTAACGATTATTTTAAATTTTATACCCATTAATTATTGTTTTTATACTCGTTAGGTTAATTTAACACAAAGATACAACACCCCCGATTACTTTAAACATTATCTTTAAATATTATCCCTGATGTAAAAGAAGAATCTTTATTTTTAGATATACCTCTCCCTATCGGATTAACTTGACGTTTACCGTTTGACCAACTGTCGATCTTATCGTGCCGGTCGTTTAGCTTAAATCTTCCATGTAGCCAGTGCATTTTAAAACCCCGATAGAACCTGATGTTTTTCCTTTTCGGTAAATTGGTCATCAGAACCGCGCCTACTGTTATCGGCACCCTCTCGTTCTATCTCAACTACAAGCTTATACATTTAAGCCATTTTCGTAACTGTCGGAGAAACCCTCGGACTATGTTGCTGCTTTTTTCATCAGCGTCCTACCTATCCAACGTCTGACCCAGATCCTAGTTCTCTCATGGTGATGAGTTGCAATCGGGTGATATGAATACCTATGTTATTCATGTTACGGTACAAAGATAAGGAAAAAATAATTATTTTATTTTTTTATTTTAGTGTTTTTTGCAAATTGTGTCATTTTATATTATTTTTCGCAAAATGATTTTTAAAATATTTTTTGTAAGTACCCCACCCGGTCTTTTTTTGAAATAAAAGTACCCCTCCCCCCTTTTATTTATAAAGTTTTTTGAGGAGACAGCTTATTTGATAGGGTATCCCAGCCCCCACCCCCCACTAACTTTTACGGCAGGGAATTCCCCCTGTCGTGAAAATCTGTTATCATGGCAAAGGGAGATGTTATCCTTGTCCCATGCATCGGCTCCGTTGGCGGGGTCGTGCGGGACTTTAACACGAAAGAGGTGATTGCTGGCTCGTACCGGCACACCCAAACTGTAAACGGCGTTCAGTACTCTTGGAAGTGCGGCGCCCTGACCCTGAATGGTGTCGTTAAGCTCGTCGAGGACGAGTATAACGGCGCGACCTTCTATCGAATGGAGGGTATGGCCGAGAGTGCCCAGGCTGTTAGCAAGGTCCAAGAGACCTTCGAAAGCCTGAAGAACATGGCCTGGTGATGGTGGTGGTCTCACACTCTGCGGGGTGTGGGGCCACAGCCTTTGTCCAAGCTCAATTAAATCAGTCACAAACCGGGTTGAAAGTAGTAAACTCAATAGTTTCATCTATTGGGGTAAAGTGGAGTAAACCACATTTAAAATCCAACCTGGTTTGTTTAGATAACCAGATAGTAAAGATGTTTGATGAATACACCTATATAATATAGGTAATTGAATTCATCTTCATGACGGAGCAGAATAACCCATTCGATTTATCACTGGGCTGCGATGATGTCACTATCTGGTTTTAAGATATATAAGGGATAGATTCGTATAAACCAATGCTCAATAAGTAGCAGAAGGTTAATACACTCGATAAGAACGAGCAGAAATGCGATGACTTCTTCCCTTAAAATATGGTTTTTCAAACAAAGATGATTAGGTGTTTCCACACTGCCCAGTTACGGGCTCCATCCACTGATACGTATTCGCCTTGAGCGTTGTAAATCGTTGTAAATCAGTGAGTTATGATGGATTTGGTTGGGGAATAGACCTTTAATCATCTTTACATGCTGTTTTTACCGAAAGGTTTTTGGCATGACTTTTTTGTTATATTATGTATAACAAAAATTTTTCATTACAACTGTTAACAACATGAAACTTTTTATCACAATTTTCGTATCAGTTTTGATAATTGCGAGCATCTTTATAGGTGCTTCGTATTATCAAAACGCTGAAACCACTATCAATGTGGAATCAGCGATAGAGTCTCACAAGCCACTCAAATTCAATTACGTTGCTGCAGACAGTAGCGTGATTGAAAATGAGTACACCATTATTCTGTTCCCATCCAAAGTAATAATGGATGGTGACACCTACAATGGTAGTTGGATAAGCGGCACATTCGTAGAAAAAAACTGGCCAGATATCATTGATAACACTGCACTGTTATTATATTGGTATCTGGTCTAATTTTTAAAATCTCCGTGCAGGGAGAATTTGAAATCTATTTTATGAACAAGAGAATCAAAAGCCTCAACCAGAAATGGAAAGAGGCAGTTCAGGCCGCAGAGGAAGCGGCTAAAAACGCTACCAGTGCTGCTGAAGAGCTCAAAAAGGCCATCGAGGCCGAAATGGAAGAGCTGAACAAGCTCTATCCATCGAACGTTCCAGCTGCAGAAGAAAAAATGGAGACGGTCGAAGCTCCTTCTGACGCTCCTTCTAGTAAACTATGGCCAATCTGGGAGATCCAATCCCTGCTGGGCTTCAACTACGAAACAGTCGCCCAATATTGGCCGACTGACCTGACTCAAGAAGCCACTACCGAGCAGATTAACGCGGTGTTGACCCGATTGGGTCGACGCCCACTTGAAGATTATCTGTAAAGATAGTCTTCACCAGTTATACTTCTGGTAAAAAAAGTAAATCTAAACTAAAATCCTTAGTTTAGCGCTGACTAATATTTCCACAGTAGGATTTAGTCATTCAAGCGTTCTGTGGTATTAATAACAACTGATAACTGTTATTAATAAAGGTAAATGGTGATAAACACACCTAAGAGACTAACTCATCTCTGAATATGTTTTTATTTTAACTAAATTAAAATTTGAGTTATCGATTTCGACCTTTGTGTGTTAATAGGTTAAAACACATGTTTGAGCGTAACTGACTCATCCTAAAGCAAGCCACATTAGTAATTGTGGTCTTACTGTCGAATCTGGGACGTAAGATAGTAATGATCATAGTAATGATCATTATAAACAAAGAAGCCAAAGGAGCATTACACTCCTTTAAAGAATAGTTGTGGATTATCCATACAAGCGGAGTATTAGATTTATCTAATAAACGTTCATAACTATTGGTGAGTTGTCAGATACAGACCGTAGTGTCTGTGTAGATCACGAATCTACTCGGTGTCTTATGATCATATTGACACTTAAATGTAAATGATTAGCTAACATCTTACTGTTTGAGTAATACAAGGCAAAGAAACTTGTACAGTGAAGACTCCTACTGAATATAAACAGGGTCTATAGATTTAATTATGCATGTCATAATGTAAACTATAAGATTGATGGTATTTTAACTTTATCTCATAAGCTCTTCATACAAGCGAATGAGTGAGGTAACTAAAATATTATAAAAATCTTATACTACATTAATGAAATTGTCATAATTCCTATAATGTGGATACTCACTTCATACTTTTCAAAGGTATGAAATATGAGGAAGAGTTTCCCACATATTATTAACATTTAATTTTGGATTTAAAAAAATGAAACTTTTTTAAATGATCACCAAAATTATTTTGAAAAGTGGTAATATATTTTATCATTATCACTTTTCAAATAATCTGGCTTGGGCCATAGTAATTTCACCAAATTTCACTTTTTTAGGTGGAATGTTAGATGAAGTTGCTAACACCAAGCTAGAAACCTTCAAGCGACTTGAAGGAACCCAAATTTCAGTACTGGATAAAATTGATTTTGTTTGGACAAAATTAAATTTGATTCCATTTTCTGAAAAGTTAGGTTCTGCCAGCAAAATGTTTATCGACAATTTCTTTATGGAAGTTGACGATCTTACAGATTTTGATGGCACTTCAAGCAAAGCAGAGTCTTGTGATGATCGGAGAGATTATTACAAGGCCTGCGGGTGTAGAAATATCTACAAAACCCAAAAAAAATTCATGGTTGGCATGTTAATTGCTAACCATGTTCCAGTATTTGGAGTAGATAATTTCAAAATGACATTTTTTAAAGGTACAGAGTATACACAGAAAGATGAAACTTTGTACTTAGAAAAACTGTCATATTTAGCTTATAATAACGTGCTGAGTTTTAAAGCTCCAGCACCTTATCTTAAAGCTTTGACATCCAAATTCTGAAGGTTTGGGGGTAAACTATTACCCTAGCAACAGAAGTTCTTTAGACCGATGAGAACAAATAGTATGAGTGGGTGCAGACACTCCGCTCATTATAAGGTGAGAATCCTTATCACGCCATTCACAGGCAGGGCTTATATCTTGATGTTAGTTTGACAATCAAGTATTAGTGCAAGTATATGTGAAACTCATTGTGGGAGTTACCCGTTGGAGTATAACTAATGATTAAAGGATTTGAAATTTATTTCACCCTTTAGGTAGCAGGTTTTTTAAACTAACCTTTAATAGTTTAACTCATCTTAAATGTTAAAAAATATGACATTAAGAGAACAAATTGAGAAGTTGGTCGATCGACCACTTCCAGTAAATTCAGACATTGTGAGCGGTAAGTTAAAACTTATCACTCATGTACAAGAGCTTGAAAAAGCTATTGATACGTCTTCTATTGAAGACGTGCGAGAAAAAGTACAAAAGTGTCGTGAATCAATAGCGGCAGTTAAACGATTAATCAGTCTTTGCAAAAAGGCTGGTTTTGAAATAATCCAAAACAATCACAATAACAATGTTGTGATTGAATACCACAATAGCAAGTGGTTCTTACAACTTGGATTCAAGGTTTGCATCGGAATCCAATCATTGACACCGGCATACTGGTTGCGTGTTCACAGACTTTGTGATCAGGCAGAGACTTTGTGGGCTAAAAACCCACTTAATAGATAAATTTGTGATGATGAGATCAGACTGTATGAATAATTATAATCATATAGTTCTGATCTCATCATTACTTAAATCATCACCTATGCATTACATCATTCGTATTCCATTCAGTCCAGCTACTGAATGGAGAAAATTTGTAACGTTCTGCTATGTAAACAACCTCAGTTGGTCATCTAAAGTAGAAGTAACTACTTTTAGTAATGAACCCATTGAGACAGTTACTATGACTGTCAACCAAGTTTTATCAAAGCTGTCAAAAGCTGCGATAAATAAGAAAAGAGAATTTTAATTCTCAAAGAAACATTAATATAA
>Ga0116143_10001555_pt1 | contig 27214 bp, 19 predicted proteins | sample AD_UKC034_MetaG_FD_89745 | JGI IMG/M metagenome (GOLD analysis project Ga0116143, IMG submission 89745) | Active sludge microbial communities of municipal wastewater-treating anaerobic digesters from USA - AD_UKC034_MetaG | ecosystem: Engineered > Bioreactor > Anaerobic > Digestate | place: USA...
GATCAAGCTATTGATTGATCTCTTTGCGTCAGCGGATAAGGCCGAACAGAACAACAAAGCAGCGCAAAACATGATCGACGCGCACATCCTGCGCGTAATGGAAAAGATGAACCGAAGCCATACGCAATTCCTCGGCTATCGCTTGCGTACAGAAGCCAATTGGAGCGGATTTCGGATCGGCCCAAGTCGAACGCTTGCCCGCTACTTGCGCAATTTTGTACTGCAACGAGACGGCTTGTTTGCGGGGTGTGGCGCTGTGTTGTATCCGCAAATTTCCATGTTTTTACGGATGCCCAAATTCGGAGTGATCGCCTATGCGGGCAATCAAGACAATTTCGGCGTGGTTCTACGCTACGATTCCACCGCAAAACACACGGGGCTTTATCCGATTGGTTGGGTTCCGTTCAAGATCACCCATGCCGATCAAATGGTGGAATTCATCGACTACACCGAACCAAAGAGTGTGCGATTGGATGAATTTGATCTTGGCGTCAAGTCTTTGAAGTTTGGAAAATAGCAAGCGGTGGAGGTTTTGGCGATGCGTTATGTTGTAAGGCAAGGAAACAAAGAAACGGTGTGCGAATTTCGCGGCGTTGTCGAGACAGATCGCGGGGCAATGCTCAAAATGCGCCCTATCAAGGGGAAAAAAGACTTTTTGGCATCCCCTCAAGATGTTTCTACCGAACAGCAAAGGCAGCGCAACCCAAGCCCTACAGGAGATCAAGAGATGAATACACGGCGCAATAACCCTTACGGCACGTTCAAAGATGGACGCTATGGCTTTTGGGTGCGTGAACTGAAAAAAGGCGAGAAGTCCAGCAAAGAAGCTGTCTTGAAAGATGGGCGGCGTGTTGTTTTGGTGCGTGAGATCGAACAAGAACTTGAAGATCAAGACTGGGTACAAGATCTTGAGGACGAATGGGACAGCAAGATCCAGCGAGGCGGACGGCGCAATAACCCATACGGTGTGTTAAAAGACGGTCGGCCCGTTCTTTACGTCAAAGAGTATCATCCCTCGGAAGTTTGGATGGATGGCGACACGGTGATCCGCCCCAAAAACACAGGCGACATTCTCACCGAATTGACGGGCTATCCGATCCGATGGTTTCAGGGGATCGGCTTTGTGATCTTGAGTGGTTTGAGCAAAATTCTACCAAAAGGCGTTGTGACCAAAGTCAACAAAAAGATGGAGTCTGCCACTTATCAAAAGCTGGACGCGGACGAGAAAGTGCAGGATGTGTACGCGCTGATCAAGGACGAATTGGCGAAGCGTTTGAAGGACGAGCGCAAAGATAAGTTTGCAAAAGGTGTTTGGGCGACAACAAAGAAAGAAGAAAAAGACCTGTTTTATCGGGACTTTTTTGGCGAAGCGTTGGCAGGGAGAAACACCACAGAAGCAATCGAACGCATGGGCTACCATATTAGCTTGCGTAATCGAATGATTCTCAAAGGTCGCCTTGGTGAATTTTTGCGCGAACATCCCGAAGTGATCGAACAATTGGCGCAAGGTGGACGGATCGGCCCTGACACGTTGAGCGACATCGAGCAACACGCTTACAAATTGGGCTATGCAGATGTGCAAGTCAAAAAAGACGCCCGAAACCGTGCGCAAGTCGAATTGGTCAAGCCGCGCTACCAAGAACTTGATCGCGATCTTCGTGAAATTATCCCATACATCGCACCCCAACAACCGCCACGCGCAAACAACCCATACATCTCTTTTATGGCTCCACGCAGCGGGACGGATGGCGGCACACAACACCGAGAACGCGGGTATGTGGACTTTGGATCTAACACTTACACCCCAATTGCGGGATCAAAGTGGTTTGAAGAAGGGACAAGATTCGACTTTGCGGACAATGTGGACTCTTCGCGCAATTTGCTGAAAGCCGCGTCGTTGCTTGCTTTTGCTGAATCTTCGATGTCTCCAAAGGCGAAGATGGAGGCAAACCGCCAATTCTTTGAATTCGTCCAGCGCGGTGGAGCCTCCATGACCAACAAGGAATTTACCGAATTTATCGCATACTTGGCGCAAAACAGCGAAGGCTTGATCCAAGGCAAAGCAAGCAAACTCAAGAAGTCCGCCAAGTGGGAAGAAGTCGAGGGCGATCCTGTCACCATTCTGTCCAGCGTTGGAAGCAAGGCCAAAACGCCACGAGTGAAAAAGGCCGTGGAGAAGGCCGTAGAAGCCGTGGAAGCCGTGGAAGCCGCTACGTCGGTTGTTGCACAAGCAGCCCAAGAAGTGACCAAGGCAAAGCGCAAGGTCAAGCAAGCCGTGGAAGTGGCGGAAAAGGCCCAAGAAGAAGCGATCAAGGCAGAGGAAAAGGCAGAGAATGCCCCAACGCCCCAAAACGAAGCCAAGGCCACGGAAAAGAAGACTCGCGCCAAGAAAGCAAAGAAAGTCGTGGAAGAGATCAAGCAAGAAGTCAAAGAAGCCGTTGCGGATCTGCAAGAAGCCAAGCAAGAGGCGATTGAAGCCAAAGCGGAAGCCGTGGAAGCGGTGGAGAAAGCGGCAGAAGTGATCGAGGCAAGCGAACCCGCGTTGATCGCGCAGGTTCCCGCACTTGAAGCCGTTGCGCAACAAGTCGAGACTTCAACAGATGCGATGCTTGCAGCAAGTTTAGGCGGTGGTGGCGCGTCTGCCCCGATCTCTGCATCCGAAGCGATGGCACTTGCCGACGCCGAAGCGAAGGCAAAAACGGCGGCACGATTCAAGAAGAAGTCACCCGCAACCCCGCTCTCTCCGATCACTCCAACGGTCTATGCTCCACCCGAACCGCAAAAATCACAAGAAGAGATAGACCGCGAAATGTTTGCAGCCCTTGGATTGTAATCTCGGCAAATCCGCTCAATTTGGAAGGTCAAAGGCATGAATTATCGACCATATCGACAAAGTGCATACGATCCGATGCGTTTGAACAACCGCTTGCCGAATCAATGGTATGATCCCCGCGCATCGAATCCATACCACCACCGAACCCGCAATTCGTTTGCTTGGAGGATGCGCAACCCGCCAACATTCGCAGATCTTCTCCCTGAAATGCAGGAGGCCGCAAGGGATCAAGTTCAAGAATTTCTGCGCCTTGTTCCCGAAAAGCTGCGCCTTGCCGCAAAAAACGAAGCGCACTATCAAGAACTGTTGAGCGCATTTTATCGAAATCAGCAGGTTGTAGAAGAGAAAAAACTTGCGCAAGCTGTCAGCGACGTGATCGAACTCGCCCGCGAGGGTGGATATCCAGATCACGAGATCTTTCACGTTCCCGCATCTACAACCCCCGCGATGATCGATGTTGCGCCCCCCTATGAAGCCCCACCACCCATGATGCCAAGTATCTCCGAACCTCCCCCCATCCCCCCACAAACCCTTGAAGGCTTGGATCAAGCCCAACGTGCGTTGCTGGACGCCGTACTGCAAGAGATCCCCGTTGTTGTTGCGGAAATGGCTCAAGAGGGGCTTATCTAAGCAAAGAGAGGGGATTGCAAGATGTTGATGTTGAAAGATGTCTTGACGGCAGCACTTGAACACCTTGCTTTGATGACTTGAGTACAAGGGACGAAACAAGATGACACAGGTTGATATGAGGCCCCGTATTGAGCAAATGTTAGCACCCATCGAAAAGCCCAAGGTGTTAAACATCGAAGGCGATCTTATGCGCAATATGAGAGGCGAAATCGATCCAGGCAAAACCAGTAGGCATCATATCACCCAAACAGAAAGAGACCACATTAAGCAGGGAATTGAAAGCGGTGCGACAAGCTGGAGGAGTCCACGAAAGTTCTTTAACATTGAGCGACGGTCTGGAAACAAAATCTATCTTTCGATCTATGATTATCCGCTAAAAGATGGATATAATAAGATCGTGGAAGACTGGCAAGATGCCAAGCGTTCGGGTCGAGCCATTGTAACCATCGAATCCGAAGAAGAAAACAAGCCAAGTCAACAAGCCGAACAAGCGATCTATCGCGAGAGTGCTGGAATGAAGTACACAGAACTAGAATTTGATTTCTTGGCATTTCGCGATTTCTTGGAGAAATACGCACTACAAGACCGCAATTTTTATACGGCGGCGGCAAAGAACACCCTTCGCCAGATGTACAATGCAAATCCTCCGCTTTTTCGCGTTCGTGCAAGCGACTTTTCCAAGGATAGACAATATGCAAAACTTGAGATCGGAGTAAGTATTGACGGCGGCAATCTTTGGAATTGGGTTGATTTAACAAAGAAACGATTGCGCCGACTAGAGATAGCCTTTGCCTTGTTTGGTCAAAAAGGAAAACAGCGGTTTGGTGGCGAAACGTACCCAAGCTATCAATACGAAAAGCCTTTCAAGTATGATCTTGGTTTTTCACGCGGGCGCGATGCCTTCTTGGTTGGGATAGGATTCAACATCGCGAACGATCAACACTCCACGACGCAAAAGTATTATTTTTCGCTTATTGGAAAGCCAGAAGCGAATGATTACAAGGCGGGCTGGTTGGATGGATGGAAGGACGCAAATCTAGCTTCTGGTGGTCAATTTACCCCAAGCGTTCAAACGCTCACATCACAACAAAAGGAAGAGGTCGAGCGACACAAGCAAAAAAGAGCGCAAGTCGAAGGTGCAATTCAATCTCTCAAAGAGATGTTTAAGCCTTTCATAGAAGCCCAAACATCCGAAGAGAAAGCGCAGCACTTCTTAAAAATTATTGAGTCTCCACCAACAGAAAACGCCTATCGAAATCGTGTTGTGATCGACTTGCAGCAACAAGAACGCCCGCAAGAATTCGGAGGCTGGACGCTATTCTTGCGGGCTGACGTGTATTTCTCCCCCACAGGCAGATCTTATCTGTTTGATATACAAGGTGCAAAAAATTGGCTAGGAGAAGGGGGGGCGGGTCGGGTTCCCCTTGTTTTTCCATTGCAATCAAAAATCTCTTTCTCTTTTCAACCCTCCACTTTTCCCTTTACAAGAGCCGAGCGCGTTGTGTGGGATAAATTGTTTTGTGAAGCGTTCGCTTTGTCGCACTTATCCGACGTGTATAAGCTACTGCATGACCGTTGGAAAAGATACGACCAACGAAACACCTTTTCACTCGAATCCTTCTTTGATCTTTATCATGGGAATTATCGCACAACGGAAAACATTTTTCCTAGAGCAAGAGAACTTTCCCCCGTGTATGCTTATCCTCTTGTTATCGACAAGATACAGCAATTAGCGAGAGTGTTTGCAATGTTTCTTTTGCGCGAAGTGTTCGATCTGATCGGGCAGGAAGCGGCGTATTAAAATGAATCAGATCTCTTCTCAAAAAATAGCGGCGATCATCGCAAGAGTAAAAGAAGCACTCCACAAGCGAGGATTGCCCGAAGAATCGATCCATTTTTTTGATGATTCGCCAAATGTTCTACGTTGGCTTGTTCACACCATTGAATTTTTATTCAAGCCATCCGATGCCATCGCACACACAACCCTTGTAATAACAAGCCCCGAAGGTTCGGAGAAATTGCCTTGTCGTTATATGATTGTGGATGCCAAAAATTTGATCCCGTCGCATATCCCTACAGATGCAGGATTGCTACAGAAAAATTCAAAGTACCCAGACAATCTACAAGAACGATCCTATGAAGGCGACATCATGGAGGCAGAGAAGGTGCGCAACAACCTTCGCCAATTCTTCCCTCCACTTGTGATCAATACAAATCCCGACGCGGTGAACGGCCCGCCCGTTGCAGATCGCAATCTCGTTGTTTTGGGTGGAAACTCACGCGCAATGACGATGCAGCTAATGTACAAACAGAGTCAACATTCTTCTCGATACAGGGAAATTCAAGCAAAGTATATCAGCTATTTGATCGAGCGTTCTCTTGACTTTGGCCTGACAATCGGTGATGTGCTTGCGGTTCAACAACCTATCCTGATCCGCGTCTTGGACTTGGATACAATGCGCCGATTCAGCGAAGCGCAACGCCTTGTGAGGCTGCTTAACGAAAGCCTAACGCAAAAGATGTCTTACACGCAGGAATTGACCGCCATTGCGCGAAGTATCCCGCGTGAAGGATGGAACAAGATCGCCAAAGTGATCGCGCTTACGATGGATGTTGAAGATTCAACATTCAACGAGTATATGCAGACGCCAAAGGCCACGCCATTGATCGATACCTTGCGTCAATTCGGCGTTTTCAGTCTTCGCAATTTCAGCGTGTACTTTGATCAAGAAAACAAGGCACTCAATCGATTAGGGCGCTTCTTTGTAAAAGACATCTTGCTTGGCCGCGTCTTCCACAATCACCCCGAACAAATCGCCAAATTAACAGACTCGCAATTTGATCTGTTCTCGGATCTTGCGCCTTTTTTGATTGCATCGTCTTGTTGCGATCTCAGTTTCGATATTTTAAGCGACTTAATGATCGCCGTTCAAGCCGCCGATTATATGAAGAACGCCAAGCACACGGAAAACAGACAGCAGGTATTGACTTATCCCTCGTTTGTATCGATCCGCAAGGTCGCACAATTCAATCTGTTTTATCAGATACCACCCGAATTTGACGATGCACAAAAGACGGTTAGACGGCGTTTTTTGTGGCAATTGTTCTTTGATATGGGAACAAAGCGGCGCTATTTAATGCGCGGCTTTCAACGCTATGCCATACACGCCGCACTACGCGATGAATTGCAAGGTGGACTTGCTCTATCAAGTGAAGAATTGAACATTGAACCAGAAAGCGCAAACAGCACGATTCTTTGGGCCTTTCAAGCAAAGAGATGGCAACAAGAAACAACCGCAGATGCAGCAGAATTTGAACTTGCGGAACAAAATTTACTCGAAAACGCATCAACGCACCAACAAGGCTTGCAAGAAGACAAAAAAACAATCGTTCTCTCGCACAAGGACGGCATCTTGACAATCGAGCGAACAATCCGAGGGAAAAGGCACGTCTTTTCTTATTTTGATAGCTATACGCAACTTGTTCAAAGTGGACAGGCTTTGACAGTAGACAGCGAGCAAGCAAGAGCGTTGCAACCCGCCACATCTACACATTCTGCGCAAGGCTTGCGTTTGCTGAATCCCCAAGCAAAGACAAGGCAAGAACGGCTTGCCAACGCGCAAGAATTGCGCTTTGATCCAAGGGCTGCTGCATGGGAAGTTTCGCGTAGATAGCCAAAGTTCTCTACAAGAGGCAAGGAAACGGCATAAGAGGCCACGAAACGGAGAAAGCGATGTATCCCCCAAGTCGAATGACACACCCCATCCTAAGCGAAGGAAAGCCGCTTTCTCCTCACATTGGCAGAGGGGGAGATCTCAGACAGCGCAACATTGACGCCCGCCTCGTGTTGGGTCGCACACCGAACCCTCTTGCGGGCGATCCGCTGTATATCCCCGCTGGTGATGGTCATCGCCACAAATACAATCGTTTGCGCTGGGGCAAAGGGCATCGAAGGACACCAAACAAGCCGATAGGACAGCTTGTTGATGTGGCCCGTGCAAAGCTACAAGCGCGGCTTTTGTTGCGGTTTGCTGGACAAGAGGCGTTTGTATTAGAATCGATCAAAAAACGCGCATTGTCTAAGAAGATCGACGCACTCTTGACGCAAGCGATAAGCGAACATCTGCAACGCGCCGCCCTAGATCTTTTCGACAATGCCGACGATATAGGCCGTGTTGGGTGGATCAGCATTGAAGGCGCGTTTTTGAAGTGGATCGACGCAGACGAAGAAGAAGGACAAGCAAGCCAAGTCAAGGTCAAGAATGAGTACGGCCCGAATAAGTTTGATAGAGCGTCGGTTCGCTCGATCTACTCGTTCTTGTCGAAGGTTGAATCCAGCCGCCCCGAAGATATCGCACAAGGGATCGTGCTATCAGACAGCGAAGCGCAAAAAGCCTATCACTTTTTGCGCAAGTACCGCAAACAACTCCCCCAAATTGGCATCCAGTTTGATCGGATTATTCCACCGCTTACCGCCGCCGAAAAGAAAATGCTTGCCGAACAAGGCGAGGATGAAGACAGCGAAAAAGACAGCAAAACCGCAAGCATCGAAGACTTGATGAAATTGTCTGTAGGAGAACAAACCCACACTCCAACGCGCAGCAAGCAAGATTCTGTGTACTCCATTCCGCGCCGTATTGCCGAACACAAAGGCAATGTACAAGCCCAAATGCAGCTTTTGTACGATGAAGCCTTTTCAAGAATCCATTCGATCATTTCGGGCATTTCGCAGCGTATGCAAGAAAAGGCATCGCTTACAAACCTTGAAGCAAAGCCAATCGCCCCCGTCCTTTCGTTTATGTATCAATGCCATGAACTGTACTACCTCGGCAACCGTGCCGATATCGCAGCATTGGCGGAACTACGAGCAGAGAACGAAGATGCCCCTATTCCAAAAGGATACAAGGGCGTTCCAAAAGGATACAAGGGCGTTTTGGGGATCTTGCTCGAACAAATGAACGTAGGAACCCCCGCCGATCCCACAAAGAGAATCAAGTACAACGAAAAACAGGGCTATGGCTTGTTTTCGCTAGATGGTGTCTTTGAAAAATACGCCAACGGAGAGACACGACGCACCCCCGAAGATCTGGACGGACTTAACCCATCCATGCGCGATCTTGACTTGGTAAGCGAACGCTACGCCGCGATCTTGTCGAACTTCTTGCGCTATGCCCTGATCCTTTTTGATATTGATCACTACGACCAATTAAAGCCTAGCAAGTTTCGCTTGGCGCTCGAAGCCTACAACGCCCAACACCCCGACCAAAAACTCCAGCCCTATCAAGTCCAGATCGATCCAACGCAAATCAGCGGCTTTGTGAAGGATATGATTGAAAAGGCGTTGAAGCATCCAAAAGTGATCCCATGCGGCGTGATGCAAAACGGCGATCTTCTGCTTTCGCTCACGAAAGACGACAAGGGAAAGCTGCAATATATCCATGTGTACGAGGTGGATGCTTCGCTGTCCGATGTCGCGAAAACGGAAAAGTTTATGCGCGAAGTTTATGCCCACAAGATGAGGCGGTTTGCAGAAGGCGATAAATACGCAATGGATTATTTTTCAAATCATCTCGTGCAAGGCATCGACATTGGAAGTGTACGGGCTTTCTACTCACATAGTGGCTTGCGTGTTTTATCTCCACAAGGCGATTTGATTACAGACAAGGGGGAAGCTGAAAGTTCAAGCCTGATCGGGATGGGCTTGCGTAAAGTCCTTGAATGGACTGCTCAAAAAGACCCGATCCGATTCTTTACCAACGACGAACAGGCGGTCATCGACACCGATCCCGCGTTTCGCTTGATCCGTGATCGATTCACTCCAAGCAATTTGATCAAAAAACTGCACAATCACGGATTCGCAAAGCTGTTTCTCTTCTTGCATAGCCTCGGTGTGCCGCTTATTGGCGACGAATACACGAAAGAACGCGACACGATCCGCAAGGTCGCAGCCAAGACCAAAGCCGAAAAAGACGGCAACGAAAGAAGAAATAAATCCAGCGAATAAGCCCGAACATCGGACAAAAGGAGCCTCTTTATGTTCCCACGCCATCCAAGATCGCCCTTAAAGATGTTTGCGATGCCACACGCTGATCGCTATCAGCCAAGACGCTACAATCCGCAAAGTTCGCTTGATCTAAGCGTAGATGAAGCGATGAACACAACCTCAAGACAGGCAAGCAAGCAAGAGATCCTTGCGCGAAGCATCGAGATCTTGATTGATCGTGTCGCAAGCGAAATGCTCAAAGTCGCGAATGATGCGGGTATCAATGCGAAAGTGATGCCGATGATCGCAGATCAAGAAGCCTTCTTGAAAGAAGCCCGCACATTTTGCCAAGCAGAGCCGCGCTATAGCGAATTGATCGACCGCTTATCCGCTGAATTGGGCGTTGAATTCTCCTACGGGCTGTCTGGTGAATACCTTGCCTTCTTTGAAGACTTACGAAGCAAGCTAAAAGAGATCCCGAAAGAAGATATCTCTGCCCGCTTGCGCATGATCAAAGAAGCCATTGCAAGAAACAGGAACCTCAACCTTTCTCAAGCCCTAAACGACCTGCCCACGGTCTTTTCCATCCGATCCGCCGTCCTTGGTGAAGAAGTCGAAGTTTTGCAATTTTACATTGCGTGGGGTGTGCCAAAAGAAGACTTTGAACACTTCGCAAACAAACAACAAAACAAGCGCGAGTATGCAGATCGCCAACAAGAGATCAAAGTCTACCAAGAGAACGCAAAAACCATCCTGTCCGAACTCTACGAAAGCCAAGATGCCGACAACAAGAAGATCATTGACGACGAAATGATCCGCGCTCGTATGCAGATCACGGAAACAGATCGGCGCAACGGTGAGAGTGTAGAAACACTTGCACTCGAAAAACTACTTGCCCAACGTGCGCTTTTGCTTGGTTCTGCACCCGAAAAAGAAAGCAAAAAGAAGGCGACAAAAATTGCTGTTAAGGTACAGCAAGAATACCTGCGCAATAAAGCCTACACCTTGAACCATCTGCCCGCCTTCATCGAAGCCGATCTAAAAGATTCGCAGGAAAAACGCTTGCTGTATGCGCTGCTTGCACCGTATTCTTGCTTTATTGGAAAGATGCGCTGGACGAAAAACACGTTCAACGTGTACACGTTGACTGGTTCTGAAGTGTTGCGCGTGGGCAATTGGCCGCTTGTTTCTCCGAAGTCGGTTGACGTGTATCACGAAGCACTCGGAGCAGCGTTTGAATCCATCGAATTGACGCGCAAAAACCTTGCGCGATACAACGCCGATATCATCCCATCATCCCCACCACTTCGACGACAAGAGCAGCTTATGATCAGCCTGTTGACAGCGGCAAACGCTCGACAGCATCAACGAAGCCTTGCCTCTGCCCGCAACCTCGAATTGTCGGATCAAGTGGACGTAGAATTGAGCGAAACGGAATGGATGGATCGGCTTGGTGGCTTGGTTGATCCGAGACCGTGGCAGCTTGCAGCAACCGAAGTCGCAGCAAACAACCCTCGTGTGTTTTTGGCTGACCCAACAGGTTTCGGAAAAACAGGACAAGCCTTGTTGATCCTTGAGCGGAACCTTGCTTATCCAGCGGTGATCGTCTGCCCACCTGGGGTCTTTCAAAATTGGGCCGCCGCTGTCAAGCAATGGCTGCCGCACCGATCCGTCTCGCTTCTTGAGGGGGGCATGGCGCAAAGCCTGACAGTCGGGGGGAAAACACTCAAAGCCTCCGATGTGTGGAAGGCATACGACCAACAAGAAACAAACAGAGGCGGAAGCCTTGCATCTTTCATCTCCTCCCTACCTTCCGAGATGAAGCCCAAATTTGTAACCGTGTCGGTTGAAAAGGCGCAAAGAGACTCTTCCCGCCGTGAATTCGACAAAGCGGAGATACCCATTGATCGATATGATGTGGACATTGTGATCGTATCCAAAGACTCGCTAAAAATCGACGTTGGGCGGGGCTTGGAGGGGAGATTGATCCCACCGATCCTAAGTCGAGTCAACAAGGGGTTTGTGTTCGATGAATCGCACTATTTGAAGAACCGACGCACGGCTACTTACCAAGCCGCGAAGGTCGTTGCCTCCCAAGCAAGCACACGGCTTTTGTTGAGCGCAACCATCCTAACCAACAATGCCGAAGAATTGAGAAACCAACTGGACATTCTGGGGCAGCTTTACGACTTCTTTGGATCGCCGCAAGAATTTTATGAAGCCTTTGAATCGTTGAAGGGCGGGGGTATGCGTGGGGGCGTCACAAGCAATCTTTCCGAGGCAAACATTGCAAAGTCGGAGAAGGTGAACGAGATCTTGCGCCGTTGTTGCTATGTGCGCCGATTCCCCGAACAATTGCAAGCAATGGGCGCGATGCCCAAGCCACACCGCCAAACCCTGCCCGTCTTGCTCGATCATGCGTGGGCCGATGCCTACGAGGGAAGTATCAAGGATTTCAAAGATGCGGTGCTTGAATACTCCGCAGGGATCGCACAAATGATCTTTTCGGGTATCTTGCAAATTGCCTCCGATGTGATGAGACAGATCTTGACAACACGCGACCTATCCGAACTCAAAGGGCAGTTTGAAAGACTCCTTGATTATGCCCAAGGCAAGGGAAAAAACACCAAAGACTACAAAGGGCAAAGCGCCGAAGAGGTTAAGCTGATCGCCTATCATAAAGCCGTGGACGCGGAGATCAGAAGCACTCTTACACACAGCATTGACCGCGCAATGATCGAGATCGAGCGGGTGGGTAGAACCATCACCGAGCGATTGAACGCGAAACTTGCAGAGCGGAATGAAGAATTTTCCGAATTGATGGAACTGGAAAGCGAAGACAGCGACGAAGACAGCGACGAAGACAAAGAAGCGGCCAAGGCAAAGGCCAAGGCAAAGGCCGAAGCCAAGGCGAAAGCCGAAGAAGAGAAGCGGCCCGAACTTACATCCTCCCAAAAGAAGCTATTTCAAAGCTGCTTTTATACGTTCTTTGATCTTGCGATGGACGGCTATCTAGCCGATCAATCGGGAGAATACAAGAAGGTCTTGGAAGCAGACATCGACTTTGGCGGGGATGTTCGCCTATTGATCGACGCTTTCGCTAAGCGGATCGCACAATCTCGCCTACAGAGCGCCACACTCACGCGGATCTTGAAACTTCGCCAACTGACATCCCTTGCAAAAGCCCCGTATGCGTCGGCTTTATTGCTCAACCTGTTACATCGGGTATCGCTTGCGCCGTTGTCGTACAACAACGAAAAGACCAAACAAGAAGCGTTGAAGCGTTCGCAGTATCCGATAACAGAGAAAGACGGAAGACTCTACGAGCAACGACCGACCAAGATTGTGTTCTTTACGCTCTTTGATACAACCTTGCGCTATGTTGCCGATGTATTGGAAAAAAACGGCGTCAATTATGTGCGCATCACGGGCAAGAACACGAAGCCCCAAAAAGCCGCCGCACAAGTCGCGTTTGCGTCTGATCCAGACGTGCGCGTGTGCTTGTGTAGCATCGGAGCCGCAAGGGAAGGCTTAAACCTCCAAGTATCCGATCAAGCGATCTTTACAGATACAGCGTACACCGCCGCCGCAACAGAACAAGCCGAGGGGAGAATCAAGCGTCTTGGTAGCCCATTTACCGACGTTTTTATGACCTACTTTGTCATCCCCGACACCGTGGACACCCTGATCACCGCGCTAATGGAGCGAAAGCGCGAATTGATGCTTGGTACACAAGAAGGCGTTCGCTCGATCAAGCGCCGATTTACTCCGCTTGAGCATGGGACGTTTGCCTTGCGCTACGATCTCAAAGTCGATGGCGGGCGCGTCGATCCATTCAGCCTAGAAACCAAAGGGCCGCTCGATCTGCACAAAAAATTAGAGATATGGGATCATCTCGGATACTACACGGAAATTGGGAAACAAGCCCTTGAGCATTGGAAGGCAACAGGCACAACCGACGAAGTGATCGGCGTGTTGAAAAAGTGGGATGATCTGCTTGCGCCTATCTCCGAAAAGATCAAGCGCGAAGCCGAAAGCAAGAGAATCCAAACCCACGGAACTAGCCTAGAAAGCCTTGACGAAGACGAAGAAGCCCAAGAAGCATCCGAACAAGAGAACTCCGAAGAAGCGTTAATGGATTCGATCCTGTCCACAATCTCAGACCTTCCCACGCTTCACATTACAGAAAATGAGCATCTTTCGGCTTTACGCGCAATCTACGACTTCAAGAATGTGAGAAGCCTTTTTACGAAACAAGAAACGCTGCAAAAGATCGGATTCTACGACTAAAACAGCGCAGCAAAACCAAAAGAAAGACACAACCATGTCAGCTCGACACATGAACCCACCCGACGTTACGCCGATCACAATGCGCGACTTGGAGCAAGGAGAGAACGTCTTGCGCGTCTTGCAGACGGCACTTCTGTTTGGAGAATTGGACTTGAACCAAGTCTTATCCGAATTTCGCGAGGAATTCCCCAGAATGGATATCGGCTTTGTCCAAGTCGCGATCCAACTTGCAAGCGCAGGACACTTGATCGCGGCATTCCATCTGGTGAAACGGCAAGAAGCAAATGAAGCGCGGCGCTATCGTATGGAAATTGGAGCCGCGATGGGCTTGGGCCTTGATGAAATTCTTGCGTTCTTGTCGGACTTTGCGAAGCGAAGCCTAACCGCGATGCGCCGCCGCCTTGAGGCGGACTTCCCAAAGTCCACTTTTTAACCGAACCACTCAACCCACAAGGAGGGGTGAACATGCAACCCACCGAGATCGCCCCATCCCACATCCCACCAGACCAAGCATCCACAGAAGCAAGCGGAGGCGCAATTCGAACGCTTAACGTGGAGATCCCGACCTCCCCCCTTCATCTCCCCACAAACGCGCAAGGAAGCGCAAGCGAGGACGGAATGAAAAGCCCTATTTCCGATGGCTCCCTAGAGACAATCAAAGAAAAGGTACAATTCGGGATCTTGCGGGGCGTTGCGGGCTGGACAGCGACACTCTTTCCTGTCTTGGCAGGAGTGGCCGTTTTTATGGTGTGGCTTTTCAGCCTCGCACCGAAAAGCCACGTTGATCAACAAAACACCAAGATCGAGCAAAAGATCCAAGCGTTATCGAAAGAGATCAAAGAGCAACAATCCGCACTCAAGAACGAACTAAAGGAGATGTTGAACGAGAAATTCGGGCTTGTCTGGAAAAACCTTGGAAAGATGGAGGAGCGGATCGACAAACTGCGCGATAGGATGAGCGCGAGCGAAGAGACGCCAAAGCCCAAGAAGCAAAAGAGGCCATCCCAAGGGGAATAGAGGTTGACACCGTGAAAGCGTCAAAGCAGAAGATACAGAAGATCAAGAACAATCCAAAATACAAAAGCCTCGTCAAATTGGCGCTTTCCGCGATCAATATCTCCATCCCAGATGATATATTGAATGTCTTGCTTGCCATTGGCCCCGCCTATACGATTCCTGCCGATCTCTTACAGAATGAAATTCTTGGTAAAAAGGTTCCAAAATGTTTTCTTAAAAGTCACCATTCACTCTTGAATACTTGCAAACTTCACTACCATTCCGACGCTTTGCATTTGATACTTATTGACAGCGATACACCCCCAAGCGTTGCGTTTGTTGGAGAAAACACCGCGATCCTTTTTTTCAAAACCAAATATACTGATCCTCTTGTCGCCAAAAGAGGAAAAACTTTTTTTCCACAAACGTATTTTATAGCAGATGGCGCACTCCTTGCGCAAGTAGGCGGTTCCTATGCACGTTCTTTTTCGGTTTATGATTTCTTGGTGACAACGCTTTCGGAGCGTGATCACTTTCCCTTGTTTTTATTTGATCGAGTCGCGCTAAATAGCAGCGTAACGCCTTGGTCAATTGTCTATGAAGAAAATGCGATAGCCTTAATTCAATCTCCAACTATTCCCGATATCAGCTTAAACGATATTTTCAAATATGTGCAGGGTGGGTATGTGAACCCAGAGATTGAAGGTGTTCTGCGATACGCAGAGCGTTCATATAGACGATACTACAACGCCTTAGAAAAAATATACCTTGAAAGCGTTGGAGCAATGCCGCAAAGCGCAGTAAAGGAAATTATTGATAAAGGGGAGGGTGGTTATACTAGCGAATTGATGATACTGAAAGCCGTCTTAGATGAATTTGCCTTTGGATATGTGGACGGAAACGGAAACGAACTACCAGAACCCGAATTCATAGCAAAGCACACTCCCAACACTCCCGATCCACTTTGGCCTTTTATCAAAAAATACGGTAAGATCATCCCCACAACAAGCCCCGCGTTAGAACATGAAGCCCTTGCGCGAGATGTCATCTTTCGCGCATCCGATACGCTACTTGACGCCGAAGAACGCGCACAATTGCGCGAAGATCCAAACCTTGACGAATTGGACATACGACGGGACTTGTCCAAAAAATACGGCTTGTTTTCCACGCTCTCAGCGAACGCCATCTTGCGAAATCACCCGCTATTCTCGCACCTTTTGCAATATGTGGATCAGCTTATTCAACAAGCCAAGCAAGGGAGGGCAAAGTATTGACGCACTACCGCTTTTTGCAGAGAAGGGCAAACATCGACATTGATCAAGCGGTGGTCGATATCTACCCACCCACAGACGGCAAAGCCTTTGATGTTGGCGAGCAAGAGACCGAGATCTTTGTCAAGAGTCTGCAATTTTCGCCTACGCCGCACGGAATGAAGCTAATTGCGTTGGCTTACAGGATGGAGCGTGTTTAATGACAAAACGAGAACATCTGAAATTTCGGCGATTTATCAGCGAAAAAGAACTCTCCGACGTGGTAGAACAAGAGATAGAGAGACAAATAGACGAAACCATCACGAAGAAAGCGGCCTTATGCTTGGAAGCGATAGGGTTTCAAGCCTGTTACGTCTATGGGAAAAAATGGCTTTCAGAACGCGCTTTTTATGGCCTTTTGTTGCTTCTTGGAGATGAAGGTGATTTTTGGGTGAAAGAGAAGGATAGTCCAAGCAAAAAGAAAGAAGATGGAATTCAAACCATTCGATCTACCTACACCATCCAAGCAAAAAAAACAAAGATGTTTGCCGATGAAGAACGGGAAGATCTTGAACGCTTGCGAATCATTCGCCGCTTTGATGACAGCGCAAAATTTGAAAAGGAATTAGCAGCGTTGCGAAAGGTTCCCTACTTTTCAAAGGAAATGCCTTTTAAGCTGAGAGATATAGACACAATCGCAGAGATCTACAAAAAGAACATGGACGATTTCGCATGGGCGGTGAAACTTCTACAACACAAAGAAAAATATGCACAGGGAACGACCGTTGCAGAGGACGGGACACCGATCACAGAAAAAGGCAAGCCCTTGAAAGTGATCATTCTTTCAAAACTAAACTATCTTTGCGATCCAACGATTCAGCTTATTACCACGAAAGACCTTGAGGAGATTGATCAATTTATCAAAACGATCTTGCTCTTTTTTTATGATAAATCTCCACAAAAAAGATATTTGATGCAGTACATAAAAAAGCTAATTCGCTCCACTCTTCTTGCAAAAGGAGTGGATCTAAGAAAAAACATTGAGAAATCAACACGAGAATACATGAAAACCAAAGACCTACGCGAGATGCTACCAAGCGCAAAGACGCTTAATGCGCTTATCTCGCAAGGCTATACGATTGTTACTGCAACAAGAGCAAGGGTGGCTACTATAGATTCTACCGATACGAAATCAAACGATCCAGCGGTGCAAGCGTGGTATGACAAGCATCCTCTATTCATAGAAGATGCAAGAGGACAGATAGCCTATCGAGAATCGCGAAGGCTGAAATATGGCGACGATGTAAAGGAAGGCATCATAACGAAGCCAAATTATATCACGATTACGGGCAGTTTTCGCGTACCGATGATCGCGGTTGAAATATACGATCCAGAAGAAGACGTAAAATCCATAATGCGCAAGAAAGCGCGATAGGAAAAGCAATGGCAAAACAAAAGCAAACCACTCTGGATCTTCTGGAACTACAGAAAGACGTGATACAAGGCGAATTGTCGCGCTTGTTGTGGTTGAATCACGCATTAGGCTTTGTGTATCAAATACACGATAAAGACCCCAAGCATCTTCGCGTATCAGCACGAGACAATCAAAAACGAGATGATTACATCTGGCACTTTCGAGACTCGATCAAAGAATTTTTTGGATACAAACCCAAACAATTATTTGATAGCCTAGACGTTGTGTATCCTACACGACTTCTTGTCGATAACTTAAAAGCATTGTTTTATGCCCAATTTCTCTATCGTTTCTTTTTCTCGAAATTTAGCACAGCACAACAAACGCATATTCCCTCTTTAGTGAAGGCTTGGAATAACAGCGCCGCAAAGATGATCTTCTCCAACATGGAGATCCCTTTGTTTGTCAATGATAATATCATTGATCAATCCGTTCCGCTCAATAAAAACGGATGCGCGAAAGGGGATATCCAATTCAAGAAATTGACCATCGAAACAACAAAGGCATCTGTGAAAGAAGGGGGAGGCGTCACGGTTTCGTTCTTTCTTGATGCAACGATTCGCTTTTACACAGGAAGAACCATTGACGGCAAGCCATTCACAATAGACAGACACACCTTGCTTTCAGAGAGAATACGCGCAACGGGCGAAGATGCAGATGAGGGAGGCCATCTATAAGCTAATGCAATGGCTCCAAATGATTGAAAACCTGCCCTACTCACGATCCGATATCGCGAATCTTTCCCCCGATTTCCTAAAGAGGCTTGTTACCCCAAGTCTTGCATCTTTTGCAGATCGGAAAAGAAAACACGCCGCAAGTATCATCGAAAGGCGAGCAGCTTCCAACGCGATCAAGAAGCTGGCAGAAATAAAAAGCAAGAAACAACTAGAGGATAAGTATAGTGCAGAATATCGACGCTATGAGGGGCTTTTCCTTTATTACGTCAAAAGCGAAGAGGTAAAGCACCTAGTGAATCAAACGATCCATAGCATCCTTGATCAACGTGGAGAAACACCCGATAAGATCGGCTTTATTGACAAGTAAAGGAAAAGCCATGTCCAAACACCTTCCAAGTCCAAGCCTCTCGATTGAAGCCATGATCCCGCGATTGACGGAACTTCTACAACAGAAAGAACCAGACGGAACCCCCCGCTTTGATCGCATCGATCTTTTGCAATCCATGCACGAACGCGCAATTTCTGGACAAGTCGAATTCTCCAAAGAATACAAGCGAAGAGATGAGGAATTTGTTGACGATCCGATCTTGAAAGACGGCGAAGAAACAGCAGCACTCTTTTATTGGAAGGCGATTATCTATGCAAGAGCCGAATCTGACAAAAACTATTCCTACCGAATTGATCGCGTCTTTTCAAATTATGTGGTAAATTACAGGCACGGAAGACTGACTACTGGAAGCTATGAGATCTATCCAGAAAAAAAGAGAAGGGATGGGACAAGCGATGGAATTTGGGCCAGATTGCCAAATGGATATTGGCTAAATGAACAATCTTTTGAGCCGCATTTTGACTATAGGCACGATGATGATTTCCGCCGCTACATTCACCATGCGCACGGAATGGCAGAAATGGCAAAAGTCGTTGGTGTTGCACGGCTAATTGATTCCATTAAGCGGCCCTTCCTAACGTATTACTACAATCGAATTCGTGCAACGCATCCAAGAACGGACGAATACGGAAACGCAACGGAACGCTTCACCCTACAAGACTTGATCAACTATACCTATCCAAACAGTCTAGAGCCTTGGGCTTATCAAAACTTTCTTTATTCAGAAGAACAACGACGCGAAAAAAAAACAAAAATTGAAACGCCTTACAAATACCATGAAGACCAACAAGGCAAGAACTCCGTGCGCAATGCTTGGCAATTGTACAAGATTGATCCGCTTGCATACATTGAACAATTTGAAAAACACTACCCCATTGAATGTCTTTATCAAATAACACAGGCTATTTTTATTGCAAACCAACAGCAGATCGAAAACCTTTTACTTACTGCATTTAAGGAACGGATGCAAAAAGATCCGAAATACTGGAAGCCATTAGAAGGAACAGAAACCTATTCCCTCAAAAAACTCAAGATGCCGAATTCTATCAAAGACTATCAAAACCTTGCAAAAGACCTTTATGACAAATCAACGACCTATCAACTTGAAGCAAAAGCACTTCTTAACAAAGAATATGGCAACATTACAAACAAACGCGCAACGCAAAGAGAAATTGATCAAGAGAAAGCAAAAGAATTGATCATGTACTCTTATATCTTCCGAAGACTTGGCGATATGGCAAAGGCGCGGGCAATTGATCCGATTGTTTCTGTTTTACGCAACCAAGGAGCAATTGATCTGTTCATCAAAAATTCCATGCCGCCCTTGACAATGGACTTATATTCTCTTCATATCTTCATAAGAAAAGCCACTCACCAACTTGACGAATTCAAAAGAAGATATAAAGATTTAGATGAATATCCTCACATCCAAAAGCAAGCAAAATACGTTAAAGATTTCATCGTCAAATATCTTCATTTCTACCAATTTACAAATACTGGAAACTATGTGGAAAGATACCGCAAAGGTTCCAATGAGCGCGAAACTGTCGAGACTGAGGATGGACACGTTGGGATTGATTACCTCGAACATCTTGACGAACTGCACACAATAGACAAGATCTTCAAAGAGCATAAAAACCGAACAATGGGAGACCTTGTTGAATACGAAAACGCAAAGCGCATCTTGAAGATCGGCGCTGTCACAATGCGCCAATTCCAACAGATCCGCCGCTTGCTCTTTCGCATCCTTGAGGAGCCAGAGTATAAAAATTACATACGCAAAATGGAGCAAGAAATGGCCGCACAAAACGCAGTCAACGAGATCGCCTTGACCAACAAAAACGACTTCTTTCCAACACCCCCCTCTTTGTTTCAAGAGACCATCGCACCCGCAATTGCAGACTGGATCAGCGGCTATCCACGACCTGCAAACAAACCCTTTCGCATCCTTGAACCGAGCGCGGGCGTGGCAACCCTCGCAAAAGAGGTCTTGCGTCTCATGGAGTCCCTGCTTGGGTACGGATCGCCGATTCACCTACAGCTTGTTGAATTCTCTTCAAAGGCTTGCCAATTCCTTCACGATCAAGGCTACAATGTAGCGTGTGGAGACTTCTTAGACTACGAAGCCTCCGAACCTTTTGACTTGATCGTGATGAATCCCCCTTTCAGCAAAGAGCAAGATATCGATCACGTTCTCCACGCATGGAAGATGTTGCGCCTTGGTGGTTTGCTTGTTGCGATTATGTCGAGCGGTGCGGTGCAGCGAAGCAACACAAAGAAAGTGTTGGCCTTTCGGGACTGGATCAATCAAGTAGGTGGGAGCATTATCGAAAACGAAGCGGGCGCGTTTGAGCGATCAGATGCCCTTGTCAAAACAGGCGTCAACACGATTACGCTTGTTGTCTACAAATAAGGATTATCCGTCATGTTGGACAGGGAAACAGAGGAAAGGTATCTATCAAGATCACTCGATAGAGCAGAACGAAAACTGAACAAAGAGATCGACCAACAAACCGCGCTAAGCGACGAACAAATCAAGACGTTGCGCGATGAATTGAAGAACAACACCGCTGGTCTTTACGATGCGATGATCGATGATTCTTCGTCTGATTACCCCTATAACGTGATGATTCGAGAGATTCGCGGGCGCTTACACGAAGAGATCAACAAGCTGCAATCATCGAGATCTAGCGATCCGCTGGATTCTTTGTCGTTGGATATCTTGTCTATACCGATACCAACCACTCCATCCAAAGCACCCACCGCGCCGAAGTCTTCCATCCCATCGACGCTCGAAGCAGATGCCGCATTTCTTGAACTTGCCGATCTTGTCGCATCAAGCAAAGTCAAGCAACTCGCCAAGATCGGAGATTGGCTTTTAAATTGTCCAGCTTATCGATCAGGCAACTACAAAAACTGGATGGCGCGGTGGTCAACCTCGACAGGGAAAGCGATAGAATTTTACAACGATCCAAAGCGAGCCAAAGCCCCCGAAAAAGTGGAATCAAGAAAACTAGAAGACAAATACGGAGATCCCGTAAAATACGACGCATACTATCAAATTCCAGACAATAACCTGAGAATTGGGAGTGTGGTGCAGTTTGCCTCAGATAGCTATCGGGGCGACGATAAGGTTAGAATATACGGTGTGTTTCTCGGCATGACACCGAGCCGCTTTGAACCGAGCGACCCCAAAGAGGACGCGGGATCGTTTCTGTATATTCATCTTAGCGTAAACAAGGACTTTGGGGGTAAATGGGATGCTGCTGCAAAAGCAGCGGAAAAACTTGCGCAACAAATCAAGAGTCTATTCGACAAGCAAACGCTCTTAGCAAACCCCTATCTAGGGCTTCTTGCGCCGATCCCTGACACAAACAGCCCGTTGTTGCATGAAGATCTGGGATACCGTGTCGAATCTCTTGCAAGCGTTCCCTTTTGGGAATACGCCAAGAACCGCAAGAAACGGATGGAGGAGGCCGCGAAAGCGGCAAGCGAAAGCAGCGAGGAGCGAACCACAAACCCCAAGCGACGGCTTGGGTATTGGACAGATACGCGGTTTCCATATCTCCCCCTCGAATACATCAACGCGCTGGAGCCTCTTGCAAGGGCTTTGGGCGTTTCAGAAGTCGCAAGAGGGGTGTCACCTTCTGGACGTGGAGATCGTGGCTTTTTGGTGGCTTTCCGTGACGCAGACGGCAAGCCGTCAAATTTGGACGATATCTCTATCCAAGACGGCAAGCAAGAAGGCTATTGGATCAACAAGCGCGAAGACTTCAACACCCGACACCTTGCGCAGATCCGCAAGAACAAACGCCCCTTGTGGACAACTTGGAAGGGGCAAGCGATCCCAACACGTCAACACCTTGCGCTTGCAATGTGGGCCTATTCCCCCGAAGCAAGGCGGCTTGAGCGATGGGTTGAACAAAACGAATCCTTTTTAGAATCGCTTGAATAAGGGGGGGGATACAATGGATTACAAAAAAGATCTCTACTCGCTACTGCGAAACCTTCAAAAGCTGCAAAGCTGGTATGTTGTAACCCTCAAAAAGCAAGCCGAAGAAGCAGACAGGGAAAGCGCATTGCTTGCGCATGAATTTGTAGGTACATCAAAACAAATGTCTCCCGAACGCGCCAAGTGGAAAGCAACCGAACATCATAAGATCGGATACTTAGAGCAATTGTTTGTTTGTCAATTCTTTCACAAGCATTTCTTTAACAACCAATTCCCATTCCAAGAAATACGGAATTGGAAAAAAAAGGACACGCCAACTGCTACATCTATCGCTCAAGCCTTCAAAACACAAAACTTTTCCGCCTATGACTTCGCATTACCGACTTTTTGGACGTTTGTTCTTGCGGAAAGAATTGCAGGGATTGACAGCGTTGGAAATATCGCCAACATTGCGCCTTTTTTTGAACTTGAAAAAACAAAAAAAACAAAATCAAATCCCGTCCAAAAATATCAAATTCGCTTTTTTCTGCGATTCGCAATAAAGAAAAAAACAACGGGATTTATAGCCCAACACTTCCCCGAACGAACAAAAGAATTGTGCCATCCGATCACCACAAAGGAAGCAGACGGCCTAGAATTCCTATTGAAAGTGATCGCCAATTTTTCGGATATTCTGGATGTTTATCACTTGCCAGATCAAGCGTTCTCGCTGCATGAAGATTTCTTATTTGAAATGGTTCACGCTATCAAAAACAGCAACACAAAAACGCGGCCCTTTATGCAGATCTTTGAAACAGAGAAGCGTGAACTTGCGATTGGTACTGTCTCAGCAGAAGCCTTGCGCCGCTCCATGATCAAGGCCATCGGCAAAAGAAAAGGAAAAGCCCTTCGCTTTGAGGATGCAGGAAACCTATTGAATCAGGGAGATCCAGACGCCGTAGAGATCTCCGAGAAGGGACACGCTTTGCTTGACACACAATTGGATCTGTTGCGCAGAATGGCAAAACGCGCCATAACAGCAGAGATCGGAGATCGACCCATCAGCAACAAGATCGCCTTTGGTGAAATCGATCCCGAACTGCAACAGATCCTCTCTCAAAGATAGGAGATCCGATGCCTACAACCATCACCCCACAAGAAAACAAACGCGGCATCAACCAAAGCGAAGCCTTGTTCTATATCTATCGGAATCTCCGAACGGGCGGCTTTTCCGTGCAGCGTAGGGGGATTGTTGTGGATCGCTTGCGATCAGACGAGTGCATATTGCTCTACAACGTCAAGCCACATATTCGACAAGCTGGCAGAGAGCGGGCGCAACGCGAAAAGCAGCGCAATGTTCACGCCTTTCTTTGCTGCGAGCGATACACTATCCTCTCAGATCCGCTAACAAAAGCAGAAGAAAGCGGCTTGCGCGTCGTTTCTTATGCACCTTTCGATGATCGGGCGTGGCACTACAAAGACACAAGCGAAGCCTTCAAAGGGGCGGGCTTTTGCGTTCTGGCAAAAAATCGCGTGTTTGCCTTGCCTTCTGGATCGGTGTTTCTTGTTCCGAACTCACCTTGAATTCAACCACCAAAGGAGATCGCCCCATGCAACGACAAATTCGCCCCTCCCTTGTGTTTGATCTCGATCAAACCCTTGTCAATCTACACGAACAAGCCCGCCCACCGTTGGCAGAAAGCAGACAGATCGGACAAGGGCTTTGGTTGTCAAAACGCCCCTATCTACGGCGTACACTCAGCTATCTAAGCCAATTTTACGATCTCTTTATCCTGTCTGCGGGCTCCCAAGGATGGGTGAACCAAGCCGTTGCAACCTTCCAACTGGACGGCTTGTTTCAAGCCGCTCTTAGCGTGGACGCAGTGGATCGCCTATCACTTCGCGGGCCGTGGGTATTGATCGACGATCTGCCCTTTGAGCATCCCAACACACAGCGCAAACTTCGCATCCTTGGGGACGTGTCGCGCTATCGGATGATTCAAGCCCCTCCGTTTCTTGGCGATCCAAACGATGCTTTCTTGTCGAATGTTGCAAGAGTCTTCTTGGATAATTTGAACCGATAAAAAAGAGGCCCATAATGGCAAAGAAGCGCAAAAAGAACAGAAGCAAGACCAAGGACTTTTTTGACGAATACGGCGGGTTGATCATGCTTGGGCTTGGTGGGGCCGCAATTATCGCTGTCGCAACAAGCGCAACAAGCGCCTACGCATACAGCGAAGACAACGAACCAACGGACGTTTTTGACTTTTTCGGTGATGGTGGATCGTGGGATCTTGGAGAAGTCACCAAGCCCGTTGAAGTCTCCCCCAAGACCGCACAGGAAGCCCCCGCCGTTGCAAAAAGCGGAACCAACAAGGGCGCGGATCTTGTGGAGTCTGCAAAGACGTTGATCGGCACAGAATACGGCCCCGACGTTGGCGGCCCAACAAGAGCGGGCTTTGAGAAGTACCTTGACTGCTCAGGCACAATCTTTCAAGCAGCGCGAAGATTGGGCATCACGATACCGCGCAACGCAACGGGGCAATACCTACGCGCAAAAGCGTTTCGTATGTTGGACGAAGAGACCGCCAAAAACACGGCGGGCGCGTTGGTCTTCTTCCACAAGCCCAACACCGAGGGCGTAAGTGCTTTTCACGTTGAATTGTCCCTTGGAGATGGCCGCGTTTTGCACAATCATCAACCAGATACACGAGTCGAAATCAGCAAGTGGGGCTGGTGGCGCAACTGGATCAAACGCAAAGGTTATACTGTCAGCTTTGGCGTATTGCCCGAATTTGCAGCATAAAGGAAAAAAAACATCGTGTCAAATAGCAATCAAAAATTGACGCAAACAGGCATCACGCCCTTGATCGACGTGGCGGGATTAGGCAATGAAAGACGGGTGATCGATCCCGACTTGGTGAATGAAAAAGGCGAACGCATCGCGCCAAACAACATCTCTGTGAGCGACGGCTTCCACGTTGCGAGCATCGACACAAACCCGCTTTCTCCGACGTTCGGGACGTTTAGCGTACAGAATCGCTTGTCTGTCGCTGCACAATGCCGCTGGCAAGCCCAACACATCCACTCTGTCCAGCGTCCTACAAATCAAGCAACATCCGCAACTTTTGGCCCCATCGGTGGCGCGGTATTGCCTCCCTTGCCGTTTGGCGGTGGTTCGGGATCGTACAACGACACACTCTTTCCTCGCTATGGCAATCCGATCCCCGTGGCGACGTTGCAAGCAGCCCTTGACGCCAACAAGAAGGCGATCCGCACACTTGTTTTTCGTCCAAACCTCCCCACATCGACCCCCCCCGCTCCAAACACCTTTACCAATTGGGCGGATCTCTATGCCGCATATCAAGCCCAAGCCAACGCGGGCGCGTGTCAAATTGTCTTTGAAGCAGAACGCCCCATCTCTGCCCCGATCACGATTCCTGCGGGTGTGTGGGAATTTAAATACGGGGACTCGTTCACAGGCCCATCACTCGGCCCCCAAATTCCCGTGATCTTGGTGGATGGCTGTCAAATCAAAAACGTCTTTCTCTTTGATAACGGATTGATGCTTGTTGGGCAAACGACGGGCGCACCGCAGCTTGTGTGGGATTCGCTTTTGGGAACGGGTGCGCCAACGGTTCCAATTTTCCAAAACGCCGCCGTTATCCGCAACGATGGCAGCGCACCTATGATCGTTTGGGATCAAGACGCCGCAACCGACTTTCTGGGGATCGGCCTTGGCTTCGCATCGCGTTTTGACGATAGCACCTTTGAAATCCTTGAACTGCAAGATCCCGGTGGTGGCGGGTTTGCGGTGATGCAATTTTTCATGCAAGGCGGGGGGGCTTACATTGGCCCAAACACAATCCGAGGGGCTGGAAACGTCGGGTATCGCGTGGAATTGAACGCGCAAGGCGTCAATGTTTCACTCGAACAAACCAATTATGCGGGCCTCCCTGTCACTCCTCCCGACACCTTCGCGCAACGCGCACACCGACGCTTGATCTTGACCGAGTCGCTTGACAATGGAGCCACGCCAACACTCGAACCTTCGCAATTTGCGCGTATTGCGCCAAGCGTGGACGGTGGAGCGCCGATTGTGATCACGTTGCCACGCGCTGAATTCTTCCCTTCGATCATTTGTGGAGGAAAGAAGATCAACGGTGACGTGAACACTCCTGTTTCGTTTATCCCACAAGGTGCAGAAACCATCGAAGGAGCGTTTGTGTATGCCCTTCCCTTGGGCGCTTATGAAGGGGTGCAATTCTTCTCAGACGGGGCAAATTGGTTTGTTCTGCCATAACCCATAAAGCGTAAAGAAAGAAAAAACCATGTCCAACAGCCCCCAAAAACTGACACAAACAGGCATCACGCCGTTGATCGACGTGGCGGGATCGGGCAACGAAAGACGGGTGATTGACCCCGAGTTGGTGAACGAAAAGGGCGAACGCATCGCGCCAAACAACATTTCTGTGAGCGATGGCTTCCATGTTGCAAGCATCGACACAAACCCGCTTTCCCCTACGTTCGGGACGTTTAGCGTACAGAATCGCTTGTCTGTCCCTGCGCGATGTCGTTGGCAAGCGCAACGCATCCACTCCGTCCAACGACCCACAAACCAAGCAGAATCCGCAACCTTTGGCCCCATCGGTGGCGCGGTCTTGCCTCCCTTGCCGTTTGTTGGTGGCGGTGGCGGTGAAGTGAACACCGCGTCAAATGTGGGGATCGGGACAGGGATCTTTGACGCAAAGGTCGGAACGGA
>Ga0116143_10001559_pt1 | contig 27175 bp, 22 predicted proteins | sample AD_UKC034_MetaG_FD_89745 | JGI IMG/M metagenome (GOLD analysis project Ga0116143, IMG submission 89745) | Active sludge microbial communities of municipal wastewater-treating anaerobic digesters from USA - AD_UKC034_MetaG | ecosystem: Engineered > Bioreactor > Anaerobic > Digestate | place: USA...
CAGCCATTGCAGCGCCGATGATCGCATAAGTAAAGCTTTCGCCGCTCCTTCCAGAATCTGCGATAATCCGTGTAATCTGCGGTTTGCATTCTTCTGTCATATCAACCTCCAAAACTCGGCATTCTGGAGCGCACAAAAAAAGCAATTCCCGACGACTCGACGCGCCCATCAAAAGCCATCCCGAGAACGATGATGCAAATTTTGAACAGGCAGATAAAACAAAACACGGGCAAAACAAGCTAAGAGTAACGCTTTTGCATATGCTGTCGTAAAATCAATGTGGATTCGCGAAGAGATTGCAAAGCAGGCTGCGTGCAGGCGCACAAAGGAGGAAGAGTAAAATGAAATACTGGTTAGCACTGGCGATTTTGTTAGTCCTGTCCGGGACATCTCAGATCTGGTGCCAGGGTGTGATCGGCCTCGACGGCGAAGTCGAATTCGAAGCCCCGGCCAATGAAACGCCCGTCGCTGTCGACAACTCGACAAAGAACAGCAGTGACGAGACAGATGCTCCTCCGACCGATGATGATCAGGCCGTGCCATCTGACGGCGGCGCAGCAGATACCACAGCAGTAGAGGCAGACGACAGAGAGATCCTCGACCTTCTCCAACAGCTCAAAGATCAGCTGCAGGCCCTCAAAGCCGAACTCGCTGCGGTCAAGCAGGCAAATAAAACCGCTGACCGCAAAAACGCCAGAAATGATAGAAAAAAGCAGGCCAGAAAGAATAAAGTTAACTCCAACACCGTGCTAACTGAGAGAAATAAAGGGGATACATCTCAAATAAATGAATCTTCCTCCGAATGGGAAGCAGTAACCATACGTCGGCAAGACAGACAGAAATGGCTCGATGATGCCATAAAACACACGATTGCTGGCTATACTGCGTTTGACGGAGATGGCCTGCGCCGGCCCGTTTCCAGACAAGCCAATGATGATTACATGTTAGACTGGCTTTTTTCTCAGGGCTCTTTATACAGTAATCTTGTATTATCAACCGGTGAGCATAGCTCTGTCATTGTTCTCATGCGCACTGATCCGCAGACAGGAGCGAAGGAATTCAAGGCCGGAGTCTGGAACCAGGACATCAAGGCCGGAGTCTTGAAGCAGGACATAAAAGAGTTGCCTGGGGAAAAAACCAGCGAGTCTGTCGAAATAGATGGCCATACCTATAACGTGAAGATAACTGCCTCATACGTCAGGGGATCGCCAATTCTGGTTGATATCAATCACTTGGGCGAACCTGATCTGCTGGCGGGGCCGGCATGGAAAAAGGAGCGCGCGGGCGATGCCAAACTGCTGGCGGTGAGAACGTTCGATCTCGACGGCACCGGGCCGGCGAAATGGGAATGGGTCGGGCCGCGCACTGGCATTCTGGTCTGGAGCGACATCGGCGCCAACCTGCAGCCCACCGGGCGCAACCTTTTCGGCAACGTCACCTGGGGCAAAAGCTGGGCCGATGGCTATCAGCCGCTGGCCACACTTGACAGGAACGCCGACGGCAAGCTGACCGGCAACGAGCTCGAAAACCTCTACATCTGGCTCGATGCCAACTTCGACGCCATCGCCCAGACCGGCGAAATCAAGGCGCTGGCCGAGCACAAGATCGTTGCCATCGCGGTCGATGCCAGCCGTGACGCGGCCGGCAACGCTGAGCACAGGGCCGGCTTTACATGCGAAGACGGCCGCACCAGCGCCACCTGGGACTGGTGGAGCAAAAAAGCACCGGCCGATGCGCCTGAAATCAATGTCTACCGGTGGCGACCAATCGAAGAGAACCCCGGCATACCCGGCGGAACTTTTGTTTTCAGCAGCCAGAGCGGTGAAGGACTGCGCCTGACCAACTTCGTCTCGCTTGAGAACGACCAGAAAAAAGACACAGCCGCTCTCGTCGGCTTCCCGTTCGAAGTATCACGCATCGACGACCAGTTGCGCTGGTCGAGCAAACTCGAAAACGGTGAACTGGTCACCAACGCCATTCTCGACGACAACAACATCATCGGCATCACCCGCATCTTTGTCGACGGCAAAGAACAGCAGCGCTACAGCTGGCTCGCCGTCGCCATCGACGGCAAAACCCTGTGACCTGGAGGCGGCTTCATCGTTTACTCATCAATACATTACCGGCCCAGATAAATCATTATGCTCAAAGGTACGGCTTTTGAAAAACAAAGAAAAATGAAGCTGATTGTTTCTGGCAACAAGGGCATGGCTCTGGCGCTGAGTCTGTTTCTGATCATCGTCATATTCGGCATGGTCGTGACGGTCGGCAATCTCAGACAGGGAGTCAGAAGCCAGATATTCCATACCAACAACAATCAGCTGTCTATTCTTATCGCCTATTCTGCTTTTTCGCGGGTCTGCGCCAACATTCACACCTTTTCGTGGGCCAACCGGACGTTTCTGAGCGAGCCATGGTCAGAAACCATGGTTCCTTTCCAGGACGGCCACTACGATCTGCTGGTAGAAAACTCTCCCGGGCATGATTATCAGGCAGACGTCTACATTCGCACGCATCTGGCCGGCATTTCGCGCATGTATTTCTGGCGGATCAGCGTAAATGAAGATCTGCTCGATGACTCGAACAGCATCATGGTCGACCTCTACACCGCCCCCGAACCCGATGATTATCCCAGACCCGAGGGACCACGACCGATTTCCATGAAATTCAGCAGATGCTCGAGCAGAGAAACACCAACCAGAAAGACTCTGACGAAATGGCTGCTGAATTGATGAATACGACAAACCAGGAAGACCTCTTTGCCAGACTGAACATCAGGCCGCCTGAAAATTTTGAGGAGACGCTTCCAGGCGGCGATGATGAGGCAGACAACCGGCCGCCCATAACCTTGACAGAAGTCGACCCCGCTCAGGTCGAAGAAAGGCCGACGGCATTGGCAGTCTCGTCATTATGAATGTCGGCGTATCTGCCCTTGAGCGTGCCATCGATGAGATCGGGCAGAGTTTCGACGGTCGGCTCGCACTTCAGCGGGTGGCTGACATAGGTGCTTCCTTTGCCGTCGTAGAAACGCATGAGATTGCGACGGGAAACCTCGGCGCCGCTTTCTGCGTCGATCAGCATTTCCCAGTCGCCGAGAGGCTGAGCGGCGGCCACATGAACGCGATAGCAGACCCGGCCGACATTCTCTGCGACATGAATGAGAGGTTCGGCACTGCTGTTAATGCGTTTTTTCTGCAGGCCCAGCTGCCTTTCGGCAATCGCGATGGCTGAAGCCGCATCCAGGCTGATGCTGTTGGCGATTTCACCGATTACCGGAAACGAGCCGTTGACCAGCACTACCGCGTTATCATTACCGACATACACCGAAATTTCAGAATCTTCGACCGGAATGTCGGAAATCTTCATCCGGTAATTGAACTGGCGGCTGCCGCCGGCACTGCGTTCGCCGGTAAAGTTGAGTGCACTGCGTTCCGCGGGCAGATTGAACAGTTCGCTATTGGCATACAGGAAAGCGCGCACCGCCGCCTCGTGGCTTTCGCGGCGCTCGAGAGCAAAGCGGCCGCACAGACTCGAAAGGCGCTTTCCATCTGTCTTGAATATTATATTCGCGGCGTTGTCAATTATATCGCGCGACTCGATCAGGCGCTCGACAGCCTGCGAAGAAATGCCCCGGCTGCGCGAACCTTCAGAAACGCCATGCTGGGCGTCAGACGGTGCAACAAATGCCTGAGCTGCCGAAAGGCTGCAACATAGCGCGATAACGACAATCCACTGTGTAAATCTGGTCATAATCATTACTCCATACTTTCAAATTTCGGCGCAGCAGACGGTCACATGTCGCAGAACAGGTAGAGTGCGCCTTTTCCCGACTTGTCGTTGATCGTCGTGTAGAAGGTTTCATCCATGATCTTGCGGTATGAAATGGTTTTGGCATACTGGGCGGTGACTTCGACGCGATTGTCTTCGTAGATCTTGAACTTGACGTAATTGTAGAGGTAACCCTTGAGGTTGATCATGCTGGTATGCGAAAAGGCGAGAAAGGCCTCGGCGTTTCTGACCGAGTTCTTCGCAAAATATTCGAACACATCGATGTCCATGCCGCCCACTGCATCGGGAGCCTTGGCTTCCTTGCCTTCCACCAGCAGTTTGCAGTCGCCATAGTGCACAATTGCGCGCACATGGTAACCCTGTCTGAGGGCGCTCATAAGATCGGCAAAACTGGTAAGCTGCACCGGCTTCGCCATGGCGGCCACCTGCAGCAGACAAAACACTAAACACAAAAGGATTCGACAGCTGTTCTTCATTCTTATACCTCAATTCTGGACTTTGATCTGAGTATAAGCGCCTTCGCCAGTACTAACACACAGAGACCATCGTCTGTAGCGACACAAAAAAAAGGATACTGGCCTTGGCAACAAAATCAGGCTGCCAGTGCACGAAGCCGGCGATCCTTAATCGAAAACTGCAACTTTTTATATGTAACGCCAGAGAAGCTGCCGCTGGTATTATTTTGTATGAACTGGTTCGCAGCCAAAAATAGTGCTGCTTTACAGGATCAGACAAACGCAACAACGCTTTAAACAGCTGAATGCAAGAATTACAACAACATCACACAACGCATATAAGCCTGCCTCAAGGATTTGCGTCATATCATCGGCATTTTTTTATTGACACGATTTTTTAAGTGTGTACAATGCAAGGCGATGCCACATAGATTTACGGCAGCTGAAAACCGAGGAACTAGAGTTCGAAAATACTCTCTCTATCAGACAAACATTCAGGAGATGAGCACATGAGTAAAATGACTTTTGAATTTTCTGACACCATTGCCGGCTATGTTGTATCGGCAAACCCCAAGGACAGAACCTTCAGCCTCAAAACCACCGATGGCAGAGAGTTTCCGGTCAAGCTGGCAACCAGCTGCAACGCGCAGATAACGCGCAATCTCGGCGAACCTTACGAGGATTGCACCGGGCAGGCATTCGATCACATCGTGCCTGCCCGTTATCTTTTTGCCTACGGCACTTTTTATCCGCAGGCCGGCGCCCATGTTTTCGAGGCGCAGTCTCTCTATTTTCCGGGCAGAAGCGACAAAGAATACCGCTTTGAAGAGCCTGACTGGTGGATCAAACAGGCAAAAAATATCTGTGACTTCTTTCTTAAATCGCAGTTCAATACCCGCAATCCTGAAGAGATCGACTACACCAACTACCGCACCATAGTCGGCCTCTCCGGCGCACACACCAACAGCAAACGCCAGGAAACCGATACGATTTCGCGAATGATCTATGGTATGGCATCGACCTTCCTGCTGACCGGTGAAGATGTTTACCTCGAAGCTGCCGAACGAGGTACCGCTTACCTGCGCGAGCGCATGCGTTTCTACGATCTCGACGAAAACATCATCTACTGGTACCACGGCATCGACCGAAACCCCGGCGCGCCTGACCACAAGGTTTTCGCCTCTGAATTTGGCGACGACTACTTCGCGATACCGATGTATGAACAGATCTACGCACTGGCCGGCCCGACCCAGACCTATCGCATCAACGGCGACCCGAGCATCATGAAAGACATCAAGATGACTATCGATCTCTTCGAGCGATTTTTCCTCGACAAAGAGAAGAAGGGCTATTTTTCTCATCTTGACCCGGTCACCCTCGACCCACGCAGCGACAACCTCGATAAGAACAAGGCGCGCAAGAACTGGAATTCGGTCGGGGATCACGCTCCGGCCTATCTGATCAACCTCTATCTTGCCACCGGCGAGCAGAAGTATCTTGATATGTTGACCTACTGCGCCGACTGTATCTGCGAATTTTTCCCGGACTACGACAACAGCCCGTTCGTGCAGGAACGCTTCATGGAAGACTGGAGCCACGACAAGACCTGGGGCTGGCAGCAGAACCGCTCGATCATCGGTCACAACCTCAAGATTGCCTGGAACCTGATGCGCATCAACGCGCTCGCTCCCAAAGATACCTATGTCAAACTTGCCAGAAAAATCGCCGAGACCATGCCGAAATACGGCATGGACCAGCAGCGCGGCGGCTGGTATGACTCGATGGAACGCGCACTCAAGCCCGGAGAAGAGTTTTATCGCTTCTCCTGGCATGATCGCAAGGCCTGGTGGCAGCAGGAACAGTCGATTCTCGCCTACCAGATTCTCTACGGCAATCTCGGCGACCAGGAATACCTGCGCCTCGGTCGCGAAGCGGCAGCTTTCTATAATGCCTTCTTCCTCGACCATGACGATGGAGCCGTCTACTTTAATGTATTCGCCAACGGCATGCCTTACCTTATGGGCACTGAGCGCATGAAGGGCAGCCATTCGATGAGCGCTTACCACTCAGTAGAGCTGGCCTATCTGTCAACGGTGTACATCAACCTGCTGCATACTAAACAGCCGCTTGACCTTTACTTCAAGCCGAAACTCGGCGGTTTCCCCGATGATACTCTGCGCGTATGCCCCGATATGCTGCCGCCTGGCAGTGTAAAGATCACCGATGTCTGGATCGACAACCAGCCGTGGAAAAACTTCGACTCTGAAAAGCTCACGGTTCTGCTGCCAAACACCACATTCAGACCCAAGATCAAGGTGCGCCTGGTTCCGGTCAAGTAAACTGAAAGAGGTCAGCAATGGAAGTTAAGACTCAGATGAAGGGCAAGGTCAATGTAATCAGTCTGGTCGGCGACCTTGACAGCAACACTGCTCCGGCAACCGAAGCCGAGATGTCGAAACAGATAGTGGCGGGCTGCTGCCTGGCTCTCGATCTCAGCAAGCTTCGCTACATTTCGAGCGCCGGCCTGCGCGTGCTTCTGATGATCGGCAAGCAGCTGAAAACCCAGGGTGGGCGCTGGGCCTTTTGCGGCCTCTCTGATGAAATCGCCGACATCATGGAAATGACCGGTTTCAGCGGTTTCTTTACCGTTTATCCTGACCTCAAAACGGCTCTGGATAATCTTTCAGCCAATCAGGAGTAATATGACAAACCGCATCGACCTGCACCCTACCCATTCACATGGAGAATTCAAACTCAGGGCGGGCAAACCGCTGCCTTTCGGCGCTACGCTCGTGCCCGGCGGTGTCAACTTCTCGGTGTTTTCGCGTTATGCGACAGCCTGCTCGCTCGTTCTGTTCAAGAAGCATGCCGCGCAACCTTTCGCCGAGATTCCCTTCCCGAGGGAATTTCGCACTGGCAACGTTTTCAGCATGATCCTGTTCGATGTCGATTATGAGAACATCGAGTATGGCTACCGCATGGATGGGCCGTATGACCCCGAAAACGGGCACCGCTTCGACAAAGAGAAAATTCTGCTCGACCCCTACGCCAAACTGGTCAGTGGCCGCGATGTCTGGGGCAAGGAACCGGACTGGAACAATATTTTTCCGCACCGCGGCCAGATACTGGCCGACGACTTCGACTGGGAAGACGATTGCCAGCTCGAGATTCCGTTCGAAGACCTGGTCATTTATGAAATGCACGTGCGCGGCTTTACCGCCCACGCTTCAGCGAAGGTAAAGCACCCCGGCACGTTCGCCGCCATCCGCGACAAGATTCCCTACCTTAAGGATCTCGGCATAAACTGCCTCGAACTAATGCCTGTCCACACTTTCGATGAGTTCGAAAACTCAAAACTTTCGCCGGTCACCGGCGAGCGCCTGCTCAACTACTGGGGCTACAGCAACGTTGGCTTCTTCGCGCCCAAAGCGGGTTTTGCCGCTACCGGCAAATTCGGCATGCAGGCTGATGAGCTCAAGAACACCATCAAAACGCTGCACAAGAACGGCATCGAGGTCATTCTCGACGTCGTCTTCAATCATACGGCCGAGGGCAACGAGCGCGGCCACTACATTTCGTATCGCGGCATCGACAACAAGACTTACTACATGCTGACGCCCGAGGGTTATTACTACAACTTCAGCGGCTGCGGCAACACGCTCAACTGCAACAACCCGATCGTGCGCAACATGATTCTCGACTGCCTGCGCTACTGGGTTACCGATTATCACGTTGACGGCTTTCGCTTCGATCTCGCCGCCATTCTCGGCCGTGACCAGAACGGGGCGCCGATGAGCAGCCCACCACTGCTCGAAACGCTGGCATTCGACCCGATTCTCGGCAAATGCAAGCTGATCGCCGAAGCCTGGGATGCCGGCGGACTCTACCAGGTCGGCTCATTCCCGTCATGGGGGCGCTGGGCCGAATGGAATGGCAAGTATCGCGATGACCTGCGCAAGTTTTTGAAAGGCGAACCCGGCCTTGCCGGCGCTGTATCACAGCGCATTCAAGGCTCGCCCGACCTGTACCAGTGGGAAGCCCGCGAAAACTGTGCCTCAGTCAACTTCATCACCTGCCACGACGGCTTTACACTGATGGATATGGTTTCTTACAACGGCAAGCATAATGAAGCCAATGGCGAGAACAATTCTGACGGCGGCAACGACAACCACAGCTGGAACTGCGGCTGGGAAGGGCCCTGCGACGATAAAGAGGTCAACCGGCTGCGGATCAGGCAGATCAAGAATGCTGCCGCCATGCTGCTGGTCAGCCATGGCACCCCGATGATCCTGGCCGGCGATGAGTTCGGCAATACGCAGTATGGCAACAACAACGCCTATTGCCAGGATAACGAGCTTTCATGGCTGAACTGGGAGCAGCTCTCAGAAAACGCCGAAATTCACAATTTCTTCAGGCAGATGATCGCGTTCAGAAAAGCCAGCCCGATGCTGCGCTACAGCTCTTACGCGATGAATGCCGCACCAGACGTCGAAGTTTCGTGGCACGGCACCAGCGCCTGGAACGCTGACTGGTCAGGCGCCGCGCGCACGGTAGCTTTCATGTGCCGCCGCTGGCAGAGCGACGAACGGCGCACGGTAGAACCTGACATCTACGTAGCGATGAACATGCACTGGGATGCACACGGCTTCGAACTGCCCGGCCTCGATAACGGCCGACGCTGGCATGTTTTTGCCAATACCGGCATGGAATCGCCAGACGACATCGTGACCCCCGGAAACGAAATCTTACTCGACAACCAGCAGTATTTCATGGTCGGGCCGCGCTCGGTCATCGTGCTGGTTGGTAAATAACCTCAAGGAGCAATATATGGATCTGCAGTACAAAATGGAACTCAACGACGGTATCGCCCGGGTTACGCTCGCAGGCAGCCTCGATGCCACTAATGCCGGCAACTTTCAGGAAGAACTCAAAAAGCTGATCGGCCAGAAAATCAGCAAAATCGTGTTCATGGTAAAGGATCTGACGTACATAGCCAGCGCCGGTCTGCGCGTCATGATATTCGCCAAGCAGCGCATCGGTGCTGATGTACAGGTCTACCTTGTCGGCGCCCAGGAAGCAGTTCTTGACGTAGTCAAAATGAGCGGACTCGACACCTTCATGACCATACAGAAAGAATTCGAGGGGTAATTCCCGAAAGGGGCTTTAAATGCCTGCTTCAACTCATCCGGCGAAGCTGGAGAATCTGAACGACATGCTCGGCTTCATCCTGGATTATGCCCGGGAACTGGGTTTCGACGATAAGAAGATCGGCAAAATCAGGCTGGCCATGGAAGAGATACTGGTGAATATCATCAGTTATTCTTACCCTCAAACAACCGGATCGATCGACATCGCCTGTTCGCCGACCGAGGGCGACAAAGCAGGAATTACCATTGAGGTAAAGGATCTTGGAATTCCTTTCAACATGCTCGACAAAGCAGACCCTGACACCACCCTGCCGATGGAAGAACGCCAGATCGGCGGACTCGGTATATTTTTCGCAAAGCAGATAATGGATGTTCTCACCTATGAACGCAGTGGTGAGGCGAACATTTTGAGACTGACCAAGTATGCATAAGATTTCGCTGCGCACGACGATGATTCTCTGGATATGGGGAGTCACTGCGCTCGTTTTCGGGCTGACCATGGCCGTTGACTTTTATTATACCAGAGACACGGTCGAACAATTTCTCGAGAAGAGTGCGACAGACAAAGCCCAGTTTTACACGAAAAGATTCGACCTGATTTTCAACGAAGCGGCTCTGGTCGCCAAAATGATGGAGATAAGCTTCAACCGACGCTACACGGAAATCGGTGATAAATCGCATGAGGAACAGCTGAAGGAATATCTGAAACAGGTATTGGAAGCCAATCCATGCATTCACAGCGTCAGCATGGCATTTGAACCCGGTCAATTCAGTCGCGATACCGAAAATTTTTCGCCCATTTACTTCAGGCAGAAAGACCGTATCGACTTCCTTCAGCTCGGTGAAAAACCCGATTATTCATACTTTGCCCAGGAATGGTACTACGCGGCAAGAGACCAGCAGAAAGCGCTCTGGACAGAACCTTACCGCAGCTCAGTAAGCCTTGGCGCAGATGGCAAAGAGTTTATGCTGCTGATAACCTATTCGATGCCGCTGTTCCGCGACGGTAAGGTTATCGGGGTCATTGTCATCGATATTTCTCTCGATGAAATTTCGCAGAAGCTGAGCGAACTGAAGATTCTGAAAACAGGTTACTGTGTCGCCATGAGCAATAAAGGTATGCTGATGAACGCTATCGGCAACTACAAGGCTCTTGCAAAAAACATCAATGAACTCAGTCCGGAAATGGCGGCAGAACTCAAAGACCTCAATAAACTCGCGACAAGCGCCTGTAAGTTCATCAGAGTCAATGAACCGGTCGCCGGCCGCCCGGCCTGGGTTGTACTGCGACCACTGCGTCATTCAGGAATAATGGCCGGTTCAATAGCCTTTGTTTACCCGACTGATGAGATTCATGGCGTGATTTACGACCTGCAGGCCGAATCATCGCTGATCGGTTTTGCCGGGTTGATTCTTATGCTCGTCATCGTCATCACCATTTCAAGAGCTATTGCCCGACCGATCTGCGCCCTTGCACGTGGAGTCGGCAAAGTCGCTCATGGCGAACTCGATCACAAAATTGAAGTGTTCTCGAAGATTGCCGAAGTTACGGCTATGCAGAACTCCTTCAACAAAATGTCTGACGATCTCAGGAATTATCTGCGTGAGCTCAAAGAGACCATAGCAGCGCGTGAGCGCATCGAAAACGAGCTCAAAATTGCACATCAGATACAGGCCAGCATGCTGCCGCGCATTTTTCCGCCCTTCCCTGACCGCAAGGAGCTCAGCATTTTCGGTCTGATGGAACCGGCACGCGAAGTTGGTGGCGATTTCTACGACTTCTTCTTTATAACACCTGATAAATTCTGTATGGTTGTTGCCGACGTTTCCGGCAAGGGTATCGCCGCAGCTCTATTCATGGTGATTACCAAGACACTTCTGCGAACCGAGGCGATGAACGATCTGCCGCCAGAACAGATTCTTGCCCGGGTCAACGAACTGATCAGCGCCGACAACGATGAACTGATGTTCGTCACCGTGTTCTGCGCGATTCTCGACACCCGCACCGGCGAACTCGCCTGCGCCAACGCCGGTCATAACCCGCCGTTGCTCAGCGTTTCGCCCGATGGTGGCAGTTCATTCGAATTCTTGAAACTCAACAAGAATGTGGTTCTCGGGGTTATGCCAGGCGTTAAATTCAAGCCCAACAGCTTCAAAATGCGGGCAGGCGACGTACTGTTTTTGTATACCGACGGTGTCAACGAGGCGATGAACACAGCGGCGAAGCAGTTCAGCGACAAGCGCCTGCACGACACCCTCAACGCAAACTGTGACAAGGAAGTTACCTCGCTGGTAAAGGAACTCCGCCACGAGGTTGCGGTCTTTACAGACGGTGCCGAGCAATCGGACGACATCACCATGCTGGCCATCAAGTACAACGGTCCGCAAGCAGTATAAATTAAGATAAAGAAAGAGGAGGTTTTATGTTTTGCTTCCTGGATAAGCTGGAGGAGCACAAGGTAGCCCCGGGAGTCATCGGGAAATACCTGGGCAGCGGCGAAGCGATGAATGTAATGCACTGGAACTTCGCAGACAAAGCGGCTCTGCCCAGTCATCATCATGCAGCGGTGCAGTTCGGTTACATTATCAAAGGGGCTTTTCAGATCGACATCGGCGGCGAAAAAGCGCTGCTGAAGGCCGGCGATTCATATTTCGTTCCATCTAACGTTGAGCATGCGTTTGTCGCGGTTGGTGAAACCGAAGCAATCGATGTGTTCAGCCCGGCGCGAGATGATGTACCGCCCTGGAAAAATCAGAACAAATATTGATCAGGAACAAAATCTTAAAGGAGATTTAACGATGGCTAAAAAAGTACTGGTTCTCGCAACAAATTACGCGGTCTGGGCCGAAGAACTTCAGGCGCCCTGGGATGCACTCAAAAAGGCAGGTTTCGCCGTTACTCTGGCAACTCCACAGGGCAAAAAGCCGTTGCCGATCAAAATGAGTATCGATCCTGACTTTGAAGATTCGCTGCAGCATTACAAGGTGAATCCGCCAGAAGTCTGCAAGCGCGTACATGAACTGCTCGACGGCACCGAATGGAACAAACCGATCAAAATCGCCGACGCCAAAATGGCTGATTATGATGCCATCGTCCTTACCGGCGGTCCTGGCACTCCGCTCGACATCGACAACAACCCCAAAGTTCACGCGCTGCTGCTTGAAGCCTTCAAGACCAACAAGCTCATCGGCGCCATCTGCTACGCCGTCGGTGCTCTGGCATTTACCCGCAATCCTGACAACAACTACAAGAGCATCATTTACGGCAAGCACGTGACTGCGCATCCGCGCGCCTGGGACTTCGATTTCGAACTCAGCTACGATCTGGCTGGCGCTACTCCTGACAATGCCGGCACCAACGTGGTAACCCCCGGTTTCCTGCTTCCTCTGCAGGATGTCGTCGAAGACGCCGTCGGCCCCAAAGGCAAAGTATCTGCCGACACCAAGGCTAACCGCAAAAACACCTGTGTCGTTTATGACTGGCCCTTCGTAACCGCCCTGTCGGTAGAGTCTTCGATCGATTACGGCAAGAAGCTTGTCGAAGTTCTCAAAAGCAAATAATCCTGATCATTCTGCCGAACCGGCACCAACCGGTTCGGCAGACTCTCTGCAGAATCTAATTAAGGAGTGAGCGCTAAATGAATGTCAGTAATTCCATCGTGGCAATGCTCGAATCTATCGGAGTAGACGCGGTTTTCAGCGGATCCGGCCAGGGGTCGGGAGATATCCTGTTTGCATTTGCCGAGTCAAAAAAAATCAAGACCATCATGGTCAGACATGAACAGGCAGCCTCATTCATGGCCTGCGGCTATGCCATGTTCAACAAGAGCAAACTCGGCGTCTGCAATGCACAGGGCGGCCCGGGCTCATACAATTTTTTCTCGGGTCTCGGCGTAGCTCTTTCTGATTCTCTGCCGGTGCTTTCTATCGCTTCTTATGCCCCCAAGAAATGGCGCGGCAAGGGCGACCTCGGCGAAGTAACCGGAATCGGCCGCACTCCTGATTCTCAGGCAATGTTTGCCGCGACCACCAAGGGGACCTTTCTCATCGAACACCCCGATCAGGCCTGCGACATAGTTGAAGCTGCCGTAAATCTGGCTTTTGAAGGCCGCCCAGGCCCGGTTCATATTGACCTGCCTTACGACGTCGCCGCCATGCCGGCGACCCGTCATCGTGAAATCAAGCTTGATATCAAACCGGTTCTGCCACTGCAGAAAACCGTCGATCTTTTTGCCGACGTTCTTGCCAACGCACTCAACGCGAAGAAAAAAATTCTCGCGATCATCGGTTACGGCAGCGTCAGAAGCCACGCCGAAAAAGAACTGCTGCAGTTCGTCGAAAAATTTCAGATTCCATTTCTGACCACAATGGATGCCAAGGGCATCATCCCCGAAAACCACCCGTTGTCGCTTGGAATGCCGGGCACCTGCGGCGACAAGGGCGCGAAAGAGGCTTTCAAAGCTGCTGAACTCGTGATCGGCATCGGCAATTCTTTCCCGAAATGGCAGATGTGGAAGTTCGAAGAAGGGCTGTTCGACAAGAAGACCCTCATGCACATCAATATCAGCCGCGATGAAATCGGCAAGGTCTACCCGACCGACTACGGCATGATAGCTGATATTGCGCCGGCGATTAAGGCTATCGACGCAGCGCTGACCCAAAGAAAGCCCCTGGTCGAAAAGAAAACCTTCACCAAAGACAAGATTTACAATTCAGTTGTCGAATACAAAGGCAGCAAAGTGCATCCTGGTGCCCTGTGCCAGGAACTTGCGAAGTATCTGCCCGATCGCGCCATCGTATTGGGTGATGCCGGTGCTAACATGATCTGGCTGGCAGCGTTCATGGAATTCAACAAAGGCCAGAACTTCAAGAATCCCGGCAGCTTTGGGCCGATGGCCTCGCATGTTAACGCCTCTCTCGGCGTACAACTCGCCAATCCAGATCGCCGCGTCATCGTCGGCTGCGGCGATGGCGATTATGAAATGGCAGGATTCGAAATCCTTACCGCTTTGCAGAACAAGATTCCGATCATCTGGGTCATCTTGAACAACAGCGAATTCAATATCATCAAGCTGTTCAACCTCGCAGCGCACGGCAAAGAAGTGTTCAATCACATCATCTGCCCAGACTTCGCCAAATACGCCGAAGCCTGTGGCGCGAACGGCTTCCGGGTTGAGAAGCTCGAACAGTTCGCCGATGCATTCAAAAAAGCACTGGCTTCAGACAAGCCATCGATCATCGATGTCATTATCGATGCCGACGAAGTCATGCCTTTCAAAACCTGGGCTCAGGACTGAACTATCGACGGGCGCTCCATTGGAGCGCCCGATCTGCTCTGCCGCGCATTATGAAAGGCGATGCATGAAACCTGATCTGGTGCTTAAGCTCAATACCCTGGTCTTCATTCTTACTTCGATGACCTGCTACCAGGGTACAACGCATGGCTATCCATGGCTCGGTCTTATTGCGCTCGCCATTCACTACAGCCTGTTTCTGCCTGCCACTACGGCAAAAGCAAAGCGCGTGCTGGCTGCCGTGCTGACCGGTCTGATCGGCTTCATTGCCGACTCGACGCTGATCTGGCTCGGGGTATATTCGGTCAGCAGCAGCTCGCGCTGGTTGCTTTCCGACCCGCTCTGCCCTGAATGGATACTGGTTTTGTGGATGAACTTCGGGTTCATGCTCTATATCTTCTGGCAGATTCTCGCGAAAAGCCGCTGGACTCCGCCAATTACCGGCATAATATTCTCATTCATCATCATGGGCAATGCCTCTCACATGGGGCTCATCGCGTTCAGGCCGCCGACATGGCACGGATACCTGATCATAGCTGCCTGCTGGGCAGTAATTGTTCCGATTTGTGCGTTTTATTCTATTCGACTGTTTGGAGAAACTCATGCTCGATCTTAGACTCAGATTTTATGCATTGCTGTTGATTTGCCTTCTCTCGTTGACGCTTACTGGCTGCAGTATTTTCGGCGATGACGATGATGACGATGCCGCTGTTATCGGTAACGCGACCATCACGCGCATTCCTGAGATGGTGACCGTTCCCAAAGGCACCTTCAAGATGGGCTGGGATAATCTGGGTGACGGCTCTGGCTTTGCAAATGGCACCGATACTGTGGCAGCAGATTACCCGGCCAATTATAACTCGGGCGTAACCGGCCCGGTGCGGCTGGTGACCCTGACACGCGATTACAAAATCGGCAAATATGAGATCACCAATGCCCAGTTCTGCGATATGCTCAACTATGCTCTGCGCAAAGGCTATCTGACCGGCAATCTTGCCGGCAATGAAACGGTTAAAAATGCCGAAGGCAACCAGCAGGAGCTGCTCAATCTCGATGCCGACTACGAAGGTAAGAAGTGCGAGATTTCGTATACCGGCTATGGTTTCGTCGTCGCTCCCGGCCTCGAGAACCGCCCGATAGTCTACGTTACATGGTATGGAGCTGCGTTCTACTGCAATATGCTGAGTGAAATTCAGGGTCTGACCAAATTGTACAATCTTACCGACTGGTCATGCACCTTTGACGGTACTGCCCGCTTTTACGGCTCTCCTGGTTACCGCCTGCCAACCGAAGCAGAATGGGAATACGCCGCACGCTATGATGACGATAACATGATTTATGACCGCAGAATGGTTGCATGGGAGCCCAAAGGTCTTGATTACTGGGTCAACAGTGAACTTGGCAAGAAGCTCAGCTATTTCGACGGCAAGGCCAACTACAACAGTGGCGGCGGCACACAGGATGTCGGCTGCTGCCCGGGCGGTGTTTCAAAACTCGGCATATACAATCTGGCCGGCAATGCCTCTGAGTGGGCGCAGGATTTCTATTCGTCTTACACCTATTTCGCCAAAGACTACAAAGCGGCTGGCTACGACCCGGCCAAGGGTGAACTAGACCCGATTAACGATGAATCCGGGGTTTACCGACAGCGCCGCGGTGGCAGCTGGCTGGTTTACGGCAACAACTCGCCGATTTCGATCTATCACACCAACACCAACTGGGCTTATACAAACTATTGCGACCTTGGCTTCCGCATCGTTCAGGTAGAATAACAGGAGAACCAGCATGTTCGTATTTCGCGACAAACTCAAAGAAATCGACTTCGGTCACGGCATCAAGCTCACCGACCTCGGCGGCAACGGTAACATGAACGTCCTCTACTGGAACACACCGGCCGGCACCGTTTCGCCGGCACACGAACACCCTGAAGAACAGTTCGGATACCTGCTGAAAGGCTCTTTCGAAGTCACGATCGGCAGCGAAAAGGCCGTTCTCAAAGCCGGTGACTCCTACTTCATACCCGGTGGTGTTTCCCACCAGTTCAAATTGCTCGAAGACTGCCTTGCAATAGATATCTTCAGCCCGCGCCGCCCGGTTCCCGAACCGGCCAAAAGCTGATGAGGGAGATTATTTTTGAAACAGATTATTGACAATAAGTGGGCAGTGCTGTGTTTTGTGGTGCTGTTTATTGCAGCCTCAACGGGGGTAATGGCTGACGAAGGCGGTGTTACACCAGCTGCCGCGCAGCCAAAGTTCAACCCGTGGTATCTCAGTGCGCACCCGTTCGGCCTGCTCAGTATGGCTGAGCTGATCAAGCTGCCGCCGCCAGAAAAGCGCATGTTCTGGAAGGTAACCACCGGCTACCAGTATGACACCAACGCGATACTCAACGCTATCGGTGCGCCGGTTCCGCCCACTGTCGCCAAAATGAACGATGGTCGAAAAATGATCAACATCATCGGCAGCTATATTCCGTATCGCGCGCCGGATCACGATTACACGCTCAACTACGCCTTTTTCAACAGCAACCACGATGAACTCGACGACTTCAACCTGACGCAGAATATGGTCGAATTCGCCGGCCGCTGGAACCTGACAAAGCGGCGCACTCTGCGCTATTCGACCGTCTATCAGCACCTGCTGCTCGGCAAAAAGATCTTCGATGAAGCGCTGATGACCGGCCCGTCGCTGGTCTATTCGAGCGGGCACGGGCACACGACCAGTATCGATCTGCGTTACCGCAAAACCGACTACAGCAATGTTTCGATCTTTGCCACCAACTCGAACCGCACCGGCCACAACTGGAGCGGTGCAGTGACGCACAGTATACAGGTTACGCCGAAACGGCTGGTACGCGTCGGTTACAGCTACGACGTCGATCATGCGCGTGCCACAACCTGGGATGGCGCCGGCCACAAAATCAGTTACGAAACCAGCTACATACTGCCCAACGACATGCTGCTCAACTGCTACAGCGAGTATTATCGCAAAGACTATGACGGGTTATACATGTCGATCGGCGGCCAGAGGCACGACAGCTCGTACACATCGATTACCACCCTGACCAAATATTTCAACGACAAATACGGAGTTTCGCTGCGTACCCTGTGGAGCCGCAACTGGTCGAACGTCGCCGCCTTCGACATGTCACGCTCGATCCACGGCATCCTCATCGATACCCGCTTCTAACCCGGGCCAACCATCTCAGAGACTCTCACAAAGCCGCAGAGCCACAAAGGAACTCTTTTTTTTGTGGCTTTGTGGCTTTGTGAGAGCATGCTTTCAAGCGGCTCAATCGATTACGATTACGCGCACGAGCACGCCTGTCGTCTTGACCTTAGAACCTGAACTGACCAGATTGTTACTTTTCATAATCATGGATCAATCATTTTTAAGTGCTATAAACCTGCCAGCGGATCTGTGTCATCTGCGTAATCTGCGGATTATCTTATTCTTATGGCTTTTCGTCGGTGTAGCCCTGACAGACTTCGACTATGCGGCCATCGGGGTCGGCTAACCAGACGGCCTTCCAGCCTGGCACAATTTTACCGAGATCGACTGTCGACTGAGTTATTACCGCAGCGTCACCCATCTGCCGCAGAAAAGCGTCGAGGTCTGGCACCGAGAAGGCCAGATGCTTGAGTGCCGGCCATTCAGGCCCGCTACCGCCAGGCGCTGGCACTGGCAATTGTTCTGTGGCCTGAAACAGTTCGAGCCTGAAATTGTCGTCTGCGCTGGCGAGAAAAATCAGCTGTTTGCTACCAAGATCAACAGTTCTGACCCGCCGAAACCCAAAATACCTGCAGTAAAACTGTTCGGTTTCCTGGGGGTTCGAGCAGGTCATGCCGACATGAGCGAATTGTACAGAAGCAAGATTATCTGATGACATGGTCGGCCTATTTCTTGATCATATTGATGATCTGACGAGCCAGAAGATGGCAGTGACCGCCAGTTCGGGCCGAAACCAGGTCGCCGTCGACAACCAGATCCTGGTTTACATAATCGACTCCATAAGCTTTGGCATCGCCGAGAAGGTTGTTGTGACAAGTCATTTTACGGCCCCGCACCAGCTCTGGCATCGGTGCGACCAGCCAGAGACCGTGGCAGATGATTCCCTTGACTATATTCTTGTTGGCAAACGCCCGCGCCAGAAACTGCGTAGCCGGCGGAATCTGCGTCACGTCGGCAGTGTAGCGCAGACGGTCGGCGACCATTCCGGCAGGCACGATGATAGCTGAAAAACCGGCCAACTCTTCGTCACTGAGACCCTCGAAGCTCTCGTTGCAATCCATTTTGATCTGATATTCATGCCCTTTAAAAGTCAGCGACGGGTTGCCCCATAGTCTGCTCAGAAAGTGCAGCTCGATATTCTCTTCCTGAAATCGGTGCTGATAATAGAAAATCTCGTTTTCATAAAAATCAGTCTCAAACAGAATCCCGACCTTAACTGGTTTGCTCATGATATCTCCTTCGCAGGCTTGTTCTGCAACTTTTAAGAACAATATACAGTATTACCTGCAGCAAGACACAACTTTTTTTATAATGGCGCAAATGCTGTCTTACCGCGAATTTTCTCAGGTGTCATCTTTCTCGTCCAGCACCAGTCTCCAGCCAGGCATTTCCTGTCTTTATGTTAGATCTGCGCAAACCCGGGCTATCTGCGGATAACTCTCTTATCTTGAACACTTCAACGTCCGTGTTATAATGCGACGCATTCACGGCAGATCGATTAAGGGGAAAGTGATGAACGTTTCTGGTTGGTTGTCGGGCGGGATAGTACGAGGAAGTCTCGATGAATGCCCGGAGCGCAAGGTTGACTGGCTTGAACTGTTTTTTGACCTGTTTTTTGTCGTCATTATCAGCCAGCTGGCGCATGGCTTTGCCGATAATCCCACCTGGGAAGGTTTTTGTGAGTTTGTATTTCTTTTCGCTTCAACCTGGTGGGTCTGGATCGCTGGCACCTATTTCAATGAGCGTTTCCGGTTCCCCGGCACTGCCAACACTGTCTTCACCTTTCTGCAGATGCTGCCGGTTGCCGGCATGGCAATCTTTGTGCATCACGGCATGGGCGACAATTTCGTTCCATTCGAGATCTGCTTTCTGACATCGAGGCTACTGCTGACACTGATGTGGTTGCGCGGTGGCCTGGCCAACCCACAGGTAGCACCGCTAACCAACCGAGTCTTCATTTGCTTTATACCGGCTCTGATTCTTTATCTGCTGGCAATATTCAGCGACCCGCCCACACGTTACATCATCTGGGTTGCCGGCCTGATAACCGAAGCGTTAACGCCGGTCATTGCCCACACCGGCATCAAAATTGCACTGCCAAAATTCGGCGCCAGCTGGCTGGCCGAGCGTTATGGGCTATTCATACTGATCGTTATGGGCGAAACCCTGGTCGGTGTAATCCGGGGGGCCAGTGAGACAAAACAGGTTTCGTTTTCGACATTCGTTGCAGCGATTCTCGGACTGATCCTCTCATTCGGCGTATTCAGGATTTATTTCGATTTTATCGGCCGCCGCAACCCTCGCAATCCCATGTGGTGGATGCTGACCTGGAGCAACCTGCATTTTCTGCTGGTCATGTCGATTGTCGTGACCGGCGTCGGTCTATTGCGCTTTGTAAAGCTCACCGATCTCTGGCAGTCCTGCGACCAGACCCACACCCTTCTCGCCGGCGCAACGGCCGCCACGCTGATCATCATTGCCCTGCTTGAAACTACAATGCAACCTGGCGAGGGGCCTGATCTGCACCCGGTGCGCAGTCCGTTTTTCAAATTGATTGCAGGCCTGATCGCGGTCTTCATCTGCAGATGGGGAACCAGTCTGGCGACGTTGCCTCTGATGATAACGCTGCTGGCACTGATCTACGTTCACCTTCTCTACCATCCCGGCTGGGAAAGCATCGCAGCCAAAGAATAAGCATGCAACAGAAGAACTAACTCACCGATTGCGCTGATTTCCGCAGATAGAGCTTAAGAACACACATTCATTAATACAGCTGATTTATCAGAAGATAGGCACAACCCTCCTTCATCATATCTGCAATGCCACTGCTTTGGCTCAGATCCGTATCATCTTAAAAAGCTTGAATGTGCCGTTTACCTTAAATCAGTGGCAATCGGTGTCATCTGCGGAAAAATTAACAGCATGAAGATGCAGATCGGTGGAGCAGAAAACTGGCGATTGTACATGGCAAAACTGATAAAATGTCAGGTATGAAAGCGAAAAGAATCGTGAATATTATCGTCATCATTGTTGTTTTTATTGTGCTGGTAATGGTGCTGCAGGATCGGCTGATATTTTTTCCGGGAGCATGGCCGGCGGGCTTCAAGTTGCCGGAAAAGCTCGGCACCATCACCCTGACCCCGGTTACCCTGCAGACGCCTGACGGCATTAAAATCGATGCGGTTGTTGCGGAAACAGCCAATCCGGCTGAGCAGCGAAAAACCGTCCTATTCAGCCACGGCAACGCTGGCAATCTGCTGCATCGTTTCGGCAAGATCGAAAAAATGTGCGCTGCCGGCTTCGATGTCTTGATTTACGACTATCGTGGATATGGCAGAAGCGAGGGATCAGCAACGGTAGCCGGTGCGATAAGTGACGGCAAAACAGCTCTGCAGTGGCTGCTCGACGAAAAGAAAATCAACAGTGAAAATATTGTTCTCTACGGCGAGTCTCTTGGAACGGGGATTGCCGCCGAGATTCTGCGCGAATCCGGTTTGCAGTTCGCGGCGCTGGTTCACGAATCGGGCTTCGCTTCGCTCGGCACCATGGCCGGCCGGCGCATTCCGCTCGTCGGCAGCTATATTCTGAAGCGCGACCTGCCAACCAGCGAAACCATCAAAAATTACCATGGCCGCCTGCTCGTCATTCATTCACGCAAAGACAGCATAATCCCCTACTCCGACAGCGAATTCATCTACAACACCTGTCCTTCGCCTCACAAAACTTTGTATACCATCGAAAACGCCGGGCACAACGACGCAGTCTGGGATGACCCCAGCTGGCTCAACCACTGGAAGCAACTGATGCACGATCTTCAGCAGCCAGTTTCACCAGAATGAAACCATCTGGCGATGTTATGGTATCATCTCTGGCATGAACAGAGATGTGACAGGCAGAAAACGAGGAAGAACATGGCTGCGGCTTCTACCGTATGCCATGCTGCTGCTGCCATTGGCAGTGCTTAATCTCGGCTTTCATTTTCTGGCATCCATCGAACTGCACTGGAAAGAGCGGGCACAGGGCGAAGTCGCGCTGCAGGAACTCGAAGCACTGACACGAAGTTCGTCGTTTGAATACCGCCTGAACCGCGCAGCCGGCCAGCTCGCCGACAAGCTGGAAAGTGCTCTGGCAATCAGACCTGGCCAGTTTGACAAAAGCAACACCGAACAGATGATCGCTCAGATAGCCGCTGACAGCGACTCCTGTTTTGCTGAACTGGCGCCGGGCTATAAACTGCATGTTTTCAGAAAAACCTCTATCGATGCTGGAGCTGAGCTGTTTTTTGTAAAAAGCGACAAGGTCGAAAGCCGGCGGGCGATGGCGATGATTTTCGATTATATGGTTGACCAGCATCGTGATGTGACGATCAGCAGTGAAGCAAGAAAACAACGTGACAAGCTGGCCGAAAGCTATTTCGGCCGCACCGCGCGCAGTGACGCGTATGCCCGCAGTCAGAAAGGGCGAACCAGCCATATTTTGCATGAAGAAAGACCGCACTGGTTTCTCTGGGATTATCGTGAGATTAGAGAACACGGCATCTGGGGCTGGTTCATTACGGCAAAGAACAATGATGACGATCAGAAAGCCGCGCAAAAGCTCGCGTTGCAAGATTGCCGTCGACGCGGAAACGGTCTGGCCGGTTTTATTCCAGTTATCGATATGGACTCGCCAGCAGTTCTGTTCGATGAGCTCAAGAATTCTCAGCTGTTCAATGAATGGCGCCGACGGCAGATAAAGTCGCTTGCTGACCATCTAGCTTACTGGGTTTCGCATGGTCCGCCGCCTCCCGCCAGAATTGGCAACCACCAGATTTTCACCTATCTTGGCAAAGACAGCGACCATCTGACGGTTTTTCTGTCACCGGCGCCAAAACCCGAAGCTACCCCACTATGGCTGAAACTTCTCAATCTGGTCATAGTTACCCTGAGTCTGCTTCTTTCAGTGCGGGGCCTGCTGCTCGGTCACTGGCTCGAAACCGGTCTGACAATGCGATTCATGATTCTGTATTCACTTGCAGCGACGTTCCCCCTCGGAATGCTGGCAGTAAGCGCAGCCGCATATCATTACCAGACAAGTCGCTCAGCCCGGAGTCAGATAGCGGAAAATCTCGAAGGCTGCCTCAGACAGATTGAAACGAGAAAGATGCAGATTCAGGAAGACTACCAGGCTGCAGCACGCCAGATGTTCACCGACAACAGCCTGGCCAATCTTGTCGAAAGTTATGGAACCTCATCAGATGCGGTCAAAGAAAGGGTGGCAAGTCATTTTCGCCTACGCAAAGTCCCGCTGCCGCTGCTCGGCTTTTATCTGCTCGACATCAAAGGCGAAGGCACCAGATATTATGAAGCAGCCAACGAGTTTCGTCTTCGCGATATTTTCTCAGTGTATCGGGCGCCAGTTATCCAGAACCTTCGCCGCCGCTATGCGCTCAAAAACCCCGGAGTAGATCTGCCGGAATTCAAAGTTTCAGAAGAAGAAACTTTCGGAGCCCAGGCTTTCAGCGCACTCTCGGGCAATCAGTTCAATACCGAAATCGAAAAGAGACGCAACTTCTGTATCAACCAGAAAACCGGCGACGGCGCAGTGACCTTTATTTACGACTTCATGACTATCCGCGGCACAGCTCAGGCAATGCTGTTTTTCGCCTGGGACAGCGCGGCACTTTTCGAAAAATCGCTTCAGAAAATATTTGAAAATTTCAAAACCGGATTCCCGGATTATTCATTCATCGCATTCAGGAACACTCCGCAGGGGCTAAAATCATTCACCGCCCCGACGAAGATCTCGCTCAACAGAATTTTTCCGGTATCTTACAGGTGGCAGAAAATGCGGTGGCCAGGGGGGGAATGGTAAGCGAACATCGCGATGGCTTCTCAGTTGTCGCCATGCCATACGGTCAGGAATCTGAAATTGTTATAGCCGGCATGGCCGGTCATCAACAGATTGCCAGCGATGAGAGCAACCGCCTCAGAATTTTCGCACTGCTGATCTGCATCTCTTTGATCATTGCCGCCCTTTGTGCATACTTTACTGCCAAATTTCTGCTCGACCCGATAGGCGAGCTTAAAACCTCCATCGAGAAGATTTCCAAGGGTGATTACAGCGTTCGACTCGATTCAGAAAGAGCCGACGAGCTCGGCATGCTTACCAGAGAATTCGCGCAGATGGCCGGAGGCGTCAAAGAACGCGAGCGTCTCGCAGCGCTCCTGTCAGACCACGCTGTCGAAGCGCTGGCAGAAGATAGCGGTAACGCATCAGACAGTGACGCCAGATCTTTTCATGGCATAGCGCTGGTTTCCGATATAAGAAACTTCACGACCCTCTGCGAAAAATTTCCCACCGACGCAATCACCGAAATGCTCAACCGGCACTTTGCTGCCATGTCTGAAATCATTTCCGGCCACGGCGGAAGAATTTACAAGTTCATTGGTGACGCCATAGAAGCAGTTTTCGACGAAAGCGATGCACGGACTACCTCAGAAAATGCAGTAAAAGCTGCAGTCAGCATGCACGCAGCACTCGCGAGGATCAATGTTGAGCGAGAGAAACAGGGACTCTTCACCTATGCCTTCGGCGTAGGCCTGGCCAGAGGAAGGTTTTATGCGGGTTCAGTCGGCAGCGAGGAAACCCGGCTAGATTACAGCATAGTCAGCGAAGCTTTTCATAAGGCCGCACAACTCGAAGCATCAACAAAGCACTTTTCAGGCATTCCTGTCGCCTTTGATTCTGAAATTGCAGCTCTGTTACAGGACATTGCCGAAACAGAAGTCATCGATTCTGCAGAGATTTCCTGCCACACCTTCAAAGCCTTCGACAAATTCTGTGATGACTCCCGCACAGGATTCAGACAGGATGTTCCAGCCAGACAGGCCGGGAAGATTCAATCAGCAGACAACGACATTGCGGCACAGTCGATTGCTCCTTCCAGATTCAGAGAGACCAGCTTGGCATTGTTTGCGGTTCTCATGGTCCTGAGCGCTGCGGCTGTGTATTACGGGTTTTCGCTCGACAATCGACTCAGAGCCAGATTCAGCCGGGCAGGCGCTGCAGATAAAGTTTACCGTTTGACCAGACAGGTCAAGGCCGAAAATGCAGAGAGAGTCGCTTTCGAGTTCAAAATGGAAGAATTGATCGAAAATACTGAAAAAAAACTGAGGTTTGAACGCCGACCTGAAGATGCCCGGATTATCAGCGCCGCTTACGAGAGAATGGTCACTGAACTGCATAGAATGGGAATTGAACCTGCCCGATTCTTTGCCACAACAGATCTCACAACAAATACCGATGATCCTCCGAAAATCGCTGTTGAATACAAAACAAACTCATATCAGAAGACCTTTTATCACAAGCTGGCACATTATCTGCTGCTCTATTTTAATGGTCTGAATTCTGACAGCGTCGCAAAACAAGTTGACAAGCAGATGGGCGAATTTTTCAGCACTGAATTCGACGCCGGTCATCTCGCCGCCGAAAAAATCGCCGGCTGCATACCTGTCGAAACTGCCGACAGAACAGAGCTGTTTTACTGGAATTTCTACCGGGTTTTTTCTGATGAGATGCTATCGCGCCCACAGCCGGAAAGCAACGGCGAACTGGTCGGAACTGCTGATGAACAAATGAGAATAGCCGGAATTCTGATGTTCGTCATCGATCAGAAACAGGCACTGGGCAACCCACGTCTGCTTGTCGATGCCTATAGCAGCTCAGACTGTGAAATAGCGCTGATCTCTGAGAATGGCGACAGATTCCACCGCAGCAGTTTCCCGGTTAAACTGCTCAACACCATAGGCACGGTTACCTCCAGGGTTCATGAGAACTTCCTGATCGAGTTCGACGAAATCACCAAAAGCGGAAAAAAATACCAGCTTGTGGCAGTGGCCAGCGTCGCGTCTGGCAATACCGATATGACGAGGCTCACGATTCTGCTGATTGTATTCGTGGTGCTGGCGCTGGCATATTTCTACCGATCGCTGCACTCTGCAACAATAGCATCCAGATCAATTCAGAACAAACTCATCTTCTCGATTCTGCTGACTGCGCTTGTTCCAATGTTGACGGTCTCTTTCATTTCCGGATATTTCATCTACGAAAACCATCAGGCTGCAGTACAACAGCAAAAACTGGAGCAAAAGCGCTTTATCGACGAATTTGAAGGCAGACAGTATTATATAAATCCGGTCGTTACCAGAATGATTCACCAGATATCAAAGAGCCAGCAACTGCTTGAACTGGCGAAAAATCTCGAAAAAAATCCAGAGTCTGAAGAAGTACAAACAGCTCTGCGCGCCTTTCTGGCCAGAAACTTCAGAATTATTAACGCCGATGATCGCTGGGAAAACAACATAACTACCCGCACCTTCCTGCTTTTGAACAGGCATAACCTCGACTTCCGTCACAACCGTGACGCAAAAAAGGATTCCGATACGCTTATCGGCGTGCTGGGCCAGATCTGCCGGCATATTGACAGCTGCATAAACAGCGCAACCGCTCCAGAGGGCACTTTGATAAAGAACGTCAAGAACGAACTCTATTTTGACGGTGCGATGCAGAGTCTGAGATCGAATTTCGGCGACAGATCATACATAAGACTGGGCAATGCTATCGGCCAGCTGGTCGAATTCGAAGTTACCACCGGCGCGGCCGGCATTCTGATCATTCCCCTGCCGTCTCTTGAAAACCCAGAGTTCATAGCATTTTGGATGATCTCTTTCACACGCGGTGGCTACATGACGAGAATTGCCGATCATCATCTCGGCTCATTCGCCGTCTGCTCGATTGAATATCATCGTTACGCGAAACTGAATCGTAAATATCGACCATTTCCGGGTCTCAGCCTTTTCAATGAAGCCGCCCTGATAGCGAACTCGAATTTCCCGGTCTCAACCGAAAAGCAGATCGGTAATACCAGAGTCAGCATCGAGGGGCGCCCGGGAATAATCCAGTTCAACAGCTTCCTGATCAGTGCCGCACTGCAGACCCCGATAGAACAGGCAACTGCTTCGATCAGAAGATATCTCCACTATTTCGTGGTGCTGGCAATACTTCTGTTTCTGCTGATCGGCTACCAGACTTCTTCTGACATCATGATTCCGGTACGTGCACTCAGCGAGGGCATGCAACAGATAGGCCGGCAAAACTATTTCTATCGCATTGCTCTCGACCGCAGTGACGAGCTTGGCCAGCTCTGTGCTTCGTATGACCGCTTCGCCAGAGGCCTGGCCGAAAAAGAAATGATGGGAAAAATGCTGTCGCGCAGTGC
>Ga0116143_10001565_pt1 | contig 27114 bp, 22 predicted proteins | sample AD_UKC034_MetaG_FD_89745 | JGI IMG/M metagenome (GOLD analysis project Ga0116143, IMG submission 89745) | Active sludge microbial communities of municipal wastewater-treating anaerobic digesters from USA - AD_UKC034_MetaG | ecosystem: Engineered > Bioreactor > Anaerobic > Digestate | place: USA...
ACAGTTTTTCGACGTTGTTGCCGCGCGCGCTCAGCTCGACTTCCACGCCCGGCCAGGCCTGGCCCAGGCGCACGCCCTGCCAGGTGCTGGCCTGGTGGGTGCCGCCGGGGGTGAAGCGGGTGACGTGGGTGCTGGCTGCGGTGGTGCCTTGCGGCGTCAGGGCTTGCGCGCCCAGCAGGGTTTCCTGCAGCGCCCAGCCGGGGCCGCGCTCAGTGCGTTGCTGGCGCTGCGGCGGGTGGCTGGCGCTGGCATCAAGGTCCAGCGGCTTGCCGGGCAGGCTGTAGACGATGCGCCCGTCGCGGGTGACGAACACCGAGCCGGCAAAGGTTTTGGCCATGTAGGCCACCTGGGGGTCAAACTGGCCGCTGTTATGTTCAAACGGCACGGCCAGCCCGGCCAGGGCCTGCTGCACGGCCTGACGGTCGGGGGTGGCGCCGGGCACGCCGGCCTGCGCGGGGCTGGACAGCAGCGCGGCGCTCAGCGCCAGCGTGGCGCTGGCGGCCTGTCGCCACAGGGGGGCGGCAAGCTGGCGCACCGAGCGGTGCAGGCGTTGGCTCCAGGTGGCAGACGGATACATGGGGGCTCCTCCTCGATCGGTGTTCTGTGGGTATGGGCCGCATCGGTGGGGTGGCTCTGCATAGGTTCAGATCAACGGCGCCGGTACATGCTGCTGGTGGTGCGCTCGGCGCCCGCCGCGTGCAGGCGGGCGACGGTGGCAATGGTCGCGCTGCCGCGCACTCGGGCCAGCCAGGCCTGGCGGCCTCGTGCTGTTCACGCCGGTCCATCCGCGCGGGCGCGCAATCGCCGTGCGCCCAGGCCGCCGGCGACCAGCCCCAGAGCCAGCAGGCTCCACACTCCCAGGGTGGGTACGGCGGTCACGCCGCTGGGGGGCAGGCCGCCACCCTGGCAGCGCAGCGTGACGGTCACGTTGGCGGCCGGCATGATGCCGCTGGCATTGCCGCCCTCCACGGCACAACTCTGTCCTGTCGGCTGACTGGTCAGGGCCACGGCGTAGCCCGTGCCCGGATTCACCTGGACGGGGAAGGCCATCGGGTAGGTTGCGCCAGGCGGCAGTGCCATCGACGTGGTGCCGCTCTGGGCACCGCTCAGCGTGAGATCGACCGCTCCGCCGGCGGCGTTCAAACCGATGACGTCCACGCTGACGGTGTAGCCAGCCGGTGCGCCGCATTCCCCGTCGTAGGGGTTCGGCCCGGACCACGCCGCCAGGTTCGACGGACCCATCGGTACGCCGCCCAGGGCGCTGCCGAACGAACGGGTCGACCCAGAGTCATAAAACACGTCATTGATGCCATTGGCGAACCATTCGACTGGCGGCGTGAGCGTGACGCCGGTGGCGCTGTAGCTGCCCGCAGGCACAGCTGCAATCTGGTTGAACATGCCGGTGAGTGCGCCACCCGGTCCCGTGGTGAGGGTGCCATTGACCGTGGTGGGTGGTGTCGCAGTCAGGTCTTGCTGGAACTCCATCACGGTGATGTAGTTCTCGCCCGAAGGGTCCAGCCGCTCGACGGTCCAGATGGCGCAGCGCAGGTGTTCTCCCGTCCACGTCTGGCTTTGCGCCGCCGCGCCGCCGTTGTCCACCACGAAAGCGACGGAGTAGCGGTCCCCGATTTCGATGCCAGGGATCAACGAAGGCGTGGCCGTAGTCTGGGTGACCTCGCCCCAGTGGTAGACGTTGAAGGGCGCTGCCCAAGCGGCGCCCACCGCGGTGTAGAGCAGCGTGGCGGCGAGCAGGACATGGCGGGCGAGACGGCGCAGAGGGCGGTCGGTAGAGAGCGGCATGGTCAGCTTTCGGTCAGGACGGTGGATGGACGCAGGCGCAGCACATGGCCGGCGAACGGCCCGCAAACCAAGTCTAGGTTGGCGTCAGCGCGCGGTGTTAGCCCTGAACCGGGGTAGTCAGCGGGACGCAGACGTCCAGTTGGGTGCCATCCGGCATGGTGTGCCAGCAAGCGCGGCCGCCCAAGTCGCTGGCTCGGCGGGCAATCTGGCGCGTGCCGGCGCCACTGCCGTCAGACGGCTGGGTGGCCGACGGTTGGTGCGCCTGGTCGCGCACGCTCAGGTGCAACCATCCGTCGCCGGGCGTGCGCAAAGTCACTGCGATGACGCGGGCCTGGGCGTGGCGCACGGCGTTGGTGATGGCTTCGCGCAGGATGCGCGCCAGGTCCGTGTGCTGGCGCGCGCTCAGCAGGGCGGTGGAGTCCAGCGCGTCGGACTGCCAGTGCAGCATGAAGCCGTGCGTGTCGGCGCGCAGGCCCGCTTCATCGCGCCAGAGTGCCACCGCCTCGGTCAGCGGCAGGGCGTGCGCGTCGAGCGTGGTCAGAATGTCCTGTGTGTCGCGGATCGCCGAGCGCACCAGGGACTGCTGCGGCGCGTCCACCTGATAGAGCAAGGTCAGCAGTTTGGCGCCCAGGTCGTCGTGCAGATCACGCCGGATGCGGCTGCGTTCGGAGGCCACAGCCCGATCGCGTTCGTGCAACGCTGCGTGCAGCGCGCGGGCGATGGACAGCATCGCCGTGGCAGCCTGGATGTCGGCGCCGCTGAACAGTCGCGCGCCGCTGTGCGCGTGGCGCAGCCGCAACCCCGGCGCATCGGGCTCCAAGCCCGGCAGATCGAGCTGCACGCCATGCTCGCCCAGGCGCGCATGCGGCACGGGCGCGGGCAGCAGCGCGATGTCGAGAGGCCGAAAGCGGTCACGCAGCGCGTCGATCCACTGCTGTGTGAGCGTCGCGCCGTCGGTGGCCGCATACAGGGCGCGCGGCCACTCCGAGGAGGGTGTCGATCCCCCGAACCAGCGCTGCCAGACCCACTGTCGCAATGGGAAGTACAGCCAACCCAGCAACGCCAGCGCCAGCGGCATGGCCTGCCACTGCGACAGGCCCAGAACGGCGATCAACGCGGCGTCCAACAGCATCACGGCGACGCCGCCGAAGAACCAGGTCCAGACCGAGTTCCACCAGCGATCCAGCTCGAACAGCCGGTAGCGCGTGATGCCGAGTGCCATGCCCAGCGGCACGACCAGCAAGGCGATCAGGCCCAGGTTGACCAGCAACGGTGGCGGCGCGCTCAAGCCCAGCAGCACCGGCACCAGCAACAACAGGGCGACCATGGCCAGGCTCAGGCCGAAGGTCAGCACGAACCATCGCAGGGCCGCGCGCTCTACGGGCCGGCGTGCCGTGCGACGCCATTGCAAAACACCGGGCACGATGCTCGCAAGCAGATAGCCCAGCACCATGGGCACACCCCGGTCAGGTCCGTCGAACACGCGCACCTGCAGACCCAGCCACAGCAGAGCCGCGCTGGTGTAGGACAGGCGCACCAGCATCGGGGCGCGGTGCAGTGGTGTCGGGTAACACGCCATCAGCGCCAGCAGGGCGGCGCCGGCCAGCAGGTTGCCGGCGTGGTTGAGCGGCCCCAACCACGCCAGCCACGCGGCGGGGAAAGCCAGTTCGCGGTAGCGAAACACGGCGTCGCTGGTGATCGACACCAGAATGCCCAGGCCAAGCAGCGCGAAGTGCCGTGCCACTGCATCGCGTGGACGCAACGACAGCACCGTCAGCGGCACCAGCATGAACATCGCCCCGACACCGAGGTGAAGCCACAGCCCGACAGGCAACTCCTCAAGTTGGCGCGCACGAGTGTGCAGCCGTGACGGCAGCCCATCGACCTGCGCAGGCCAGCCAGCGGCCGCACTGTGGTGCAAGCGATCCAGCGCGGCGCGCGCGGCGTCGGCGCGTCGCCAGTCCGCAAAGCTGTCGTGCTGGTGAGCGAGCAAGTCCTCGGCTGCCAGTGGCGCGTCGTCCAGTTGCAGCCGGCTGCCGACAGGCACGGCCGGCGCGTGCTGGTGTCGGGCAACCACGAGCAGTTTCTCGTCCGCCGGGGCCAGTTGCAGTCCGGTGACCGGCAGCCGCAGCAACGCCAGCACCACCGCAGCCAGCAGCGCAAACGTCATGCCGACGCCCCATCCCAGAAAGGTACGCGGCGCTGGCATGGTGATGAACGTGTCCCCGCGGCGGTGCGCTCAGAAGCCGGGCATGAATGCCGAGTGCCCGAGCGGCGTGTCCCCTCGCGGCCGAACAAGGCGCCAGACGCAACCCGGGCTGGAGCGATCATGGGCAACGCCGAGCGGGAGTGTCGGGGCGGCGGTCAAGGTGGGCATGAGGGGACCGTTCCTGCCTTCTCAGCGTCCCGGAGGTCGCACCAGGCCGAGCCGGATGGCCTCCAGCGCGGCGGCGGCTCGGGTGCCGACGTGCAGTTTCTGGTACACGGTCTTCAGGTAACTGGCGATCGTGTTTTCGGTCAACGCCAGGGCCTGCGCGGCCTGGCGCACGGTGAGGCCACGGGCGATCAGGGTCAGCACCTCGCGTTCACGCGGTGACAGCGCCACGCCCGGGGTGTCGCGATCGGCCCGAAAGAAGACCATCATGCGCTGCGCCATGGGGGCGGACAGCGGCGGCCGACCATTGGCGATGCCACTGAGCGCCGTGAGGAAGTCGGCTTCGCTGTCTTCTTTCAGCAGATAGCCGTGGGCGCCTGCGCGCAGGGCCTGGAAAAGGTGCTCGTCGTCGCCGAACACAGTGTGTACGATGACCAGCGAACCGGCGCCCAATGCGCCGTCCAACAGCAGCTCGGTACCCTCGCCATCGGGCAGGCCGACATCGAGCAGCACCAGGGCTGGCGGAGGGTTCGAACGCAACCAGCCCCTCGCTGCCGCCAGCGTGCTGGCTAGGCCGACGTCGATACCCGGAAACGCCGCTGCAACGCGCGCAGCCGTGACTCGGGCCGTGGCGTCCATGTCTTCGATGATCAGACAGCTTTTCATGCGTGGCGTGCGTCTGGTGCCTCGATGGGTGGGGGTGACGAAGGTAGCACAGACCTTCGACGGTGCCGTGCGGGTCAACGGCGCCGGTACATGCTGCTGGTGGTGCGCTCGGCGCCCGCCGCGTGCAGGCGGGCGACGGCAGGGCCGGCGTGCGCGTGGGTGATGGCCAGGCCCAGGGCGTCGGCGGCGTCGGGGCGCGGTGCGGCGGGCAGGCCCAGCAGACGCTGCACCATGGCCTGCACCTGGGTCTTGGCGGCCTTGCCGTGGCCGGCGACGGCCTGTTTCATCTGCAGCGCGGTGTATTCGGCCACCGGCAGATCGGCGGCCACCAGCGCGGTCAGGCAGGCGCCGCGCGCCTGGCCCAGCAGCAGCGTGGCCTGGGGGTTGACGTTGACGAACACGATCTCGACCGCCGCCACGTCGGGCGTGTAGCGCGCCTGCAGCTCGGTGATGCCGTCGAACAGCAGCTTGAGCCGCGCCGGCAGGTTGCCCTGTGCGGCGCTGCCGGTCTGGATCACGCCGCTGGCGACGTAGCACAGGCGCGGGCCCTCGGCGTCGAGCACGCCGAAGCCGGTGGTGCGCAGGCCGGGGTCGATGCCGAGGATTCGCATGGATTGGGTGTCGCGCCCCGGAGTGGATGCAGCCGGTTGTCGATCAGCAGGGCGCTTTCATAATGATAGCTGCTCGCGCGCTACCCCTGGGCGTTGCAATGCAATATATCCAGGATCGGGCGCGACCCGGCCGGCGCCCGTCGGCCTTCACATCAGCGCCTGGGGGCGCTCGCCGCGCTCGTACACCACGTGCGCGCGACCGACGATCAGCGGATCGAGCTTGCCGATCTGCGCCAGGTCCTTGCCGGTGTAGGGCAGCTTGTGCAGCACGTAGCGCATGGCGTTGAGGCGGGCGCGCTTCTTGCAGTCGCTCTTGATGACCGTCCAGGGCGAGTCGGCGGTGTCGGTCTCGAAGAACATGGCCTCCTTGGCGCGTGTGTAGTCGTCCCACTTGTCGAGGCTGGCCTTGTCGATGGGGCTGAGCTTCCACTGCTTGAGGGGGTGGTTTTCGCGCTCCTTGAAGCGACGCCGCTGCTCGGCACGGCTGACCGAGAACCAGAACTTGATCAGGTGGATGCCGCTGCTGACCAGGTGACGTTCGAACTCGGGCGCCTGATGCATGAAGTCCTGGTACTCACGTTCGCTGCAAAAACCCATCACGCGTTCGACGCCGGCGCGGTTGTACCAGCTGCGGTCGAACAGCACGATCTCGCCATGGGTGGGCAGGTGCTGCACGTAGCGCTGGAAGTACCACTGCCCGCGCTCGATCTCGCTGGGTTTTTCCAGGGCGACGACACGCGCTCCGCGCGGATTGAGGTGCTCCATGAAGCGCTTGATGGTGCCACCCTTGCCGGCGGCGTCGCGCCCTTCGAACACGATCACCACGCGCTGGCCGGTCTCCTTGACCCAGTTCTGCAACTTGAGCAGTTCGACCTGCAGCTTGAACTTCTGTTGCTCGTAAGTGGCGCGACGCAGCAGGTGTTCGTAGGGATAGCCACCGTCGCGCCAGTCCGCCGCCAGTTCCTCGTCGGGATTGGACTTGGTTGCGAGGGTATCGCGTCCATTGGCCTTGAGCACCTTGCGCAGGGCCTTGCGATCGTCGGGCGAGGCGCCGTCGAGCAGCGCGCGCAGGGCGCTGGCGCGCTCGCTCGGCGTGCCGGCGGCCGGGTCGTTGACCAGGCGCAGCGCGGCTTGCGCCTGGGCGTCGCGGGCCCCGGCGGTGGCGTGTGCGACCACGTGGTCTTCGATGGCCCGCGCCGTCAACGAGGGCGGGGTATCGCCCAGGCGCACCGCGCGCAGGTCGCCGTTGGCCCGCCGGGAGCTGGCGGCGGTCTTGCTGGTCTTGCCTGTTTTCGGAGCGACGTTCTTGCGGCTGGACGCAGAACCCTGGGGCTGGTGGTTGGCGGAGCTCATGGAAGGGTGGGGCGATGAAGGTTCGACAAGGGGACGGGCCAGCCACCTGCGGCGGCGTGTTGCCCCAATACCCGTACTTTCCATCCGGGTACTGGGATTCAGCTTGAGGTAGGTCAAGAAACGTGAGTGGCGCGTGCCGGCGCCGTGCAGCGTGTCACGCTCGCATGACCGGCCACACCACGCCGTTGTCGTTCAGGATCGCGTCCAGTGGCTGGTCGTGCGGCTCGGGCTCGAAGTCGTCGACGAAGCCCTGCGTGAAACCCAGTCCCGCCGTGTATGGCCGCGGCTGGAGCGCCGCCAGCGTGCGGTCGTAGAAGCCGCCGCCATAGCCCAGCCGGTAGCCGCCCGGCCCGTAGCCGACGCAGGGCACGAACAGCAGGGTGGGCACGATCAGCTCGGTGTCCTTGGGCTTGGGAATGCCGTAGGCGTCTTCTTCCATCGGACAGCCGGGGTACCAGACGTGGAACGTCAGCGTCTTGTGCACCTTGTCGATCACCGGCAGTCCGATGCGGCGGCGTTGCGGTTCGTCCATCAACTCGCCGTCTTCCTTCCAGCGGTGCAGGGCGGGCAGGGGGTCGAACTCGCCCTTGATCGGCCAGTAGGCGCCCACCACCGTGTCCGGGCGGCCCAGCAGCCAGATGCGCATGATGTCCTGCAGCGCCGCGGCCCGCGCCAGCCGGTCCTCCAGATGCAGGCGCTCGCGCACCAGGCGTTCGCGCAGGGCTTTTTTGTCGAACTTGCTCATAATCGGTCGATGCGTTGGCCAATGATTCTGACATCCTCACGCGCCGCACGGGCTGGGGCCGGCCTGGCGCTGCTGGGCATGACGGTGGCCTGGGCGCAACCGGCGGCAGCGCCGCAGCCGCCGGAGCCGACCGCCGCCTCGTCGCAGGCTGCCGACGCCAGCCCGGTGGTGCCGATGCTGGCCCTGCCCGCCGACGCGGCGGCGCGCGATGCGGTCCTGCTCGACATGCGCGACGCCCACCGGCGCGGCGACAAGGCGCGGCTGACGGCCCTGCTGCCCCAGGCGCGCGGCCATGCGCTGGAGCCCTGGGCCGCCTACTGGGAACTCAAGGCGCGCCTGGAGGACGCGGCCGCATCCGAGGTGCAGGATTTCCTGGCCCGCTATGCCGGCAGCTACCAGGAAGACCGCCTGCGCAACGACTGGCTGCTGCTGCTGGGCAAGCGGCGCGACTGGGCGGCGTTTCGCGCCGAATACCCGCGCTACCGCATGCGCGACGACCGCGAACTGCGCTGCCACGCGGTGTCGGCCGACCTCGCCGCCGGCCTGGCGCCCGGCCCGCAGGCGGTCGAGCAGGTGCGGCGCGACTGGCTGGCGCAGCGCGACGCCGACGACGGCTGCCTGTACGCCGCCGGCCTGCTGCACCAGACCGGGCTGCTGCCCTACCAGGTGCTGTGGAAGAAGGCCCGCCTGGCGATGGAGGCCAACCGGCCGGCGCTGGCACGCGCCGCCGTGGCGCTGGACGCGCCCGACGCCGCCGCCGAGCTGGCCAGCATCGCCCAGAGCGCGCCGCGCTACCTGGGCGGGCGCGCCAGCAGCGCCACGCACAAGCGGCAGGAGCTGGCCACGCTGGCGCTGATCCGACTGGCCACGCAGGCTCCCGACCAGGCCGCGCAGCAGCTGGAAGACAAGTGGGCCGCGCTGCTGGACCGCGAGGAGCGCAACTGGCTGTGGGGCGTGATCGGCAAGTGGTCGGCGCTGGCGCCGTCCGAGCGCGCGCACGGCTACTTCAGCCGCGTCACGCGCGAGGGCGACCTGAGCGACGAGCTGCTGGCCTGGAAGGTGCGCGCCGCCCTGCGCCAGGGCGACTGGCGCGCCGTGCTGCGCAGCGTCGACGCCATGCAGGACGCGGCGGCCGATGATGGCGCCTGGCTGTACTGGAAGGCGCGTGCCCAGCAGGCGCTGGCGCGCCACGACGACGAGCGCGCCGCCGCGCGCGCCGGCTTCGAACGCCTGACGGCCCAGGTCGGGCGCCAGGGCTTCTACGAAAAGCTGGCGCTGGAGGCGCTGCAACGGCCCATCGTGGCGCCGCCCGCCCCGGCGCCGCTGACCGAGGCCGAGCGCGAAGCGGCGCGTCGCCACCCCGGCCTCGGCCGCGCGTTGCTGGCCATCGCCCTGGGCCTGCGCGGCGAAGGCGTGCGCGAATGGAATTACTGGACCAACCTGCACCGCCCGGGCGGCATGGGCGAGCGCGAGCTGTACGCTGCCGCCGATCTGGCCTGCGCGCGCCAGGTCTGGGACCGCTGCATCAACACCAGCGAGCGCACGCGCAGCTTCGCCGACTTCGGGCAGCGCTTTCCGACCCCGCACCGCGAAGCCGTGCAGCGCCAGGCGCAGGCCATCGGGCTGGACGCCGCCTATGTGTATGGCCTGATCCGGCAGGAAAGCCGCTTCGTGACGGACGCGCGCTCGGGCGTCGGCGCCTCGGGCCTGATGCAGGTCATGCCCGCCACCGCGCGCTGGACGGCGCGCAGGATCGGCCTGAGCGGCTTCGTGCCCGCGCAGATCAACGACCTGGACACCAACATCCTGATCGGCACCAGCTACCTGAAGCTGGCGCTGGACGACTTTCAGGGCTCGCTGCCGCTGGCCGCCGCCGCCTACAACGCCGGCCCCGGCCGACCGCGCGCCTGGCGCAACGGCCCGCTGCTGGACGGCGCGGTGTGGGCCGAAAACATCCCCTTCAACGAAACCCGCGACTACGTCAAGAAAGTGCTGTCCAACACCGTCGACTATGCCGGCCTGCTCACCGGACAGCCGCAGTCGCTGGCGGCGCGGCTGGGTCGGGTGGGGCCGCTGGCGCCGGGGCAGGCCGACCCGAGCATGGGCTTGCCCTGAGTCACGATTTTAGGTTCAATCGGGCTTCGGCGCGCTTCTGTAGTGCGCCGACAGCTATCAAATCAGGAGTCATTCCATGGGCAAGCGGATCCTGGTTCTGGGCGGTTCGGGGTTTGTCGGCCGCCACCTGATCGAACACCTGCAGCGGCTGGGCGTGCGCGTGACCGTGCCCACGCGGCGGCGCGACGCCGCGCCCTGGCTGTGGAGCCTGCCGCGTGTCGATGTGGTGCCGGCCGACGTCACCGACCCGGCGCACCTGGGCGCGCTGCTGGCCGGTCACCAGGCGGTGGTCAACCTGATCGCCGTGCTGCACGGCGATGCGCGGCGCTTCGAGCAGGTGCATGTGGAGCTGCCGCGCCGCATCGCCGCCGCCTGCGCCGCCAGCGGCGTGCGGCGGCTGGTGCACATCAGCGCCCTGGGCGCGGCCGCCGATGGCCCGTCGCGCTACCAGCGCAGCAAGGCCCAGGGCGAAGCCGTGCTGCAGCAGGCCGCCGTCGACGGCGCGCTGGCGCTGACGCTGCTGCGCCCCAGCGTCATCTACGGCAGCGGCGACCACCTGCTGAACCTGTTCGCCGGGCTGCAGCGGCTGTTTCCGCTGATCCCGCTGGCCAGCGCCGAGGCGCGCTTTCAGCCGGTGTGGGTGCGCGACGTGGCGCAGGCGCTGGTGCGCTGCCTGCAGGACGACACCACCGCCGGGCGCACCTACGAGCTGTGCGGGCCCGAAGTCTGGACGCTGCGCGAGCTGGTGCGCGCGGCCGGCATGTGGGCCGGCGTGCGCGGCGGGCGCGGGCGCCCGATCGTCGGCCTGCCGGCGGCGCTGGGACGGCTGCAGGCGCTGGCCATGGAATGCTTGCCCGGCGAACCGCTGATGAGCCGCGACAACCTCGATTCGATGCGGGTGGACAACGTCGCCAGCGGCCAGCTGCCCGGCCTGGCCGAGCTGGGCATCACGCCGGCGCCGCTGTCGGCCGTCGGCCCCATGATCGTCGGTGCCGACCATCCGGCCGCGCGCCTGGACGCCTACCGGCGCAGCGCCGGGCGCTGAGAATTTCTGGAAGGGCCCCGCATGCTCAAGCTCTACATCGGCAACAAGAACTATTCGTCCTGGTCCATGCGCCCCTGGGTGCTGATGAAGCAGGCCGGCATCGCGTTCGAGGAAGTGCAGCTGCGCTTCGACTCGTTCTCGGGCGACTCGCAGTTCAAGCAGCGCCTGGGCCGCATCAGCCCGGCCGGCAAGGTGCCGGTGCTCACTGACGGCGAGCTGGTGGTGTGGGACACGCTGGCCATCGCCGAGTACCTGGCCGAGAAATTTCCCGAACTGCACCTGTGGCCGCGCAGCGCCCCCGAGCGCGCCCGCGCCCGCAGCGTGTGCGCCGAAATGCACAGCGGCTTTGGCGCGCTGCGCAGCGCCTGCGGCATGAACATCGAAGCGCAGCTGCCCGAGGCCGGCGCCATCATCTGGCGCGACCGGCCCGACGTGCGCGCCGACGTGGCGCGCATCGTGGAGATGTGGCAGGAACTGCTGGCCATGCACGGCGGGCCGATGCTGTTCGGCCGCTTCGGCATCGCCGACGCCTTCTACGCCCCGGTGGTGATGCGGCTGAAAACCTACGCCCTGCCGGTGCCGGACGACGTGGCCGCCTACATGGCGCGCCTGTGCGCGCTGCCCGGCGTCGCCGCCTGGATCGAAGGCGCGCTGGCGGAGCAGGACTTCCTGCCGTTCGAAGAACCGTACCGCGCGGCCCGACCGGCGTCGGCCTGAACCGGGGCGCGCCGGCGCCCGCCCGGCCCCGGATTTGGCAGGTCTTAAAGATTCATGCAAAATGCAGCTTTTGACATTCCGATGCCGCCGGCCTCTTCGCCGCTGCCGCCGGCCAGCCCTCCATGACCCAGCGTTCCGCTCCCCTCATGTCGATCGATGACCGCGCGCAGCCCCCGGCCGCGCTGCCGGGCTGGCCGCTGCTGCGGCTGGGCTTTCGGCCCTTCTACCTGGGCACGGCGCTGCTGGCCTGCGTGTCGATCCCGCTGTGGATCGCGGCCTTCCTGGGCCACATGCCGCTGCGGCTGCCGTTTCCGATCCTGCTGTGGCACGCGCACGAGATGCTGTTCGGCTTTGCCGCCGGGGTGGTGATCGGCTTTCTGCTGACCGCCGTGCGCGCCTGGACCGGGCTGGAGACGCCGCGCGGGCCGGTGCTGGGCCTGCTGGCGCTGTTGTGGCTGGCAGCGCGGCTGGCGGCCGTGCTGGCGCCGTACCCGCTGTTCGCCGTGCTCGATCTGCTGCTGCTGCCGGCGGTGGCGTTCTTCCTGCTGCGCGTGCTGATCCGCGCCGGCAACCGGCGCAACATCCCGCTGATTTCGCTGCTGCTGGCGATGGCGCTGGCCAACGCGGTGTTCCACCTGTCGGTGCTGGGGCTGATCGCCGTGCCCGCCATGTCGGCCCTGTACGCCGAGCTGGCGCTGATCCTGATGGTGGTCAGCATCATGACCGGCCGTGTGGTGCCCATGTTCACCAAGAACGTGACGCCCGGCCTGGTGATCCAGGTGTCGCGCCGCTTCGAGCTGACGCTGCTGGCCGTCACCGCCGTCACGCTGTCGCTGTGGGTGCTGGGTGCGCCGGCCTGGCTGGTGCTGCCCGCCAGCGCCCTGTCTGCCGCGCTGCACGCGCTGCGCCTGTGGAAGTGGCATCCGCGTGTGACGCTGCGCCGCCCGATCCTGTGGATCCTGCATTTTTCCTACGCCTGGATGCCGGTCGGCTTTGCGCTGCTGGCGCTGGCGCAGCCGGGCTGGGTGGCGCCGTCGCTGGCGGTGCATGCGTTCGGCGTCGGCGTGATCGGCGGGCTGATCATCGGCATGATCACGCGCACCGCGCGCGGCCACACCGGCCGGCCGCTGCAGGCCTCGCGCGGCGAGGTCGTGGCCTACGCGCTGGTGATGCTGGCCACCGTGCTGCGCGTGCTGGTGCCGGCGGTGGTGCCGGCCTGGTACGTGCGGGCGCTGGATTCGGCCGCCGGGCTGTGGGCGCTGGCCTTTGCCATCTACCTGGTGATCTATGTGCCCTGGCTGACGCGCACGCGGCTGGATGGCAAGGACGGCTGAGCGCCGGCCCCCGGTTTTTCGTTCCGGGCGCCGCGGGCGTCCGGGCACTACCCGCTTCTTCGCAGCTCTTTCAGAAAGGTTGATCCATGAGCACCGCCACCCTCGCCGAAATCGACGTGCGCAGCATTCCACCGTATCAGCGCCACCAGCAGATCTTTGCCCAGGTGGACGCGCTGCAGGTGGGCCAGGCGCTGCAGATCGTCAACGACCACGACCCGGTGCCGCTGCGCCGCCAGCTGGAAGCGCGCTCGCCCGGCCAGCTGCAGTGGGCCTATGTGCAGGCCGGCCCGGACCTGTGGCGCGTGCAGATCAGCAAGGTGCAGGGCGCGGCCGACGCCGAAGGCTCGTGCTGCTCGGGCGGCGCCTGTTGCGGCTGACCGGGTCGGGCAAGACGCACCGGCGCGCCGGCGCAAGGGCTGGCGCGCTTTTTTGTTGCCGGGGGCCTATAGCCCCAGGGCCAGCTGCGCCGCTTCGGACATCATGGAACGGTCCCAGGGCGGGTCGAACACCAGATTGACGGTGATTTCGCCCACGCGCGGCAGCGCCAGCACCTTGTCGCACACCTCGTTGGCGATCGATTCGCCCATGCCGCAGCCGGGGGCGGTGAGGGTCATGTCGATTACCACGCGCACCTGGTCGGGATCGTCCAGCGGCTCGAACGCCAGCCGATAGACCAGGCCCAGGTCGGCGATGTTGACCGGGATTTCCGGGTCGTAGCAGGTGCGCAGCGTGTCCCACACCAGCGGCTCCAGCTCCTCGATCGGCAGGTCCTTGGGCACGGCCAGGGCTTCGGGCGGCTGCTTGCCGATGGCGTCGGCGTCCTGGCCCTTCAGGCGCATCAGCTGACCCTCGACCAGCAGGGTGAAGGAGCCCCCCAGCGCCTGCGTGATCTGCGCCAGCTGGCCAGGCTCCAGCTCGACCGGGTGGCCGCTGGGAATGGTTTCCACCGTGACGTGGCGGCGCACCAGCACGTCCTCGCGGTGGCGGCGGTTCATCATGGCAGCGACTCCTCGGTGCCGCCGGCGTCCTGCTGGCCGGCAATGGCGTGCATCAGCGCGTGCCAGCCCAGCAGCGCGCACTTGATGCGGCTGGGGTACTGGCGCACGCCGGCCAGGCTGACCAGCTTGCCCAGCGGGGCTTCGTCGGGGTCTTCCTCGCCCGTCAGCACGGCGCGAAAGTGCTGCTGCAGCGCCTGCGCGGCGGCGATGTCGCGGCCCTTGACGGCCTCGGTCATCATCGAGCTGGAGGCCATGCAGATTGCGCAGCCCTGGCCGGAAAAGCGGATGTCCTGCACCCGCTCGCCGTCCAGCAGCAGCTCGACCGCCACGCGGTCGCCGCAGGACGGGTTGGTGCCCTGGGCCTGGTGGGTGGGCTGCGGCAGGTGGCCGAAGTTGCGCGGCGCGCGCTTGTGCTCCAGCACCACTTCCTGATAGAGATCGTTTTCGGCGCTGCTCATCGCAACATCTCCAGGGCGCGCGCCACGGCGGCGATCAGGCGCTCGACTTCCTCGGCGCTGTTGTAGAGGGCGAACGAGGCGCGCGTGGTCGGCCCCAGTCCGAAGTGGTCGTGCAGCGGCTGGGCGCAGTGGTGGCCGGTGCGCACGGCGATGCCGCGCTCGTCCAGCAAGGTGCCGATGTCGTGCGGGTGCACCTGGTCGGCCACGAAGGACACCAGCGCCGCCTGCGTGGCGTGCGGCGCCAGCACGGTGACGCCGGGCAGGGCCGACAGGCCGGCCACCGCCTGCGCGCGCAGCGCGTGCAGGTGGCCGTCGATGGCGGCGCGCCCGATCCGGTCGATGAACGTGGCCGCCGCCGCCAGGCCGACCGCGCCGGCCACGTTGGGGGTGCCGCCTTCCAGGCGCGCCGGCAGCGCGGCGTAGATGGCGCGCTCGTAGCTCACGTCCTCCACCATGTCGCCGCCCAGGCGCAGCGGGTGGAGCCGCTCCAGCGCGTCGCGCCGGCCGGCCAGCACGCCGATGCCCATGGGGCCGTACATCTTGTGGCCGGAAAAGGCCATGAAGTCGCACGCCAGCGCGCTCAGCGCCGGCATGCCGTGGCCCACCGCCTGGGCGGCGTCCAGCACGGTCAGCGCGCCGGCCTGGCGCGCCATGGCCAGCATGGCTTCGTAGGGCGGGCGCTCGCCGGTGGCGTTGGCGCTGGCGGTGATGGCCAGCACGCGCGTGCGCGGCGTCAGCAGCGCGGCCAGGGCGTCCTGCTGCAGGCGGCCCTGGGCGTCGGGGCGCAGCACCACCAGCTCGGCGCCGCTCATGCGGGCGGCGTGCTGCCACGGCACCAGGTTGGCGTGGTGTTCCAGTCCGGTGCTGATGATGCGGTCGCCCGGGCGCAGCCAGGCCTGGCCGGGGCCGGCGCCCCACAGGCCCTGGGCCACCAGGTTGAGTGACTCGGTGGTGCCGCTGGTGAACACCAGCTCGTGCCCGGCGTCGGCGCCGATGAAGCGCTTGAGCGTGGCGCGCGCCTGTTCGAAGGCGTCGGTGGCGCGCTGGCTGAGCGTGTGCACGCCGCGGTGGATGTTGGCGCGCTCGTGCGTCTCGAAGCGGCGCATCGCCTCCATCACCGCCAGCGGCATGTGGGTGGTGGCGGCGTTGTCCAGGTAGGCCAGCGGGTGGCCGTGGATCTGCTGGCTCAGCACCGGAAACTGGGACCGCCAGGCCGCCAGCGGCGGTGGCGCGGCCGCCGCGCGGTCGGCCTCAGGCAGGGTGAGGGGGGGCTGGTGGTTTGGCATCAAAAAGGGCTCTGGCGCTGATGTGGATTGCGCAAGCAGCTATCAAAAACATAGTCTTCAGGCGGGGGTTTCGGCGCGCTGCCGGGCCTGCCGCGCCATGCGCTGCGTCAGCCAGCCGGTGGCCAGCCAGTCGCTCAGCAGTTCGGTGTCGCCGAGGCTGCGCTCCAGCACGGCGCGCGCCATGCCTTCGGTGATCAGGGCGCGCGCGCTGGCTTCGTCGAGGCCGCGCTGGCGGGCGTAGAACAGCGCGTCGGCGGGCAGCGCGCCCCAGGTGGCGCCGTGCGCGGCCTGCACGTTGTCGTGCAGGATTTCCAGGTGCGGGCGCAGGATCAGGCGCGGCTGACCGCCGAGCGGTATGCCGGACAGGCGCTGGCGCACCTCGGCCTCGTCGGCGCCGGCGGCGATGCGGGTGTAGGCGTTGCTGACGGCGCGCGCGCCGCCCTGGGCCAGCACCAGCGATTCGACGGCGCTGGCGCTGTGCGCCGCCGCCAGGTCGCTGTGCGCCTGGTGGTCGAGCTGCTGGTCGTCCAGCAGCAGCAGGGCGGCCTGCTGGGCGCGCGCGCCGCGTCCGCTCAGTTGGACGGTGCTGCGCTGCAGGTGGTAGGCGCTGCCGGTGGCCACCAGCGCCTGCGCGTAGTGCGCCGCCGGCGCCAGGCTGACGTGCAGGTGGTGGGCGATCTGGTCCTGCGCCTGGGGCGCCACCACGCGCAGGTGCTGCAGGTGCGCGCCGGCCGCCAGGCGGATGTGGCCGTGCAGGTTCTGGGTCACGGGATGGGCGCCGTCGGCGGCGGTGCGTTCGTGGGTTTCCAGCAGCACGCAGTGCACGCCGGCGTCGACCTCGAGCACCAGCAGCGGCGCTTCGGCGCGCTGGTGCGGCTGGTGGCGCAGCTGCAGCACCACCGGGGCGGCGGGCTGGCCGGGCGTGGCGCTGAGGCGCAGGCGCAGGCCCTGACGGCACAGCGCCCGGTGCGCCCAGACGAAGGGCGCGGCCTCGCCGTCGCCGGGCGGCGGCAGGCCGGCCAGCAGCTCGGCGCGCTGGGCCGGGTCGAGGGCGTCGAGCCAGCGCGCGTCCACGCCGTGGGCGCCGCCGTGACCCAGCGGGTGCAGCGTCCAGCCGGCGCCGGCCAGCGCCGGGGCGTTGCCGTCGTCGGCGTCGGCGTCCGGCTGGCCCAGCCAGTGCGCCAGCTCGGGCGGCGGCAGGTGGTGGAAGGCTTCGCTGCGGCGCGCGATCCAGCCCTGGCGCTGCAGGTGTTGGCGCGCGGCCAGGCGTTCGGCTTGCGACGGGTTCATGTCAGGCCCCCGCCGGCGCCGTGCGCGAGGCAAAGCCGGTTTCGGCGATGTGGCGTGCCAGGCCCAGGTCGCCGGTTTCGGCGATGCAGCCCTGATCGAGCCGCAGCACGGCGTCGGGTTCGAGCTGCTCGATCATCTGCAGGTAGTGCGACACGACGATGAAGGCCGTGCCCTGCGCGCGCTGGCGCCGCACCTGCTCGACCACGGCGCGCACGCCGTCGACGTCCATGCCGGAGTCGATTTCGTCCAGCAGCGCCAGGCGCGGCTGCAGCAGCGCCAGCTGCAGCAGCTCGTTGCGCTTGCGCTCGCCGCCGGAAAAGCCCTCGTTGACCGGGCGGCCCAGCATGGCTTCGGGCAGCCCCAGGGCCTTGGCGGCCTGCTTGGCGCTGGTGAGGAAGTCGAAGGCGTCGAGCGGCGGCTGGCCGCGCGATTCGCGCTGCGCGTTGAGCGCGGTACGGATGAACAGGTTGTTCTTGACGCCCGGCACGTCGGGCGGCGACTGGAACGACAGGAACAGGCCGGCGCGCGCGCGCTCGTGCGCCGGCAGCGCCAGCAGGTCCTTCCCGGCCAGCAGCGCCTGGCCGCCCAGCACCTGGTAGGCCGGGTGGCCGGCCAGCGCCAGGCCCAGCGTGCTTTTGCCGCTGCCGTTGGCGCCCATCAGCACGACCAGGCTGCCGGCGTTGACGTCGAGCGAGACCGAGTGCAGCACGGTGCGCTCGCCCACCTGGACGCGCAGATCGCGCACCTGCAGCAGGGGTTCGGGGGAGGTCATCAGGGAATCCTTTTGCTAATATTTCGATAGCTGCTGGCGCTTGCTGGGTAAGCGCTGGCGGCCTGTTTGATGGCTATCCGTTCAGCCCACCGCGCCTTCCAGCGACACCGCCAGCAGCGCCTTGGCTTCGAGCGCGAACTCCATCGGCAGCTCTTCCAGCACGGCCTGGCAGAAGCCGCCGACGATCAGCGCCGTGGCCTCCTGGGCGTCGATGCCGCGCTGTTCGCAGTAGAACAGCCGCTCGGCCGAGATGCGGGTGGTGGTAGCCTCGTGTTCCACCACGGCGTCGGCGCGCCCGCTGTCGACGTAGGGGAAGGTGTGGGCGCCGCAGTGCGGGCCGATCAGCAGCGAATCGCACTGGGTGTGGTTGCGCGCGCCTTCGGCCCCTGGGTTGATGCGCACCAGGCCGCGGTAGGCGTTGTGCGCGTGGCCGGCGCTGATGCCCTTGGAGACGATGCGGCTGGTGGTGTTCTTGCCCAGGTGGATCATCTTGGTGCCGGTGTCGGCCTGCTGGCGGTGGTTGGAGACGGCGATGGAGAAGAATTCGCCGCTCGAACCCTCGCCGCGCAGCACGCAGGAGGGGTACTTCCAGGTGATGGCCGAGCCGGTCTCGATCTGCGTCCAGGCGATGCGCGAGCGCTTGCCGGCCGCCAGGCCGCGCTTGGTGACGAAGTTGTAGATGCCGCCGACGCCGTGCTCGTCGCCCGGGTACCAGTTCTGCACCGTGGAGTACTTGATGAAGGCGTCGTCGTGGGCGATCAGCTCGACCACCGCGGCGTGCAGCTGGTTTTCGTCGCGCTGCGGCGCGGTGCAGCCTTCCAGGTAGCTGACCGAGCTGCCCTCTTCGGCAATGATGAGGGTGCGCTCGAACTGACCGGTGTTCTGGGCGTTGATGCGAAAGTACGACGACAGCTCCATCGGGCACTTGACGCCCTTGGGGATGTAGACAAACGAGCCGTCGGAAAACACCGCCGAGTTGAGCGCGGCGTAGAAGTTGTCGCCCTGCGGCACCACCGTGCCCAGGTATTTTTCGACCAGCTCGGGGTGGTTCTGCACCGCGTGCGAGAACGAACAGAAAATCACGCCCACGTCGGCCAGCTGCTTGCGGAAGGTGGTGCCCACCGAGACCGAGTCGAACACCGCATCCACCGCCACGCCGGCCAGCGCCGCGCGCTCGTGCAGCGGCACGCCGAGCTTTTCGTAGGTCTCGAGCAGCTTGGGGTCGACCTCGTCGAGGCTCTTGGGCTTGTCCTTCATGGACTTGGGCGCCGAGTAGTAGGACAGGGCCTGGAAGTCGATCGGCGCGATCTTCAGGCGCGCCCAGTCGGGCAGCGCCATGGTCTGCCAGCGCCGGAACGCGGCCAGGCGCCAGTCGAGCAGGAACTGCGGCTCCTTCTTCTTGCGCGAAATGGCGCGGATGGTGCCCTCGTCCAGGCCGGGCGGCAGGCTGTCGGACTCGATGTCGGTCACGAAGCCGTGCTGGTAGGGCCGCTGCAGCGCCTGCTCGAGCGGCGCTTCCTGCGGCTTGTCCGCCAGGGCCTGCGCGGTGCTGATGGGTTCAGGTGATGCCATGGGCGCTCATCCGTTTAAATGTACATATCGTATGCATCTTTGGCCGACTCGGCAAACCGGCTGCGCCGTGCCTGCACCTGAGATGGGGACATTGTCCGGGCAGGGCGGCGCGGCCGGGGCGCCGCACTGCTCCTACACTTGCCCCATGCAGATCTACATGGTGGGTGGCGCCGTGCGGGACCGCTTGCTCGGCCTGCCGGTGCAGGATCACGACTGGGTGGTGGTGGGCGCCACGCCCGAAGACATGGTGGCCCGCGGCTTCGTGCCGGTAGGGCGGGATTTTCCCGTTTTTCTGCACCCCTCGTCGCATGAGGAATATGCGCTGGCGCGCACCGAGCGCAAGAGCGGCCGTGGCTACAAGGGTTTCACCGTCTTCACCAGCCCCGAGGTGCGCATCGAAGACGACCTGGCGCGCCGCGACCTTACTATCAATGCAATAGCTGTTCGCGCAGGCCAGGCAAGCGCTGGAGCCAAATTTGACCATGAAGACGGGGTGATCGATCCGTTTGGCGGCCGGCGCGACCTGCAGGCGCGTGTGCTGCGCCACGTCACCGACGCCTTCCGTGAAGACCCGGTGCGCATCCTGCGCGTGGCGCGTTTTGCGGCGCGCTTTCACGACTTCAGCGTGGCGCCCGAGACGCGGGCGCTGATGCGCCAGATGGTGGCCGAGGGCGAAGCCGACCACCTGGTGCCCGAGCGCGTGTGGCAGGAGCTGGCGCGCGGCCTGATGGAAAGCCAGCCGGCGCGCATGTTCGAGGTGCTGCGCGACTGTGGCGCGCTGGCCGTGGTGCTGCCCGAGCTCGACCGCCTGTGGGGCGTGCCGCAGACCGCCTCGCACCACCCCGAGATCGACACCGGCGTGCACGTGATGCTGGTGCTGCAGATGGCCGCGCGCCTGCAGGCGCCGCTGGCGGTGCGCTGGGCCTGCCTGATGCACGACCTGGGCAAGGGCGAAACACCGGCCGACCTGCTGCCGCGCCACCTTGGCCACGAGCAGCGCAGCGCCCGCCTGCTGCGCGCCGTCGGCCAGCGCCTGCGCGTGCCCACCGACTGCACCGAGCTGGCCGAGGTGGTGGCGCGCGAGCACGGCCACATCCACCGCAGCGCCGAGCTGGGCGCCGCCGCCCTGCTGCGGCTGCTGCAGCGCTGCGACGCGCTGCGCAAGCCCGAGCGCTTTGCCCAGGTGCTGCTGGCCTGCGAATGCGACACGCGCGGGCGGCTGGGCTTCGAGCACAGCGCGTACCCGCAGCGTGCGCGCCTGCAGGCGGCGCTGGGCGCGGCGCAGTCGGTGGCGACGGCGGGGCTGGCGCAGGCGGCGCAGGCCGCCGGCGCGCGCGGCGCCGACATCGGCCAGGCGGTGGCGCAGGCGCGCACACGGGCGCTGCAGGCCTGGCTGGACGGGTCGGCCCCGGCCGCGGTCTGATCGGCGCCGCCGATTGCTACGAATTGGATAGCTGTTGGCGCAGTCTGGGTAAGCGCCAGGACTTGTTTTTTCTGTGAACGGCGGGCGCGCCGACGGCGCCGGCCGGGCGCCGATAATCACGCCCCATGGCCCGCCCGATCTCTGCCGCCCACGGTCTGCGCCGCGACGAAATCCTCGACGTCGCGGCCGACTGCTTTGCGCGCCAGAGCTACCCGGCCACCAGCATGAACGACATCGCCGCCGCCTGCGGCACCTCCAAGGCGCGGCTGTACCACTATTACGACAGCAAGGACGCCATCCTTTTTGAGCTGCTGGACCGCTACACCCAGCGGCTGCTGGTCATCATCGGCCAGGTGCAGGCCACGGCACACCGCCAGGCGCTGGACGAGCGCGCCACCCTGCACGCGCTGATCCGCGCCTTTCTGCGCGAATACGAAAGTTCTGCCACGCGTCATGCGGCGCTGCTGGCCAGCACCCAGTTCCTGGGCGAAACCCAGCGCGGCGTGATCCTGGATCGCCAGCGCGACGTGGTGTCGGCCGTCACGCGCTTTCTGCGCCGCGCCTACCCCGAGCGGGTGGACGCGCGCAACCAGACCGCCATCACCATGACGCTGTTCGGCATGATCAACTGGACCTTCACCTGGCTGCGCCCCGGCGGGTCGCTGAGCTACGACGCCTTCGCCGACGAGGTGATTGCGCTGCTGGAGCGCGGGCTGTCTTCACCCCTGAACCCTCACTCACGTTCATGAACCCGATCGATATCGCCGTCATGGCTGCCGGCAAGGGCACGCGCATGAAAAGCCGCACCCCCAAGGTGCTGCAGAAACTGGCCGGTCGGCCGCTGCTGGGCCATGTGCTGGACACCGCCGCCCAGCTGCGGGCCCGCTCGGTGGTCGTCATCACCGGCCACGGTGCTACTGAAGTTGAAGCGTTTGGCGCAAGCCTGGCGGGCGCCGGAGCCGGATTTGACTTGCAATTCGCACGTCAGGAGCCGCAGCTGGGCACCGGCCACGCCATGCAGCAGGCCATGCCGCGGCTGGCCGACGATGGTCTGGTGGTGGTGCTGTCGGGCGACGTGCCGCTGACCGAAGCGGCCACCCTGCAGGCCCTGGTCGACGCCGCCCAGGGCGAGCGGCTGGCGCTGCTCAGCGTGACGCTGGCCGACCCCAGCGGCTACGGCCGCATCGTGCGCGGCGCCGGCGGCGCCGTGCAGCGCATCGTCGAGCACAAGGACGCCAGCGCGGCCGAGCGCGCCATCGGCGAGATCTACAGCGGCATCATGGCGGTGCCGGCGCGCCTGCTGCGCGGCTGGCTGACACGGCTGACCAACCACAACGCCCAGGGCGAGTACTACCTGACCGACGTGGTGGCCATGGCCGTGGCCGACGGCGTGCCGGTGGTGGCGCACTGCATCCAGGACGCGTTGCAGGTGGCCGGCGTCAACAGCCCGCTGCAACTGGCCGAGCTGGAGCGCGCCCACCAGCTGCGCCAGGCGCGGGCGCTGATGGAAGCCGGCGTGCGCCTGGCCGACCCGGCGCGCTTCGACCTGCGCGACGACGCCCGCCGCGGCGTGCGCGCCGAACTGCGCTGCGGGCCGGACGTGGACATCGACGTCGGCTGCATCTTCACCGGGCGGGTCGAGATCGGCGAGGGCGCGCAGATCGGCGCCCACTGCTGCATCGCCAACGCCCGCATCGAGGCGGGGGCGGTGATCCACCCTTACACCCACATCGACGGCGAAGCCGCCGGCGTGCACGTCGGCCCGGGCGCCCTGGTGGGGCCGTTCGCCCGCCTGCGCCCCGGCGCCGACCTGGGGCCCGAGGTGCACATCGGCAACTTCGTCGAAGTCAAGAACTCCAGCCTGGCCGCCGGCGCCAAGGCCAACCACCTGGCCTATCTGGGCGACGCCGTGGTGGGCGAGCGCGTCAACTACGGCGCCGGCAGCATCACCGCCAACTACGACGGCGCCCGCAAGCACCGCACGGTGATCGAGGCCGACGTGCATGTGGGCAGCAACTGCGTGCTGGTGGCGCCGGTGACCATCGGCGCCGGCGGCACCGTGGGCGGCGGCTCCACCATCACGCGCGATACCCCGCCGGGCGGGCTGAGCGTGGCGCGCGGGCGCCAGGCCCACATCGCCAACTGGCAGCGCCCGGCCAAGCCGCAAGGTGGCGGCTGAGTTCAGCCCATGGCTTCGGAATCCTGAACACATCTAGGAGGCCGTCGGACTTGGAAATCGCCGGCTGCAAATCGACCGCAGCGGCCCATTTTTGGCTTCGCCGCTCTTCGAGAGCACCGGCTTTTTGCCCAAGAGCTCGGCTATTGGGCTGCAAATCCGGCAAAAACTGGTCTCGCTGGGGCCGATTTTGGCTACGCCGCTCTTCAAGAGCGCTCTCGGCGCTCCAAGCCCGACAGCCTCCTGGGTTGAAATGTCAAGACATCCAGAGGCCGAAACCAAAGGCTCAGCGGCGCGCCGGCGGCCGGTCGGCGTCGTCGTCGACCACCGGTGGCAGGCCCATCAGGTCGGTCATCGACATCGGGATGGTGTCGCCCGCCTCGCGCGGGGCGTCGGCCGACCGCGCGGGCGTGGGGTGGGCGCGCTCGGCACCCTGCCACGGGTCGGCGGTCGCGGCGGCGTCGCCCGACGCTTCCTGTGCCGGCAGGGCGGCGGCGCGCAACTGGCGCCGGAATTCGTCGGGCGGCGGCAGGTGGCGCGTGCTGCGCTTGAGCCGGATCAGGCGCACGCCGGCGGTCTTGAGCGCGCGGTGCTTCTCGCGAGCGTCCTGCTCGGCCTGGGCATCGTCACCGTGCACGGCGTCGAGCTCGAAGGCGTAGACGGGTTTGCCGTCGCGGCTGCAGGCCAGGTAGTCGACCGCCAGCGCGGCCAGGCGCCGCTGGGCGGCCAGGCGGTTGCCGGCACGCCGCACCGTGAGCAGGCGCGCCAGCGGCACCCGAAACAGCACCGGCCGGCCGGGAAAGGCGCGCACCAGATAGTCCAGCAGCGCCATCTCGGCCGGCGACAGCGCCGCCACCGGCGCGAAGCGGTCGTCCGGACCAAGGGGCTGCTCGGCACCGCCGCGCCGACGCAGCAGCCAGAAGGCGGCCAGCAGCGCCGCCAGCAGCGCCGCCGCCGCCACCATCCACAGCCATGGGTGGTTCATGTCCGCACTCCCCAGTCATCGGGGCGGCACCTGGACGGGCCGCGTGACCACACTGTAGCGACCTGCGTCAGGCCGGGCGCTGGCCGGCCGCTTCGAGCTCGGCCCAGCGCTCCAGCGCCGCGGTCAGCTCGTCGTCGATGGCGCTGTCGCGCGCCTGCAGGGCGATCGCGCGCGCCAGGTCGCTCTGGTAGAGCGCGCCGTCGGCCAGCGCGGCGCGCAGCGCGGCTTGTTCGGCCTCCAGCGCCTCGATGCGGGCCGGCAGCTCGTCGAGCTCGCGCTGCGCCTTGTACGATAGCTTCTTTTTTTGTAGCTGCTGGCGCTCGCTGGGCGGACCTTTGAGACCCATTGGGTTGCTGACTGCCGTCGTTGCCTGGGCCGCTGCCGGGGGTTCCGGTGCCCGCAGCGTCTGCCAGCGCGCGCTCTGCGTCAGCCAGTCCTGCACCCCGCCTTCGTATTCGCGCCAGCGGCCCGGGCCGTCCCAGGCCAGGGTGCTGGTCACCACGTGGTCGAGGAAGGTGCGGTCGTGGCTGACCAGAAACACCGTGCCCGGGTAGTCCTGCAGCAGCTCCTCCAGCAGCTCCAGCGTGTCGATGTCCAGGTCGTTGGTCGGCTCGTCCAGCACCAGCACGTTGGCCGGGCGCGCGAACAGGCGCGCCAGCAGCAGCCGGGCCCGCTCGCCGCCCGACAGGCTGCGCACCGGCGCGGCGGCGCGCGCCGGGCTGAACAGGAAGTCGCCCAGGTAACTCTTGACGTGCTGGCGCCGGTTGCCGATCTCGATCCATTCGCTGCCAGGGCTGATGAAGTCCTCCAGCGTGGCTTCGGGATCGAGCGCGGCGCGCATCTGATCGAAATACGCCACCTGCAGGTTGGCGCCGTGCCGCACCTGGCCGCGGTCGGGCGCCAGCTGGCCCAGAATCAGCTTGAGCAGGGTGGTCTTGCCGGCGCCGTTGGGCCCGATCAGGCCGATTTTGTCGCCGCGCAGCACGGTGGTGCTGAGGCCTTCGACGATCACCTGCTCGCCGAAGGCCAGGCGCACGTCGCGCAGCTCGGCCACCAGCTTGCCCTGGTAGCCGGCGACGTCGGCGTCGATGTCCAGCCGCACCCGGCCCACCGACGTGCGCCGTGCCGCGCGCGCCGCCCGCAGGGCCTGCAGCCGCCGGACCCGGCCCTGCGCGCGCGTGCGGCGCGCTTCCACACCCTGCCGGATCCACGCTTCCTCCTGCGCCAGCAGCTTGTCGGCACGGGCGTCGACGCTCGCCTCCTGGGCCAGCTGCTCGGCCTTGAGCGACTGGTAGCGCGCGAAGTTGCCCGGGTAGGACCGCAGCCGCCCCCGATCCAGCTCGACGATGCGCGTGGCCACGCGGTCCAGAAACGCGCGGTCGTGCGTCACCACCACCAGGCTGCCGGCAAACTGCAACAGCAACTCCTCCAGCCACTGGATGGCGTCCAGGTCGAGGTGGTTGGTCGGCTCGTCCAGCAGCAGCACGTCGGGCCGCGTCACCAGCGCCTGCGCCAGCGCCACGCGCTTGCGCGCGCCGCCCGACAGCGTGCCCACCGGCGCGTCGGCGGGCAGCCGCAAGCGCTGCAGCACCTCGTCCACCCGCTGGCGCCAGCCCCAGCCGTCCTGCGCCTCGATGCGCGCCTGCAGTGCGTCCAGATCATCGGCACCTGCGCCCCAGGCTTCGATCAGGGCGCGCAGCGGCGCCAGCCCCTCGGCGACCGTATCGGCCACCGTGGCGTCGGCCGCCAGCGCCGGCTCCTGGGCGACGTAGGCCACCGTCAGATCGCGCGCCACCTGCAGCTGGCCGTCATCCACGCGCTCGAGTCGCCCCAGAATGCGCAGCAGGGAAGACTTGCCGGCGCCGTTGCGCCCGATCAGCCCCACCCGCTCTTTCGTCTCGAGCGCGAAATCCGCGTGGTCCAGCAGCGGCAAGTGGCCGAACGCCAGTTGAGCATCGAGCAGGGTGAGCAGGGCCATGAACGTCTGAGGATGGAGGGTTCGATGTGAGCGGATCCGGCAGCGCGTGCGAGCCGGCACGAGACAGTGGGCCACAAGCCTCGCACGATCTCGTCCGACACCTGGGCAGAAAATTTTTGCCGCGCCTTGCGCAGATCCCAAAAACAGTGCTATAGTCTATGGCTTCGCTGATCGATGCCAGCTGGCAGAAGCAAGCGGACCACGCCAGAGCGGCGGCCATGCGCAAGCGGCCGACGATCGGCGCGGAAGGGGTCAGAGGGAAGGTCGCCAAATGGCGCCAACCTTCAACGAAAGACCCCAAGCCTTGACGGGATGTTAAACAACATGCCATAATTCAAGGCTCACCAGTTAACAGCTGGAAGGGCTTGGCCCGGAGCGAGTTCAAAAAATTGAGCGCTCTAGGTAAAAACCCTGAAGATTGACAGGTTTCTCGAAAACAGGTCATAATTCAAGGCTCAGTTGATCGCAACTGAGGCAGCGCAAGACAACAGGTCTGGCGCCGGTTCATTAAAAACATACAGCCGATAAGCGTGGGCGCTTGATGGCGAATTGCCAAGGTCTTTCAGACTATCAAACGCTCATGAGAACAGAAGTGAAGTTCACTTCAATTCCGTTTAAATGAGTAAACTCGAAAGAGTATAAATTCAAGATCGAACTGTAGAGTTTGATCCTGGCTCAGATTGAACGCTGGCGGAATGCTTTACACATGCAAGTCGAGCGGCAGCGCGGGGCAACCTGGCGGCGAGCGGCGAACGGGTGAGTAATACATCGGAACGTGCCCAGACGTGGGGGATAACTACTCGAAAGAGTAGCTAATACCGCATACGATCTACGGATGAAAGCGGGGGATCGCAAGACCTCGCGCGTCTGGAGCGGCTGATGGCAGATTAGGTAGTTGGTTGGATAAAAGCCTACCAAGCCAACGATCTGTAGCTGGTCTGAGAGGATGATCAGCCACACTGGGACTGAGACACGGCCCAGACTCCTACGGGAGGCAGCAGTGGGGAATTTTGGACAATGGGCGAAAGCCTGATCCAGCCATTCCGCGTGCAGGATGAAGGCCCTCGGGTTGTAAACTGCTTTTGTACAGAACGAAAAAGCTCCGGCTAATACCTGGAGTCCATGACGGTACTGTAAGAATAAGCACCGGCTAACTACGTGCCAGCAGCCGCGGTAATACGTAGGGTGCAAGCGTTAATCGGAATTACTGGGCGTAAAGCGTGCGCAGGCGGTTTTGTAAGACAGAGGTGAAATCCCCGGGCTCAACCTGGGAACTGCCTTTGTGACTGCAAGGCTGGAGTGCGGCAGAGGGGGATGGAATTCCGCGTGTAGCAGTGAAATGCGTAGATATGCGGAGGAACACCGATGGCGAAGGCAATCCCCTGGGCCTGCACTGACGCTCATGCACGAAAGCGT